>Ga0134071_10000343_pt1 | contig 15121 bp, 13 predicted proteins | sample 15_taG_27_FD_94466 | JGI IMG/M metagenome (GOLD analysis project Ga0134071, IMG submission 94466) | Grasslands soil microbial communities from the Angelo Coastal Reserve, California, USA - 15_D_Rain_40cm_5_09082015 | ecosystem: Environmental > Terrestrial > Soil > Grasslands ...
CTGCTTCACCGACATCGAGAAGGTGCTGGACAGAAAGCTGGCGTGTCTGGAGGCGCACCGCTCCCAGGTGGCCAAGACGAACATCGAGGATCTGACGATCCTCGAGCTCGCCGTGTCGACCGCGAACTTTCGCGGCATCCAGGCCCGCGTGAAATACGCCGAAGCCTTCCAAAGCATTCGGCTCCTCCTCAACCTTTGATTGCAGAGCGCAGCCGACGCCCATCTAGATCAGGCCACCCACGGCCTGAACCGACCTCGCGGCCCTCGCTCCAATTGACCGGGCAGCGGAGCCACACCCAGCTCGATCAGGCCGCTCACGGCCCGAGCCGCCCTCGCGGCCCCCGCTACCAATGATTCCCCACTCGCGTCCCTTGATCACCGACGACGATGCCGAGCGGGTGGCGCGCGTCGTGCGCTCGGGGCAGCTCGCGCAGGGGCCCGAGGTGGCCGCGTTCGAGAGCGAGCTGGCCGCGCGCCTGGGTGTGCAGGACGCCGCCGCCGTCGCCTCCGGCACCGCCGCGCTCGAGCTCGCGCTCGCCGCGCTGGACGTCGGCGCGGGGGACGAGGTGCTGATCCCGAGCTACGTGTGTGACGCGCTCCACCACGCGGTGCGCCGGGTGGGCGCGACGCCGGTGCTCGTGGACGCCGATCCCGCGACTCGGTCGCTGTCGGCGAAGGACGCGCTGGCGCGGCGCACGCGACGCACGCGGGCGGTGATCGTCCCGCACGCGTTCGGGCTCGCCGCCGACCTCGAGCCCTTCCTCGCGTTGGACGTGCCGGTCATCGAGGACTGCGCGCAGGCGCTGGGCGCCGACGGCGACGGCGGGCGCCCTGCCGGCTCCCGCGGCGCGCTCGCGGTCTGCTCCTTCTATGCGACGAAGATGATCGCGGCGGGCGAGGGCGGGGCGGTGGCGGGGCCCGCCGCGCTGATCGCGCGCGTACGCGAGGCGCGCGATTACGACGAGCGGCCGGCGCTGGCGCCGCGAACCAACGCCAAGCTCACCGACATGGCGGCCGCGCTGGCGCGCGGGCAGCTCGCGCGGCTCGACGCCTTCGTCGCCCGCCGCCGCGCGCTCGCCGCGCGGTATCGCGCGCGGCTCGCCGACGTGCCGGCGCGGCTGCCCGCCGACGCCGGACGCCGCCACGTCTATCACCGCTTCGTGCTCGGCCTGGACCGTGATCCCGCCGTCGTCGCCGAGGCGCTCGCCGCGCGCGGCGTGGCCGCGCGCCGGCCCGTGTTCCGCCCCGCCCATCGCGCGCTCGGGCTCGAGGGCTTTCCCGAAGCCGACCGACTGTGGGCGGAATCGCTGTCGATCCCGTGCTATCCGGCGCTGACCGACGACGAGGCAGAGCGCGTGGCGCGCGCCGTCGCGGAGGTGCTCGCGGCCTCCCCGTCGGGCCGCACCGCATGAGCCGGCCGGCGGTCGAGATCCTGCCCGACAGCGCGCCGTGGCCGGCGGCGGTGGCCACGCTCGCGCGCGGCGCGCTCGCGGTGGCGCTCACGCTGCCGCCGGTGCGCCGCGCGATCGCGGCCTCGGGCCTCGGCTGGGCCTATCTCGTCGTCCTCGCGTTCGCGCTGGCCATCGCCGTCGTGCCGGTGGTGCGGGCGCTGGCGCGCTGGTGGGGCGTGCTCGACGCGCCGGCCGCGCGCAAGGTGCACGGGGCGGCCACGCCGCTGCTCGGCGGCGCGGCCGTCTATGCGGCGTTCGCGGCGACCGTGCTGTTCAACTTCACGTTCTCGCTGCAGCTCAAGGGCGTGGCCGTGGGCGCGACGATCGTGGTCGCCGTCGGCCTGCTCGACGACGTGTTCGACGTGCCCGCGCGCTGGAAGCTGGCGGGGCAGGTCATCGCGGGCGCGGTGGCGATGGCGTACGGCGTCGTGCTCGACACGGTGCCGACGGCGTGGCCGGGCTCGTCGGTGCTCAACGTCGTGCTCACCCTGCTCTGGTTCCTCACCGTCACCAACGCGATGCAGTTCCTCGATGGCATGGACGGCCTCGCGGCGGGGCTGGGCGCCATCGCCGCGCTCTTCTTCAGCGTGGCGGCGCTGCAGACCAACCAGCCGTACCTGATGTTCCTCGCGGCGCCGCTGGTCGGCGCCTGCCTCGGCTTCCTGCCCTACAACCTCCGCTTCGGGCGGCCGGCCACGATCTTCCTCGGCGACGCCGGCGCCTCCTTCATCGGCTTCACGCTCGCCGGCCTCGCGGTCATGGGCGACTGGGCGGAGAACGACTTCATCGGGCTCCTGACTCCCGTCCTGATCCTGGCCGTTCCGCTGTTCGACATCGCGTTCGTCGGCACCGTGCGCGTCGTCACCGGCAAGGTGCACTCGTTCGGCGAGTGGCTGGCGTACACGGCCAGAGATCACATCCACCATCGCTTCGAGGCGCTCGGGCTCACCCGGACGGAGACGGTTCTGCTGCTCTTCTTCATCGCGGCCACGCTCGGCCTGTCGGCCATGCTGCTCAAGGACGCCACCAAGCACGAGGCGGCGCTCGTGCTCATCCAGGCCGGCTGCGTGCTGGCGATCATCGCCGTGCTCGAGGGCGTGGCGCGCGGGCGCGGGCGGTGACGCCGGCTCTGCTCCACGCGCTGTCGGTCGGGCTGACGCTCGTCCTGCTGCTCGCCGGCTACCACGTCCTCCAGCGGCTGATCGACCGCCTCGTGCAGCAGGTGGCCGCCCGCCAGCGCGACACCGCGCGCTCGCGGACGCTCGGCTCGCTGCTCACGAGCGTCGTGCGCTGGGTGCTGGCCTTCGTCGTGCTCGTCCTCATCCTGCGCGAGCTGGGCGTGGACGTGCACCAACTTCAGCGTGCGGTGAGGCCGCGCGATCGTGGAAGTGCGGCGCCACGCGCGAGACGGGAGCCGCGCTGGACGCGCCGGGGTATTATGAGATTCAGCGACCTGCGACGTCGGATCGAGGCGACGGTCGATCGCGAGCGGATCGGCGCGGTCGGCGTCTGATCGAGGGAGCCATCCATGTCCATGCGCGTCCGCAAAGGCGTGTTTCCCGCGGCCGGCCTCGGCACGCGATTCCTGCCCGCCACCAAGGCCCAGCCCAAGGAGATGCTGCCGCTCGTCGACAAGCCCACCATCCAGTACGTCGTCGAGGAGGCGGTCGCCTCGGGGCTGCAGGAGATCATCATCGTGACCGGCCGCGGCAAGCGCGCGATCGAAGACCACTTCGACGCCGCCTTCGAGCTCGAGTACTACCTCAACGACCGCGGCAAGGTGGAGGAGCTGGCGCAGATCAAGACGATCTCCGAGCTGGCCTCGGTCTCGTACGTCCGCCAGAAGGAGCCGCTCGGGCTCGGCCACGCGATCCTCGTCGCGCGCGCGCTCGTCGGCGACGAGCCGTTCGGCGTGTTCCTGGGCGACGACATCATCGGCGCCGCGCCCAAGCCGTGCATGCGGCAGCTGCTGGACGTCTTCGAGCGCTACGAGGGTCCCGTCGTCGCGGTCGAGCGCGTGCCGCGCGAGCGCATCCATCAGTACGGCGTGATCGCCGGCCGCAATCTCGGCGGCAACGTCTGGCAGATCGACGATCTCGTCGAGAAGCCGCGCGCCGAGGACGCGCCCTCCGACCTCGCCATCATCGGCCGCTACGTGCTGACGCCCGATCTCTTCCCGATCCTCGCCGAGACGGCGGCCGACAAGCGCGGGGAGATCCAGCTGACCGACGGGCTGCGCACGCTGCGCAAGCGCCGCCCGATGTACGCGGTGGAGTTCGTCGGCAAGCGCTACGACACGGGCGACAAGCTCGGCTTCCTCAAGGCCACCGTCGAGTTCGCGCTCGCGCGGCCGGACCTGTCGGACGCCTTCCGGACCTACCTCAAGGCGCTCGACCTCTAGGTCGCATCGGGACCGACCGGCCCCGTTTGCCCAACCCGTAGGCGTCCGGCGCTCGGCGGCGTCGGCGGACCGCGGTTTCGTTGACTCGTTGGGTTGGTTCTGCGAGTATTTACGGCACGTTCCGGCAGATTCCATGGCACCCAAAGACGGCAAGCGCCCGTTCCATACCGCGTCCGACGCCGAGATCAAGCGCGGCGAGGTCTACGACGTCTACTTCGAGCGCACCGTGCAGATCCTCAAGGCGCGGGGGGATCGCAAGCGGGTCCGAGCCGAGGTCTACCTCAAGGCGCTGCCCGAGGACTGGGAGTGGGGCGTGCTGGCCGGCATCGAGGAGGCGGCGGCGCTGCTCGAGGGCGTGCCCGTGGACGTCCGCGCCATGGACGAGGGAACGATCTTCGCGCCGTACCAGCCGATCATGGTCTTGGAGGGCGTGTACGTCGACTGGGCGCAGTACGAGACGGCGCTGCTCGGCGTGCTCTGCCAGGCCTCCGGCATCGCGACCAAGGCCGCGCGGTGCAAGAAGGCCGCGGGCGAGCGGCAGGTCATCTCGTTCGGCGCGCGCCGCATGCATCCGGCGCTGGCGCCGATGATCGAGCGCAACGCGTTCATCGGCGGCTGCGACGGCGTCGCGGTGACCAAGGCGGCGGAGTTGATCGACGCCGATCCCACCGGCACCATCCCGCACGCGCTCGTGCTGATGATCGGCGACACCGTGGAGGCGCTGAAGGCGTTTCACGAGGTGGTCGATCGCAAGATCCGCCGCGTCGCGCTCATCGACACGCTGCAGGACGAGAAGTTCGAGGCGATCCGCGTGGCCGAGGCGCTCGGCGACGACCTCTACGCCGTGCGGCTGGACACACCCTCCTCGCGCCGCGGCGATCTCTACCGCATCGTGGAGGAGGTCCGCTGGGAGCTCGACCTCCGCGGCTTCGGCCACGTGAAGATCATCACCTCGGGCGGCATCGACGAGTACGAGATCCTGCGACTCAATCCGGTCGTCGACGCGTACGGCGTCGGGACCTCGATCGCCAACGCGCCCGTGGTCAGCTTCGCGCTGGACATCATGGAGATCGAGGGGCGCCCGATGGCCAAGCGCGGCAAGTGGTCCGGCGCCAAGGACGTGTTCCGGCGGCGCGGCACGCTGGAGACCCTCGTGGTGCCCGCGGGCAAGGGCGCCCCGCGCGACGGCACGTGGGACCCGCTGCTCAAGCCGCTGCTCAAGGCCGGGCGGCTCGCGCGCGACCTGCCGCCGCCGCGCACGATCCGTGATCACGTCCTCGAGCAGCTCGCCCCGGTGTCGCTGGACACGCTCCGGCGCCAGGGCCAGCGCCGGGATTTCTGAGCGGCGCGGCGGATGTCGATCCTGGACGAGATCGTCCGGCACAAGCGCGGGGAGATCGCCGCGCGCAAGGCGGCGATGCCGCGCGGCGCGCTCGTCACCCGCGCCGCCATGCTGCCCGCGCCGCGCGACTTCGAGCGCGCGCTGGCGCCGGCGGCCGGCCGCGCGCGGCTGATCGCCGAGGTGAAGCGCGCGTCGCCCTCGCGCGGCGTCCTCAAGGCGGACCTCGATCCGGTGGCGCTCGCCGCCACCTACGCGCGGCACGGCGCCGACGCGATCTCCGTGCTGACGGACGCGAAGTACTTCGGCGGCAGCCTCGACGATCTCGCCGCGGTGCGCGCCGCGGTCGAGGTGCCGCTGCTGCGAAAGGACTTCACGCTCGACGACTACCAGCTCTGGGAGGCGCGCGCGGCCGGCGCCGACGCGGTGCTGCTGATCGTGGCGATCCTCGAGCCCTCGGCGCTCGCCGAGCTCGCCGCGGCCGCCAAGGGGCTCGGCCTGGCCGCCCTGGTGGAATGCCACACGGCGGCGGAGCTGGACGTGGCGCTGACGCTGGGCGCGCGGCTGATCGGCATCAACAATCGTGACCTGGCGACGTTCGAGACGCGCCTGGACACGACGCTGTCGCTGCTGCCGCAGATCCCGCCGGGCCCGATCGTCGTGAGCGAGAGCGGCTTCTTCACCGGCGACGACGTGCGCCGGGTGGTCGACGCCGGCGCCCACGCGGTGCTGGTCGGCGAAGGGCTGGTGAAGGCTTCCGACGTCGGCGCGAAGATCCGCGAGCTGAGGCTCGCATGACCCGGGTCAAGATCTGCGGCATCACCAATCTCGACGACGCCCGGATGGCCGTGCAGGCGGGCGCCGACGCGCTCGGCTTCATCTTCGTCGAGAGGACGCCGCGCCTCGTCACCCCCGAGCAGGTTGCGTCGATCGTGCGCTGGCTGCCGCCATTCGTCACGCCCGTCGGCGTCTTCTGGGACCATCCGCCGGGCCACGTCAAGGCCGTCGTCGAGGCGTGCGGACTGCGCGCGATCCAGCTGCACGGCGACGAGAACCCCGAGGACTGGGAGGGGGCGGCCGTCCCGGTCATCAAGACGATCAAGCTGCCGCCCGCGACGACCATCCAGGGGCTGCCGGAGTACAAGCTGAGCGACCGGATCGGCGCGCTCAGGTGGCGGAAGGTCGCCTCCGCGATCCTGTTCGACAGCCATGCGCGCTGGAGCGAGGACGGCGAGTCGCGCGAGCCGATCGAGTGGCGGTCGATCCGGTTGATGGGCGCGATGGCGCCGGGCGAGGGCAGGGTGCACGTCGTGCTCTCGGGCGGGCTCACGCCGGACAACGTGGCGCGGGCGGTGGAGACCGTCCGCCCGCACGCCGTCGACGTGAACTCCGGCGTCGAGGCGCAGCCGGGCAAGAAGGACCCGGACAAGGTGCGCCGCTTCATCGCCGAAGCCAAGGGCGCGCGATGAAGACGCTGCCCGACGCCCACGGACACTTCGGCCGCTTCGGCGGGCGCTTCGTGCCGGAGACGTTGATGGCGCCGCTCATCGAGCTGGAGAAGGCCTACGCCGCCGCGCGGCGCGACCGGACGTTCCAGCGGCGGCTGGCCGGCCTGCTCGCCGACTACGCCGGCCGCCCCACGCCGCTCTACTTCGCCGCGCAGCTGACCGAGCACTGCGGCGGCGCGCGCATCTGGCTCAAGCGCGAGGACCTCTGTCACACCGGCGCCCACAAGGTCAACAACGTGCTGGGCCAGGCGCTGCTCGCCGCGCGCATGAAGAAGACGCGCGTCATCGCCGAGACGGGCGCGGGGCAGCACGGCGTGGCCACGGCCACCGCCGCCGCGCTGCTCGGCCTGTCGTGCGAGGTCTACATGGGCACGGAGGACATCGCCCGCCAGGCGCTCAACGTCTTCCGCATGCGACTGCTCGGCGCCAAGGTCATTCCGGTGGAGTCGGGCAGCAAGACACTCAAGGACGCCGTGAACGAGGCGCTCCGCGACTGGGTGACCAACGTCCGCACGACCTATTACCTGCTCGGCTCGGCGCTCGGGCCGCATCCCTATCCGATGATGGTGCGCGACTTCCACACCGTCATCGGCAAGGAAGCGCGGGCGCAGTCGCGCCGGGCCATCGGCCGCCTGCCCGACGTCGTCGTCGCCTGCGTCGGCGGCGGCAGCAACGCGATCGGCCTGTTCCACCCGTTCATCGGCGATCGCCGCGTGCGGGTCGTGGGCGTGGAGCCGGGCGGCAGCGGCCTCGCCAGCGGCAAGCACGGCGCCTCCATGGCCGCAGGCGCCGTCGGCGTGCTGCACGGCTCGATGAGCTACCTGCTGCAGAACGACGACGGGCAGGTCGCCGTCGCGCATTCGATCTCGGCGGGCCTGGACTACCCCGGGGTGGGCCCCGAGCACGCATACTACAAGGACGCCGGCCGCTTCGAGTTCGTCGCGATCACCGACGAGGAGGCGCTCGAGGGCTTCCAGGCGCTCACGCGGCTCGAAGGCATCATGCCCGCCCTGGAATCCGCGCACGCGGTCGCGCACGCCATGCGCCTGGCCAAGACGCTACCCCGCTCGAAGGCGATCGTCGTCGGCCTCTCGGGGCGCGGCGACAAGGACGTGCACGTCGTCGCCAAGGCGCTCGGCATGGAGATCGGCTAATGCCGGCCGGCCGGCTCGAGCAGACCTTCGCGCGACTGCGTGCACGCGGCGAGCGCGCGCTGGTGGCCTATCTCATGGCCGGCGATCCCTCGCTGGCCGACACCCGGCGACTGGTGGTCGAGGCCGAGCGCCGCGGCGCCGATGTGATCGAGCTGGGCGTGCCCTTTTCCGATCCGCTGGCCGACGGTCCCGTGATCCAGCGCGCCGGCGCGCGCGCGCTGGCCGCGGGCACGTCGCTGGCGCGCGTGCTCGAGACGGTGGCGACGCTGCGCGCGCAGGTGCGGCTGCCGATCGCGCTCATGACGTACTACAACCCGGTCCTGGCGTTCGGGCTCAAGAGCTTCGCGCGCACCGCGGCCGACGCCGGCGCCGACGGCGTGATCGTGCCCGACCTGCCCTGGGAGGAGTCCGAGCCGCTGCGCGCGGAGGCCGAGCCGGCCGGCCTCGACGTCGTGCAATTCGTCGCGCCGACCTCCACGCCCGCACGCGTCAAGACGATCGCGCGCGTGGCGCGCGGCTTCATCTATCTCGTCTCGCTGACGGGCATCACCGGCGAGCGCCGCGAGCTGCCCAAGGAGCTCGACGCCCAGATCCGCACCCTGCGCCTGGTGACCACGAAGCCGGTCTGCGTCGGCTTCGGCGTCTCCACGCCCGAGCAGGTGAGCGCCGTCGGCCAGATCGCCGACGGCGTCGTGGTCGGCTCCGCCATCGTCCGCAAAATCGAAGACCACACCGGCACCGCCGCTCTGATAGAAAAGGTAGGAGACTTCATCGCCACGCTCAAAGAACCTCTCCGCGTAAGTTCGAGCGCCGGCTCCGCCGGCGCCATCGAGGGGGGGAGGTTCGGAAGGGGGGCGCAGCCCCCCTCCGAGGTCAAAGGGGGGAGGTTCGGAAGGGGGGCGCAGCCCCCCTCCGAGTGATATGGCCTGGTTCCGACGCAAGCCCGAGGAAACGGCGGGAACGCCGAAGAAGGTCAACATCGCCGAGGGCCTGTGGATCAAGTGCGACTCCTGCAAGGAGATCGTGTACCGCGCGGAGGTCGAGCGCGGCGGGCGCGTGTGTCCGAAGTGCCGCTATCCGTTCCGCATCGGGTCGCGCGAGCGGATCGCGGTGCTCGCCGACGCGGGCACGTTCGAGGAGCGACAGACCGGCCTCACGCCCGCCGACCCGCTGAACTTCAAGGACTCCAAGCGCTATCGCGACCGCGTGAAGGCCGCGCGCCAGAAGACGACGCTGGAGGAGGCGGTCGTCACCGGCGTCGCGAGCGTCGGCGGCTTCCCGACCGTGCTCTGCGTGTTCGAGTTCGACTACCTCGGCGGCAGCATGGGCTCGGTCGTGGGCGAGAAGCTCACGCGCGCCATCGAGCTGGCCATCGACAAGCACCTGCCGGTGATCATCGTGTCGGCCTCCGGCGGCGCCCGCATGCAGGAGGGCATCCTGTCGCTCATGCAGATGGCCAAGACCTCGGCCGCGCTCGAGCGGCTCGCCGAGGCCGGCCTGCCGTACCTGTCGGTGCTGACGGACCCGACCACCGGCGGCGTCACCGCCTCCTTCGCCATGCTGGGCGACGTCATCCTGGCCGAGCCGCGCGCGCTCATCGGCTTCGCCGGCCCGCGCGTCATCGCCGAGACGATCCGCCAGCCGCTGCCCGACGGCTTCCAGCGCTCCGAGTTCCTCCTCGAGCACGGCCAGCTCGACCTCGTGGTCGAGCGCCGCGACCTCAAGGAGACGCTGCGGCGCCTGCTCGCCTTCTTCGCCGACCAGCCCACCGACCCGCCCGAGCGCGCATGACCTACGCCGAGGCGCTCGCGCGGCTCCTCGCCCTGCGCGGCGGCGAGCACGCGGGGATGCGTCCGGGCCTCGAGCGCATCGAGACGCTCCTGGAGGCGCTCGGCAACCCGGAGCGTCGCTACACGCTGGCCCAGGTCGGCGGCACCAACGGCAAGGGCTCGGTGGCCGCGATGCTCGCGTCGATGCTCCGCGCGGACGGCCGCCGCGTCGGCCTCTACACCTCGCCGCACCTCGTCTCGTTCCGCGAGCGCATCCGCGTGGACGGCGAGGCCATCGCGGAGGACGACGTCGCCGACGGCTTCGACGCGATCGCCACGCTGGTGGCCCGGCTCGACGCCACGATGTTCGAGGCCACCACCGCGCTGGCGCTCGATCACTTCGCGCGCGAAGCGGTGGACGTCGCCGTCCTCGAGGTGGGCCTGGGCGGCCGGCTCGATGCCACCACCGTGGGCGCGCCCGCGGTGACGGCGCTGGCGCGCATCGACCTCGACCATCAGGAGGTGCTGGGACCGACGCTCGCCGCCATCGCCGCCGAAAAGGCGGCGATCATCCGCAGCGGCGTCGCCGTCGCAGCCTCCCAGGCGCCGGAGGCCGCCCAGGTGCTGCTCGCGCGCGCCGCCGCCGTCGGCGTGCCGCTCTCGATGGAAGGCCGCGACCTCGAGGTGCGCGTGCGCGCGCGCGACCGCGCCGGCCAGGTGATCGACTGCGCCGGGCGCGACTGGCGGCTCGACGGCCTGCGCCTGCCGCTGCTCGGCGTCTACCAGCCCTCGAACGCGCTCGTCGCGCTGGCGGCCGCGCACGAGCTCGGCGTGAGCGACGCCGCCGCGCGCGAGGGCCTGGCCCGCGCGCGCTGGCCGGGGCGCTTCGAGATCCTCCGCGCGCGCGACCGTACCGTCGTGCTCGACGGCGCGCACAATCCGGCCGGTGCGCAGGCCCTCGCGGCCTCGCTCGCCGAGTGGTTCGGCGACACGCCGGTCACGCTGATCTTCGGCGCGCTGCGCGACAAGGACGCACGGGGGATGCTGCAGGCGCTGGCGCCGCGCGCGCGCCGGCTGATTCTCACCGCGTCGTCGAGCCCGCGCGCCGCGCCGCCCCAGGCGCTGCGCGCGGTGCTGCCGGGGACGACCGCCGTCGAGCTTGCCGGCTCCGCGTCCGAGGCCCTGGCACTCGCCGCGCGCGAGCCGCGAACCCCCATCCTGTGTATCGCCGGATCGCTGTCGCTACTGGGCGACGTGTTGCGCGTCACGACGGGTGATAAACCTTGCCCGATCGAAAAGCCGGCTGATAGCATGGACATCCTTATCTGACGAGGACTTCTGGAACACGTGAGGACGCGATTGCGCCGTCGACTCGTGTGCGCCGCGACGGGGCTCATTCTGGTCGTGGCCGCGCCGGCGCAGGCGCAGCCGCCACAGGCGCCGGTCACGATCGGGACATCGGGCGGCGACGTCACGGTCGTCGCGGACCACCTCGAGCAGGTGGGGCCCGAGAATCTCCTCGTCGCCACGGGCAACGTGGAGCTCACCAAGGGCACCACGCGACTCATGGCGGATCGCATCGAGCTCAACCGGGCCACGGGCGATGCGGTGGCGCAGGGCCGCGTCATCTTCTACGACGGCGAGGATCAGCTGACGGGGCAGCGGATCGAGTACAACGTGAAGACGGGCACGGGCGTCGTCTACCAGGCCGAGGCGCGCGGCGCGCCGTACTATCGCCTGTCCGGCGAGCGCATGGAGCGGCTCGGCGAGAACGTCTATCGCGTCAAGCAAGGCGTGTTCACGACGTGCGAGGACGATCCGCCCGACTGGGCGGTGCACTTCGGCTCTGGAACCGCCGACCTCAACGAGTTCGTCTACGGGACGAACGCCTCGTTCTGGGTGCGCACCGTGCCGCTCATTCCCTACTTTCCGTTTTTCGCCGCCGCCATCCGCCGCGAGCGGCAGACCGGGTTCCTCTTTCCGAAGTTCGGCTACTCGACGCGCAAAGGGGCATACGGCGAGTTCCCGTTCTTCTGGGCCATCGACGACAGCCAGGACGCGACGATCAGCCCGCTGTTCTATTCGAGCCTCGGTGAGGGTTTCAACGCCGAGTATCGCTACATCCTGCCCAACAACCAGCGCGGGCGGTTCGGCGGCTTCTTCATGCAGGAGACGCAAAAGCACGACGCCTCGCGCTTCCTCGGGACCACGCGCCAGGACTGGCGGCTGGGGCCGCGCACGTGGCTCAAGGTCGACGCAACCGGCGTGTCAGACGACAAGGTGCTCAGCGACTACGGCGACGAGCTCTACCAGCGCAGCTCGCAGCGCGTGGAGTCCAACGTCTTCGTCACGCGCTCGTGGGACACCTGGAACCTCGTCGGCGACGTGTTCTGGTACCAGGACCTCACCACGCGCCGGCCCGTCGAGCTGGACCGCCTGCCCGACGTCCGCCTCATCGGCACACCCCAGCCCCTCGGCGGCGTGCCGGGCATGCTGGGGGAGTTCGACGGGAGCGCCGTGCACTTCGTGCGTGACGTCGGCTCGAACGGCGACCGCCTCGACCTCCACCCGCGCGTGTCACGGCCGATTCCCATGGAAGTCGTGACGCTGACGCCGTTCGTCGGTGGGCGCCTGACCGGCTACGACCGCACGGTGACGGGCTTGCGCAACAGCCGCGGCGTGACCGGGCAGGTCGAGATCACCGACGACGATCCGCGGCTGCGGCGGCTGCTCGAGGCCGGCGCCGACCTGGAGTCGAAGCTGTCGCGCGTGTTCGACACGGGAGGCGCCTGGAACATCGACGCGATGCTCCACACGATCGAGCCGCGCGTGGCGTACACCTGGATCGCCGGCAAGGACAAGAATCGGCTGCCGCAGTGGACGCCTCCCCTGGACAACATCCAGGACACCAGCATGATCGAGTACTCGCTGACCAATCGGATCCGCGGCCGCACGGTCGCGCTGGCCAACGCCGAGCCGGTGCGCTGGGAGCTGTTCCGGCTGGCGCTCGGCAACGCCTACGATCTACGCCACAACGACTGGGCGGACGCCTTCGCGACGCTGATCGTGGCGCCGACGCCGACGACGCGCTTTCGAAGCGATCTCAGCTACGATCCGAGGGCGGGCAACTTCCCGTCGGTGACGGCCGACCTCACGACGAAGATCCCGCGCGGCGAGGCCAACCTCGGCGTGCGCTACAGCGACCCGGCGAAGATCACCTTCCTGCAGGCCGGGTTCAACGCGACGCCGTGGCCGTGGCTGACGACACGCAGCAGCATCAACTGGGACCTCTACCACACGACGTTCGTGGAGAACCGCCTCGCGGTCGAGCTGCACTGGCAGTGCTGGGCGCTCGCAATCGAGTACGTGAGGCGCACCCGCCGCGACGACGAGGTACGCTTCACGCTGAACCTGCTCGGCGTCAGCGGTCCCATCAGCACGCGCGTCGGTCTCGGCGCCATCGAGGGAGGGAGCTCGCGATGATTCCGTTCCTGGATCTCACGCGCCAGCACGCGGCCCTCAAGGGCGAGCTGATGGCGGCCGCCGAGCGCGTGCTCGATGGCAGCCAGTTCGTGCTCGGCGCCGAGGGCCGCGCGCTGGAGGCGGAGCTGGCGCAGCTCACCGGGGCGCGGCATGCGCTCGGCGTCGGCTCCGGCACCGACGCGCTGCGACTGGCCCTCGGCGCGCTCGGCGTCACGCGCGGCGACGAGGTGCTGACGCCGGCCTTTTCGTTCGTCGCCTCGGCCACCACGATCACCATGACCGGCGCCACGCCCGTGTTCGTGGACGTCGAGCCCGACACGCTGACCATGGATCCCGAGGCCGCCGCGCGCGCGTTCACGCCGCGCACGAAAGCCGTCATGCCGGTGCACCTGTACGGCCATCCCGCCGCCATCGACCGCCTCGCGGCGTTCGCGCGGGCACGCGGCCTGGCGCTGGTCGAGGACGACGCGCAGGCGGTGGGCGCGACGTGGGGCGACCGTCCGCTCGGCGGCTGGGGCGACGCGGCGTGCCTGTCGTTCTATCCCACGAAGAACCTCGGCGCGTGCGGCGACGGCGGCATGGTCGTGACCACGCGCGACGACGTCGCCGAGCGGGTGCGCCGGCTGCGCCACCACGGCGACACCGGCCGGTACCACCACGTGGAGCTCGGCTACTGCAGCCGCCTCGACGAGGTGCAGGCGGCGTGGCTGCGCGTGAAGCTGCGCCGCCTCGCTGAGTGGACGGAGCGCCGCCGCGCCATTGCCGCGCGCTATCACGCCGGCCTCGCCGGCCTGCCACTCACGCTGCCCGTCGAGCGCCCGGGCGCGCGTCACGTCTACCACCTGTTCACCGTCCGGCACGCGCAGCGCGACGCGCTCGCCAAGCGCCTGGCCGACGCCGGCGTCGGCACCGCCGTGCACTATCCGCGCGCCGTGCCCGACCAGCCGGTGTTCGCCGCCGACGGCGAGCGGCGCTGGCCCCAGGCCTATCGGGCCGCGCGCGAGGTGCTGTCGCTGCCGTGCTTCCCGGAGATGACCGACGCCGAGGTGCAGGGCGTGATCGAGGCCGTGCGCCGCGCGTGCGAGGCGCTGGGATGACGGTCGCCACGCGCCTGCGCGAGCGGCTCGCCGGCCAGCCGACGGTCGGGGTGATCGGCCTCGGCTACGTCGGGCTGCCGCTGGCGGTGGCGTTCGCAGACTCCGGCGCCACCGTCATCGGCGTCGACGCGGATCCCAGGCGCGTGGCCGGCGTGAACGCCGGCGCCTCGTTCATCGAGGACGTTCCGAGCGCGACGCTGCAGGCGCTGGTGCGCGCTGGACGGCTGGCGGCGACGGGCGAGGTGGGCACGCTCAAGGAGGCGGACGCCATCGTCATCTGCGTGCCGACGCCGCTCGGCAAGTCCAAGGAGCCCGACATCTCCTTCATCGTGGCCGCCACCGACGCGGTGGCAACGATCATCCGCGCGGGTCAGCTCGTCGTGCTGGAGTCGACGACCTATCCCGGCACCACGCAGGAGATCCTGCTGCCGCGCCTGCAGGCGCGCGGGCTCACGGCCGGCGAGGACTTCTTCCTGGCCTTCTCACCGGAGCGCATCGATCCCGGCAACCGGCGGTGGACGCTGCGCGACATCCCGAAGGTCGTGGGCGGGCTGACGCCGGCCTGTCGCGAGCTCGTCGGCGCGCTCTACGCGCGCATCACGCCGCGCGTGGTGCCGGTGTCGGGGCCGGAGACGGCGGAGATGGTCAAGCTGTTCGAGAACACCTTCCGCTCGGTCAACATCGCGCTCGTCAACGAGTTCGCGATCATGTGCCGCAAGCTCGGGATCTCCGTGTGGGAGGTGGTGAGCGCGGCCGCCACCAAGCCGTTCGGCTTCATGGCCTTCTGGCCCGGCCCCGGCCTCGGCGGCCACTGCCTGCCGTCCGATCCCTATTACCTGTCGTGGAAGGTGCGGCTCGCGGGCTACGAGCCGCGCTTCATCACGTTCGCCGACGAGATCAACCGGCACATGCCCGCGTA
>Ga0134071_10000348_pt1 | contig 15057 bp, 11 predicted proteins | sample 15_taG_27_FD_94466 | JGI IMG/M metagenome (GOLD analysis project Ga0134071, IMG submission 94466) | Grasslands soil microbial communities from the Angelo Coastal Reserve, California, USA - 15_D_Rain_40cm_5_09082015 | ecosystem: Environmental > Terrestrial > Soil > Grasslands ...
ACCACGTGTGATCACTCCACGCTCGACACGACCGACAAGTGCAGTCCGCGAGGCGTCCTTTTGACATGGTGGGCGAGAATCATACGCCGGCAATCGGCAAAATATTCTTCCTTCCGCGCAACCATTTGATCGATGAGTTCCAGGAATTCATCGCCAACCTGGGGCACGGCTGCTTCAACCAGGGAAACCAGTTCTTCTCTTCGGTCCTCGGGCGGAAGCAGTGCCATATTCCATGCGATCAAACCCAGCTGGATGGCCCGATTCAGAACACATAGCCGCAAAAATTCCGGTATTCGCCATCCTGGTCGCTTTGCTCATGGGCGCGACAGTCTACTGAAGCGCCGTGGCCCGCGCCATCATTCCGCAGCCGGTCTCTCACCAGAGAAGGCCAGTCGGCAGATTGAGCTGAAGCAAGCGCTCGAAGGAAAGCAGGAAGAGACCGATCGCGATGGTCAGAACGCTTACCGTCTTCCAGCGTTTACCATCTGCAGGGGTGGGTGAAAGAAACATCACCGAAAGGAAAAAAATCATGCTGGCTGCAATAAAACCTGCCGCAGGAACGAGCAGCGCATACAGTCCGACCAATCCGATGCCGAAGAGTACGGGGACTCCGCTGCCGTGTGCCGGTGGCGGTTTAACTCGCCTGGCCCTTGTCGCGGTCAATACCCAAGACGCCACAAGAACCAGCCCGGTTCCCGAAACAATCAACGGGAATAGCCGTACTTCGGACGAATAGCGAAAGGACGAAATCAAAAAGGTCAGCAACACAGCACTGACGATGCCACCAAAGTAGAGCTCTCCCCATTTAACCCTGAGTGGTCCCGTTGTCTTTCTCGAGCCCTCCCGGCGCCGCCGGAAGAATTTCATCGCCCAAGGCCTGGCGACAAAAAGACAGACGAGCACGATCATCACAAGGCTGATCGGCCGCTTGAAGAAAACGGAATACGAACCGAAACCGATACCGAGCGCGCGGTGGAAATTGGCTTCGATGAGATCCGCCAATATGAAGCCCAGGATCATCGGCACCGTGGGATAGCCATTGCGCTCCGCAGCCAAAGAAAAGACTCCGAGCGCAACCATGATCCAAATATCAAAAACATAATTCTTCGTTACATATGCCCCCAGAAAACAGAGAATGGCAACCATCGGCACGAGGATCGGCGTGGGGACATGAACAATTCGCACCAGCTGCTTCACAAACAGAATCCCGATCACGAAGTACATCAGTTGGCTGAGCAGCAAGCCGGCAAAAACGGTATAAGGAAGAACCCCGGCGGTCATAAAACGCGGACCTGGCTGGACACCGTGCACGATTAAAGCAGCCATCAGGATGGCCCAGGTTACCGACCCCGGCACTCCCAGCAACAAAGATGTGATCCCATCGCCCAGCACGCAGGCGCCTTTGCCGACTTCGGCGGCGGTCAAGCCGTCGATGGATCCTTGACCAAACTGATCCCGTTCCTTCGAGAATTTCTTCTCGATGAGGTAAGAACTGACGCCGGCGGCGGACGTACCCAGGGCCGGCAATACACCGATGAGCCAACCGATGAGCCCGCCTCGAACGAGTGACCGCGGGCGTCTGAAAGCCTCAATCACTCCGCCCAGGACACTGTCTTTGACCTGCTCCACACGAGCGATCGTCCCTCCTTCTTCCAGCAGCGTCACCATTTGTGGCAGCGCAAAAATCGCCAGAGCTCCCAGCGCGATATCGACGCCGGGCTCCAGCGCCGGTATTCCGAAACTGAAGCGGTAGGTAACACCCGATACCGGATCCGGGCCCATCATTCCGAGCAGCAATCCCATGCACCCCATGATCAGTCCGCGGACGGTTTCCCCCTTCGAAGCGATCGAAATCAACGCCAGCGCCGCGACGCCCAGAACGAAATATTCGGGAGCTCCGATCATCAAAGCAAAGGCCGTCATTGGAGCCGCAAGCAGGACGAAAGAAAACCATGCAAGAAGACCGCCGACAAACGAAGCACCGGTCGCGACGCCAAGCGCCGTGCCGGCCATACCCTTTCGCGTCATTGGATAGCCTTCCCACATACTCGCAACCGTCCCGGGTCCGCCGGGAACGTTGATAAGGATTGAGGCTATCGAGTCTCCGTAAGCAGCCGCGGACTGGATGGCCGCGAGTAGAATAACGGCTGTCGCCGAATCCATGCCGGTAGTGAACGGCAACGCGAGTGTGACACCGAAGCTTGGACCCACTACGGGAACCACTCCAACGATTAATCCGATGCACGTTCCAAGAAGCAGGAAAAAGAGGTTGGCGCCGGAGAGCGCCAGCTGGAATCCTTGCAACCAGACATTCATGGAGGTTGATTAATTACTGGTTGCGCCCTATCGGGCTTACATTGTTGGTGGCTGCGGCCTGTCGGCCTTGCGCTTCGCCCGCTCCGCTCATGTGCGTGATCTCGGCGCGCGCAAATTCCTCGACCGCAGCTTTTAATTTCGCTCGGATACTATCGGGATCGGCTGTCACGACTTCGAATTCCGCGTGCTTCATCTGTTCGACGAACTGTGGATCACGGGCAGCTCTCTCTATAGCTGAAATCAGAATCTCGCGAGCTTTCGCGTCAATCCCTGAAGGAGCAGCGATAACACGCGATACCGCACTGACAGCGTACACGCCCGCTTCAGCTTCTATGCCAAGTTCGGCCAGGGTGGGTACCTCGGGCATTGAGGCCAGCCGCGCCGTGCTGGCGACGAATAACGAAGCCAGTTTGCCCTGACTGTCCCGGACACTTTTGAGGGCTGTTGGCCATGAAAAGACCCACGTGTCGACATCGCCGCAAATCGCTGCAAGCACCACTTCGCCTGAACCATCGAAGTGAACCGGCTGAAAGCGCGCCCCGAGTGCCCTGCAAAGGATCGCGGCCGAGGGAAGCATTTCACTGGTAACACCGAATCGAAAATTTTTTGTCTTCATGTCAGCCGGTGATTTCAGTCCGGATCCGGAAGTGACGGCGACCACCAGCGGCTCGGAGCCCAATTGGCCCAGCCAACTCCAGTTCTGCGGATCGTCCGCCAGTTGTCCCGTGGCGCGCATGAAAGCAATCGACTCCAGACCAATGAGCCCGATGGTGTAGCCGGTGGGACCGGAACGAGCAAGCTGCGCGGCTGCCATTTTTCCGCCGGCGCCCGAAACATTCTCGATCAGGACATGCACGCGGTTCGGCAGGTATTTTTCAAGGAATGGAGCCAGCAGGCGCGCCTGAAGATCGAAACCGCCGCCAGGCTTAAAGGGAACAATGATGGTAATATTTCTCGCGGGGAATGATCCGTCGTCTTTCCGTTGCGCACACGAAGCCAGCAGAACACAGAGAATCAGACACCGCGTTGTTTTTAACCGCATAACTATGGTCGCGAACGTATGGGGAGCCCCGACGCAGGCGTGGGGACTGAATTCAGGCTGGCTGTGCCGATCATCATTTCTTTCCAGTAATCCCACTCCGGGTAGTTCCCCGGGCCGCGCGGGCGCGATGGTGCGGCAGCAGGTTCATCGAAATAGCCGACGGTGCCCCCCAGGGCGAGCGCGGACTGCTGGATCTTCGCATTCAAGCGCATGAGGACGAGTTGATCGATCACAGCCTTGCCGGTGGTGGAGCTGGTCTGGCCAAAGATGGTCCCCCACAGCAGAACGGCCATCGTGACCATACCGAGCACGCAAACAAAGAATCGGCGAAGCATCATAGCTTTTGAATCTCCAGTTGGGACCATCAGAGTAGACGGCTTGAAGAGAAACTTCAAGAAAGTCGGGTAGTGTCTAATTTTGCACGTAATATCTGTAGGCGCGGTCTATGAGCGCGTAGTTCGTCTATTGTACAAACGCGCGCGGTCATAGACCGCGCCTACAATGGATCGGCACGTCGAAATAGACCAGCATCGAAAGTCGCTATCATCCACGCGGCTATAGGAGCGGCCGTAACATGCGGCCGATCGGCTTTCCGACCGGTTCGCCGTCGCGCATCTGAACGCGGCCGCGGACAACGGTGCAAACGGGAATGCCTTTGACCTTCCAGCCGTGCCACGGTGTGGGTTTGTTCTTGCTGTGCAGTTTATTGCCGTCGATCACACTCTCTTTGTTCATGTCGACGATGGTGATGTCTGCGTCGGATCCGAGTCGAATGGCTCCTTTCTTTGGATAGAACTGCCAGACCTTCGCCGGGTTTTCACTGGCCAGTTTGACGTACTGGTTCAGCGTCATCCGGCCTTTATTGACTTCCGTCAACATCAACGGCACCGCGGTCTCGACGCCGCAGAAGCCCGACACGCAATCCCAGATTGCGGGCTTCAGTAACTTTCCTGTCATGTCACATCCCTTTTCTTCGAAGGTGTGAGGCGAATGATCGGTCGCAAGCATATCGACATATCCGTTGAGCAGTCCGTCCCAAAGCACGTCCGCATGGTCGCGCGTGCGAACCGGCGGATTCATTTTCAGAAGCGGACCCACTTCGGCCATCTCCTTCGGCTCGCGCAACAGGTAATGTGGTCCTGTCTCGGCGCTCACTCTCAGGCCTCGCGTCTTGGCATCCCTTACCAGGAATGCAGCCTGTTTGGAACTCATATGAAAGACATGCAACTTCGTCCCGAAGCTCTCGGCGAAGAACAAGGCATGGGCAACGGATTCAGCCTCGCACAGGGCTGGTCTCGATGATTCCCAATAGATCGGATCGTTCTTTCCTTCGGCCTTCAACTTGTCGGTGTAGTGATCCATGATCTGGCGATTTTCGGCATGGATCCCCAGAGGAAGTCTTGACTCGGCAATCCGGGAAAAAGCTTCCAGACATACCCCGTCATCCGGACAAGGGAGATTGCCGACAGTCGCACCGAAAAATATTTTGTAACCGATAACGCCGGCGGCCGCCATCGGAGGGATCTGGTTTGTATTGGTCTGAAGGATGACCCCGATAATCCCGAAATCCACCAGAGACTTTTCTTCAGCGAGCCGCTGTTTGACCGTGACCTGTTCAGCGTCCGCCGTCGGCGGAATCGTATTCGGCATGTCGATCACGGTTGTGATGCCGCCGCACACTGCCGCGGTTGATCCTGTTCCGAAGTCTTCTTTATAGGTGAGGCCCGGCTCTCTGAAATGCACATGCCCGTCGATCAGACCTGGAAGGATGTGTTTGTCGCGGGCATCGATGACTTCTTTGCCCTCCGGGAGGGAATCATCTGTTCCGACAGCAACAAATTTCTCGTTCGATATGGCAACACCTCCCTTGAAAGTTTCCTGCGGCGTGACCACCCAACCGCCCTTCACGACGAGATCGGCTTTCATGTTTTCACCCTAACCGGCCTTCGAAAGAAGCCCGAAGAACATCCAGCACACCAGAGCACCTACCACGCTCATCGATAAACCCCACGCCAACATCTTATTGAAGAGTGATCTCCGGTCTTCAGAGGCCGCGGCGCTTGCCATGCATAAAGCACCGGTTGTGGACAAAGGAGAGGTGTCCACAATCATCGCGCCAACGCTGATGGAAGCGGCAATTGCGATCGCATCGCCCCCGCCTAATTTCGCAATCAGACCCGGGATCGTCGGAATGAACGCCGGCATCACGACGCCGGCTGAACTGCTGTAGACCGAAGTCAATCCGGCCACAAAGGCGATGACTCCGTTCACCGACGTTGGCGTTGCGAACTTCGACAGCCCAGTAATAAACAAATCCATGCCCCCTTTTTTCTCGAGAATGGAAATGAGGACGATCACGCCACATACCATGACGATGACGTTCCAGGGAAGCGCCTTCAGCGCAGCCTGTTCGTCGGCTGCACGGGTAAGCGTGAGAACCGCCGCCCCCATGAATGCTCCCATCGCAACGTCGATTTTCAGCAGGACGACAGCGGCGACGAGCAGTGCGATCAGTGCCACGGTTAATTTTTGATTCCACGTCATCGGTTTCGCGTTACCGGGGAGGAACGCGTTTTCCTCGTTTAGCCCTTTCACATGCGGGCGAGTCAACAATTGGTATCCGCCGAGAATGAAATAACCTCCAAGGCCGATAATGGACTCTATATAGAGGTTGTTCAGATAAATCGCCGACTCCTGACCCGTGATGTGAATTCTAGCCATCAGGCTATTCGCTATGATTCCCGAGGGTGCAATCGGTGAAAGGGTGCCCGCATTCGCTCCGGAGCACAGGACCATTGCCATCAGAAACCCGCTTATCCCCAACCGGCCTGCCACATTCATCGCAACCGGCGCGAGAAAGGCAACTGTCGCGATAGCGCCAGGCCCAATTGAAGAAAACACCAGCGATATAAAGAAGAAAATGACAGGAATCATTCCCATCCGGCCGCGCGCCAACTTCAGGCTGCTTTGCGTGATCTTGTCGAGCGTACCGTTAACGGTCGCCTGACTGAAGAAGAACATGACACCGATCAGGGTCAGGAAAAGACCGGAAGGAAATCCCGCCATCACTTCGGCAACGCTCATCTTGGCGAACACCACGCCAACAAAGAAAGCGAATGCGATGGAGAGAAGACCGACATTGAAACGAGACACACAACTGATGATGATGGCCAGAGTTAACGCAATAATCGAAAGAATGGGTAAGTTCATTCGAACGTCTTTTACTGTAGGCGCGGTCTGTGACCGCGCGTAGTTCGTTGATTCCATAAGAAACGCGCGCTCATAGAGCGCGCCTACAGTGCGCCGCAATCCGCTAGTCCGTTGCCGCCTGGATCGCCCAGTAAATACGTTCAGGAGTTAACGGCAAATCGTAAATCCTGATCCCCAGTGCATCGGCCACAGCATTTCCAATCGCTGCAGGAGTCGGAGCCAATCCAGGTTCTCCGAGGCCCTTTGCGCCGTAAGGCCCGTCTGGTGTCGGGCACTCCACGATTATTGTCTTCATCTCCGGCATGTCGAGCGACGTCACCAGGTGGTAGTCCAGGAACGAAGAGTTTCTGACCTTGCCCTTGTCATCAACAACCAGTTCCTCGTGCAAGGCCGCCCCGATACCCATCGCCAGGCCGCCCTCAACCTGCGCGACGCAGTTCAGCGGATTGATTGCTTTTCCGACGTCATGGGCCGCAACGACCCGGAGAAGACGCACCCGACCGGTTTCCTCGTCCACCGCCACTTCAGCCGCCTGTGTCGCATACATGTAGAACGCTGAGGCGTGATCGCTGTGTCCCGTCTGCGGGTCGACATCTTTACCCAGCTCATACGTGTAGGACCCGTTGCCGCGAATGATTCCCTCGAGTCCCAGTTGCTTGCGAATCACGTCACCTATCGCCAGCGCACGCCCGGGATCTCTTTCCAGAAAGACTTGAGCGTTCGAGAAACGAAGCTCCTCCACAGGCGCTTCCAGGATTCCACTTGTCATTTCGGCGATCTGCTCGCGAGCGTGAATAGCTGCATGCCGAACGGCATTGCCCATGTGAAACGTGCTCCGGCTCGAAGTCGTGGATGAGTCAAACGGAATGACGTCGGTATCCAGCGGGTGCATGCGTATATTTTCGAGCGGGATTCCGAGTTCCTCCGCTGCGACCTGAGAAAGCATCGTGCTGCAGCCCTGGCCGATTTCCACCGTGCCGGCGAGTATCGTCACCTTCCCCTGGCTATTCACCAGAACGGATGCATTTGAAGTTGTGGGCGTTCGCGTAGGCTTCGCGATACACGCAAATCCTTTCCCTATTTTGAATGCTTTCGGATCTAACCTCTCCGTCTTGCCCCAACCGATGGCGTCTGTCGCCTTTAACAACGTCTCCTTCAGACCGACGTTGTGAAGCTCCTCTCCCCAGTAAGCAATATCACCATCGACGAAGATGTTTTTCAGCCGGAACTCCAGCGGATCCATGCGCAGCCGTTTCGCCAGATCATCCATGTGCTGTTCACAGGCCCACGCGCCTTGAGGGATACCATACCCTCGGAACGCGCCGGCGACAGGCTTGTTCGTGTAGACGGCGTATCCATCAACCTTGACATGCGGAATGCGGTAAGGGCCGGGAGAAGGCAAGCTTCCTCTGATGCAGACGGTGGGACTCTTTTCCGAATAAGCGCCTGCATCCCAATAAATCGTGATTTCACGAGCGACGAGCGCTCCGTCGCTCTTCACACCGCTCTTGATTCGAACGATTGCTCCATGTCGCGTAGCCGTCGAAACGAAAGTTTCCTGGCGGTTGAACTTGACCCGGACAGGCCGGCCTTTCGTGTGATAGGCCAGCGCGATGGCGATACGCTCGACCTTCAATCCGCCTTTGGAGCCGAAGCCGCCGCCCTGATAAGGATTGATGTAGCGAATCTTCTCGGGAGGCAATCCCAGAGCCTCGGCGGTCTCAGTGCGGACGCGGAATGGAGCATCGTTGGGCACCCAAACCGTCAGCTTTCCCGAGTCGTCTACCATTGCATGCGCGGAATGCGGTTCCATTGCGGCGTGTTGAATCGTAGGAACCCGATAGCGCTGCTCGAGAATGATGTCCGATTTGCGAAACCCCTGCTCTACATCGCCGGTACGAAGTTTGAAGTGTTCGCAGACATTCGGCAGCGGGTTGGTGACGATGAAGTCCGCTTTGTGGTATTTCGGATAATCCTCATGGATTGCCACCGCGCCAGGTTGCGACGCTTCCTCCGGCGAAAAATAGGCCGGCAAATCTTCGTATTCGACTTCAATCAGAGCGACTGCAGCCTGTGCGGTATCTTCGTCAACAGCAGCTACGGCCGCAATGGGTTCTCCGACGTAACGGACTTTTCCCTGCGCAAGAAAGGGCGTGTCCTTGATTGTTTCACCATGGATCCATGGTGCATCTGCTCCCGTAATTACCGCATGGACTCCGGGATAACGTCTGGCTCTGTCCGTATCGATCCGCTTGATAATGGCGTGTGGCCGGGTGCTGAACAGCGCTTTTCCATAGAGCATGCGGGGAAGGACGAGATCGTAGCCATAAACGGTCTGGCCGGTAACCTTCTCCTCCGCATCGATGCGCGTCACTGATTTTCCGACGACCGCCAGTTCTCCCATTTTATTTCCCGCTTTTGCGAAGCTCAGCGGCAGCAATCTGGACCGCTTGAATGATTTTGGCGTAACCGGTGCAGCGGCAAAGATTGCCCGACAGCGCGAAACGAATCTCTTCCTCTGTCGGGTTGACGTTTTCCTCCAGAAGAGCTTTCGTCATCATCAGCATGCCCGGCGTGCAGTAGCCGCACTGCGCGCCCCCTTCCTGGACGAACGCTTGTTGAACAGGATGCAAGTGAGGACCAATCTTCAAACCCTCTATGGTTAGAATGTCTGCGCCGTCCAGCTCACCGGAGAGGACAAGACAGGAGTTCACGGGCTTCCCATTCAGAAGCACTGTACAGGCGCCGCAGTCGCCGGTTCCGCAGCCTTCCTTCGTCCCCGTTAAACCAATTTCGTCGCGCAAGAGATCCAGCAGAAGCCTGAAAGGAGGCACCGTCAGCGTCTGTATTTTCCCGTTGAGCCGGATCTGAATCTTCGTGTGCATCAGTACCTTCGATCTCTTCTGGCCATCCACGAGAGATTTTCCACATAACCGGCCGCCGCATTCAGAAGCGCGCGCTTGGTGTTCACGCGGACCATTTCTTTTCGATAGGCAGCGGAGGAGCGCACGTCGCTGATGGGCTTGCATTCGTTGGATGCCTCTTCGCCGGCGCGTTCCGCCAGCGACGGCGTTATCTCCTGATTTAGAAGAAGCGCCTCCGCCTTGTGGGCTCTCATTGGCGTTGGCGAGACCGCGCCCAACGCAATCCGCACATCCTGGCATATTTTTCTGGAACCGTCGACGACGATGCCAACCGCTACTCCAACGTAGGCAAGATCCATCATTTCCCTCGGCGAGAACTTGATATATTCGCCGCGAAAATCGGGTGGCGTCGGTGGAATCAGGATTTCGGTCAGGACGTCGCCGGACTCCATGACGGTCTTGCCGGGACCCACAAAGAACTCTTCCAGCAAAACGATTTTCTCGCCCTCGGATCGGGATATCTTTACCCTCGAATCCAGGACCAGGAGAGCCGGGGCCACGTCCGCTGAAGGCGTGGCGTTCGCCATATTCCCGCCAATGGTGGCGCGATTACGGATTTGGATGGATCCGACTTCAGCCGCGCTTTGCGCTAAAAATGGGTACCTTCCACGAATCACACGGGAGGTCTCGATCTCGCGCATCGTCGTGAGGGACCCAATCGTTACCCATCCGTCAGAAATTTGACAGATTCCGCTTAGCGAGGGAATCTTTTTGAGATCGACCACGTACCGGGGCGCGAGTCCCTTCTCTTTGATCGCGATAAGGAGATCCGTCCCGCCCGCCAGAAAATACCCTCCGGAGCCATTTTTCCTGAATAGCTCACGGGCTTCCGCAATTGACTGTGGTTGAAAGACTTCAAACGGCTCGGGTCGCCTCATTGCCAGGCATTCTACAGCATTTGCTCTATCGTGACCCGATCGTATCCTAGTAGGGCTGGAGATCACTCCGTAAAGGATTGGGAGCATGGATTTGAAAGCGGATGATATCAACGGCTTACTCAAGGCCCGGTCGGAAATCGACGAGGAACTGCGCCGGCACAAGGCAAAGCTTACAGTTTTGTTCACGGATGTCGTCGGTTCGACGGGCTATTTCGACCGCTACGGCGACACAGCGGGTTTGCTGCTGCTTCACCGTCACGATCATCTTGTCATCACGGCCGTAGAGGAATTTCAAGGCAGAGTCATCAAAACAATCGGCGACTCGGTTATGGCCGAGTTTCCGGAACCTCAACTCGCGGTTGTCGCGGCTATCGAAATCCAAAGGCGCCTGTTCGAGCAAAACCAGAAGCGTGCCGAGAGTGAACGCCTGCACGTCCGGGCGGGTATTAATGCCGGCGTGAGTTTCCGCCGGGGTAGCGATCTGCTCGGCGACGCCGTTAACGTCGCCTCGCGCCTTACGAAATTGAGTGGGCCGGGGCAGATTCTTGTTTCACGCTCGGTCTGGGAAGCAACACTCGACTCCGATATCTGGTACAAGCCAATCGGGCGCACCAGTCTCGAAGGAAAAGCGGAGACGGAAGAAATCTACGAGGTCATCTGGACCGACAGCGACGTATACGAGCAATTACGTACCGAACTGGGCAGCGTCTGCGCGCGAACTTTAGTGGACGAACTCATGGAGGCGAGTCCGGTTCGGGAAAAGGCGCCCGCCGCCCCGCCTCCGCAAGCATCCGTCCCCCGCCTGCAGGCTGCAGGTTTGCTCCCTCCGCGATACGAAATCCTCAGCTGTCTGGGTGAGGGCGGTATGGGAGTCGTTTTCAAAGCGCGCGACCATGAAACCAAAGAAATCGTCGCGCTCAAGGTTCTGAAACAGGAAATCGCCACCAGCCCCACTCTGATGGAGGCTTTCAGGAATGAGTTGCGCGTGGCGCGAAAGATCACGCACAGGAATGTCTGCCGCATTTTTGATTTCACGCGCACCGACGAAGTCGCCTTCATCTCAATGGAATTTGTTCAGGGAGAAACTCTCCGCCAGGTTTTGAATCGTTTCGGAGCGCTTGGTTTCCGCAAAGGTCTCAAGATCGCAGACCAGATGTGTGATGGACTCCGCGAAGCTCATGCCCAGGGCATCGTGCATCGCGACCTCAAGCCGGACAATTTCATGATTGACGAGGCCGGCAACGTAAAGCTGATGGACTTCGGGCTGGCACATCTGGTTCGGGAAAAATCGACCGTGGCAGCAGGAACTCCTTCTTACATGGCGCCCGAGCAAACCCAAGGTGAGCCATTTGATCAACGGGCCGACATCTACTCTCTCGGACTTGTCTTGTTTGAAATTTTTACGGGATCACCGGCATTTAGGGGTGATACACCGATGCTTGTCGCTTTGAAGCAGGTTCAGGAACAACCACCCGACCCTCGCGAGATCGACGACATGCTACCCGAGCACGTCGGAGCCGCAATTCTGCGGTGCCTGGAGAAAGACCCTGAAAAACGCTTTCAATCGGTCGACGCACTTCAAGCGGCGCTGCGGCAGCATGCGAAGATTACAAGCACTTACCGGCTAATGTGGCGAGCGTTGATCAAGGTGGCCGCACTCGCGATCCTCACCACGGGTTTTGTTGCCGGCGTCCTCATGTTCAATCGAAAAACGGAAAGTGAAGCGGAAGTTGCCGCGTTTCGTTTGGCTCAATCTGTGGATACTCTGGACTCGTGGGAACAATTCTTGAAAACGCACCACGACGGCGATTTGGCTTCGGCAGCGCGCGACCGGGTCGCTCGAGTGCGGCTCCGTGAAGTCGAGAAAACGAAGGCAGCCGCTGCCGCGGAGAAGGCCATCACTCCCGCCCCAATTGTCGTGCCGGCGGAGACACCACGACAAACGCCCCCCGCAGCACCGCCCCAGCAGGTTGCGAAGGAACCGCCCCAGCAGGTTGCGAAGGAAAGCAAAACGGTCGAAAAAGAACCGCGTGAAGATTGGACGGCACTGGTCGACATGGCAAGAATCCCCGGCGGTGTCTTCTCGATGGGAAACGATGCCGGTAGAAAAGATGAGAAGCCGGCGCATCAGGTCCGCGTCAATGGTTTTCGTATGAGTCGCACCGAAATCAGCAATCGCCAATATCGGGTATTCCTGGAACAGACCGGACATGCGCGCCCCAAGGATCCATCCTTTGCAAAGCGCTACCTGATGGATTATCCGGATCTGCCCGTGGTCAACGTCAGTTATCAGGATGCTCTCGACTTTTGCGCCTGGTTCAGCAGGAAATACGGCGTGGCCACGCGGCTTCCTACCGAAGCCGAATGGGAATACGCGGCGCTAGGCGGCAAAACCGCAGATCCGCTCACGTCCAAAAGCCCGAAGGAACTCGCGCGGTATCGCGGCAACAGTCCTACGGGTGTGCAGACTGTCGGAAAAAACGCGTTTCCGGCGAATGGCTTCGGCTTGTACAACATGAGCGGAAATGTGTGGGAGTGGGTTTCGGATTTTTACTCGAAGGACTATTACCAGATCGCCCCGCTCACAAATCCAAGCGGACCGGCTTCTGGCGCCAAACGCGTGGTCCGCGGCGGCAGCTGGGCGGATGACGAAATCGAGCTGTGGAGTTATCGACGCGCGAGCCGAGATCCTAACGACCGCAGCGAACAGATTGGATTTCGCATCGTCATTGATTCTCCCCGCGAACCGGAGACGCGGGAGCGCAAGTAGCTCCCCGAGGGAGACGCCTACCGCACCTTCTGGACGATCTCCTCCGCAATCATTCGGAGATAATCGATCCGGGCCATGGGATCCCGCGGCAGGCTGTAAATGGTAAAACCGACTCGGTCCAGCCCTGTGGTGTCTCTAGCTCTCTCCAGGACTTCGACACAATCTTTTGGGGAGCCATGGATCGTCCAGTCGTCGAGGTTGTGCTCGTGCCCAAGCTGGAGTGGAACCATCCCCTTCTCCTGCATTTCCCAGGTCTGATACATGTTGAACGTTTTGTCCAGGTACTGCCGCGCGGTTCGCGCCGCATCCTCTTTACTCTTGGCGACCATCAGGCTGCGCGAGGCTCCCACTGTCCCCGGCGTCCGGTGACCTGCCTCCGCGCGCGCTTCCCGGTATACCTTCGTCAAGTTCTGAATATCAGCCCACGCGACCTGCGGGCCAAAGAAAACGGCATCGGACAGTCGAGCGGCGCGCCTTGCGGCGCCTTCGCTCTGGGCTCCCATCTCGATCGGCGGATGCGGCTTTTGATAAGGCGTAAAACCTACACGTCCCTTCGTCACTTTCGAATATTTACCTTCGAAAGTGACCTCCTGGCCGGTCCAAAGCTGCTTCATGAGTTGGATGGATTCCTCGAGCTTGGCGGTTCGGTCTTTTCGAGTCAGTCCGGCGGTCTCGAGTTCCGCCTCGCGGTAACCGATCGCCACACCCAGTACGAGCCGCCCGTGAGTAATGTGATCCAGCGTTGAAATATTCTCCGCCACCTCCACCGGGTTCAACAGAGGAAGAAGCAGCACCGAGCTCTTGATCTGCATCTTTCCCGTTTCGGGAGCCAACCTCGCCATCAGCGGGTAGGGCTGCGGCCAGATGGTGGGATAGGAGAGCCAGTGGTGTCCCATGGACACCCACGCATACCCCATGGTCGATGCCGCGTGAACGACCTCTATAGCTTCGTCGATGATCTGTGTTGGCGAACGGTCTGTGGGACTCCAGAAGGGCGTCAAATGAAATCCGATTTGCATAAGAACTCCGGTGGAATCAATACGTCTCGAACGCTTGTGCGATCTTTTCGAGATCCATTGTCCGCCCAAGCATCAAACTCAAAAGAATGCGAGCCTTTTGTGGACTCAAATCGTCTCCCGGAATGATCGACATCTCGCGAAGATACCGGCGCGGCGCGATTCGTCCGGTCGGAGCCCGACTACATTGGACTACGACCACACCGGCACCCTGCACGCGCTTCAGGGAGTCGATTTGCGGTGGAGTCATGATTCCTGGAGCGAAACCAGCCATAACGATTCCCGCTGCGCCGGCCGCGGCCGCCGCTTCAATCAAAGCGCCGTCGGCGCCCGCATAAGAGTAAACGATGTCCACTCGCGGCAAGGCCAATTTTTCGATCGAAGCAAACTCCGTATCCGGCCCATTGCGCCGGAGCGGAGATCGATAGAAACGCACGGCATCCCCATCGACATGACCGAGCGCACCGAAGTCGAGGGAGCGAAACGTTTGAAGCCGGTAGGTAGACGTCTTGATCACATCCCGCGCTGCATGGATTTCGTCGTTGAGAACAACCAGCACGCCCTTGCCTCGCGCCTCCGGGTTTCCGGCGACGCGCAACGCGGCGACAAGGTTCATCCCTGCATCCGAGCTAAGCGCGCTCACCGGCCGCTGCGAGCCGACCAAAACTGTCGGCTGAACCACGTTCAATGTGAGGCTGAGGAAATAGGCAGTTTCCTCGAGCGATCCGGTACCATGTCCGATTACGAATCCCTCGATTTCGGGATCCTGCTTCGCCAGGCGGTGAAGGAGGGCTCGGAGTTCAAGCCATTCCTCGAAACCGATCGCGCTGCTGCTTACGTTTCGAAAAGAAACCGGAAGCGGGTCGGCAACCAGCCGCGTCTCTGGAAAGCGTTCGAGAAC
>Ga0134071_10000367_pt1 | contig 14745 bp, 15 predicted proteins | sample 15_taG_27_FD_94466 | JGI IMG/M metagenome (GOLD analysis project Ga0134071, IMG submission 94466) | Grasslands soil microbial communities from the Angelo Coastal Reserve, California, USA - 15_D_Rain_40cm_5_09082015 | ecosystem: Environmental > Terrestrial > Soil > Grasslands ...
GCGGCGCCCGCGATCACGCGCTCGCGCAGCAGCAGCACGGCCACGGCGAGCGCGGTCGCCAGCAGGACGAGGAGGTCGTCGCGGCGGTCAGCGGTCACGCACGAGCGTGTAGCCCGCGTAGGCGATCGGACGGCGGTCCACCGGCAGCGTATAGAGGAAGCGGCCGTGGGGCAGCTCGATCTCGACGAGGTCCGCGGGCCGCGCGACCGACGGCGCCCAGTGGTCCACGAACCACACCAGCCGCCGCGTCCGCGCGGGCAGGCGCAGGTCGCTGTCGGGCGATGGCAGGATGTCCGACGCGAGCTGCGGCGCGTAGTAGCCGGGCGGCAGCTCCCCCACCCGCAGCTCGAACATCGAATACTCCGGCAGGTAGAACATCGCGTGGCGCAGCCACGGATACGAGCGCGCGTTGCCCAGCTCGGTGATGACGACCGTCTCCTCCGGCGGGTAGAGTCCCCGAATGGCGCCGACGAACGTGCCGACGACCTCTTCGTGCTCGCGCAGCGCGGCCGCCGTGCGGCTGAAGATCCAGTCGAAGGCGTCGTGCTCGGCGGTGAGCCTCCACGCCGACTTGGGTGTGTCGAAGTCGCGTGGCAGCGGGCGGGCGTTCACGAAGAAGGCGCCGTTGACGAGGACGACCAGCACGACCGCCGTCGCCGACAGCGCCGGGCCCAGCGCGTGCCGGCGCGCCCGCGTCGCGGCCTCGGCGAGCGCACTGACGAGCACGCGCGCGAGCAGCACCACGAGCGCCGGCAGGAAGGTCAGCACGTAGCCGGCCTGGCCGAAGTGCACGAGTGTGTAGACGAGGACGGGCGGCACGATCCAGGCGAGCAGCAGCCATTCACGGCGGCCCCAGCCGTGGCGACGCGCGTACCACGGGACGAGCAGCACGGCGAGGGCCAGCGGACCGAGCGCGACGAGCACCGACTCGAGCAGATAGCGCGACATCCGCAGCGTCGTCTCGAATGGCCCGGCGACGATGGTCGTCGGGCGCACGACCGTGTCGGCCAGGTACATGGATGCCGCGAGGTAGCGTCCGAGCCCGCCCGTGAGCGTGACCATCGGCACGAACCACAGCAGCGTGAGCGCGCCGAGAATGGCGAGGCCGACGGGCACCGTGCGGGCGCGACGGATGCCGAGCGCGCAGGCGACGAGCCACATCGGCAGGAGCAGCAGCAACAGCGACTGGCGCATGCCGGCGGCGAGCGCCAGGTACGCGGCCGCGAGCCACGCGTCGCCTTCGCTGCCGTCGAGCGCGCGAAACGCGAAGTACGCCACCGCCGAGGCGAAGAGCGCCTCGCCGGCGTACGTGAGACCGACGGATCCGTAGAACCAGAACAGCGGGCTGACGGCGAGGACGCTGGCCGCTGCCAGCGCCGTCGCGCGGTCGTAGACGCCGCGCGCGAGCAGATACACGACGACAGTCGTGAGGCCGCTGCACGCCACCGACAGCAGCACGTACGCCGCCGTGGGGTCGTGCAGCCACGCGTTCACGATCCGGCCCAGGCCGACATAGAGGATATAACCGGGCGGATGCGGCTGGTGCTTGACGACATCGTACTCGCGCAGCGCCAGCGCAAACTGCACGGCGTCCCAGTTGTAGAGCATGCGCGCCCGATACGGGAGCCGCGAGAGCACGGTGAGAACGCCGAGCGCGCCCGCACACAGATAGTCCCAGCGGTCCCCCCGATCGCGCATGGCGGCTGTGGAGTATACGCGCACGTACGTCCGAGCGGCGGCCTCGCCGCCGCAACCCGTTGTTGCGTCGAAGACAGGGAGACTCGCGCGTGTTCGAGCGGCGGCTTTGCCGCCGCAATCCTGTTGTTGGGGGAGGCAGGGAGGAGCGCGCCCTAAGGCGCGCGACGACCGCCGGAAGGGGGGCAAAGCCCCCCTCCGGGTGCAGCCAGCTCCGCCGCGCCGAGTACCCCCGCCCAGTCGCCTAAGCGCGCGCGCTCGACCGACAGCGAGCCGCGGGCCAGCTCGGTCGTCGCCTTGAGAATGCCCCCGGCGACGGCGTCGAACAGCTCGGGCAGCGCCTCGAACAGACCGCCGCCGAGAACGAGGATCTGCGGATTGAGCAGCGTGACGTAGTTCGCGACGGCCAGCGTGAGGTAGCGCGTGGCGTCGCCCCAGAGCGTCCGGGCCAGCTCGTCGCCCGCGTTCGCGGCGGCGGCAACCATGGTCGCGTCCAGCGCGTCGGGATCGTCGTCAGTGATCTCGGCAAGACGCGTCTTGACGCCGGCGGCCAGCGCGTCGCGGAAGCGTCGGCGGAAACCGTTGCCGGAGACGTACTGCTCCAGACAGCCGCGCGAGCCGCACGCGCACGCGAGGCCGTCGGGGACGACCTGCGTGTGTCCGAGCTCGCCCGCCGCGTTGCCCGCGCCGCGCCAGAGCCGGCCGTCGAGCACCGCCCCCGAGCCCACGCCGGTGCCGACGAACACGGCCAGCAGCGAGCCGGCCCCGCGATGCACGCCGTAGCGATACTCGCCCCAGGCGGCGGCGCGGACGTCGTTTTCGACGATGATCGGAACCCGGAAGGTGTCGGCGAGGGAGTCCGCGAGCCGGACGTTACGCCAGCCGAGGTTGGCGGCCTGGATGACGGCGCCGGTATCGGGGTCGATCTGGCCGGCGCAGGCGACGCCGATCGAGGCGAGGTCGGTCAGGCCGCCCGCAAGCGTCGCAATGGCGCCGCGGACGGTCTCGAGGACTGCGGCGGAACCGCGCTGAGGCTGGGTGAGCGCGTCGGTCTGCGAAGTCAGCCGCCCGTCGACCGTGACGGCTCCCGCACGAACGCGGGTGCCTCCCAGGTCGACGCCGATGACGGAAGCTACGCCTTCTTCTCCTCTTCCTTCCGGGCCGGCGTCGTCGTCTCTTCCTTGCTCGCGTCGTTCATGCCCTTCTTGAACTCCTTCATGCTGGAGCCAAGCGAGCGGGCGAGCTCGGGCAGCCGATTGGCGCCAAAGAGGATCAGCACGATCACGAGAATGATGAGCAGCTCCTGATAGCCCAAACCAAACATAGCGAGGCTCCTTTCCGACGGCCTTACCTTAGCACCCTTTACTAGCCTCCGCGCAACACCCGCCGCTCCCCGACCCGCGTCGTCACGCGCCGCGCGTCGAAGTATTCGAGAAGGGGGATCGCAAACTTGCGAGAGACGCCGAGCAGGTCCTTGACGTCGCCCGGGCCGATTTCCTTGCGCTCGCGGAGCAGCGCGACGAGCTTGTCCTGGATAGCCTCGAGGGCGTCGGCGTGGAAGAACAGCGACTCCTTCACGCGCACCAGCCTGCGCGACTCGAGCAGCAGCTGGAAGAGCTCGTGCTGCTCGTCGCCGGTGAGCCCGGCGCGCCCCAGCGCCTCCTCGGCGCTCGGCGGCGCCGCCGCCGCCTCGCGGAACTCGTGCTCGAGCCGCTCCACGGCCGTCTGCTGGACGGGACTCAGGCGCAGCTCGTGGGAGGTGAGACGGACCTTGTCGCGGTCCACGCGGACCACGCTCTCGGCGTCGAGCGCGGCGAGCACGTGGGCGAACACCCGCTCGTCGGCGTTCGCGGCACGCACGCGCAGCTCCTCGCGCGACATCCCGGCGCGCAGCGGCTGGGCGCGATGGAACTGCGCCAGCGCGCTCGTGACCAGATCGCGCAGGCGCGCCACCGCGTCCGCGTGCAGCGACCAGTCGCGGTCGACCGCCCTCACGCGGCCGGCGGCGGCCAGCGCGTCCAGCAGCCCGCGCGTGCGCCCGGGGCCGAACGGCACGCGCGCCACCAGCGCGGGCAGCCGGATGCCGCCGACGCCGGCGCCGCGCACGTGCTCCTCGACCACGGCCTCGGGCGCGCCCGACTCGAGGATCTTCAGATGGGCGAGCCGCGCGGGACGCTTGAGTCGCGGCGGATCTGTGTCGAGCAGCGTCCCGCCGCCGATGGTCACGATCGGCGAGTAGGAGCGGATCACGAAGCGGTCGCCGGCGAGCGACACCAGCGGCGCCTCCAGGCGCAGCCGTGCGAAGCCGCGCTGGCCCGGCGCCAGCTCCGCGCCCTCGAGCAGCAGGGCGCGCGCCATGATCTCGCTCGTCCCCGCGTGCAGGCGCACGCGGTCGCGGCTCTTCAGCGCGCGCGGCGCGTCGGCGAGCATTTCGAGCGCGACGTCGACGAGCGTGGTCGCCGAGAGCGTGCCCGCATGGCCGACGACGTCGCCGCGCTCGACGGCGGCGCGCTCGAGACCTTGCAGATTGATCGCGGTGCGCTGGCCGGCCACGGCGCGCTCGACGGCGTGCCCGTGGACCTGCAGCCCGCGCACCTTCGCCACGAGGCCGCGCGGAAAGACCTCGACGCGATCGTCCACGCCCAGCGCGCCGGCCGCCAGCGTCCCCGTCACCACGGTGCCGAAGCCCTTGATGGTGAAGACACGATCGATCGGCAGCCGCGCCAGCTGGTCGATGCCGCGGGCGGGCACGGTCGCCGCCAGCCGTGCAAGCGTCGCGCGCAGCGCGTCGAGGCCGGCGCCCGTCTTGGCCGACACGGGGACGACCGGCGCGTCCTCGAGAAACGTGCCGCGCACCAGCGTGGCCACGTCGTCGCGCACGAGGTCGACCCAATCCGACTCCACCGTGTCGATCTTGGTCAGAACGACGAGACCGGTTCGAATGTGGAGGAGGAAACAGATGGCAAGATGCTCGCGCGTCTGCGGCATCACACTTTCGTCAGCGGCGATCACGAGCATGGCCAGGTCGATGCCGCCCACGCCGGCGAGCATGTTCTTCACGAACCGCTCGTGGCCGGGCACGTCGACGATCTCGATCGTCAGACCGTCGGGCTCCTCGAGGAACGCGAAGCCGAGGTCGATGGTGATGCCGCGCGCCTTCTCCTCGGGCAGGCGGTCGGTGTCGGTGCCGGTCAGCGCTTTGACGAGCGACGTCTTGCCGTGATCGATGTGGCCGGCAGTGCCCACCACGACGTGGCGGCGCGTCATCCGTCGTGGGGGGCCCCGACATGGCCCCCCACACCCCCCAGCGCTCGGACGCGCTCCGGCGCAGCCGGGGCGCGCCTCGGGTCCCGCCTCATGCCCGCGCGGCGGCGACGATGGCTTTCACGAGCGCCGGCACCTGCCCCGGCAGCACGGTGCGGCAGTCGAGGAACAGGCGGTCCTCGACGAGCCGGCCGACCACCGGGGGATCGCCCACGCGCAGCGCCGCGTCGAGAGCACGCGCGGCGGCGTCGGAGGCGCCCAGGGACACGCCGGCCGTCGGCAGCTCCACCGTCGGCAGCGCGCCGCCGCCGACCTGCGCGCGATCCTCGTCCACGCGCGCGGCGAGCCGACGCACGGTCTCCGGGCCGAGCCCGCGCAGCACGCGCCGGGCGCGCGTGGTCACCGCGGCCAAGGGCTCGGTGAGCAGGCGCAGGGTCGGCACCGTCTCGCGCGCGGCGCCCGCGTCGTAGGCGCTGAGCGTCGCTTCGAGGGCGGCGATCGTGAACTTGTCGATGCGCAGCGCGCGGTTCCACGGGTTTTTCTTGAGCCGCGAGACGATCGCGCGCTTGCCGACGACGATCCCGGCCTGCGGGCCGCCGAGCAGCTTGTCGCCCGAGAACGACACCAGATCCACGCCGGAGGCGACGACCTCGGGCACCGTCGGCTCGTAGGGAAAGCCCCACGGCCGCAGGTCGACGAGCGAGCCCGAGCCCAGGTCCTCCATCACCGGAATCCCGCGCTCGCGGCCGAGCTCGACCAGCTCGCGGCTCGACACGTCCGCGGTGAAGCCGATCACGCGGTAGTTCGAGGTGTGGACCTTCAACAGCAGCGCGGTGGCGGGGCCGATGGCCTCCGCGTAGTCGCGCGGATGGGTGCGATTGGTGGCGCCGACCTCGCGCAGCACCGCGCCGCTGCGCAGCATGATGTCGGGAATGCGGAACTCGCCGCCGATCTCGATCAGCTCGCCGCGCGAGACGACGACCTCCTTGCCGTGCGCGAGCGTCTCGAGCGCCAGGAGCACGGCCGCGGCGTTGTTGTTGACGACGAGCGCGTCCTCGGCGCCGGTCAGCCGGCGCAGCAGCGCCTCCACGTGGCTGTAGCGCGAGCCACGCTCCTTGCTGGCGAGATCCATCTCGAGGTTCGAGTAGGCGGCGGCCACCGCCGCCACCCGCTCGCGCGCGAGGTCGCTCAGGAGCGCGCGGCCGAGGTTGGTGTGCAGCACGACCCCGGTCGCGTTGATCACCGGACGCAGGGAGAAGCGTCCGGCGCGCCGGACGCCGTCCGCGACGCGCGCGGCCAGCGTGTCGGCGTCGGCGGGCGGTGTCCCCTGCTCGCGCACGCGCGCGCGCTCGGCGTCGAGCGCCTCGCGGACCGCGGCCGTCAGCCGGGCGTGCGAGAGGCCGGCGAGGGCGGGGTCGGCGGCCACGCGCCGCACGAGCTGGTCGACGGACGGCAGGCTGCGGAGCGCGGCGGCGCGGTCAGCGCTCACTGAGCGCGGCCTCGACCTTGGCGCGCAGGCGCGTGATGACCTCCTGCGCCTCGGCCCGCCACGCCTGCGCCGACCAGCGGCCCTCGGGCGTGCCGCGGCGCACGGCGTCCTCGGTCAGTCCCGCCCACAGCTCGTCGAGATCCTCGGACGTGAGCCCCTGGCCGCGGAGCGCGCGCGCCCAGTCGGCGGCGAGTGCGTCGATGAGGCGGTCGCGCTCCGCGGCGAGCCGCCGGGCCTTGCGGATGAGATCGGCGAGCCGCGAGGCCATCGCTAGTGCTTCACCGCGTCGCGGATCGCGTCGATCAGATTGGCCTCGAAGCGGCCGGTGGAGGCGCACGAGTACACGGGCTTGCTCTTGAGACTGCCGGAGGACCCCTTGCGATGCGCCTGCGTGCGCATGCTGGAGTTGATCTGTAGCCGCGTGGCCGTGCCCTCGGGCTCGGCGAACACCGTGAAGGTCACGATCGCCTCGCCCTCGAGCGGCTCGTCGCCGACGCGCCCGCAGTCGGAATAGACGCCGATCGGCGTCACGACGTCGTCGGTGGCGATCACGCCGGAGTCGCGCGCGATCGCGCGCAGCGGCAGGTTCTGCTTGGCGAGGGCGCGCACCAGCGCCGTCCACGTGACGTCGTAGCCGGCGCCGATCTCCGCCCGGTACGGCGGCGGCGCCAGCGGCGACACGTGTGGCCGCGCGCACCCGACGAGCGACAACGCCACCCCCATGATCACCAGCCTACCGCGCGTGGTGGTCGATCCCACGATACGCTCGGATGAACCGCTCGATGCGCCCCTCGTCCACCTGATCCAGCGTCTCCAGCCGCGTCCACGCCGTCAATGCGATCCGATGCGGCATGGTCGGATACGGCGCGAGCACGACCTGCGTGGGGTACTTGCGCACGATCGCCGTCAGCTTGTCGACGACGTCGGGGCAGGTGCAGTTGTACTGGATCACGAGGCCGCCGTCCTCGAGGTTGTGGACCTGCAGCTCGTTGACGATCGGGCGCGTGTGGATGCCCCACGGCGCGATGTAGGGCAGGTGCGGCCCCGAGGTCGGTGGCGTGGAGTTGTAGGGCTCGTGGGGATCGCCCACCGTTTGCACGTGCAGGTTGCCCTGGTCGGGGAACTTCTGGCCCGGCAGGTCGGCCTGCGCGCGGTACGCGAACCAGCCGACGACGACCGCGACCACGATCGCGGCGGCGATGCCCGCGCCGAGCGTCCAGCGCCGGCGCCCGCCCCGCGCGCCACCGCCTGTCTTGCGGTCGTGCCTGGCCATTCCCTCCGTGTCCCCACGCGTGGCGGAAGCGTGTGGGAGTCGAACCCACCTCCAGCTTGTCTAGAGCCGGACACCGGATTTGAAGTCCGGGAGGCCCACCGGGTTCCTAGACGCTTCCGAAGCCTTCCGAGTGTACCATTGTGCCGGCACCGTGAATCCCGACCCACCGCTTGTCGCCGATGAGCGGCGTCCGTCGGTTTCTCCCTGGCGGCTGGGGGGACTGTCGCCGGTCACGTTGGCGCGCCGCGTCTACCGTGGCCTGTGGTCACACGACCTGTTCGATCGCGCGGCAAGCCTCGCCTACTACTTTTTGTTCGCGCTGTTTCCCGCCCTGCTGTTCCTCACGGCGATCCTCGGCCTCCTGCCGGGACCGGCGTTGATGGACCAGCTGCTCGGCTACGTCGCCCGCGTGCTGCCCGCCGATGCGGCCTCGCTGCTCGCCAAGACGCTCGGCGAGGTGATCAAGGGCGCGCGGGGGTCGCTCGTGTCGCTCGGCGTGCTCGGCGCGCTGTGGGGCGCCTCCAGCGGCATGGTCTCGATCAGCAACGCGCTCAACGTCGCCTTTGGAGTGCGGGATACCCGCAGGTGGTGGCGCCACCGGCTCGAGGCGATCGGTCTCACCGTGGGGTTCTCTCTTCTCACGATCATGGCCCTGCTGCTGTTCGTATTCGGCGAGCGCATCGGCGACGCGGTGGCGCGCTGGCTCGGTGTCGGCGACGCGTTCACGCTGACGTGGAACATCGCGCGCTGGCCGGCGCTGAGCCTGTGCGCGCTGATCGGCATCCTGCTCGTCTACCAGCTGGCACCCGCCACGCGGCAGTCCTGGCGGCGCCTGACGCCCGGCGCCATCTTCGCGCTGGCCGGCTGGCTGCTGGCCTCGTACGCGCTGCGAATCTACGTGACCTACTTCGGCAACTACAACGCGACCTACGGCTCGATCGGCGGGGTGATCCTCTTGATGCTCTGGTTCTATCTGTCGAGCCTTGCGCTGCTGGTGGGGGCCGAGATCAACTCACAGATTCGCCGCGCGGAAACCGCCGACGATTGACGGGGGTCCGCCGACCCACCCGCGAGCGGCGGATAGAGATCGAGCACGTCGCCGGGCGCGAGCGTCCGCTCCGGCGTCGCCTCGCGGCCGTTGATCAGGAGCACGCGCTCGAAGCCGACCGGGATGCCCAGACGACGGGCAACGTCGGAGGCAGTCGCACCCTCGGGGACGTCGAGGACCGCGACGCCGTCGCGGCTGCCGGGCGGAAGGAAGCTCTCGAGCGTGGCGAAGAGCCGGACAGCGACCTGCACCGCCCCTCAGCGGTCGGCGGTCGAGCGAGCGACGCGGAGACGATCGCCGGGGCGGATGCGGTCCTGGCTGTCGAGGCGGTTCCAGCGCATCACGTCGTCGACGGACACGCCGTAGCGGCGGGCGATGGCGCTCACGGTGTCACGCGCCCGGACGACATGGACGTCGGAGCTGGCCGCCGCCCGCGTCACGTCAGACCGGCCGGGCGTCGCGACGGCCGGGCGGCGCGGCGCCAGCGCGGCGGCGACGCGGTCGCGCTCGCCCGCGGGCACGCGCAGCGTCCACGGGCGGCCCGGCGGCGTCACGGCGCGAACGAGCGTCGGGTTCAGCGCCCGCACGGTCGAGAGGGGCAGCCCGGCGCTGTCGGCAAGCCGGCGCAGATCCGTCGACGGCGGCACGGTGACCGTTTCGACGGTGGCCGGCTCGAGGTCGTCGAACTCGAAGCCATAGCGATCGGGCTCGCGGCCGATCATCGTCGCGGCGTGGATCTGGGGTACGAAGTCCTTCGTCTCCCGCCGCAGGTGCCGTGACTGCGCGAGCGTCCAGAAGTCGCGCGACCCGGTCTGCCTGATGGCGCGGGCGACCTTGACCTCGCCGGCGTTGTAGGCGGCCTGGGCGAGCGGCCACGAGCCGAAGAGGTCGTGGAGATCGCGCAGGTAGGCGGCGGCGGCGTTGGTCGACTTCTCGGGATCGAGCCGTTCGTCCACCCAGCGATCGACGCGCAGGCCGTAGCGCCGCGCGGTGCCGGCCATGAATTGCCACATACCCTTGGCACCCATGCGGGAGACGGCATCCGGTTTGAAGCCGCTCTCGATCATGGCGGTGAAGACGAGATCCTCGGGCAAGCCGTGCGTGCGGAACACCTCGCGGGCCATCGCGAGGTAGCGGGCCGACCGGTGCACCCACAGGGTCATCGCGTCCCGACGGTTCCCGGTGAAAAGCTCGAGAAAGAACTGCACTTGAGGATTGAGCGTGACGGGATACGCTTGGGCCATGACCGCCGCATACGAGACGCGGCTGCCGTCCGCATATGCCTCGGCCCAACCATCGTCCAACGCGGCCTCCGCCTCGAGGACGGCGGAACCCCCGCCCGTGACGTGGCGTTCACCCAACGAGCCCCAGGGCAGCTCGCAGGCCGGGACGGCCGCCGGAGGGAGGCCCACACCGTCGGGAGCGAAGCCCTCCGGCGCATCGGTGGGGGACGGTTGGGAAAGCGGCGCCGCGGCGCCGGGGGCGACGACTCCCGGTCCGATCACGATGGCGAGGCTCAGAGTCGCCGCGAAGAGACGGCTTTGATTGGCCATATAAGCGCAGGAAGCTTGGTCATTTTTACCATGGCTTCCGCTCCCCGGTCAATGCGGCCCGCCGCGGGGCACGTGCGTTTGCTCAGGGCTCGCGTATCTTTGGGTCATGTGAAGGCAGGCGCCGCCGGGGCGGTCAGACCCCGGGTTACCACCAAGCAGCACACACCAGGAGGAGTCAACGTGAAGAGAGCGTTAGCTGCGATCGTGGGAGTTACGTTCGTGTTCGCCACGGCCGGCCTCGTCGGCGCCCAGACGCCCCCGGCCACGAAGGCGGACGACAAGAAGATGGAGGACAAGAAAGACGCCTCCATGAAGAAGGCCCCGCATCACACGGCGGTGGGCACGGTCAAGACGGCCGGTCCCGACAGCATCGTCGTAGCGGGCAAGTCCAAGGGCAAGGACACCGAGTGGACGTTCGCGGTCAACGACAAGAGCAAGATCAAGAAGGCCGGCAAGGACGTGACGGCCAAGGACCTCGCGCCGGGGGACAAAGTCACCGTCCGCTACATGGACGAGGGCGGCAAGATGACGGCGATGACCGTCAGCGCCTCCAGCGCGAAGCAGGCCGCCAAAGCCAAGGAAGAGCCCGCGGCAAAGAAGTAGTAGCGCGCTCTCAGGGGTCGCGGACGCCGGCTCAGCGCGAGCCGGCGTCCAGCACCCGGTCCTCCACCACCCCGGCGAACCACACGTTGCGGTCGTTCAGATCCACGGTCGTCGACGTGCCGGGGCTCGTCTCCACCTCGCGCAGCCACGCCCGCTCCGCGTAATAGCCGACCAGGCGCGGCGGCAGCCGAAAGCGGTCCCGGTCCCTCACCGGGACCTTTGGCGAGCGCGCCTCGACGAATTCCGAGTGCGTCGCCCACACCAGCCAGCGGCCGGCAGGCAGGTCCGACAGCGTGAACCGCCCATCGGCGTCGACCACGGTCGAGCGCACGAGGTCGGCACCGCCCGCCTGCCAGACCTCCCGCTCGTAGGTCTCGCGCGCGCGGCGCATCTGCGTCGCGGCGTCACGATAGGCCGCCGCCGAGTCGCGGGCGTGGGCACGCAGTTCGTCGAGGCGGCGCACCAGCGACTCCGAGCGTGGCAGGACGACGACCACCGCGTGGGCCATCGGCGTGTCGTCCGCATTCGGCTTGCGCCGCTCGGTGTACGCGCGCCCGGCTATCGTCGTGGTCTCGCCCCGCCGGCGCGCCTCGTCGTAGGGCTTGAGATCGACGTCGAGCGCGCAGGCCACCGGAGTGACCGTCACCAGGAGGGCCGCCGCCAGCAGGAGCGCCCTCACCCGCGGGCCTCCCCGGGCGGACGCGTCCGCCAGCGGTCGTGCGACCAGAGCCACTGCTCGGGTGCTTCGCGGATGGCGCGCTCGATGGCCGTCGTGCATCGTGCCGTCAGTTCGACGATGGCCGCCTCGGCGCCATTCTGGGCGGGCAGCGCCAGCGCGGGGTGGAACACCACGGCGTGGCGCCCGCCGGCGTCGCGGCGCGTGAAGACCGGGACCACCGGCGTGCGGGTGCGCAGCGCCAGCAGCGCGATGCTGCGGGAGGTGGAGGCCGGCCGGCCGAAGAAGTCCACGAAGACCCCCTCGCGCCGCGCCGCGTTCTGATCCATGAGGATGCCGATCATCCGGCCCCGGCGCAGCGCCTCGAGGACCGGCCGCAGGGCACCGCGCTTGGCGATCAGCTCGACGCCGGTGCTGCGGCGCAGCCGCTCGGCGATCGCGTCGAGCCACGGCGCGTCGAGCGGCCGCACGACGATGGACAGTGGAAAGCCGGTGAGCCGATGCGCGGCCGCCAGGAGCTCCCAGTTGCCGAGGTGCGCGGTCAGCATCAGGGCGCGGCCGTGTGCATCCATGGCCGCGCGCAGGTGCTCGAGGCCCTCGAGGCGGATGCGCTCGAGCGTCGCGTCGAGCGGCCGCGCCAGCACGCGCGCCAGCTCCACGAGCGTCATCCCGAGATGCTGCGAGGCACGTCGCGCGAGGCGCGCGCGCTCGCGCAGGGGCAGCGCGGGATACGCGCGGGCGAGGTTGTCGAGGGCCAGCCGGCGCCGCCGGCGCAGCGCCACGTAGGCGGCATCGCCGAGGCGGCGACCGAGCCAGAGGCCGAGCGGCAGCGGCAGCCGCCCGACCGAGGCGACGAGCGCGGCCGCGGCTAGCCGGGCCGCCGCCGGCGCTCGCGCAGCAGCTCGACCGCGATCGGAATCAGCGACAGCACGATCACGACGCCCGCGACGACGTGCAGATTCGAGCCGATGATCGGAAACTGGCCCAGGAGGTAGCCCCCCCACGTCATGGTCACGACCCATCCGATGCCACCCGCAACATTGTAGAAAACGAAACGGCGATACTCCATCTGGCCGACCCCGGCCACGGTGGGCGCGAAGGTCCGCACGATGGGGACGAAGCGCGCGATCACGATGGTCTTAGCGCCGTGCCGATCGTAGAAGCGCCGCGTGCGCTCGACGTGGGCGGGATTGAACAGCAGCGACTTCTCGCGGGTGAACAGGCGCGGCCCCAGGCGCCGGCCGATGGCGTAGCCGACGCTGTCGCCCGCCACCGCAGCCACGATCAGCAGCACATTGAGCCACCAGATGTCCAGCGCGCCGGTGCCCGCCACGACGCCGGCGGTGAACAGCAGCGAGTCGCCAGGCAGGAAGAACCCGACAAGCAGGCCGGTCTCGGCGAACACGATGGCGAACAGGACGCCGTACCCGCCCCACCGGATGAGCGAGTCGAGCGAGTATGTGCCGCGAACGATGTCGTAGAAGAGCTCCACCGGCGTGTTGCCGGTGAGAAGCGCCCCCAGGTCGACGAGCACGCTACTTGCTGCGCACCACGGCGCCGACGGCGCGGTGGGCCACGGCCGGCTCGCCGCCCTTGATGCGCATCCTGTAGAAGGAACGCCACACGAAGACCAGCGACAGGGCAAAGAACACGAGGCTCAGCGTGCGGCTGAGCCCGGGGCCGCTGGCCGTCGTCAGGCTCACGGCCAGCTCCACGGCCAGCAGGCCGAAGAGCGTGGTGAACTTGATGACCGGGTTCATGGCCACCGAGGAGGTGTCCTTGAAGGGATCGCCGACGGTGTCGCCGACGACGGTCGCCGCGTGCAGCGGGCTGCCCTTTTCCTTAAGCTCCGTCTCGACGATCTTCTTGGCGTTGTCCCAGGCGCCGCCGGCGTTGGCCATGAAAACGGCCTGGAACAGCCCGAACAGCGCGATCGAGATCAGGTAGCCGATGAAGAAGTACGGCTCGAAGAAGGCGAAGGCCAGCGTCGAGAAGAACACCGTGAGGAAGATGTTGAACATGCCCTTCTGGGCGTACTGCGTGCAGATCTCCACGACCTTCTTGCTGTCCGCCACCGAGGCCTTGGTGGCGCCCTCGAGGCGGATGTTGGCCTTGATGAACTCCACGGCGCGGTAGGCGCCCGTGGTCACCGCCTGGGTGGCGGCGCCGGTGAACCAGTAGATGACGGCGCCGCCCGTGATGAGGCCGAGCAGGAACGGCGGGTGCAGCAGCGACAGCTTGTCGAGGTTCTGCGTGAGGCCGGAGGTCAGCACGACGATGATCGAGAAGATCATCGTGGTCGCTCCGACGACCGCGGTGCCGATGAGGACGGGCTTGGCGGTGGCCTTGAACGTGTTGCCGGCGCCGTCGTTCTCCTCGAGGAGGGCCTTGGCGTTCTCGAACTTCACGTCGAAGCCGTGCTCGCGACGGATCTGGGCGGCCACGTTCGGAATCGTCTCGATGACCGACAGCTCGTAGACGGACTGGGCGTTGTCGGTGACGGGCCCATAGGAGTCGACGGCGATGGTCACCGGCCCCATTCCCAGGAAGCCGAAGGCGACGAGGCCGAACGCGAAGACCGCGGGCGCCACCATGAGCGCGCCCAGTCCGAGTGTGCTGACCAGGAACGCGATGCCCATGAGCACCACGATCGTGATGCCGAGCCAGTACGCGCTGAAGTTGCCGGCCACCAAGCCGGAGAGCACGTTGAGCGAGGCGCCGCCTTCGCGCGAGGCCGTCACGATCTCGCGGACGTGGCTCGACCCCGTGGAGGTGAAGATCTTGACGAGCTCCGGGATGATCGCCCCGGCCAGCGTGCCGCAGGTGATGACCGTGGACAATTTCCACCAGAGTGAGCCGTCGCCGAGGTTCGGGATGAGCACGTAGGACGCGGCGTAGGTCATCACGACCGAGACGATGGAGGTCAGCCAGACGAGCGAGGTCAGCGGCGTTTCGAAGTTCATCCGCGCGACCGTCGCGTAGCGCGCACGCGTGATGGCCTCGTTGATCAAGTAGGAGCCGCCGCTGGCCACGATCATCAGGATGCGCATGGTGAAGATCCAGACGAGCAGCTGCACCTGGACGGCCGGCTCGCGCACCGCGAGGAGGATGAACGAGATCAACGCGACGCCGGTGACGCCGTAC
>Ga0134071_10000374_pt1 | contig 14668 bp, 19 predicted proteins | sample 15_taG_27_FD_94466 | JGI IMG/M metagenome (GOLD analysis project Ga0134071, IMG submission 94466) | Grasslands soil microbial communities from the Angelo Coastal Reserve, California, USA - 15_D_Rain_40cm_5_09082015 | ecosystem: Environmental > Terrestrial > Soil > Grasslands ...
ATGTGTGACATTGGCAGGGACGGCCTTGTGGCAAACGCCAACTCGCCGCCGGCGCCGACACCGGAGGACAATGAACGGATAGAACAGGCGCTAATCCATCCAAATGACGAAATAATATTCTCAGTTGTCGAGGCGATAACAACCGGCATGAGCATAGAGCGCATTTACCAATTGTCGGCAATCGACCCGTGGTTCCTGGTCAAGATAAAGAATATTGTCGACATGGAAGCAAAACTGCGTAAGACCAGCTTTGACGAAGTGCTAGTCAAAAGGGCTAAAAAAATGGGCTTCTCGGATAAGCAGATAGCGCGCTGCCTCAATCTTGACGAAATGCAGGTCAGGGCATTTCGCGAGAAATTTGGAATAAAGCCTGTTGTTAAACAAATAGATACTTTGGCTGCAGAATGGCCAGCCAAAACCAACTATCTGTACTTGACCTATGGCGGACAGGAAGATGACGTCAAGGTCGGGGAAAACAACAAGGGCAATATGATGGTGCTTGGCGCCGGCCCCTATAGGATAGGAAGTAGTGTGGAATTTGACTGGGGGACTGTCAACATGGTATGGGGTCTCAAGGAAAATGGTGTCAAGGAAATTTCCGTAATAAACTGCAACCCAGAGACTGTTTCAACTGACTATGACATCTGCGACCGATTGTATTTCGAAGAGTTGACGCTAGAGCGCGTGCTTGACATATGCGACAAGGAGAAGCCTACCGGCGTTGTCACATGCGTAGGTGGTCAAACTGCAAACAATCTGACACCCAAACTAGCTAAAACTGGCATCAAGATCATTGGCACGAGCAGCGAAGACGTCGATACGGCTGAGGACAGAGCAAAGTTTGGCCACCTACTTGATACGCTTGGAATAAAGCAGCCAGCGTGGAGGAAGTTCACTTCACTTGCAGAAGCAGAAGAGTTTGCAGATACTGTCGGGTTCCCGGTGCTGGTCAGGCCTTCATACGTGCTCTCCGGCGCTGCGATGAAGGTAGTGTGGGGCGAACAACAATTAGAGCGATTCCTGACAGACGCGACTAATGTTAGCCCCGATCATCCCGTTGTTATCAGCAAGTTCTTGCAGGATGCTGCAGAGGTTGAAGTGGACGCGGTAGCTGACGGCAAGGATGTCGTTATTGGATCTGTAATAGAACACATTGACAATGCTGGTGTGCATTCGGGAGACGCAATGATGAGCATACCGCCATGGCGGCTAGATAGGAAAACTATCGACACCGTAGTGGATAACTCTATCAGAATAGGCAAGGCCCTTAATGTAAAAGGACCATTTAACATCCAATATCTGGTGAAGAACGAAGAGGTGTTGGTAATAGAGGCTAATGTCAGGGCCTCACGCTCTATGCCATTTGTTAGTAAATTTGTGGGTCTCAATATCATCAACCTGGCTGCAAAGGCAATGACGGGCAAGCGCTTGCCGCCGGCTGCCAAGGACTTGTGGTTAAAGACTACAGGCTTTGGGATCAAAGTCCCTCAATTTTCGTTCATGCAGCTTGAAGGATCGGACATTGTGCTTGGGGTAGAGATGCAATCGACGGGCGAAGTCGCGTGCTTTGGTACGAGTTTCTACGACGCGCTGGCAAAAGCGTACATGGCAGCAGGTTATTCATTGCCACTGTCGGGGTCTGCACTGATAACGGTCGGAGGTCAGAAGAAAAAGGAGATGTTGCTTCCGATAGTGTCGCTCATCTCGTCCATGAACTACAACATGATGGCAACCGAGCATACGGCAGAGTTTTTGGAGAACAACAAGTTCAAGAACTTGCAGCTGGTCTACAAGATTAGCGAGCCGGACCGCAAGCCCAACATTGCTGAACTATTGTACGAACGCAAGATCGATTTTATCATTAACATTCCTGCCACTTCTACTATCGAGAAATATGTCGGGATGCTATACGACGAATACCAGATTAGAAGGAAAGCCGTCGAGATGGGCATCCCCGTGCTGACGACGATAGAGGCAGCCAGCTCGTTTGTCAAAACGCTCCAGTGGCTACACAACAATAAACCAACGCTGGCTCCGCTCAGGAATTACGTCAAGCTGGAATAGATGAAAGATTCTTGTTCTTAGGCTGCGAGCGAATCGAGGCGGAAAAGGAAAGATAGCCCTGCCCGCACGCAGTATGGACGTTTACCTGATCCGGCGAACAAAAAAGGTAGAATGAAAAAGAAAAGTCCTACGATGATATCTAGACTTACCTCTCCAAATTCCAAGTCCAGAAAGACCTGTGATCCATCAAATGCCTCTACATGCGACTTTGGTATCCTATACTCTCGGGAACCAGAGGACAGGATCAAGATGAATCCGTCATATTCGGAAGCGATGTAGCCCAGAGGTTCTCCGTCTTTTGTCCTGGCGTTCTTGTGAATCACTCGATCCCAGTTCAGTACGGCTGGTTCAGAAAATGCTTTTTGCATTTTTTTCGCCAACTCTTATTTCTTGTCATAACGTATTAAGAATCGCTTAACAAAGTGAATTAACATGGTTAGTCCAGATTTACATACTCGGTTCACGCCCCTCTATTCATGAAAGGGCAGCGGCAACTGTCGGAATCCTCATCAAGGCTCCCTCATTCTCAGTACCGTGATAGGATCTACATGATCAGGGACATACTTCTAAAGTTAGTGGAATATGGTGAACTCAACCAGACCGCCCTGATAAGCTTCTGTGGTCTCAACCTCACCAAACATAGATCAATCATTGAAGAAATGGAAGCGCATGGGCTCATCAGGAGGGAAGTAGAAACATTCGGTAGAACTAGATCAGTATCTTATTTCAAAGCGTCCCCTAAAGGCTTGGAATTCTTTAAAGAGATATTGGAGCCGTATGAGAGAGTCTTTCCCAGGAACTAAATTTGCCTGTTGCGAATATGTTCTCGCTCAACACATGTTGAACCAGAGTAAGTCAGGTACTATAGAAAATTGTACTGCAACAACATATAGAACGGACTTAAATGCATCTTTCTGTTGTAAGAATTAGTGACAAACAAGAAATACAAGATTTTGCTGGTGGATGACGAACGTGATATCCTTTCGATAATTAAGCATGGCTTGGAAAATGAAGGCAGCTTTGAAGTCGATGCTTTTCATGACCCTGAAAAAGCGTTAAGCCAATTCAAGCCTGGCAAATATGATTTACTATTACTTGATATCAGGATGCCAAAAATGAACGGCTTTAAATTATATCGAGAACTGCGAAAGCTTGATGAAAATACCAAGATTTGCTTTATTACTGCGTTTGAGATCTATTACGACGAATTTCGGAAGATGTTTCCAAAGGTACGTGTTGACTGCTTTGTTCACAAGCCAATTCGTCTTGAACAGCTGGCTAAGACGATAAGGGAAGAAATAGAACTAAAACAGCAAATGGAATTGGCAAAGGAAAGAACAATTTAGTGCAGCCGGTCTGCGCTTATCCGAATCGTGGACAAAATAAAGAACATCTTCCTGAAGGTAGCGCGGTAAGTATGATAACGTATGAACATAGCTGATTCAGAAACGTCGGTAATAATAGTTGCCAAGACTTGCGGATGTACAGAGAAGCGAAAGGTATCGTATGCATTGTTGCAAGGTTATCATGATCTTTGTCTGGATAAGAAAGATATCGTATCCGCTCAGCTAGAGGCTTTCGAGCGGCTTTTGAAATACACTGCTGATCAGAATGACTGCGATGCGCTAGAACAGGAGATAAAAAAGCTCAAAATGGCCCTCGACCTCATGACGTGACGATCATACACAAGAAGAATCCCTGTTCAATTACGTGTTTTGCTTCATAGGACTTCCAACACTTATGCGTCTGAGGATCTCCTTGTTGATTTCCTCATGCTTTATTTGTTCTCCCCTGCGCCCTGGCGTTATCATTGCTTGATGCTTGACCCGCGCTAGTTCATCAGATATCTCATCTAAACCAAAATGTGAACTAGTAAGATTCTGCATCTTTTTCTTGCGAAGCTCATGAGCATACCTATGCCGGAAATCTTTCTCTTCTTGTGTATCGTCGTTGTCATTAGCCATTTGTGACCGCAATTCTCCAGCTCAATTCAACGCAAGCCTCGTTTTTAGGTCTTTGAACCTATTTCTGATAGTTACTTCTGTTACTCCAGCTGCATCTGCGATATCTTTCTGAGTTTTACTCTCGCCATTGGCTAAGCAAGACATGTAAAGAACTGTCGCCGCAAGACCCATTGGAAGCTTGCCTGCAGAAATCTCTTTCCCAATGAGTTCGTTCATAGTGTCCATTGCCATCCGTTTCGTCTTCTCACTCAACTTTGCCTTATTTGCTATCTTGGCAATGCACTTCATTGGGTCCACCAACGGCACCTTAATGTCAAGTTCTAAAACAAGAATTCGGTAGCTGCGCGAAATGGCCTTACGCTTAACGTTAGTCGCGTTAGCTACATCTCTTAATGTTCTTGAGGCTTGCATCTCTCTGCAGGCGGCATATATGGCCGCAGCCAAAATGGAAGAGGTAGACCTTCCCCTTACCAATCTTTTTTCCTGGGCTTTTCTATAGACATAAGCAGTCTTTTCCATTATGGCGTCAGATAGGCTTAGTTTATCCTTTAATCTGCCAAGCTCATTAAAGGCATGAAGAAGATTTCTATGGGTAGATGAATGTGCTTTTGTTCTGAAATCCCAAGTTCTTAATCTCTGAATTCTTGAATTCATCGACGGATCTAACTGACGACCGCTAGAATCTTTATTTGCCTTTCCAATCACTGTTGCCAGACCCATGTCATGATACGCAAGAGAAGTAGGAGATCCTACCCTTGACCTGTCATTACTCTCTGAATCGAATGTTCGCCATTCCGCGCGGTTTTCTTGGAGTCTATCGGATGATACAAGCCCGCACTTGTTACAAGCTATTTCACCAGATTCCAAGTCTGTTACCAGCTGGCCTTTACCACACATACAGGACACTGTTGAAGTTTGCATTACTATGACGGAATATGAAGAATTAGAAGAACTAGCTTCTCGATTTTTACGTATTAGTGATGATATATACGTGGCTCAGCTATATAAAGAGCACTAACACAATGGCTTCAACTCGTGATGGATTTTCACTTTTTCGACATCATGGGTACAATGACTGCACAATGAGCTGTGTTAGATGCCTGTATGTCTATAGGACATTGTGAGGATGAAAAATGCGGTCTTTTTCCGTATTGGCTATGCCAATGGTAAATTCGCTGGGAGTATCTGGCTACCCTGCGCTGCAGAACTTCCTCTCGCACATTTTGGAAAAGAGAAATAGGTTCTTCTTACTGTTCAGCAAGAAGATGTTCTTTTTCCTGTCGGCTGCGCTGACAGTCGAAATGTTAGAGGAAGCATTCTGAGAGAGAACTTGACGAGAGGTCATTGAATCCGTGGATGAGTTGGATAAATATCCAGGTATCTATCATTTTTATGAGACTGGTAGGCTTTTCTTACTACCTATGTTAACTGGAGGCAACGCGATATAAGATAAGATATGGTCAAATTCTATACCGCCAAGGAACAAGCACTGATAGATATTTTGAAGGCGCATCCAAACTCTACCATTTCAGAAATGAAAATGCATATCGGATTGCGAAGCAGGAATGAAGTGCCGCATGCGCTAAATGGTCTTCGCATTAAGGGAGTTCTGCAACATACGGACGATAAACCACCAAGATACTCTTTTTCAAGTATTGATTAATTGTTAGACGAGCAAGAACAGACCCCTAAGCGAAAAATTGGAGACGCGTTTCTAAACTGCGTACGCATTATTAATGGCGTTTCCCCCATTATCGTCAATTCAAGCATACTCTAATAAAACAAACAGCCTTATGGCAGCCCTACATTACACTGGTTAATGTACATACAGTGCAATTCATGCGGAGAACAATTCAACAACCTTTCGAAAGGCGTGCAATATTCCAGTGTGGCAAAGGGATTATTGGTTTTCTGCTCGGATGACTGTTGCAAGACCTTTCTAAATACTAGTCCCAACAAGTATACTAACGCGCAAGTTCACTTGAAGTCTGGATAAAAATCTGTGTATGAACACATCGTGAGAGCCTTGCGATAGAGTGCAAGTTCTCACTTGCAAGAACCCCGGCGGGCTTGCCAAAGGCAACAGGACACAGTGTTTGTAGTTGTATCGGCGGCACATTAACACTCTAAGCTATAATCATCGTAAGAGTGGCATCGACTCCATTAATTGCATTGAAATCGCGAGAAATCATGTTTCTTAGCTTATCTTCTGTTTCTGCATTTACCTTAACCATAAGGTCATATCTTCCCTCAGTTCTGTAAACATCTGTCACTGACGGAATTCTTGATATTTCATGCATGATTCTCATATCAAATGGGAAGTGACAATTAACCAGGACAAATGCCGCGATCATGGGTTATGATGCGTGTGAATCCGATATATGCCTTCGGAGTTCAGCATAGAAAGCAAAACGCCCGGGGCATTTACTGCACGTCCAGACCAAAAAACGTGTTCTTGCTTCCACTATGGGCAACATATTGTTGAATTTGATATGGGGGTAATATCACTTAAGAACCTATGAAGCTAAGTTAAGTGGTACTATTATCTTCGAGTAATTTGTCACTGTCTTGCTCGCAAGGTAAATGATGTGATTATCCGAGGTGGCATTGTGTTGCTCTATTTTTCATACTATTCAAGTACCGATTTTTCCAAAATCACTTTAGACTCTGCAAAACTTATTTTGTAGTTTCTTAGTACGTCCATGCCCAATAGACTAGGATAACGTTCCTGATCAGGTTTCTCAACATTGATTTGTCTCAGAAATTTGACAGGCTTTACATCGACAGATTCTATTCCTTCGCCGAAATACAAATGGCATGACTCCGCTAGATATGATTGGGCTGAGCCACCAATCCCCAGCGAATCTTGGTTTTTTGTCAATTTAGAGTAATCTATTTTCATTTGTCGAGCATCAAATTCATTTATTGTAGTAATAGTGGTTCCGGTGTCCACAACTAGGAGAATGTCCCTATTAACTTGTAGTTGATCACAAATAAATTTCGCGTAGATAAATGGTAACCAGCCGCTTATAAGACGACCTTCGATTGTCAAGCTCTACTTTAATGAAGTGTTTTTTAGGTGATTAATTCTTACCGATTAGAACGCCTTCCTTTTCCTTTTCTATCAATTTGATGAAAATGGTAAACAGATCGATTTCCATTTGAATGGGATTCATGTATCTTGTCTAGCTATTTAGATGTCTCAAGAGGATTCGGGATGCATTCCATACGCGTGGTTTTATCATCAGAACAAGACATCAGAGCTTAGCCATATCTGGTTTTGCATAAAGCAGTGTTACCACGTACGTCTGAAAGTTGCATTAGCCTCAAGACGTATGGTGGTTAGCTGGTAATGAAAATAAGCTCTCTCGATAAACTGAGTAATTGTGTTCGAATCCAACTTTTTTGCCGCTCAGAGTTAAATGATCCCGTATAGCATCATTGGCCATCAGCTAGGAATAACAACATCATCGCGGCTCACTCTATAGAGTTGAGCGGCAGTATCTAAGGTTTGTTGTTATCATCGGGCTCGATAATTTTTCCAGCCTTTTCAGCATCGAAGGACCATTACCACATGTGTGGTCATCACTTCATGACCGCATTAAAGGTAACCGTTGGAACATTTATCTGAGCAGAAATCTAAGATAGCTTTAACAGCATCTGAATATATTACTCCTTCATTGAACCTTTGAAACTCTCCACAGGACTTGCATATTCTTCTCATTCTTTTACCTACATTATTATCTAAAGTACATCTACCTTAGCGGAGTTTTTGCCGCGCTGAGACAAGTGCTATAAGTTAGTGTCAGCATATTGGCTATGAGGACATATCTACGGCAACAATTAAGGTCTACAAAAGAAACGTGACGTTTGTAGATTTAGCTAATTTGGGGGAAGAACTGAGCAATATGGGACTGAGTGAAATTTTGAAAAAGTGCTATGACAAGCCGTTTGGACATGAAGCCAAAAGTATAGTTGCAGGCCCTAGCTTCATCCAGTTCCTAAACAAGTTATTTAGAATCCAAATAGCAGGTGGAGACATACTTCAATTTGAATCCGGAAATCATGACAAATACTTTATGTTCTCTCTATCGGGGACATGGGATGAGATAATCAAATTGCAATAATGCAAATTTATCACTTTAGGTGCAAAAACTGTGGGTATGAATCGAAACTGCCACTTGGCAGCTCAGACCTTGACCAAACTCTTACAGACGTTAATGCAGATTATGCACAATACCGTCTTTTCATATGTAAAGTAGAATCAAAGTTCGTGCATGCTGATATTCATGACAAGGATTTTGAAGAGAGGTGCCCTTCCGATGGAAGTAAGCTAATAGAAATAGACGAAACAATTCTACCTGTGAAGTGTCCTAGCTGTAACAAGGAATTGGTTACGGAAGTGAGCGCACCATTGGAAGAGCAAACATGAAAGCAACCTACTTAACTAGTCGATACTATTTGACACCATGAGCAACTCTGACAATTGCATTCAAAACGAACATGATTCCTGCGACGGCATCGTCAAGAGGGTACTAGGGGGTTCAGACTTGGCTAACATCTGTGCTTGTCAATGTCATAACAGCAGTTATCAGCTCGTCAAGAAGATGTTTGGAGTAATTAATCAAAAAGATTAAGAGACACAATAAAAGCCGGCAGCGACATGCAATAGCTACGGACGTTCTTATGCGCTGTCGATCATCTTGGTAATGAGGAGGATCAGATGGAAACAGCATTGACACTCGTAATTGTCGCTATAGCCTGGAGTCGGTGGCGCACTTGCCTATGCGATTGCAGGCCCAAAGATACACCAGCGAATACACAATGGTACATTCCGTACCCTCTCAGCATGAGCCATTCCCTACTTTTTGATTCAGTATTATGTTGCACCATATGGAACGAATTCTTTGGGTGAAAAATCAACCCGTTTAATTCAAAACGTAACAAAAAATAACAGGGCTAGGCCCTGTAGAATTGTTGCTGTTGTGCCGACCAATAAGAGGTCCAAGTCTTCAATAGGTTGTCGTTGAAATCTGTGACTGCATCAACCGTTCTATTGTAGATCTTGATATTCTCTCTTGCGGCGTCCAATGCATTCAAACTGAGCTGGTTGAAGACGCCAACTGAGCGGGATACATTTGTTGTTAGTTCTGTAAACTGTTTTGCAATCTGTTCTGACACCTGAGGAACTTGGGGAATGTTCAGTGCAGATATGACCTGTTTTTGATTAGCAAACCCAGTTTGAATCATGCTCTTTACGGCCTGAATGTAGTCGAGCTGCAAGCTAGATATTGACTGAGCCAATTGTGGTTGAACCTTTGCTACTTCATCAGCGATTCGAAGAACGTTTTCTCTCATAGTATCAATGGTTTCTGTATTTTTGGGTATTTCTTCGTCTCTATTTTGTTTCTTTTCTGACACGCATTTGTATAGTAGCCCAGGTATATATATCTTGGTAATATATGGTAATGATTACCATGAACGGGCATTCGTTGCCACTACTGTTAATCCTTGTGGAAACGTCAAATTTGTTATCATTTAATCGTTCGGTTTGCTTCGCCGAACCGCAGATGTTATGAATCTGGACTTGGAGTCGATAATTGTCGCATTCTTATTAGCATTTGACGTATATCTTATTAAAAAATAGAGAATTTTAGTTTGATCTAGTCATGTTCCACTGGCCGAGCAAATTTATTAAAGAGTTTGCGACAGGATTGTTTTGTCGCCCACTACTGAGCCGTCAAGCGTTACAACCATGCATTTCTCTACGCCGTGTTGCACCACCCTTGTAATTATAGGCGATATAGACTTGTGGTAATACTTTTCTCCAGTCACAGAAAGGTGTGGGTTAAAGCTCGGCACCACCACGATGTCAAGAGTACCTTCCTCAGAAAAGAGCGCCCCCTTCTTTGCTTGCAGGTAGATCCAGACCCGCTGGCCATTTATCACGCTCCCCCTTTTGAAGAATACCGGATGCATGTGCCCCATGACAATGCGGTTAACATGGGCCCGCATGTCTGACGGCATGCTGTGGCCATGTACCAGAAGCGTGTCACCAAGTGTCATCCCCATGCTGGTTATCATGTTCACAGTGACTGGAACTAGGTGACGGATGTTACCGTCGTGGTTGCCCGGCACTAAATAGACTTCAACCTTAGCCGCCAGCTGTTTCAGGAACGTCGGTATTTCATCCCACTCTTGCTTGTTTATCGAGCCGATCGAGTGCTTAATGTCACCCAAGAGAATTACGGCGTCGGCGTGCTCTTGGTCCACGAGTCCCAATAGCTCGCTAGCCATCCCCAACGCGAGGCTTGGCATTGTCACTCCTTTCGCCAAGAGCTCGGCTTCAAGCCCGATGTGCAAGTCCGACACGGCCACGTACTTCTTGTCGTCTTCAAGCAGTAGCGCGGCGTGCGGATGTAGTGGCTTTATCTTCACGCTTTTATATCATTATCAGGCAAATAAATCAGTGTCGCGAATCGACGACGCTGTCACGTCCGGCAGCGTCAAGCAGATGTTGTTCCTGCCAAGCAAGAAGAAAATTTGGATAGTTGTGGGTAAGGACAACGAATACTGGACCGACCCAGAGCTTGGCTTTTGCTCCTGCAAGGACTATTACTTTACAACCTTGTCAGGTGGGGATGAATGCTACCATCTGAAAAGCGTAAGAATGGCGATAAAAGAAAACAAGTTCACGGTTGTAGAGTTTGGCGACAAAGAATACGTAGAATTCCTGCAGGCGATCGCTGAAGACAGCGCAAACCTTCTAGGCCGCCGTTGAGACGCCGGTATTGTCGGCCATCGAGGATTCAGCAGACTGCGCGTCTTCAGGCTTTACCGTCCTTGCTTCGCCGCCCTTTCTTCCAATCGTCGAATAATATTCCGCGCCGCGCTCATGCTTTACTGTTTCACCGCCGCGCTTGCCAATCTCGCTATAAAATTCTGTCCCGTACCGTTTCTTGACCGCGCCGCCGCCCTTTTCTCCTATCTCGCGGTAAAAGTCAACGCCGTAGCGCTCCTTGACAACTTCGCCTCCGCGCCTTCCGGCAACGGAGAGCCCTTCCTTGTCCTGAGCACGAGCCTCTCCGCCCGCCTTGGCTACTCGCATCCTTGTTTCCGGCTTTGCCGCTGCAAGCCCCCTCTTTTGGTGCGGCGCGACGCCGCCCTTTCTAGCAACCCTTTGTCTGGTTTCTTCGTTGGCTGATGCCAAACCTCTGCGGGCGTGCCCTCCTACCTCCGAGACCATGGAAAGTAGACACGCATATTCCTTAAAAGGAGAGGCGAAAAAAGTAAGTGAAGCTTAATCAAACAATTTATTATCCGATTGTTTTTAGAGCGTTGTGAACGTACTTATCGTTGGCTGCGGCGGCAGAGAACATGCTATTGGTTGGAAGATCTCGCAGAGCAAACATGTACACAAGATCTATTTTGCTCCCGGCAACGGTGGCACATCCGAAAACATCGAGATCAAGCATAACGACATCGACAAGCTAATGTCGTTTGCAAAGAGGCAAAAGGACATGCTCACTGTGGTCGGGCCGGAAGAGCCGCTTTCACTTGGCATAGTTGACGCCTTTGAAAAGGAGGGCCTGCGCATCTTTGGCCCTTCAAAACAAGCCGCCATGCTTGAATCCAGCAAGGCATTCGCCAAAGAGTTCATGCTCGAAGCAAGTATTCCGACTGCCGAGTTTGCAATCTTTACAGATGCTAAAAAGGCGAAGGAGTACGTCGTGAAGCAAAAAAAACCGTTGGTGATAAAGGCCGACGGGCTTGCGGCTGGCAAGGGCGTAGTCGTTTGTGACGACACCAATCAGGCCGTTGCAGCAATCGACAGCATGATGACCAAAAAGGCGTTTGGGACCGCCGGTAATAAAATAGTTGTAGAGGAACGGCTTTCCGGCGAAGAGGCATCTTTCATTGCTCTCTGCGACGGCAAAGGAATAATCCCTTTTTCGTCAAGCCAGGACCACAAGCGGGTATTTGATGGCGACAAGGGCCCCAACACCGGCGGAATGGGCGCATATTCCCCGGCGCCGGTGTTGGACAGCCATCTCCACAACAAAATAGTCAAACAGGTGATGGAACCGGTGATAAACATGATGAAAAAGCGCGGCACTCCGTTCAAGGGCTTTCTCTACGCTGGCATAATGGTTGACGAAAGCGGCAAGCCGTACGTGCTCGAATTCAATGCAAGGATGGGCGATCCAGAATGCCAACCGATAATGATGCGGATGAAGTCTGACCTGTACGAATACATTGACGCGACAGTCTATGGGCGGTTAGGCTCGATGCCACCAATTCAATGGAAGGACCAGACAGCCGTGTGTGTGGTAATGGCCGCGCGTGGCTACCCGGGCAATTACGAAAAGAGCCAAGCAATCGAGGGGCTTGATTCCGGCTTGGGCCACGACATCATGGTCTTCCACGCGGGCACTACAAGAGATGTGCACAATAAAGTAGTGACAAACGGCGGGCGTGTGCTGGGTGTGACTGCACTTGGCAAAGATGCAAGGCAAGCGATCGATACCGCTTATTCTGCTGTTCGCAAGATACGGTGGGGAGATAATGGCCACTATTACAGGACAGACATTGGGAGAAGGGCAATAGGGCGCTAGACATGGAGGATTCCATCTTCGGTAGCTATTGCGTTTAGCCTCTTGTCGTACTCACCACGGGGCAAACTATCAATCAGTTGAAACGAGTATGCCAGCCCTACTGAAAAAACCTCTTTCTTGGCCAGGAATTTGTCGTAATAGCCCTTGCCGAAGCCAAGCCGGTACCCCTTTTTGTCAAACGCAATGCCCGGAACTACGAGCAGGGCGATTTTGTCAACTGGGCCATAGGGCAACGGCTCCATTATCCTAAACCGCCCCTTTACAAGATACTTACCTGATGACACCTCGTAGAATGTGAGACTTTCACCTTCGACACTCGGGAGCGCGACTTTTTTCCCAAGCGCCCTTCCTTGCTCTATAATTAGGTCTGTTTTCACTTCAGAGCCAAAAGCATAGTACGCTCCGACGACCTCGGCCGACCTGAACTCCTTACTATTTATCAAGAAATCCTGGATGAGCTTACTGCGCACTAAAATTTCCTTTGGATCAAGCCCATCACGTTTTTCAAGCATCTGCTGTCGAACATCTCTTTTACCTGCCAGCTACTTGCTCATCCCTTTGGCAATAGAGGCAGCGGTCACTGTATTTTTCAACAGCATTGCTCGCGTCATGAGCCCTACTCCGCCGGGGACTGGAGTTACCCATGATGCCTTTTGCTTCACCGACTCAAAGTCAGCGTCACCGACGAGCTTGTTATTCAGCCTAGCAGTGCCGACGTCGATGACGATCGCGCCTTCTTTTATCATGTCGCTCGTAAGAGTAAAGCGTTGACGGTTTCCGACCGCCGTCACTACCAAGTCTGCATTGTGCAGCTTTTCATTCAAGTTCCTAGTCTTCGAATGGCATATGGTCACGGTCGCGTTTTTCTGGAGCAACAATAACGAAAGGGGCTTGCCCACCAAGTTGCTGCGATTGACAACCACCGCGTCCATGCCCGCGACTTCGATGTTGTAATAATTCAAAAGCTCCATGATGCCTGAAGGTGTGCACGGCTTGAGAAGTGCCATGCCGCTCTGGAGCATACCCGCGTTGTACGGAGTCAGCCCGTCAACATCCTTGAGCGGGCTCAAAGCAGTGATAATCTCCAACTCATCAATGTGATTTGGAAGCGGAAGCTGGACCAATATGCCATGCACTTTGTAGTCCTTGTTCAGCAATTGTACGAGCTCCAACAGCTCGTTCTGCTTGAATGTGGCTGCAAGCCGATGATCTCTAGTTACAATCCCAACTTCCTTCGCATCGTTCTGCTTGCTACTAACATATGTCGCGGACGCCGAGTCGTCTCCCACCAGCACGGTTGCTAAGCACGGCTGAACGCCGCTCTCTTTCAGTTCATCTACAGCCTTTTTCACTCTGGCTTTGACGTCAGCTGACACAACCTTGCCGTCGATAATACGCGCTACCAATCAACTAGGTGGGACTTTTACGCACTATTTTGCTTTTCTATGTGTAAGCTCTATGCTGAATAATATTACGATACATTACCCACGAGTTTCTTATATAGATGGAGACTCTTAGAAAGACTAAGAAGAATGAAATATAGAAGCAGAACCGAAATCGCTTCGCGAATTCTGGAGTCGGCTAGTGGCGGCACAACAAAGACCAAGATAATGTACAGAGCTTTTCTCTCTTATGCGCAGTTGAAGGAGTACCTTACAGTGCTCGAAGAAAGCGGCCTTCTGGCATATGACAAGGGAGGGCAAATATACAAGACCACGCAGAAGGGTTTGCACTTTCTCAATATCACACATTCGCTACAGGGCTTGATGGACGGGATTCCGACTACTCAGGGGCTCAAGAAGTAAGGCCTCTTTTCCATTTTTTCTATTTCATCTATCCTTATGAGCGATGTTATTCACGTATTCTGTTGTTGAAAAATGCCGACGTGCAGGTGCGTGACAAGTCTAGAACACCCGACACTGCCCTGATTGTGAATCCAAACTCGTGTAGTGGACTGACAGGCAAGAACTGGGACGAGCTATATGAAAAAATGGAAAAAATTTTTGGAAACGGTATCAAGGTTGC
>Ga0134071_10000375_pt1 | contig 14666 bp, 17 predicted proteins | sample 15_taG_27_FD_94466 | JGI IMG/M metagenome (GOLD analysis project Ga0134071, IMG submission 94466) | Grasslands soil microbial communities from the Angelo Coastal Reserve, California, USA - 15_D_Rain_40cm_5_09082015 | ecosystem: Environmental > Terrestrial > Soil > Grasslands ...
ACGCCGCGCTTGAGGAAGAACGTGTAGTTCTTGTTGTCCGACGTGTTCCAGCGCTCGGCGAGCCACGGCACGAGCTTGCCGTGACGATCGACCTTCACCAGCGCCTCCTGCACGTTGTAGAAGACGACCGCCGCGGTGGCGGAGGCCGGAGTCGCGGTCAGATCGAGCCCCGGCGGCTCGGTGGCCACCTGCACCACGAGGTTTTGCGCGTCGGCCGCGGCGGGCGACGCGAGCGGCACGAGCGCGAGCGCGACGAGCAGGAGCCTGGCGAGGTGCAGCATCGAGCAATCCTCCTAGCGCTTGGACGACGACTTCGTGGACGACGACCGGAAGTATTCGACCGTCCGCCGGAACCCCTCGTCGAAGTCGACCAGCGGCGAGTAGCCGAGGAGCTGCTTGGCCTTCGAGACGTCGGCGAGCGTGTGCGGGACGTCGCCCGCGCGCGACGGGGTGTGACGCCGCTCGAGCCGCCGGCCCAGGATCGCCTCGAGCCGCACGATGATCTCGAGCAGGCTCACGCGGCCGCCGCAGCCGACGTTGAAGACCTCGCCCGGCGCCCCGGACGAGGTGGCGGCGAGCAGATTGGCCTCGACGACGTTGTCGATGTAGGTGAAGTCTCGAGACTGCGAGCCGTCGCCGTGCACCTCGAGCGGCTGACCGCGCAGGCCCCACTGGATGAAGCGCGCGATGACCGCCGCGTACTGCGACTTCGGGTCCTGCCGCGGCCCGAAAACGTTGAAGTAGCGGAGGCCGACCGTCTCGACGCCGTAGAGGCGGGTCCACGCCGCGGCGTACTGCTCGCCGGCCGCCTTCGACACGGCGTAGGGCGACACCGGCGCCGGCGGCTGGTCCTCGCGCTTGGGCAGCTCCGGACGGTCGCCGTACACCGACGACGACGACGCGTAGACGACCCGCGGCACCTTGCAGCGCCGCGCGGCCTCGAGCACGTGCAGGGTGCCGGTGACGTTGTTGTCGTTCGCGCCGAGCGGATCTTTGACCGAGCGCGGCACCGAGCGCATCGCCGCCTGGTGATAGATCACGCGCGCGCCCCGCGCCGCCCGCTGGAGCGCCGAAAGATTCCGGATGTCCGCGCGGATCACCTCGAGCTGACGACGGAACTTGGGCGCGAACGGGAGATTGGTCCGGGCACCGGTCGAGAAGTTGTCGAGGATGCGAACGCGACCGCCGTTGGCGAGGAGCCGCTCGACGAGATGCGAGCCGATGAAGCCGGCGCCACCCGTCACGAGCGCGAGATCGCTCACGCGGTGATTGTAACATCGCCGGTTCGCCCGACCGCGCGCTCCGCGCGCCTTGACACTCTGAAAAGCGCGGCGGTACCGTGGGTCGGCCCGATGAGCACTCGTGAGCCGCTCGATTCGATGCTGCTCTGCTACTGCACCAACCTGACCATCGGCGAGCTCCGCGAGGCATGCCTCGCCGGGAAGTGGCCGCTGGCGGAGAAGGAGCGGACCGGCAAGCTCTGTACCGGCTGCGTCGGCGACCTCCTCTACTGTCTCCGGCGCTTCGGCGTGGCGCCGACCTTGCGCCTCACGCTCGACGACTAGCCCCTCGAGACGCCGCCGCGGCCCGGTAGACCGCGGCCGTCTGCGCGACCATCGAGTGCAAGGTGAAGTCGCGGACCACGCGCGCGCGACCCGCCCGCCCCATTCGGCGGCGCCGTTCGGGATCGCCGAGCAGCGACTCGATGGCGTCGGCGAGCGCCGCCGCGCCCCCGTCGGGCGCCACGAGCAATCCCGTCGTTTCGTGCTCGACGACGTCGCGGTGGCCGGGCACGTCGGTGGCGACCACGGCGAGGCCGGATGCCATGGCCTCCAGCGGGGCCAGCGGAAGCCCCTCCTTTGACGAAGCGGTCACATAGAGGTCGAAGCTCGCGTAGACGCTCGCCTCCCATCCGACCGCCCCGGGACTGACGACGCGCACGCCCAGCTCGGCCGCCAGTCGGTCGATCCGGGCTTTCTCCGGCCCCTCGCCGACCAGCAGGAGCACCGCCTTCGGGCGCCGCTTCGCCACGAGCGCGAGCGCGTTCACGAGGGCGTCGTGTCGCTTGACGGGATCGAACCGCGCCACGCAGCCGAGCACGTGATCGTCAGCGGAGAGCCCGAGGCTTTCGCGTTTCGAGACGGGGCGCGCGCCCAGCTCGTCGACGTCGATGCCGTTCACCACCACCGCGCTGCGCCCGGGGCGGGCCAAACCCAGGCGCAGGGCTTCGGCGTTCTGCGTCTTCGAGACGTTGATCACGGTGTGGGTGATCCGCGCCAGCGCCCGCTCGACCGCCAGATAGATGGACTGGCCCGCGAGCGAATAGCTCTCGTAGTGGATGCCGTGAAACGTGTGGACGGACGGCACGCCGGCCAGCCTCGCCCCCAGCCGGCCATAGAGGCCCGCGCCCTTGCCGTGGCTGTGGACCACGTCGGCGCGCGTCTCGCGCACGAGGCGCACGACGCGCCGGAGCGTCGAAGGGAACGCGCCGAGCGAGTCCACGGCGATCCCGGCGAGCTCGACGCCCACCGTCCTGAGGTCCTCGGCGCACCGCGCGTCCCATGGACCGGCGACCGACGCCTGGAACTCGCTCGCCGGAAGGTGACGTACGAGATGCAGGACCTGCCGGGGGCCGCCGCCGAGCGCCGTGCTCGTCAAGAGCTGCAGGACGCGAATCACGCGCGCTCCTTTCGTCGCCGTTCGAACTCGCGATCCGAGTCCATATAGTAACGTCGCGCGCGCGCGCGCGGCCGGTCAATCGAGCGATGGAGGTCATCGCAAAACATGGTTGACGTCCACGCCCCGACGGTCGATCATCCCTGCGATTCGCGATGAGCCCGATCGACCGCACGCTCGACGGATCCGTCGCCCTCTGAGCCTCGAGGAGAGCACCGATGGCGTCCCCCGCGTTCGTCGCCGCCGATTTCAAGATCTTCGACGTGATGGGCTTCGGGCCGCGCATGGGCGAGATCCGCGCCCGCGTCCGTCCCAAGCTCGGCGCGTTCGGCGAGAGCCTGTCCTCCTCGGTCGGTCGCTCGGTCGGCAGCCAGGTCTTCGCGCACGTCGCCAAGCACGCGCGGCGTACCGTCAACCCGCCCCACGATACGTGGGTCGCGTTCGGACCCGACGCGCGCGGCTACAAGAAGCACAGCCACTTCAAGATCGCCGTGTCGCGCAACTGCGTGCGCTTCCTGTTCGAGGTCGGCCCGGAGCACGCCGACAAGCGGCGCTGGGCGAGCACGTGGAAGAAGAACGCGCCCAAGGTCGGACCGGTCCTTCGGCGGGGGAAGCACCTCGCGTGGTTCAAGAACGAGCACGACGAGGAGCCGACCTCTCCGCTCTCCGACTTCACGCCCGAGAAGCTCGGCGAGCTGGCCGACGAGCTGACCCGCACGCGCGTCGGCCAGTTCGTCGTGGGGCGCGCCGTGCCGGCGGAGGAGGCGGCGCGCTGGACGGAGGCGCAGTACCGCTTCGCCGCGCTCGAGACCTTCCGCACCCTGGCGCCCCTCTACCGGCTGCGGTAGGCGTGGAAACCCGCGCCGTCATCTTCGACATGGACGGCGTGCTGATCGATTCCGGCGTGCATCACCGAGCGGCCTGGCGCGCGCTGCTCGACGAGCTGGGCGTGGCTCCCGCCGCGGCCGACACCTGGCGGCTCACGATCGGCCGCCCGAGCGTCGAGGCCGTGCCGCTGCTTCTGGGCCGCGCGACGTCGTGGGCCGAGGCGCAGCGCCTGGCCGCGCGCAAGCAGGAGCACTACCGGCGCCTCGCCGCCGGCGGGCCGGCCCTCGTCCGCGGCGTCGTCGAGTTCGTGGCCGACCTCGTCGAGCGCCGGGTGCCGCGCGCGGTCGCCACCTCGGCCTCGCGGCACGACGTCGACGGGCTCCTGACCCGGGCCGGCCTGCGCGACCGCTTCGAGGTCGTCGCCGCCGCCGAGGACGTGAGCCGGGGCAAGCCCGATCCCGAGGTCTATCTGCTCGCGGCCCGACGCCTCGGTGTCGCGCCCGCGCAGTGCCTGGTCTTCGAGGATGCGGTGGTCGGCGTGCAGGCCGCGCGAAGCGCCGGCATGCGGGCCATTGGCGTGAGCACCGCCCACACCGAGACCGAGCTTCGCGCCGCCGGCGCCGAGCGCGCCGTCGAGGACTTCGAGGGAGTGACATGGCCAGCGTGAGCACGTCCGAATTCTGGACCGATCTGTACGCGCGCGGAGGCGACGGGTGGGAGATCCGCGAGCCAGCGCCGCCGCTCGTCGAGTTCATGGACCGCACGCCGCTGGAACCGGGACGCGTCGCCGTGCCGGGCTGCGGCCGCGGCCACGACGTGCGCTTCCTGGCCCGCCACGGCTTCACCGCGGTCGGCATCGACTTTTCGCCCACCGCCATCGCCGAGGCCCGCGCGCTCGCGAAGACCGACAACGTCGCCGCCGAGTTCGTCGAGCGCGATCTGTTCACGCTCGGCGGCGACTACGCGCGCGCCTTCGACGGCGTCTGGGAGTACTCGTGCTTCTGCGCCATCGACCCCGGGCGGCGCGCGGAGTACGTGCGGACGATGGGCGCGATCCTCAAGCCGGGTGGCTGGCTGCTGGCGTGCTTCTTTCCGCTGCGACGGCGCGCCGCCGGCCCGCCGTTCCCGGTCTCCGAGCGCGAGGTGCGCCGGATGTTCGCGCCCGGATTCCGGATCGAGCGCGCCTACCCGCCGCGCTCCGTGAGGGCGCGCCAGGGGCAGGAGTGGATGGTCCTGCTGCGCCGGGTCAACGCGCCCGCGTGAGTCGTCGGCCGCCTGTGCTACCGTACGACCGACACGGGTGCCCGAGCAATGGCTGACAAAGAGCCCTCCAGAGCGGCGCTGGAGCTGGCCGCGCAGGTCGAGCGAGACGGCGGGCGGGTCCTGGCCACGTACCAGGAGCCCGTCGGCGATCACTGGCAGATCTTCTGTCTGCTGCCGCGCGCCCGGTGCGAGGCGAGCCCATACCAGCGCGACCTCTCGCCGACTCACGTCAAGCGGCTCACCGAGTCGATCAAGCGCCTCGACCGCTTCGTGGACCCGATCGTCGCGATCTCGCCGCGGCCGGGCGTCTACTGGACGCCGAACGGCAATCACCGCCGCGCCGTCCTCGACAAGCTGAAGACCGATTTCGTTCCGGTCATCCTGGTCGTCGAGCCGGAGATGCTCTTCGAGGTGCTCCCCCTCAACGTGGAGAAAGCCCACAACCTGAAGGAGAAGTCGCTCGAGGTCATCCGAATGTACCGCGCGCTCGTGAAGGATGAGCCGGACACCACCGAGGAGAAGTGGGCCTCGCAGTTCGAGTCGCCGCACTTCATCACGCTCGGCCTCCTCTACGAGGAGAACAAGCGGTTCGCAGGCGGCGCCTTCGCGCCGATCCTCCGGCGGGTCGACAAGTTCCTGAAGCAGACCTTGCCGAAGGGCATCGACTCGAGGGCGGAGCGCGCCGACATGGTCCGCGCCGCCGACGCCGCGCTCGCGGTGGCCGTCGCCAAGATCAAGAAGCGAGGGATCAACCACCCCTACGTGAAGAATTACCTCCTGGCGCGCACGACCCCGCTCACGCGCGCGCGGAAGACGCTGCCGTCGTTCGAGCAGACCTTCAAGAAGCTCTGCGAGAACCTCGAGGAGTTCGACGTGAGCAAGGTCCGCTACGACGAGATCCAACGCTCCGCGATCATGTCCGCCCCGACCTCGGACTAGCTCATGACCGCTCTCGCCGGCCGCGTCGCGGTCGTCACCGGCGGCACCGGAGCGCTCGGACAGGCGGTCACCCTGCGGCTCCTCACCGACGGCGCGATCGTCGCCGTGCCGTACGCGGTCGAGGACGAGCGGAAGCGGCTGATCGAGCGGGTCGCCGCCGCCGACCACCAGCGGCTCATCTTGAAGGCGGCGGACGTGATCGACGTCAGGGCGATGGCCGCGTTCGCCGACGGTGTCGTCGCCGCCCGGGGCAAGATCGACATCCTGGTGGCCGGCGTCGGCGGCTTTGCCGGAGGCTCGCTCCTCGAGACGGATCTCGAGACCTGGACGCGCATGCTCGATCTCAACCTGACCAGCGTCTTCAGCGCCGCGAAGGCCGTGGTCCCTGCGATGATGCGGGCTCGCTATGGCCGGGTCGTCGTCGTGGCCTCCCGCGCCGTGGTGCCCCCTGCCGGCGGGTTCATCGCCTACACCGTCGCCAAGGCCGGAGCGATCGCGTTCACGCAGGCGCTTTCGCAGGAAACGCATGCCCACGGGATCACCGTCAACGCGGTGCTGCCGAGCACCATGGACACCCCGGCGAACCGCGCGGCGATGCCGGACAGCGACCGCAAGGGATGGGTGCCGGTGGAGGCCGTCGCCGATGCGATCGCCGTGCTGGCGCGCGAGACATCCGCCCACGTCACGGGGACCCTGCTGGCGATCTGAAGGGCCCGGCGTCGGGGGGCCTGGAGCGTCCGGAAAACCCCGCCCGGGAGGGGCTCCCTCGCCGTAAACGATCGGATACCGCATCCGTCCAATCAATCAGTGGTTTTGTGCGGTCAGATTCCGAGCCACGGGAGGGACCGATGAAGCCCCTGACGACGATGGCGACGGCAGCGGTAATTCTGGCGCTGGGCTACGGCGCCGCAGACGCCCAGAACGGGCGCGCGATCAGACAGGACCAGCAGGATGTTCGCCAGGACCGCCGAGAGCTCCACCGGGACACTCGCGATATCCGCCAGGACCGGCGCGAGCTGGCGGGCGATCGGCGCGAGCTCAGCCAGGACATCAAGGCCGGGCGCGCCGACGAGGTGAAGCAGGACCGCGCGGAGATCCGCGGCGACCGGCGCGATCTCAACCGCGATCGGCGCGACCTCCGCAACGATCAGGCCGTCAGGCGGGGCCACCAGGACGTTCGCCAGGATCGACGCGAGCTCGCGCGCGACAACCGCGATATCCGCCAGGACCGGCGCGAGCTCGCGGGCGACCGCCGGGAGCTGCGTGAGGACCTCCGCGATCGGCGCGACGACCGCCGCGACCTTCGCCAGGATCAACGCGAGCTGGCGCGCGACGAGAGGAGTCGGTAGCAGCCGGCAACACTTGCCGCCGGACCGTCAGGAGTGACAAGGTGAAGGGTGAAGGGACACCAGGCGAGTGGAGCCCGCGGACGAAGCGCTCTGTGAGCGCGTGGCCAGGCGAGACGAGGCGGCGTTCGACCTCCTCGTGTCGCGCTATCAGGAGCGAGCGTATCGTCTCGCCTGGTCGATCCTCCGGAACGCCGAGGACGCGCGCGACGTCTCGCAGGAGGCCTTCATCCGGCTGCACGAGATGGCGGGGAGCTTTCGTGGACGGTCGAAGTTCTCGACGTGGTTCTATCGGATCCTGGTCAACCTCTGTCTGGACCACAAGCGCAAGCACAAGTGGTGGAAGCTGTGGGTCCGGGACGACGACGACGATCGGGCCGAGACGATCCTCGACCGGCAACCGGCGCCGGTCAACGATCCGGTGGACAAGCTGAGCCGGGACGAGACTTTGAAGGCGCTGGGGTCCGCCGTAGATCGGCTGGCCCCGCGCCAGCGGGCGGCGGTACTGCTCAGGGTTCAGGAGGACATGGCGACATACGATATCGCCCGGGTGCTCAAGTGCTCCGAGGCGACCGTGCGCGTCCACCTGCACCGCGCGCTCGCGACCCTGAAGAAGACGGTGGAGAAGCGCTGACATGGCGAGGCATCCGGACGACGACCTGGTTCCCTACCTCCGAGGCGAGCTTTCCCCGGCAGAGCGCGAGCGTGTCGCGCGGCATCTCGAGGAATGTCCGGACTGCCGGCAGGACACCGAGCTGCTCCGCGACCTTCTGGGCAATCTCGCTCACGCGATCGGGCAGCCGCCCGCGGTGAGCTGGGCCCGCTATCGCGCCGAGCTACGCGACAAGCTCGACGCTCGACGCCAGCGGATCGGCTGGTGGCGGCGTCCGATGCCGCTCGCGCTCTCGGCGAGCCTCGCCGGCGTCCTGCTGCTGCTCGCGGTGTGGGGCGGCCGCGAGCTCTCGAGGAGTGGCGACCCGATCGGTCCGGACGAAGTGGTCATGGGCCAGGAGTTCGGCCTGCTCCAGGACCTTCGCACCGTCGAGCGACTCGACCTCCTCGAGGATCTCGAGGTCCTCCGCAATCTCGACGGCCTTGCCTCGGAACATCAGGGGTAGCCGTGGGCCGGGCGCGCATCTGGCTCGCGCTGGGGCTCCTGGGAGCGATCGGCGGCGGGATGGCGTCCTCGTCGGATGCCGCCGACGGCGCCGCACCGCCGCCCGACGCCCAGATGCTGCTCGATCTCGATCTCCTCGGGGGGACCGATCTCCAGCGGGAGCGCGAGCTCTATACCCGCTTGCCCATATTGGAGAAGATGCGCACGCTGGAATCGATGCCGGCCTCAGAGACCGGGCCGCGACCGGTGCCGGCTCCGAGCGAGGCAAAGGAACGATGACCCGCCGCGGCCTGCCGGCGCTCCTCCTGCTGGGCGCCCTTCTGGCGCTCGTAGACCTGCACGTCGCCTGGGGCCAGCCGCCGTCGCCACCGGCGATCCAGGGGCTCGACAAGCTCACGCCCGAGGAGCGGGCGATCGCGGAGCGGAACCTCGAGCGGTGGCAGCGGCTCACGCCCGAGCAGCGCGCGCGCGCCCTCGAGAACTACCGCCAGTGGAGATCGATGACCCCGGAGGAGCGCGAGGCCGCGCGCCAGAACTACCGGAGGTTCCGTCAGCTCACGCCCGACCAGCGCGCGCAGATCCTCAAGGACTTTCAGCGCTGGAACGAGCTTCCCAAGGAGCGTCAGCAGGAGCTGCAGAAGGCGTACGAGCGCTGGCAGCAGCTCCCGCAAGAGCGGCGGGACCGGATCCAGCATCGGCTGGGCCAGTGGGAGTCGATGACCCCAGAGGAGCGCGACCGCGTGCTCCGCAATCAGGAGCGCTGGCGGCAGATGAGCCCCGAGCAGCGGGAGCAGATCCGCGAGCGCTGGCGGCAGATGCCGCCCGAGGAGCGCGAGCGGCTGCGTCAGCAGCGGCAACAGCACCGAGGGCTGCAATGATCTCGCAGGTCGTGGCCGGCGCCGCCCTCGCCCTCGGCCTCTTGAACGGCTGTAGCGCGTCGACGTCCCCGGCCGCGCCGGCCGTCGCCCTCGCGCCAGCACCGCGCGTCACCGGCGACCGCCAGATCGTTCACGTGCTGAACCGGCTCACGTACGGACCGCGGCCCGGCGATCTCGAGCGCGTGCGGACGATGGGTGTGTCGGCGTGGATCGACCGCCAGCTTCGTCCCCAGACGATCGACGACTCCGCCACCGAGCGGGCGCTGGCCGAGCTGACCACCTTGCGCATGCCCATCGCCGAGGCCCTGCGAGAATTCCCGCGGCCCGATCCCAAGCTGCAAGCGCAGGTCGCCAGTGGCGAGATGTCGCGGCAGGAAATGCTCGAGCGGTATCCGCTGGAGAAGCGCCCGGCCCGGATCGCGACCGAGCTGCAGGCCGCGAAGGCCGTCCGCGCCGTCACCAGCGAGCGGCAGCTCGAAGAAATCATGGTCGACTTGTGGTTCAACCACTTCAACGTGTTCGCCGGCAAGGGCGACGTGCGCTGGTACGTGTCGGCTTACGAGCGCGAGGCGATCCGGCCGTACGCGATGGGCCGGTTCCCCGATCTCGTGCGCGCCACCGCCCACCATCCCGCGATGCTCTTCTATCTGGACAACTGGCTCAGTGCTCGGCCCGATTTCATCGTGCCCGCGGGGCCGAACCGCGGTCGAAGGGCCGGGCTCAACGAGAACTACGCGCGCGAGCTGATGGAGCTCCACACGCTCGGCGTGGACGGCGGCTACACGCAGCGGGACGTCACGGAGGTGGCGCGCGCGTTCACCGGCTGGACGATCGACCGGCCGCAGACCGACGGACGGTTCGTCTTCCGTCCGGGAATGCACGACACGGGCGAGAAAATCGTCCTCGGCCGGCGCATCCCGGCCGGCGGCGGGCGCGACGACGGCGAGCGCGTGATCGAGATCCTCACGCACCACCCGGCGACCGCGCGCTTCATCGCGACCAAGCTCGCGCGCCGCTTCGTCGCCGACACGCCGCCGCCCGCGCTGGTCACGAAGGTGGCCGACACCTACACGAGCACGGACGGCGACATCCCGGCGATGCTCCGGACGATCTTCGAGTCGCCGGAGTTCTACAGCGCGGATGCGTACGGAGCCAAGATCAAGAAGCCGTTCGAGTTTGTGGCCAGCGCGGTGCGCGCGCTCGGCGGCACCACCGACGCGCAGGGCGGCATGGCGCTCGCCCGGGCCAGCGCGGAGATCGGCGAGCCGCTCTATCAGGCGCAGCCGCCGACCGGCTACGCGGACCGCGGCGAAGTCTGGGTGAACGCCGGCGCCCTGCTCGCGCGCATGAATTTCGCGCTCGGCCTCGCGTCGGGCCGCTATCCCCACGTGAGCGTCGAGATACCCGCCCTCGTGGCAGGAGCGGAGCCAAGCGCGCCCGCAGCCGTGCTGAATCGATTGCTGACCGCGATCGTCGCCGACCAGGCGGGGCCCGAGACGCGGGCGGTGCTGGCGGCCCAGCTGGGCGAGCCGCAGATCACGCGGATGTCGCCGGACGACCGAGGTCCGGCGAATACGGACGTCGCCAAGCTGGCCGCGCTCGTGATCGGCTCCCCCGAGTTCCAGCGGCGGTGACGGGAGAGCCGCCATGATCACGCGACGGACGTTCGTGAAGGCCGGCGGTTGCGCGCTGGTCGCCTACGCCGGGGCCCCGCGATTCCTCTTCCGGACGGCCCACGCCGCCGAGGCGAGCGGCAAGGTGCTCGTGGCGGTCTTCCAGCGCGGCGCCGTGGACGGGCTCAGCATGGTGACACCCCACGGCGATCCGGGTTACGCCGGCGTCCGGCCCACGATCGGACTCCAGCCGCCCGGGCGCGGCGAGAGCGAGCGCGCGGTGGACCTCGACGGGTTCTTCGCGCTGCATCCGGCCCTCGCCCCGCTCGTGCCGCTCTGGTCCAACCGCGCGCTCGCGGTGGTTCACGCCTGCGGCTCGCCCGACACGACGCGCTCGCACTTCGACGCGCAGGACTACATGGAGACCGGCACGCCCGGTGAGAAGGCGACGGCCGACGGCTGGCTGGCGCGCGCCGTCGGCACGCGCCCGGCGAAGTCGACGCCGTTCCGCGCCGTCGCAATCGGGCCGGCGCTCCCGCGCGCCCTCCGGGGCGGCATCGGCGCGATCTCGATGCAGTCGCTCGAACGGTTCGACGTGCGTGCCGGAGCCGACAGCACCGCGCGGGCGGGCTTCGAGTCACTCTACGAACAGGGGGTTCGCGACCTCCTCCACGGGACCGGACGCGAGACGTTCGACGCCGTGAAGATGCTCCGGAGCGCCGGGGCCGCGCGCATCGCGCCGGCGAACGGCGCCGAATATCCGCGAGTGCCGCTGGGCGAGGCGCTTCGCCAGATCGCCCAGCTCGTCAAGGCCGACGTCGGGCTCGAGGTCGCCTTCGCCGACATGCAGGGCTGGGACACGCACGTCGGCCAGGGCGCCGAGCGCGGCCAACTCGCGCTCCGCTTCCGCGACTTCGGCGCGGCCCTCGCCGCCTTCGCCCAGGACCTCGGCGACAAGATGTCGGACGTCGTCGTGCTCACGATGTCGGAGTTTGGCCGCACCGTCGCCGAGAACGGAAACCGCGGCACCGACCACGGTCACGCGACGGCGATGCTCGTGCTGGGCGGCGGCGTGCGCGGCGGCCGCGTCTACGGACAGTGGCCGGGGCTCGCCCACCATCAGCTCTTCGAGGGCCGCGACCTCGCGGTGACCACCGACTTCCGCGCGCTCTTCGCGGAAGTCGCCACACGCCATCTCGGCGTTCCCGCCGCTCCCCTCTTCCCCGGCTTCCGCCCGACGCAGCCGCCGCTCAATATCCTGGCCTGAACACTGCGGCGGATTACCCGCCGCAGGCGGCGCAAAAAGTTCAGATGAACCTTTTTCCGCCGCCTGCCGTGTGGTACTTTCCGCGCGCATGGGGGAGAATGTCACGCTGACTCGCGACGGCGCCATCGCGACCGTCACCCTGAATCGTCCGGAACGGCGTAACGCGTTGAGCGACGCGATGCTGACCGAGCTGGTCGCGGCCTTCGTGGAGCTGCGCGACGACGCCGCGACGCGCGTCGTCATCGTCACCGGCGCGCCGCCGGTGTTCTCGGCGGGAGCCGACGCCAGGCTCAAGTCGTCGATGTCGGCGGAGGAGCGCCGCCGGGCGTTCGGCCAGCGCAAAAGCCAGTTTCGCCGGCTCTTCGAGCGCGCCAACACGCTGCTGGAGGGCCTCGAGCAGGCGACGATCGCGATGATCAACGGCCACGCGGTCGGCGGCGGCTGGAGCTTGACGCTCGCCTGCGACTTCCGCTGGGCCGCCGCCGAAGCGCAGCTCTGGATATCCGAGGTCGACCTCGGCGTGCCGCTCGGCGTCGCGTCCACGACCCGCTTCGTGCGCCTGGTCGGCCCCGCGCGCGCCAAGGAGATCATCATGGAGTGCCGGCGCTTCTCCGCGGCCGAGGCGCAGGCGTGGGGTCTCGTGCACCGCGTCGTGCCCGGCGCCGCCCTCGCGAAGGAAGTGCAAGCCTACGCCGAGGCATTGACCCAGAAGCCGTTCAAGGCGCTGGCAGAGGCCAAGGCGCGCATCAACGGGATCACGCGCACAGCCACGCCCGAGGTCAACGCGATGACGGAGGGATTCCTCGATCGTGGCTGACGCCCCGACGATGCTCGACGGCATCCGCGTGCTCGACCTCTCGCGCGCCATCGCCGGCCCGTACTGCGCGGCGCTGATGGCAGACCTGGGCGCGGACGTGGTCAAGGTGGAGCGCCCCGGCCGCGGCGACGACCTGCACGCGTGGCGCGGCAGCGGGATGAGCGCAACCTTCGCCGCGATCAACCGCGGCAAGCGCGGCATCGCGGTGGATCTCCAGCAGCCCGAGGGCGGCAAGCTCGTCTTCGAGCTGGCCCGCCGGGCCGACGTCGTCGTCGAGAATTTCCTGCCCGGCGTCGCCGACAAGCTCGGGCTCGGCTACACCGCGGTGAGCGCCGTCAACCCGGCCGCGGTCTACGTCTCGGTGACGGGCTTCGGCCAGGACGGGCCACACGCCCGGCGGGCCGGCTACAACACGATCGCCCAGGGCATGAGCGGCATCATGGCGCTCACGGGGATGCCCGGGCATCCCCCGACGAAGGTCGGGGGCTCCGTCTCCGATCTGGCCGCGGCGTTTCTCGCCTTCGGCGTGGCCAGCGCCGCGCTCGCCCATCGGCTGCGCACCGGACGGGGCCAGCACCTCGACGTGAGCCTGCTCGCCTCGACCCTGGCGCTGCTCCCGGACCCGGTCGCGCACTATTTCGACTCGGGCCAGCGGCCGGCGCGCGTGGGCAACCGCAACCCGTACCTCTCGCCGGCCGAGGCGTTCCGGCGCTTCGGCCGGGCGCTCGGCGAGGCGTCGCTGACGACCGACCCGATGTTCGTCACCAACGACGCGCGCGTCGCGAATCACGACGAGTTCAAGGCGCGCGTCGAGCGCGCGCTGTCACGCGAGACGACGGCCGTGTGGGTCGCGCGGTTCGAGACCGAGGAGGTGGCCGCCGGCCCGATCTACGAGTTCGACGAGGTCTTCGAGGACGCGCAGGTGCAGCACCTCGGCCTGGTGAAGTCCGTCGAGCAGCCGGGCTATGGGACCGCCCGCATGCTCGACTTTCCGGTCAGGGCGTCGGCGACGCCGGGAGCGATCCGGCGCCCGGCCCCGAGGCTCGGCGAGCACACCGCCGAGGTCCTCACCGAGCTCGGACTGCCGCCGAGCGAGATCGAGCGGCTCGCCGCCGCCGGCGTAATCGCCCTGGCGTGAGCACCACAGAGGTGGTGCGCGCTGCAGGCCGTCGCGGGGCTGGGGCCCCGCCGGCCGAGGCGCGCCTTTAAAGTAGAAAGGAGACCGCTGTGCCGACCAAGATCGTTCTCTCCCCGAAGCTCCCGGCGGCGCTCGTCGACGTCGCCCGCTCCATGCTGCCGGCCGATTACGAGATGCAGGTCGCCGACCAGGGCACGCCGGAGTTTCCCGCCGCCATGAAGGACGCCGAGTACCTCGTGGGCTTCGCCCGCGAGAGCCTCGGCCCGGAGTTCTATCGCGGAGCGCCCAAGCTGAAGCTGATCCAGCTGATCAGCGCCGGGTACGACCGCCTGGACATCGCGGCGGCGCGCCAGGCGAGGGTCCCGGTCGCCAACAACGGCGGCGCCAACTCGGTTGCGGTCGCCGAGCACACCTTGATGCTGATCCTGGCCGTCTACAAGAAGCTCGCCTGGCATCACCACAATGTCGTCACCGGCAAGTGGCGCGTGGGCGACTTCTCGCAGACCCGGACCTACGAGCTGGCCGGCAAGACGCTCGGAATCGTCGGCCTCGGGACCATCGGCAAGAAGGTCGCGAAGCGCGCCCAGGCCTTCGACATGCACGTCCAGTACTACGACATCGTCCGCCTCACCGAGCATGCCGAGGACGCGCTCGACGTCCGGTTCGTACTCTTCCCCGAGCTCCTGCGCACGTCCGACGTGGTCAGCCTGCACGTGCCCCTGACGAACCTGACGCGCAACATGATGGGCGCCCGCGAGTTCGCGACCATGAAGCGGAGCGCGAT
>Ga0134071_10000382_pt1 | contig 14549 bp, 16 predicted proteins | sample 15_taG_27_FD_94466 | JGI IMG/M metagenome (GOLD analysis project Ga0134071, IMG submission 94466) | Grasslands soil microbial communities from the Angelo Coastal Reserve, California, USA - 15_D_Rain_40cm_5_09082015 | ecosystem: Environmental > Terrestrial > Soil > Grasslands ...
CGGACGCGGTCTAGCGGGGGCGTCTTCCTCGCGTGGCCCGGCGGCGTGTCAGCGTGACGCGCGCGCCGGGCCGAATCGTCACGTCAACAACACGCGCAGGTCCCGCCAAGTGCGCTTCACCATCGCATTCGCACGTTCGCCGCCGTGGCACGTGCGGTGCACGAGAGCCTCGGCCCGGGCCGGAGAGCCGGGACCGGGGGGGACGGGATGGAGACGAAAGAGTCGGTTCGCTACTGGGCCGGGGTGGTCGGCGCCGTGGCCGTGGTCGCCGGCATCCTGGCGGTCGTGGTGATGGTCCGGATGCCGGGGCCGAAGAAGACGCCAGCAACACAGGCGAAGACGACGCCCCAGACGCAGGCCGCTGCACGCACCCAGACGTCGCCTCCGAAGGCCCAGGCGCCGGCGAAGGCACAGCCCCAGCCCGTGGCGAAGGCGCAGCCCCAGCCCCCACCCAAGGCGGCGGCGCTCACGGAGGCCGAGCGCAAGGCGTCCGAGGAGCTGTACATCGAGCAGAAGAAGCTCGACACCGACGGCGCGCGCGCGACCGCGACGCCGGAGGGCCGCCGCCGCGTGGGCGAGATGATCGCCAAGCAGTTCAACGTGCCGGACAAGCTCGTCAACGATCTGCGCAGCCGCAAGATCAGCTGGGGTGAAATCACCGCGGCGCTGGCGCTCTCGCAGCAGCTGATGAAGCGCGACAAGGTCACGCGCCAGCAGGCGCTCGACACGGTCCTCGCCGCGCGCAAGTCGGGGCAGGGCTGGGCGGCCCTCTCGCGCGGCCTCGGCCTGAAGGTCGCGGACGTCCTGAGCGAGGTCAAGAAGACCGACAAGCAGGTGTCCAAGCTCGCCACCCTCAAAGCCTCTCGCTGAGCGTCGACGCTACGGGGCGAGCGCGCGCAGGGCGGCGAGGTCCGCGTCGCCATAGCGGCGCGTGACGAGGACCGCGTCGTCGAAGCCGAGGTCGGCCAGCATCCGCAGGCGCGCGCCGGCGGTCGTCGCGTCGCAGCGCAGGTGGAACTGACCCTCGTCGGGCATCGGCGCGGTCGGTGCCTCGAGATCCACGGGGATGTTCGTGGCGATCGCGCGCCGGCCGCCGGCCTCGCGGAAGCGCTTGATGCCGTCGCGCAGGGCCGCCACGCTGCTGCGTGCGCCCGAGCCGATCCAGCCATCGAAGTCCTTCGCCGCGCGCGGGATCCAGCGGCCGCCCGCCCACGAGCCGATCAGGAGCTTGGGCCCGCCGATGGTCGCCGGCCACGGATTGAGCTGCGCGACGCCGCTTTTCTCGCCCTGCCAGAGTCGTCGCATCACCGCCAGCGCGTCCTCGAACTGCCGCATGCGCGTCTCGAAGTCCACGCCGACGGCGTCGAAGTCGGCCTTGGTCGAGCCGGCGCCGACGCCGAGCAGCAGACGCTCACCGCAAATCAGGTGCGCGGTGAGGATCCGGTGCGCCAGTTCAACGGGGCGACGCAGGGGCACCTGCAAGATCCCCGTGCCGAGGGTCAGTCGCTCGGTCGCGGTGGCCGCCACGCTCACGGCGATGAGCGGGTCCGGAATCATGAACCCGCGGCCGATCGAGTCGAAGCACCAGAGGCTGTCGAACCCTGCGCGCTCGATGGCGCGCGCGCCGGCGATGAGCGCGGCGCCGGTGAGAGGACGCCCGTCCGACGTCGTGGTGGGAAGGGCCAGGCCCAGTCGCATCGCCGCATTGTACGATAGCGGCCCGGAGGTGACCCCATGCCCTATCGGATCAACCACATCCACCTGAAGTCGCCGGATCCGCGGAAGACGGCCGAGTGGTACGTCACCGCCTTCGGTTTCACGATCGTCAGCGACGAGACGCGCGTGTTCGGTGATCGCTTCGTGCGCTGCACGAGCGAAGACGGCTTCGCCGTCAACATCTCCGGCGCCCGCAGCAACGAGCGGCTGGGCGCCGGCGACGCCAATCCGCACCACGGCCTCGAGCATTTCGGCTTCGACTCGCAAGACATCGAGGCCGACATCGCGCGCCTGAAGGGCCTGGGCGCGAGCCTGCTCGAAGGTCCGACGCAGGTGCCCAAGGGCCCGCGCATCGCGTTCCTCAAGGGCCCGGACGACACGCGCCTGGAGCTCGTGGAGCGCAAGACACCGGCCGGCGGCTGCTGCTAGGGACCGCGGAGCGCCCCGGGTTTCCCGGCGCGCGTCCAAGCGTTGGACCGCGGAGCGCCCCGGGTTTCCGGCGCGCGTCCAAGCGTTGGACCGAGGAGCGCCCCGGCCTTGCCGGGGCGCGTCCGAGCGTCGGGGGGTATGGGGGGCCATTTCGGGGCCCCCCATCTACTTGTTGAGTGCCCGCGCGCCGCCGGCGGCGTACCACGCCGAGACGCCGCCGCGGACGTAGCGCGCGTCGAAGCCGCGCTCGCGGAGCGTTCGCGTCACGTTGCAGCCGACGTGAAAGCCGTAGGCGCAATAGACGGCCACCGGCTCGTTCGGCGACAGCTCGCCGATCCATTCGTCCACGCGATCCGGATCGCGCCAGACGGCGCCCTGCATGAGATCCACCGTCCGGGAGATGTGATGCCGCGGCCGCGCGTCGAGAACCTGCACCGGCTCGCCCTTGGCGAGCTGCGCGGCGAGCTCTTCGACGGAGAGCGACGGCAGGCTCCGATCGGACGGATCGTCCTGCGGCAACGCGCGATCGGCGCGGGCGGCCGCGATTCGTCGCGTGACGCCGGCCCAGTCGACGTTGCGCATGAAGGCGTCGATGTAGGCCGTGGCGTTCGCGCCGAAGTCGATGTGATAGGCGTGCTCGTACATGTCGAGCACCAGCACCGGCGCCGTGTCGACGGCCGCCTGGGTGTGATCGACGGCGATCTGGTTGTACAGGCGGCCCTGCCGTCGCGACCAGCCCAGCAGCGCCCAGCCCGAGCCGCCCGCCAGCGACTGCGCGGCGCCGACGAACTCGCGGCGCCACGCGGCGACGCTGCCGAAATGCTCCTCCAGCGTCGCGCGCATGTCGTCGGGGATCTTGTTGCCCTCGCCGCCGAGGTTGCCGAAGTACAGCTCGTGCAGCGCGACCGAACCCATGGCCATCAGCTCTTCGCGCTTGAGCGCGCGCAGCCGGTAGGCCGGCGCCGCGGCGTCGAGCGCGGCGAGGTCGGCCCGCACTGCGTTGAGCGTCCGCACGGCGCCGCCGTAGTTGTTTTCGTAGTGGCTGACGATCATTCGCTCGGAGAGGCCATTGAGGGTCCACGGCCTCACGGGGATCGGCGAGATCTCCTGCCGCATGCTCATGCTCCTTTCGTCCCACGGATGGTCAGGTCGTCGAAGGCCGTGATCGAATCGGCTTTCGTCCAGAGCCCGACGCGTCCCGACGTGAACCGCGCGTCGCGGTGGTCGAGATACAGCACGCCGCCGAGCCACGCCTGGATGCGGTCACCGACGGCCACGACGCGCACGGTGTGCCACCGGCCCAGCGCGGGGGCTTTCACGCTCGCGCTCGCGAGCTGGCGACGCCCGCGGTCGTAGGCGTAGAGGCGGAAGTTGTTCTCGAGCGCGTTCGCCCTGACGACGTAGTATTTCCCGTCGGCGAAGCGGAAGACGATGCCGCCCGAGGCATCCTCCCGGCCCGAGATGGGCTTGAACTTCATCGAGACGTCGACGTCGGCGTAGGACGTCGGCGCCACGATGACGTTGAACTCGTTCTTCGTCGCGCGCTGCACGAGGGCGTGCGTGCCGCTCGGGGCACCGGCCATCTGCTCGACCGTCCACTGACCGGTGACGGACGTCCAGCCCTCGATTCCGCGCGTCTCGAAGTCGAACGTCTCCGTCGTCGCGGTGTCGGCGACCTTCAGCTCCGGCGGCGCCGCCAGGGCCTGGCGGCGTCGGCCGGCGCCGAGGATCGCGACGGCCGCGAGGACGCTTTCGAGCCAACGACGTCGCGGCATCACGCGCGGTCCTCGTAGACGGCGGCGCGATGGGTCGCCGGCAGGAACGCGCAGACGATGTTGCGCGCGGCGTCGAACGACAGCGTGTGCGCGCCGGCCTCGGTCGCGACCGTCTCGTGGCGCCGCAGCGGCGATGTGTCGAACACCTCGATGACGCCGGGCTCGCCGATCGCGACGTACAGACGGCCCAGCCTCGCGTTGAAGAACACCACGTCGGGAACGCCGGCGATCGGCTCGGTCGCGATGACCTCGCCGCCGTCGGCCTCGAGGGCGAGGAGGACGCCGGCATCACACGCACAGAACAGCCGCCGGCGCTCGACGTCGATGTCGAGGCCGTGGGGTCCGGCGTGGGGAATCGTGACCCGGCGCCGGACGCCGATCGGATCGCCCGACTCCACGACGACGATCTGCGGCGGATCGGCGACGTTGACGTGGAACGCGTCCGCGACGGGATCGTAGACGGTCCAGCGCGTACGTCCGGCCACCGGAATGTCCGCGATTCGCTTGCGCGCGCGGACGTCCACGACGCAGACCGTGCACGAGCCGGCGACGGCCGGATCGCCGACGTGGGCCGCCAGCAGCCGTGCGCGCCGCGGATCGTAGGCGAGGCCATTGGGCCGCACCCCGACGCCGATCTTCTCCACACGGGGCGCGTCACCCGGCGCGAACACGCCGACGGTGTTCTCGCCTCGATTCGACGTGAAGACGAGATCGGGGTTCGCGGCGACGAGCGCGCCCGCGACCGCGCTCAGGCCCGGGATGGAGCCGACGTATTTCTGCGCCTCGACGTCGATGACGTCGAGGGCGTCGTTCGCGGTGTGCGCGACGTAGATGCGCCCGGTGGCCTCGTGCACCGCCGCGTGATCGAAGCCGCCGGCGTTCGCGTGCTCCGGCAGATCGACGAAGCCGAGATGTCGCAGCGCCACGTCAGCGCCCTCCCGCGAGCTCGGCGACCAGGCGCTCGACGTTGGCCACGATCCGGGTGCGCGCGGCCTCGTAACCGTCGCTCACCGCCGGCACCTCCCATTGCTCCACGCGCTGGCCGCGCGCGGGCGCCACGTCACAGCCGAAGCTCACGACGCGCATGGCGGCGTTGAGGTCATAGAGCGTGACGGGACGCGGCCGGAGCGGCGTCGGCGTCACGCCATCACCGGCCAGGCCTTTCACCGCGCCCGGCGCCAGCTGCGCCTCGGGCTCCGTCCCGGCGGCGGCCGCGTCGATCGCCAGCCCGCGCGCGGCGGCGAGTCGGCGGAAGTGCGCGGCGGCGATCACGCTCTTGGCCGCGCCGTGCAGACAGACGAACAGCACGCGCTGCGGCGGCGGCACGGCGGACGTCTGCGTCTGGCAATACGCGTAGAGCGCGTCGTACATCGGGAACTGACGCGCCATGTTGTCGAAGTCGTCGCGGCTGATCGCCTGGAAGCCGGTCGCCGCCGCGTAGAGTCCCGCCGACTCCGGCGTCAGCCCGCGGTCGCTGGTGTCCGCGCCGCGCACGATCGCGGCCAGCGTCGCCAGGGCGGGATCGGCCAGCTCGTACCGCTCGATGAAGGCATCGAACGAACACTGCGGGCCGCGATGACCCAGCTCCACGTCCGGGATGTCGTAGGGGATCGCGTTCTCCCGCCGGCTCGCGGCGAGGACGTCGCGGGCGGGGACGAACAGGAACTCCGGCTTCGGATCGACGAAGCGGGCGATGAGCCACGGGCACGCGATGCGATCGACACGCGCGCGCTCACGAGTGATCCATTTCATGATGTCTCTCCTATCGCAGTGAGAAGACGAGGAGGCCCGCCGCGGCGCCGGCCGCGATGAGCACGGGTTCGGGAATCTTGAAGCGCCACGCCAGCAGCAGGGCGGCGAGGCCGATCACGAGCGTCGGCACGTCGACGATCGCCCGGCGCGCCAGCACGAAGCACGCGCCCGCGATCGTCCCCGAGGCGGCCGCGGTCACGCCCACGACGAAGCCCTTCACCTTCGCGTTGGCGCTGATGCGATCGAACCAGGGGAAGGGGATGACGACGAACAGGTAGACGGGCAGGAAGACGCCGATGGCGGCGGCCAGCGCGCCGGGAAACGCGGCCACGAGATAGCCGATGAACGCCACCGTGATGACGATCGGTCCGGGCGTCAGCATGGCGACGGCGACCGCATCGAGAAACTGCTTGTCGTTGAGCCAGCCGTATTCCTGCACGACGCCGCCGTAGAGGAACGGCACGATGGCGAGACCACTGCCGAAGACGAAGGCTCCGGCCTTCGCGAAGAACCAGAGGATCTGGCCGAGAACCTCCGGCGTGGCCACGACGACGAAGCACGCGGGCGCGGAGCGCTTCAGCCAGGCCGGCGGCGCCTGGACGACCATGGCGGCCACGCCGCACAGGAGGAAGAGCCAGAGGATCTCGGCCTCGGTCCACGCCGTGACGACCGCCATGAGCGCCCAGATCACCCACTGCAGGCGGTCCTTCGCCATGGTGAGCTTCGCGAGCTTGTACGCGGCGATCGTGATGATGCCGATGACGACGGCGCCGACGCCGTAGAACGCCGCCTGCATCCACGAGAGGCCGCGGAAGCGCACGTAGAGCCAGCTGATCGCCACCGTCATCACGAACGACGGCAGGACGAAGGCGAGCGCCACCAGCGTGGCGCCGCGGACCCGCGAGTGCACGTAGCCCAGGCAGATCGCCAGCTGCGCGGCCAGCGGTCCCGGCGCGAGCTGAGAGAGCGCCAGCGACTTCATGTACTCCTCTTTCGTGAACCACCGGCGCTGCTCGACGAGGTCGCGCTGCATGTAGCCGATGAGCGCCACGGGCCCGCCGAATCCGAGGCTTCCGAGATAGAGGAAGTACTTCAGCAGCTCGAGGGTCGTCGGGCGGCTCATGCGCGCACCGCCACGCGCAGGATGCCGAACACCGTTCCACCGCCCATGACCTTGAGCGGAGCCAGCCGCCATACGACGAGCGCGACGGCCGTCACCACGAGCACCGCGATCGCCGGCGCGTCGGGAGCCGCGTGCGGCGCCAGGCGCAGGAGCGCCACGGCCATCACGCCGACCACGCCTGGGACGATTCCCTGGATGACCGCGCGCGCCCACGCGAGATTGCGCACCCGCTCGAACGCGGGCAGGAGCGCCAGCATCATGACGAACGACGGCACGAAGCTCGCCGCCGCCGCCACCGCTGCGCCCGTCACGCCGAGCGTCTTGTATCCGACGTAGGCGGCCACCATGATGATTGGACCGGGCATGAGCTGTCCCAGCGCGAGCCCGTCGACGAACTCGCGCGGCGTCAGCCAGTGCAGGCGATCGACGACCTGCTCCTGCATCAGCGCGATGATCGACAGCCCCCCGCCGAACGTGAACGCGCCGAGGCCGGCGAACAGCGCCGCGACGCCGCCGACGCTCGGCGCGCCCGTGGCCGTGGTCGACGCCCCCAGCGGAGACCAGGGGACGAGCGGCACCAGGGCGATCGCCGGCATCGCGACGGCCAGGACGAGGACGCCCGCTCGCCTCCCGTGGAACAGCAAGACGCCCACGCCGCCGGCGAGGATCAAGATGGCCGCCGCGCCGAGCGAGCTCAGGAGCGCGGCCACGGCGGCGCCCGCCGCGATGAGCGCGTGCGTCCACGAGCGCAGCGCGGACTTGCCGAGGCGGAACACCGCGGAGACGAAGATCGCGAGCACGACGGGCCCCAGACCGTAGAGGGCGCCGCGCAGGAGCGGGCTCACACCGAACGTCGCGTAGGCGGCGGCGAGGATCAGCATGACGACGAAGGCCGGGGCGGTGAAGCAGGAGCCGGCGAGGAGCCCGCCCCACCAGCCGCCGCGCTGATAACCGAGGAAGATGGCGAGCTGCACCATCGTCGCGCCCGGCAGCACGTTCACGAGGCCGAGTCCCTCGAGGAACCGCGGCTTCGACGTCCACTGGCGCCGTTCCTGGATCTCCGCCTGCATGACGCCCATGATGGCGGGACCGCCATACGCCGTTGCACCGATCTTGAGAAAGCTCGTCGCGATTTCCTTCCACGTGCTCGCACATGACTCAGTCATCGAGCGTGACCTCCGTGCCGCGCCCGCTCGCGCGTGCCTTCTCGTAGACCGCGATCGCGGCCGCGACGTCTTGCAGCGCCGTCCCCGAGCTGTCGAAGATGGTGATCTCGTCCTCGTGCGTGCGTCCCGGTCGCCGCCCGGCGATCACGTCGCCGAGCTCCGCGTGGACGCGCTCCCGCGTGATCAAGCCGGCGGCAAGGGCGTGCTGAAGCTCGCCGATCTCGGCGCACTGCTCGAGGATGTCCACCACGAGCGTGGCCGAGGCGACCAGCGCCGGCTCCAGCTCCTGCTTGCCCCGGCTGTCGGCGCCGACGGCGGCGACGAACGTCCCCGGCCCCACGTCGGCGACGCCGAGAAACGCGCGGCGCGCCGGTGTGCACGTGACGCAGACGTCGCTCGCGCGGACGGCGGCGCGGAGGTCTTTGGCCGCCTCGACGGACACGCCGAGGCTCGCTGCGGCACGCGTCGCGAACGCCTCGGCGCGGGCGTGATCGCTGTCGAGCACCCAGGCGCGCTGCAGCGGCAGGACGGCGGCGATGGCCGCGAGCTGGGTCTCGCCCTGCGCGCCGCAGCCGACGATCGTCGCCGTTCGCGCGTCGCGGCGCGCGAGGAACTTCGCGGCCACCGCGGTGGCGGCGCCGGTGCGCAGCGCGGTCACGCTCGCCGAGTCCATCAGCGCGAGGGGCCGGCCGGTGGCCGCGTCGGCCAGCACCACGGTGCCCTGGATCGTCGGCAGTCCGTGACGTCGCGGGTTGTCGGGAAAGTTCGCGTTGGTCTTCGCCGCGAAGTAGCTGCGCTCGCCCAGCAGGCCCGCGACCTTGACGTGGAAGCTGCCGTCGACGGCCGGGACGCCGAGCACGCCCGGCCCGAACGTTCGCTTCTCGGCGTGCAGGCGGAACGCGCGCTCCACCGCCTCGATGCAGTCGGCCAGCGGCAACAGCTCGAGCACGTCGCGCCGTGACAGGGCCAGCATCATTTCCTCGCCGTCGTCACGTACAGGCCCTCGAACATCGCCATCCCCTGCGCGAGCACCTGGTGATCGTCGGGGGAGGCGGCGAGGAGCGCGCGGATCGCGACGTCGATCCCGCGTGCCTCTTCGTGCGGATACTTGCCGTCGCGCAGGTCGGCCTCGTGGACGACCTCGGCCAGCCGGGCCAGGCGGCGGTCCCGCAGGCGCGCCCGTTTCACGAGCGTCTCGAACGTGCAGTCCTCGCCGTGATGGCTCAGCTCCACCCCGGGCGCGTCGAACGCGATGGCGTCCTTCGGGAACTCGGCCGGCGGCGCGAAGACGAAAACCGCCTCCGGATCGATGAAGCGCTTGATCAGCCACGCCGAGGCGATGCGATCGACGTGGGGACGAGGACGCGTGACCCAGCGGCGGCCGCGCAGCGTGGTCAGGTCGAGCGCGGGCGGCTCCTGGGCGCGGGGCGATTCCGGACGTCGGGTGCGCATGGCGATGGCCTCCTCGAGACGTCGCACCTCGGCTCCGCCGGGCGCGCCGTAGAAGTCGATGGTGCGGATGCGTTGGTGCTCCTTCGACAAGCGGGCGAGCTCGTCGTGCACGCGCGCGCTGGTCGCCGCCGTCTTCCGGTCGAGGCTCTGGAGCAGCCGGCGGTAGCGCGCGGCCAGGTGCTTGTAGTCCTCGTCGCGCGGGTCGTGGAACAGCCGCAGCACCTCGGCCGGGCTCACGTTCTCGATCTGCTGCACGCGGACGAGCGTGGCCTCGCCGCCGTCGCGCTGGATCTCCTGGGCGAGCCACTGGAAGTCCTCGTACCGGTCCGGCGTGTCGGGCAGCAGGTAGGCCGAGCGCTTGAGCGGCACCGCGCCCAGCGAGCGCAGCCGTCGCCAGACGCGCACGCGCAGGCTCGAGGGCGTCGGCGGCACGCTCACCAGGAGGAGAAGAAGTTGTTGCTGGCTCACGATGCTGAATGAAACAATAGTTTCATCGCTCTGTCAAGGGCCGAAATTCCGGCGCAGGCCGGGTGGTGCGCGGGAGGACGGAGGCCGGTGCTAGCGGAGCGACCCGGCTTGGCCGGGGCGCTCCGAATGCTGGCCGGGGGAGCTTGAGGGGGGCGTAGCCCCCTTCGCATGAATGACATGGGGGGCCATCTCGGGGCCCCCCATGTCCAAGGTCGTCACACGCCGCAGCTCGCGGCGGTGCTTGGTGTCCTCGAACGGGGTCGCGCGATGCATCGTGCAGCGGTTGTCCCAGATCACGAGGTCGCCGACACGCCAGGCGTGGCGGTACACGAACTGGCGCTGCGTCGCGTGCTCGATCAGGTCGCGCAGCAGCAGACGCCCCTCGGGCACCGGCCAATCGATGATGCGCGAGGCGTGCGAGGCGACGTAGAGCGCGCGCCGGCCCGAGCGTGGGATCGTGCGCACCAGGGGATGGATCGCGCCCTTGAGCGCGTCCTCCTCGTCCTTCGAGAAGTCGAAGCCCAGCGTTTGCCGCGAGTAGGCGATCGAGTGGTGCACGCGCAGGCCCTCGATCAGCGCCTTCGTCTGCGCCGGCAGCGCGTCGTACCCCGCGCGCATGTCGGCGTATTCCGTGTCGGCGCCGACGGGTGGAATCACCTTGGCGTGCAGCATCGAGTAGCGTCCCGGCGGGTCCTGGAACGACGCGTCGGTGTGCCACAGCCGGTTGCCGAGGCTGTACGCGCGACGGCGATCCCCCTGCTGGAGAATCTCGCCGTCGACGCCGACGTTGGAGACGTCGCCCAGCGCCTCGTTGCCGAAACGGTTCTTCTGGATCGCGGCCGACCCCAGCTTGGTGTGCAGCGCGCCGTCGAGCCGCTGCGCGAACGCCAGGTGCTCGTCGTCGGTGAACGCCTGGTCGTGGAAGACGAGCACCGCGTACCGGTCCATCGCGGCGCGAATTGCGGCCAGCGTCTGCTCGTCGTGGACCCGCCGCAGCTCGATCGGTGAGGCCTCGCCGACGAACAGCGGATGGAGCTGCTTGAACGTCAGGCCCATGGCGCCAAGCGTATCACCGCTCCGCGAACCGCGCCCACAGCGCCGGCAGCCGGGCCATCGCCTCGGCAGACAGCGGGCCCTTCGCCATCGAGGCGGCGGCGTCCTCGAGGTGCTCGAGGCTCGAGTAGCCGAGCAGGACCGTGGAGACGGCGGCACTGGTCAGCGCGAAGCGCAGCGAGGCCTCGACGAGGCTGGCCGCGTGGCCTTCCGTGACCAGCGCCTCCAGGAGCCGCGCGCGGCGCACGTCCACCGCGTACTCCGGCGCCGAGGCGATCGGATCGACGGTCGGCACCGCGATCGGATGGCGTGCCTCGGTGCCGCTGAGCGCGCCGGCCGCGAGCACACGGATCACGATCACGCCGGTGCGGCGCTTCGCGGCGTGGTCGAGCAGCCGGCCGAAGTCCTGCGCGGGAAAGCGCGCCGGCAGCGCGTGGGCCGCGCTCGGGTTCAAGAGATTGAAGCAGACCTGCGCGGTCTGGACGGTGCCGCCGTCGAGGATCTCGTGCAGCGCGGCCGTCTCGCCGAGCGCCGTCATGCCGTAGAAGCCGATCTTCCCCTGCGCGACGAGCCGGATCAGCGCGGGCGCGATGGCGTCGCGCATATCCTTGACCGACACGCTGCGGCCGTTGCGCTCGCGCGTGACGAGGTTGTGGCACTGCAGCAGGTCCACGCGCTCGAGACCGAGGCGCGTGAGGCTCTCCTCCAGCGAGCGCACGACGGCCGCCGGCAGCTCGGCCGCCGGCACGTCCGGCACGCGGAACTTGGTGCCGACGTAGACGCGGGGCTTGAGCGTGCGCAGCACCTGGCCGAGATTCGTCTCCGACTGCCCGTCGCCGTAGAGCGGCGCCGTGTCGAAGTAGTTGATGCCGAGGTCCACGGCCCGGGCGACGGCCCGCTCGCGCTCGGCGGGCGTGCCGCGGATGAGCAGGCCGCCCACGTTGCCGCAGCCGAAGCCGAGAACGCCGACGCGCAGCTCCGTCCGTCCGAGCGTGCGATAGTCCATACGAGCGCCACCTCCGGGGGAGGATCATATAATGACGGCGATGGGGGCGCGCTCGAAGTCGGGGTACGACCTGGGTCCGCTGGCGGCGCCGGAGCGCGAGCGCCTCGCGCGGGACCTCTCCGCCGAGGAGCGCCGCGTGCTGCTCGATCACGGCACCGAGCCGCCATTTTGCGGCGGCCTGTTGAACAACAAAGAGGCCGGCGTGTACACCTGCCGGCTCTGCGGCCTGCCGCTGTTCCGGTCGGGCACGAAGTTCGAGTCCGGGACCGGCTGGCCGTCGTTCTACGAGTCGTTCGATGCGGAGCACATCACCTCCCTGCACGACCGCTCGTACGGGATGGAGCGCATCGAGATCCGGTGCCGTCGCTGCGACGGGCACCTCGGTCACGTCTTCCCCGATGGACCGCCGCCGACCGGCCGCCGCTACTGCCTCAACTCCGCCTCGCTCGCGTTCGTGGCGGGCGAGCCGCCCAAGCCCGACGCGTCCACCTAAGTAAGTCCTACACCGGCGCCTCCGATCGCGGCTGGCCTGATCCATGCACTGTCAAGCGATCGGGAGGAGCGCCCATCATGACCAGTTTCAGACTCTCGACGTATCACCGGCCCTCGCCGATCGTCGTGGCCGGGCTCGCGTTCGTCGTCGCGATGCTCGCCGTGGCGAGCCTTGCCGCCGCCCACGTGGTGCAGGTGACGACCGCCATCGACATCGCCGACGTCAAGTCGCCGCACGAATTCGAACGGGCGCTCCAGGCCGCCGTCGAGGACGCGGCCAGCGAGGCGATCGCCTTCGAGCCGGCCGTGGTGGCGTTGACCGGGATGCGGATCATCGGCGACCGCGTGCTCGTCGGCATCCTCTTCGCCGACGAAGCCGGCAAGGAGATGCTGGAAGGGCTGGCCCAGGGCGGTGACGACAACGACGAAGACTCGGTCGTGAAGCCGACCAAGATCGAGATTTAGGTCATGGGGGCCCCGAAATGGCCCCCCAACCCCGTCGCGTCCCGGCGAAGCCGTGACGCTCCTCGGCCACGGTTGACACCGCCCCGGGTGGCGCCGATACTCGCGCGCACACGGAGGGGCCCATGGCACACCGGCGCGTGAGTCGGCGGCATTTCCTGGTCGGAGCAACGACGGCGGGCGCGGCGCTCGCGCTGGGCGCGCGCGAGGCGCCGGCGCAGAAGAAGGCCGCGAATCTTCGGCTCTGGATCCTCAAGACCTACGTCGAGCCCACCAACAAGGCCGTCGAGGCGAGCGCGCAGCGCTGGGCCGCGAAGCACGGCGGCACCGTCACCGTCGAGTACTTCACCTTCGAGGACATGCAGACGAAGTACGTGGCGGCGATCGAGAACAGGAACACGCCCGACGTCGGTCAGCTCGAGACCAGCGCGCCGGCCCGCTTCGCGGGGATGGGCCAGCTGCTCGACCTGAGCGGGTTCGCCAAGCAGATCGAGAGCCAGGTGGGCAAGCCGCCCGCCAACGTCGCGCCCGTCAACGTGGTGGACGGCAAGACGTGGGCGATTCCCTGGTACATCATGGCGCCCTTCTGGTATGTGTGGCGCGACGAGTTCGAGAAGAAGAAGGTCAAGCTGCCGACGACGTTCGAGGAAGCGAAGGCGGCCGCCCACGCGCTGAACCGGCCCAAGGACAACTTCTACGGTCTCGGCCAATCGTGGAACCGCACCGCCGACGGCTACGGCGTCATGCAGAGCCTGATGTACTCGTACGGCGCGAGCTGGGCCGGCAAGGACGGCAAGTATCGCTCCATCAAGACGCCGGCCATGCAGAAGGCCATGCGGTGGGCGACCGACATCTACAAGGAAGGCATCCAGCCCGCCGACACGCTGACGTGGACGGGCTCGGGGAACAACGAGAACTTCATCGCGCACAACATCGCGCAGACCTCCAACGGCCCCAGCATCACGTTCGCGATGGAGAATGCGGTGGCCAAGGCCACCGACGCCGCCGACCGCAAGAAGAAGGAGGAGGCGCTCGCGAACCATCTCGCGCTGCCGCATCCCGCCGGCCCCGAGGGGCTGCGCATGTGGGCGATCGCGATGAGCTTCGGCATCTTCAAGAACAGCAAGGACCCCGAGGCGGCCATGAGCCTCGTGTCGCATCTGCTCTCACCGGAGGAGACGCTGGGCGTGATGAAGGATTCCTACGGCCAGTTCGCGCCGGTGCTCGACAAGGGGCGCGCGGCCTCCAAGGACTACTTCAACAAGAACGAGAACTACCGCACGTTCGGCAAAGCCGCGGAGTGGTTCGTGCCCACCGGCTGGCCCGGCCCCATCACGGCGGCGGCCGCCGAGGTGCAGGCGAGCAACGTGCTCACCGACGCGCCGGCCAAGGCCATCGTCGACAAGTGGTCGGTGGACCAGGCCATCGAGTGGGAGGACAGGAAGATCAAGGAGATTTACGCCACCCTCTAAAATGCTCACAATTCGGGGGAGGCAAGCCTCGCCTCCCCCGATATGGTGGAACCGGCCGAGCCCGCTAGGGCAGGCTGACGGTGGTGTTGTCGCCGTTGGTGGTGATGTTGAACACGCCACTCGCCGTGGTCGCGTTCAGCGTGTAGTTGGCCCAGCCCGCGGGCGGCGGGGGCACGTTGGACA
>Ga0134071_10000383_pt1 | contig 14548 bp, 8 predicted proteins | sample 15_taG_27_FD_94466 | JGI IMG/M metagenome (GOLD analysis project Ga0134071, IMG submission 94466) | Grasslands soil microbial communities from the Angelo Coastal Reserve, California, USA - 15_D_Rain_40cm_5_09082015 | ecosystem: Environmental > Terrestrial > Soil > Grasslands ...
TCCTCCGCAACCTCATCTCCAACGCGCTGAAGTTCACCGAGCAGGGCGAGGTGCGGGTCTCCGCCGGCCTCTCCGCGGACGGCCGCTCCGTCACGTTCGCGGTGGCCGACACGGGCATCGGCATCGCCGCCGAAGACCAGGAGCGGATCTTCCAGGAGTTCGGCCAGCTCGACAGCCGCGTGCAGCACAAGGTCCGCGGCACCGGTCTGGGCCTGCCCCTGTCGCGCAAGCTCGCCCAGCTCCTGGGCGGCACGCTCACCGTCACCAGCGCGCCCGGCGTCGGCTCGACGTTCTTCGCACAGGTCCCCGTGCACTACGTCGAGCCCACGCCCGCGGCGACGACGGCCGCGCCCGTGTGGGAGAAGGGCCGGCTGGACGCGCCGGTGCTCGTGATCGAGGACAGCGCCGAGGAGCTGCTCGTCTACGAGAAGTATCTGAAGGCGTCCGGATTCCAGGTCGTCCCGGCGGCCACCGTCCGGCAGGCGCGGCACGCGCTCGAGCACGTGAAGCCGGTGGCGATCGTCCTCGACATCCTGCTCCGCGGCGAAGACACGTGGAAGCTCCTCGCCGAGCTGAAGACCAACGCGACGACGCGCGGCGTGCCGGTCATCGTCGTGACGTCGGTCGACGACGAGCGCAAGGGGCTCTCGCTCGGCGCCGACGCCTACGCGGTCAAGCCGATCGAGCGGCGCTGGCTCCTCGACCAGCTGCGCCGCGTCACCGGCCAGCAAGCGATCCGTCGCGTGCTGCTCATCGACGACGACGAGGTCTCGCGCTATCTCATGCGGCGCCTGCTGGACGACCTTCCGTGCGTCATCACCGAGGCGTCGAGCGGGACGGCCGGCTTGCGCCAGGCGCGCCAGAATCCTCCCGAAGCGATCCTGCTCGATCTCGGGATGCCCGATCTGAGCGGCGAGGCCGTCCTCGAGCGGCTGCGCGCCGACCCCGCCACCGCGGCCATTCCCGTCGTCATCGTCACCTCGCGGGTGCTCGACGACGCGGAGCGCGCCCGCCTGGCGCGGGAGGCCGTGGCGATCGTCGACAAGGGCAGTGATCGGAGGGTCGCCGCCGCACAGCTCCGCGGCGCGCTGACGGCCGCCGGGCTGTTCGACAAATAGGCCATGGTCAAGCCCACCATCCTCAACGTGGACGACTACGAGCCGGCGCGCTATGCGCGCACGAAGATGCTGCGCGACTGGGGATTCGACGTGAAGGAGGCCCGCACCGGCGCGGAGGCGCTGCGCCTGGCGACCCTCGAGCACCCGGCCCTCGTCATCCTCGACATTCACCTGCCCGACATCGATGGCTTCGAGGTGTGCCGGCGGCTCAAGCGCGATCACGACGGGGCGACGCTGCCGATCCTGCACATCTCGGCGACGTTCACCAGCGGTGCCCACCAGGCCCTCGGGCTCGAGGGAGGCGCCGACGGCTACCTCGTGGAGCCGGTCGAGCCCGCGGTGCTACGGGCGACGATCGACGCCCTGCTGCGCATGCGCCGCGCCGAGCGCGCCCTGCGCATCGCCGCGCGGCAGTGGGAGGCGACGTTCGACGGCATCGCCGACGGCATCGCGCTGGTGGCGCACGATCTGGCGATCGTGCGCTCGAACGCCGCCTTTCGGCGGATGGTCGGCCCGGCGCACGAGACGCACCAGCGCCTCGGCGATCTCTGGGACGAAGCCGCGGACGCCGAGCCGCCGTTCGTGCGCGTGTGGAAGAGCGCCGAGCGCGAAGTCGGCGACGTCTCGCGCGACGGCCGCTGGTACCGCCTGACGGTGGACCCGGTCATCGAGGACGGCGCGGTGGTCAGCGCGGTGTGCTTCGTCTCCGAGGTCACGGAAGTGCGCCGGCTGGAGCACGAGCGTCAGACGCGCTTCGACGACGCGCGCCACGCCCGGGCCGAGGCGGAGGCCGCGAACCGGGCGAAGGACGACTTCCTCGCCGTGCTCGGCCACGAGCTGCGCACGCCGCTCATGCCGATCGCGCTCTCGATACGCGCCCTGCACAAGAAGTACGCGACCGATCCCGACGTCACGCGGACGCGGGAGGTCATCGATCGACAGGTTCGTCATCTCACGCGCCTCGTCGACGATCTCCTCGACGTGGCGCGCCTCACCCGGCAGAAGCTACGCCTGCACCTCGAGCGGCTGGACCTTCGCAGCGTCGTCGGCGACGCGATCGACGCGACCCGCCAGCAGATCGAGGCGCGTCGGCATCGCCTCACGGTGCGCCTGCCCGAGGCACCCGTGTGGGTGGAGGGTGACGCGGTCCGGCTCGGACAGATCGTGGCGAACCTCCTCACCAACGCGGTGAAGTTCACGCCGGCCGGCGGTGCCATCACGGTGACCCTCGAGCGCGCGGGCCGCGACGCCGTTCTGCGCGTGTCCGACAACGGCGTCGGCATCGCGGCCGAATCGCTGCCGCTGATCTTCGAGGCGTTTGCCCAGGCCGCGGCGCCCGCCGACCCATCGGAGCGCGGACTCGGCATCGGGCTCGCGCTCGTGCGGGGTCTCGCCGAGGCCCACGGCGGCGGTGCCTCGGTCGCCAGCGACGGTCCCGGGCGCGGGAGCGAGTTCGTCGTGCGGCTGCCGCTGGCCGCTCCGGATCAGCCGGCGCTCGCGTTGTCGCAGGCCATGCCCGCCGCCGTCGGCGCACGCGTGCTCGTCGTGGAAGACGACGCCGACAGCCGCACGCTGCTCGCCGAGGTGCTGAGACTCGACGGGCACGACGTCACGGCGACGCACGACGGCGCCGAGGCGGTGACGGCCGCGGTCGCTCGCCCACCCGACATCGCCATCATCGACATCGGCCTGCGCGGCATGGACGGCTACGAGGTCGCACGCCGGCTGCGCCAGACACTCGGCGGCACGATTCACCTCGTCGCCGTCACCGGCTACGGACAGGCCGACGACATCGAGCGCTCGCGCGCGGCGGGCTTCGACGCGCACGTCACGAAGCCCGTGGCGCCCGACGAGCTGCTCCGACTTCTGGGCGGGTGGCCACGCCGCTGAGCGCGCCGTTCGTCCTCCTGATCTCGATCGACGGCTTCGCCGACTTCTACTGGCGCGATGAGCGCGTGAAGGCGCCGACGCTGCGCGCCCTCGCGGAAGACGGCGCCGTCGCCGACGGCGTGAGGGCGGTCTTCCCCAGCACCACGTGGCCGACGCACGTGAGCCTGGTGACGGGCGTGACGCCCGCCCGCCACGGCGTCGTGGCCAATCACGTCCTCAATCGCGCGACCCGTCGCGCCGAGGACCTCACGGGCGACCCGATCTACGACGCCGACGCACTCCTGACAGCGCCAACCGTCTACGACCGCGCGGCCGCGGCGGGGCTGAAGGTGGCCGCGGTCGATTGGCCCGCCACGCGCCGGTCCGCGTCGCTCGCCTTCAACCTGCCCTTCTTCAAGGATCAGCGGGTGTTCGAAACGCACACCACACCGGCGGTCTGGGCCGAGCTCGAGGCCGCGGGATTTCCCGTCGACCGCCAGGGCGAGTGGGCCCTGCTGCCGAAGCGCTTCATGAAGGACACGATGGTCGCCGACGTCGCCGCGCACGCCGTGCACCGTCACGCGCCGGACATGCTGATGGTCCACTTCCTCTGTGCGGACAGCCATCAGCACCTCTATGGGCCGCGCGCGCCGGAGGTCTTCTGGGCCATCGAGCACATCGACGGGTGCATCCGCCGGCTGCTCGACGCGCTGCCGGACCGCGTCCGCGACCGCGCCGCCGTGTTCGTGGTGTCCGATCACGGCTTCCTCCCCGTGGACCGCGACATCCGTCCCAACGTGCGGCTGCGCCGGCTGGGCGCCCTGCGCGGCGACGGCGCCTCGGGATTCTCCGGCGAGGCCTGCTTCGTGATGAATCACGGCGCGGGCTATCTCTACGCCCTCGACGGCGATGCGGCCGCGGTCCGCTCGCTGACCGCGGAGCTCGCGAAGATGGACGGGGTCGCCGCGACCTGGCCGCGCGAGCGGTTCGCCGAGCTGGGACTGCCGGCCGATCACGCGATGCTTCCCGACGCCGTCCTCGAGGCGACGCCCGGCTACCAGTTCTCGGACGAGACGGAAGGCGAGGACGACAACGGCGCGCCGAAATACCGCGGCACCCACGGCCAGCGGCCCGACGCCCCCGGCAACGCGGCCTTCTTCATGGCCTCCGGCGCCGGCATCCGCCGCGGTGCGAAGCTCGGCAGGATCGAGAGCCGCGACGTCGCGCCGACGCTGGCGACGCTGCTGGGCGTCCCCATGCCCGACGTCGAAGGCCGGATCCTCACCGAGATCGTAGACGTGTAATCGCCTCCCATACGCGCGACGGCGTCAGCGGGAGCTCGTTGGTCTCGATCCCGAGGGCGTCGGCGACGGCGCCCGCGAGCACGGCGGCCGGCCCGAGCGTGCCGCCCTCCCCCACGCCGCGCACGCCCAGCACGTTGTCAGCCGGCTCCTCGATGTGATCGAGCTCGAACGGCGGCAGCATCGTCGCGGCAGGCATCGCGTAATCCATCAGGCTGCCGGTGATGAGCTGGCCGTCGGCGTCGTAGACCAGGTGCTCGAAGAGCGCACCGCCGATGCCCTGCGCGATCGCGCCGTGCACCTGGCCCTCGACGACCATCGGGTTGATGACGCGACCCGTGTCCTCCACGCAGACCCAGCGGCGGATCGCCAGCGTGCCCGTGGTCGGGTCGACCTCGACGATCGCTCCCTGCGAGCCGGCGGCGAACGTGCCGCGGATCGGATCGTAGAAGCGCGTCGCCTCGAGCCCGGGCTCGACGTCGGGCGGCAGTCGGTTGGTCTCCAGATTCGCCACGCGCGCGACCTCGGCGAGCGCGACCGAGCGGCCGGGCGCGCCGCGCACGCTGAGCGCGCCGTCGGCGACGTCCAGATCCTCGGGCGCCGCCTCCAGCAGGTGCGCGGCGATCTGCCGCGCCTTGTCGCGCACGGCGCGCGAGGCCAGCGCGACGGCGCCGCCGCCGATCACCGCCTGCCGCGAGGCGAAGGCGCCCAGGCCGAACGGCGTGGCGTCGGTGTCGCCGAGCACGACCGTCACGGATGAAAACGCCACGCCCAGCTCCGCGGCGGCGACCTGGGCCAGCGTCGTCTCCGTCGACTGGCCCTGCGAGGTCACCCCGGCCAGCACGGTGACCGCGCCCGACGGGTCCAGGCGCACGGTGGCGCCCTCGTGGCCCGTCCGGAACGGCATGCGCGGGCCCGCGGAGGCCGCGCGGCCCAGCCCGGTCAGCTCGTTGTAGTTGGCGAAGCCGATGCCGACGTAGCGCCCGGCGCGCCGCAGACTCGCCTGCGCGGCGCGGAACTTCCCGTAGTCCAGCGCCGCCACGACCTTCTCGAAGCACACGGGATAGGCGCCGCTGTCGTGCACGAGCCGGGTCGGCGAGGTGTACGGCAGGTCGTCCTTCGTCACGAGGTTCACGCGCCGGATCTGGACGGGATCGAGATTGAGCGCGCGCGCGCCGAGATCGAGCACGCGCTCCATCACGAACGTCGTGGCCGGGCGCGCGACGCCGCGGTACGGTCCGGCCGGCGCCGTGTTCGTGGCCACCGCGCTGACCTCGCAGCGATAGTGCTCGAGCTTGTACGGGCCGGTGAGCAGCCCGCCGACCATCAGCGGCTCGATCGCCGCCGTCCACGGAACGATCGAGTACGCCCCCGTGTTGCAGAGCACACGCGCGTCCAGCGCGCGCAGGCGGCCGTCGGCGTCGAAGCCGGCGCGCAGCGTGTAGTGATGGTCGCGCGCGTGGGCGCACGCCAGGAAGTGCTCGCGGCGCGACTCGACCCATTTCACGGGGCGGCCCAGCCGCATCGCGAGCAGGCACAGCGCCACGTCCTCCGGATAGAGAATGCCCTTCACGCCGAAGCCGCCGCCGACGTCGGGCGCGATCACGCGAATCGCGTGCTCAGGCACACCGAGCGCCTCGGCCAGACCGTGACGCGCCAGGTGCGGCACCTGCGTGCCCGACCAGAGCGTCAGCTTGCGGTGGGCGGCGTCCCAGTCGGCCACCCCGCCGCGGCCCTCCATCGGTGCCGCCGTGTGGCGGTTGGTGCGAAACGTCCGGTCGACGACCGCGACGGCGCCGTCCATCGCGAGATCGACGCGGCCGTTCTCGAAGCGGCGCGAGAGCAGGACGTTGCCCGGCGCCTCGTCGTGCACGCGCGGGGCGCCGTCGCGCACGGCCGCTTCGGCCTCGACCGCCGCCGCCAGCGGCTCCCCGTCGACGTCGACCAGCATGGCGCCGTCCTCGGCGCCGTAGCGGTCGGTCGCCACGACCACCGCCAGGGGCTCGCCCGCGTACCGGACGGTCGGCCACGCCAGGATCGGCTGCCCGGTCGTCACGTAGCCGGGGGCCACGGATCTCGCGATCAGGCGATGGCGGACGAACGGCTCCTCCGCGCCCGTCGCGACGTGAACGACCCCCGGCGCGGCCGCGGCGCGCTCCGTCGCGACCGCGCGCAGCCGGGCGTGGGCGTGAACGCTGCGCACGAAGGCGACGTGCAGCATGCGCGGCAGCTCGACGTCGCCGACGTAGCGCCCGCGTCCGGTGATCAGCCGCGCGTCCTCGCGCCGCGGTTGTCGGGCGCCGAACGGAGAAGACGCCATACCTCGGCGATACTATCAGTGGGCTGCGGAGGATTTCTGCCGTAGTCTCAGGCATCATTGAGCCTGCGATGACCGGACCGCCCCCCGAAGACATCGAGCGCGCCCGGCTGGCGGCGATCGTCGACTCCTCCGACGACGCGATCGTCGGCAAGACGCTCGACGGTGTCATCACCAGCTGGAACCGCGCTGCGGAACGGATGTTCGGCTACACCGCCGCGGAAGCCCTCGGCCGCCACATCACGCTGATCATCCCCACCGAGCGGCACGCGGAAGAGGACGGCGTGCTGGCCCGCATCCGGCGCGGCGAGATCGTCGACCACTTCGAGACGGTGCGGCAGAGAAAGGACGGCAGCCGGCTGAGCATCTCGCTCACCGTCTCCCCGATCCGCAGCGCCGACGGCACGATCATCGGCGCCTCGAAAATCGCGCGCGACATCACGGAGCGCAGGCGGACCGAGGCGGAACGCGTCCTCCTGCTGGAGGAGGCGCAGGCCGCCAACCGCGCGAAGGACGACTTCCTCGCGATGTTCGGCCACGAGCTTCGCAATCCGCTGGCCGCCATCGCCAGCGCGGCGGAGGTGCTCGACATCGCGCGCACCGTCGGCGACATCCGGCAGCCGCGCGACGTCATCAAGCGTCAAATCGTTCACCTCAGGCGGCTCATCGACGATCTGCTCGATGCCGCGCGCGTGCGGGCCGGCAAGATCGTGCTCCAACGCCGGCCCGTGAGCCTGGCGGAGGCGGTCGAGCAGGCGCTCAGCGTGGTGCGCGGCAGCGCCCCCGCCGGCCGCCACGTCATCGACACACAGCTCGACGAGGTCGGCGTCGATGCCGATCCCGTGCGCCTCGACCAGATCATCCTGAATCTGATGACCAACGCGGTGAAGTACACGCCGGCGGGTCGGACCATCCGCGTGCGGACGTTCGCGGATGGCGACCGCGGCGTTCTGCGCGTCGAGGACGAAGGGGTCGGCATCGCGCGCGAGATGCTGGCGCGGATCTTCGGCCTGTTCGTGCAAGGCGAGGACACGCTCGACCGCGCGCGCGGCGGCCTCGGCATCGGCCTGACGCTGGTGCGGACGCTCGTCGAGCTGCATGGGGGCACGGTGACCGCCGAAAGCCCCGGCCCGGGGCTCGGCAGCGTCTTCACCGTACGCCTGCCGCGTATCGAGCTGCCGTTGAAGGGCGACGGCGGGCCGGCCCGGCCGCCGGCCATCCGGCGCCGCGTGCTGATCGTCGAGGACAACGACGACGTCCGCCAGATGCTCAAGATCTTGCTCGAGCACGAAGGCCACGAGGTGTTCGAGGCCGTCGACGGCACCGAGGGGGTGCGGGCGGCCTCGCGGCTGCGACCCGACCTCGCGCTGGTCGATCTGGGCCTGCCGATCCTGGACGGCTACGAGGTCGCCCGGTTCATCCGGCGCCAGGACTACCAGCCGCAGCGGTTCGTCAGGACTCGTCGGTTGCGCCCAAAGGCAGACCGCGAGCGCGCGCTGAGCGCCGGCTTCGACGATCACCTCGTCAAGCCCATCGATCCCGAGCGGCTCGCCGAGCTGCTCCAGCACCTGCGCTGAGAAAATATTTTCCTAGGGAATTCCCCGATTGCCGAACACTCGGCCGCGGCGCATTCTGCGATGAGACCGGCGACAGAAATCAAACGGGAGTGAGTTGATGTCGAAGATCGCGCCGACTCGCTGGGACCGCGCCGTCGAGGCCGCGGCCCCCGGTGAGCACGTCGTCCAGATGTATCGCGACCCCGCCCTCCTCGTCGACGTCGTCGCACGGTACTGCCAGCAGGGGCTCGTCAGCGGCGAGGCGGTGATCGTCATCGCCACGCAAGAGCACCGTGCCGCCTTCGCGCGGCGGCTGACGGGGCTCGGCGCCGACGTGCCCGCCTGCGTGCGGCGCGGGCAATACGTGGATCTCGACGCCGACCAGTGCCTGGCGGCGTTCATGGTGGACGGCGCTCCCGACCGCGAGCGCTTCTTCGGTGCCGTCACGCCGTACCTCGAGCAGGTCCGGCACTCGGGGTACGAGCGCATCCGCCTGTACGGCGAGATGGTGGAGGTGCTGCGGCCGACGGCGTTCGCGGCGGCCATGCGCCTGGAGGAGCTCTGGCACGAGCTGCTGGAGCGCGAGCGCCATCCCCTGCTCTGCGCCTACCAGGTGGACGCGCTCGACCGCCTCGAGGGCCGGCTTCTCGTGCCCGCGATCGCACGGCGGCATTCGCACGTCGTGCCGGCCGACGACGCCGCGCGCTTCGAGCGGGCGGTCGAGCGCGCGTTCGTCGACGTCTTCGGCGCCGACGCCGATACGACGCTGCTGCGTCGGCTCTGCGAGGGCTATCGGCCGCAGACGAGCACGATGCCCCCGGCGCAGACCGTGCTCCTCAACCTCGACGATCTCAACCCTCACCTCGGCGACGCCGTACGCGCGGTCGCCGCCGGGCACTACGCGGGAGCGGCGTGATGGCGCCGACCACGTTCGACAGCAACCTGCGCGGGGGCGATCACCTGTGCGCGATCTACGAGACCGACGCGGAGTGGCTCGGCACCGCGGTCCCCTACTTCGCCGAGGGCCTCGCCCGGCGCGAGGCGTGCGTGTACGTCGCGCCGGAAACGCACGCCGCGCACCTGGAGGTCGCGCTGCGCGCCGCCGGCATCGACGTGGACGCCCAGCTCCGTCGCGGCGCGCTGCGATTCGCGACGCCCGAAGCGACGTATCTCCGGCCCGGGCGCTTCGATCCGGACGTCATGATCGCGCTGTGGCAGGAGCTGATCGACGCCGCCGGCGCCGAGGGCTACACGAATCTGCGCGTGGCGGGCTTCCCGACGTGGATCAACGACGGCGTGCCCGGCGCCGAGCGCTGGGTGGAATACGAGGCGCAGGTGAGCGACTGCTTCCGCGGCCGGCGCGTCATCAAGCTCTGCATGTACGACCGCCGGCTCTTCTCGCCCACCGTGCTGCTCGACGTGCTCCGCTCGCATCCCTTTGCGGTGGTCCAGGGCGCGGTTCGCGCCAACCCGTTCGCCGGGATGGCCAGCGCGCGCGCCGAGAGCGACCGGCGCAAGCTCGACTCAGACCTCGAGGAGGCGCTCACGCGCGAGCGCGCGGCGCGCGTCGCCGCCGAGGGCGCGTGTTGCAAGAAGGACGAGTTCATCGCGGTGTTCTCCCACGAGCTGCGGACTCCGCTCGCGGCCGCCGTCGTCGCCAGCGCCTTGATCGACCGGCTGGCGCCCGACGATCCGCGGGCCGTCACGGCGCGCGAAGTGCTGGGCCGGCAGCTCGACCAGGCCCGCCGCCTCGTCGACGACCTCCTCGACATCGAGCGCGTCACGACGGGAAAGGTCGAGCTGGCCGCCGACCGCCTCGACCTCGCGCAGCTGGTGCGCGAGAGCGTGGCGGCGATCCTGCTCCCGACCCACGCCTTCGACATCGAGGCACGCCCCGCCTGGATCCTCGGGGATGCCGCACGCCTGCGGCAGGTCGTCGAGAATCTGATCACAAACGCGATCAAGCACACACCGGTGGGCGGTCGGATCGCGGTGGTCGTCGCCGAGGCCGGCGACGAGGTCGTGCTCCGGGTGGAGGACAGCGGCGCCGGCATCGCGCCGGACCTGGTCGGCCGTGTGTTCGATCCCCTCGTCCAGGGTCCGGCGCCGGCGAGCAAAACCAAGGGGCTCGGGCTCGGCCTGTCGGTGGTGCGCCGGCTGGTCGAGCTGCATGGCGGCCGCGTGGAGGCGTTCAGCGCGGGGATCGGTCAGGGCAGCAGCTTCGTCGTCCGCCTGCCCGCGGCGCCGCGCGCCGCAGACACGGCTTCGTGAGGTAGCTGTCGCTCCCTGAACGCGTGGCCTCCCACCCGGTCGATCCACGGGCGCAAGGGCCCCATGGCCTTGGGATGGACCCGCTGGCAAGATAGCCGCTGAATGAGACTGCGCTCGCACCTCATTGCCCTGGTCCTTGCCGTCCTCCTGCCGATGATCGCGTTCTCGGCGGTCGCCATCGTGATGCTCGACCGCTCCCAGCGCGACACGACCGAGCGCAGCGCGCTCGAGCTGTCGCGCGCGCTCATGAGCGCCGTGGACGAGAGCCTGCGCGGCACGATCACCACGCTCGAAGCGCTGGCGACGGTGCGCAGTCTCGAAGAGGACGATCTCCGCGCGTTCGATCGGGAGGCCCGCCGTGTGCTGACCACGCAGGCGGACTGGATGGACGTCATCCTGCTCGCGCCGGACGGCCGGCAACTCGTCGCCACCGGGCGGCCGTTCGGCGTGCCATTGCCCTTCGCGGCTGAGCCGGCCAGCGTCGAGATGACGGTGGCGTCACGCCGGCCCGTCGTCGGCAGCATCGCGCGCGGGCGGCTGACCGGCGACCACGCGATTCCCGTGCGCGTGCCCGTGATCCGCCACGGGCGCGTCGTCTACGTCCTGACCGCAGTCGTGAAGCCCGAGGCCATCGTCAGCGTGCTCGTGCGGCAGCGTATGCCCGCGGACTGGGTGGGCACGGTGTTCGACCGTCAGAAGAACGTCGTCGCCCGGACTCGCAACCTCGAACAGTTCCTGGGCCGTCCCGTCTCGTCGGCGTTGGCGGCGTTGCTCGACGCGCCGCCGCAGCGCTGGCAGGTCGCGCGCACGCTCGAAGGCGCCACCATGTATACGGCGTGGGCACGCTCCCCGGACACCCAGTGGGGCGTCGGCCTCGGGATTCCGGAGTCGGTCGTGGAGGCGCCCCTGCGCCGCTCGCTGATCGCCGTCGGCGCCGGTGGCGTCGGCTGCATCGTGCTCGCTCTCGCCCTCGCCGGCCTGATGGGACGCCGGATCACCGAGCCGATCGCGGGGCTGGCGTCCGCCGCCAAGACGTTCGGCCAGCACAGCACGCTGGTGACCGATGACGCGACACGCGTGCAAGAGGTGCAGGACGTGCGCCGCGCGTTCGCGGAGGCGGCGGTGCTCGTGCAGCGCCGCGCGGCCGAGGCCGACGAGGCCAACCGCGCGAAGGGCGAGTTCCTCGCCGTGCTCTCCCACGAGCTGCGCACGCCGCTCAACGCCGTGTACGGCTGGGCTCGGATACTGCAGAGCGGCGCGCTGAGCCAGGACCGGGCGGCGCGCGCGCTGGACGTCATCGTCCGGCAGTCCAATACCCAGGTGCAGCTGATCGACGACCTGCTCGACGTCTCGCGCATGATCACCGGCAAGATGCGCCTCGACGTCTGCCCCGTCGACCTCAAGGGCGTCGTCGAGCAGGCCCTCGACGCGGCGCGGCCGGCCGCGGACGCCAAGGAGATCCGGATCCAGGTCGTGCTCGACCCGCGGGCGGGCCCCGTCACCGGCGATCCGGATCGCCTGCAGCAGGTCGTGTGGAACCTCGTGTTGAACGCCGTGAAGTTCACGCCCAAGGGCGGCCGCGTGGAGGTGCGCTTGCAGCGTGTCGACTCGCACGTGGAGATCGTCGTGAGTGACACGGGTCAAGGCATCGCGCCCGCCGTGCTGCCCTTCGTCTTCGATCGCTTCCGCCAGGCCGATTCGTCCAGTCGCCGCGCGCACAGCGGTCTGGGCCTGGGACTCGCGCTCGTCAAGCACCTCGTCGAGCTTCACGGCGGCGGCGTCAGCGCGCAGAGCGCCGGCGAAGGCCTCGGCGCCACGTTCGTCGTCACGCTCCCCGTCGCGTTGGCGGACACGACGATGGATCACATGGCGAAGCTGCAGGCCGCGGCGCGCTCCGATGGGATGCCCCGCGTCCCCCTCGATGGCCTGCGCGTGCTCGTCGTCGACAACGACCCCGAAGCACTGGAGCTGGCCACGGCAATTCTGACCGGAGCCGGCGCAATGGTGCGTGTGAGCGCATCGGCGGCCGACGCCCTGGCCAGCGTCCGCTCATGGCGTCCCCACGTGCTCGTCTCCGACATCGAGATGCCCGGCGAAGACGGATACGCGCTGATCCAGAAAGTGCGCGCGCTCGCGGCCTCGGAGGGCGGCCACACGCCCGCGGTGGCGCTGACCGCCTATGGCCGCACACACGACCGCGTGCTCGCGCTGACCGCGGGCTACGACATGCATATCCCCAAGCCGGTGGATCCGGGGGAGCTGACGGCCATCATCGCCGGCGTCGCTAGCGGTCCAGCTCGACGAGATACTCCTTGATCCGCTTGGCGTCGGGGGCGGAGGGCTTGAGCGCGAGGTACTGCTCGAAGGCGGCCTTCGCCTTCGCGTTGTCCTTCTGCTGGTAGTAGAGGAAGCCGAGCTGGCGGTGCGGCTCGGGCGCCGTCGGGTCGAGGTCGACCGCTTTCTCGTACGAGGCCAGCGCCAGCCGCGCGTGCTCGTCCTTCGTGGCCGCCTCGCGGGCGCGCTGGGCCTGCAGGCGATGCAGGTCGCCGTAGTACGTGTGGGCGATCGGATCCTTGGGCGTGATGGCGAGCACGCGGTCGAGCTGACGCTGCGCCAGCGGGAAGCGGCCGGCGCGAATGTCCTCGTACGCGTTCTCGCGCACCACCGAGCGCATGCGGAGCTGGAAGTCCTCGGTATCGCGGATCGTGTTCGAAGCCACCGCGGCCTCGGCGTACTTCGTCTTGAGCAGCCCCTCGGTCGTCTCGATCCGCTCGGTGAGTTTCGGATGGCTGCCGAAGAAGAAGGTCTCCAGCGAGCCCCGATCCTTGGACTCCGAGCGCAGCAGCGCAAAGACCTTGGGCGCCTCCTTGGGGTCATAGCCGGCGCGCACGAGGTTGTCCATACCCCCGTAATCGGCATCGCGCTCGAGGTCGCGCCCGTAGCCGTTGATGGCGGCCATGGTCGTCAGGGCCAGGCCGAGGCCGAGAATGGCGTTGGCCGTCTGGCCGATGACGGCGGCGCCGATGTAGTCGCCCTTCTGCGCGCGCGAGCCGGCGAGGGCGGCGACGCCGATGGAGGCGGCGATCGCGGCGACCGTGTAGACGATCTGTTTCGTCTGGACGTCGCGCTCGAAGGACAGCGCGTGGCGATGGGTCACGTGGGTCATCTCGTGGCCGACGATCATCGCCAGCTGCGACTCGTTGTCGAGCCGGCTGAGCAGGCCCGTGTGCACGTAGATGTGACCGTTGGGCAGCGCGAAGGCGTTCAGCGTGGGATCGCGTATGACGCCGAACTTGAAGCCGGGGCCGCCGGCGTTGCGCACGTCGTCCGGCGTGAGCCGCTCGCCGATCTTGCCCAGGTAATCGTCGAGCATCGGGTCGTCGTAGACCTTGGCCTTCTTGAGCAGCGCCTCCTCTTCCTTCTCGGCCTTGGCCCAGAGCGCGCGCTCGTCGGACTCCGGTTTGAACGGCTGGCCGCCGGCGCCGATCGGCGGCACGTTGCGGCTCGCGCACCCCGGCGTCAGCAGGCACAGGAGCATCAGCCAGGCGATGCCCTTGCGCATCAGTTCCTCGAGCCGATCTGCTGGCGGACACGGCGCAGCTCGTCGCGGAAGCCGTCGGCGTCGGGCGCGCCGGGAAAGCGCGTGAGATAGCGCTCCCACTCCGCGGCGCCCTCGTGCAGCCGTCCCATGCGCACCAGCACCGTGCCGCGATCGCGCCGGTGAACGCCGGACTCCGCGTCGAGCACGAGCAGGCGGTCCACCACGCCGAGCGCGCGCTCCCAGTCGTCGCGCTTGGCGTAGATGCCCTTGAGGTTGCGGAGCATGCGGACCACGATCTGGTGCTTGCTGCACGGCGCCCAGTGCGCCTCCTCCAGCTTGACGGGCCTCCCGACCGCGCGCGCGGCCACCTCCTCGGCCCGCTCCGGCGTGAGGATCGCGCCGCCGTTGAAGGGATCGAGGAACACGCGCCGGCCGGCCACCCGCGCGCCGACGATGAAGTGGCCAGGCAAGCCCACGCCGGCGACCTCCACACCGACGCGCCGGCCGATCTCGATGGTCAGCACCGAGAGCGTGATCGGAATACCGAGCCGGCGATCGAGCACGTCGTTGAGGCA
>Ga0134071_10000394_pt1 | contig 14449 bp, 18 predicted proteins | sample 15_taG_27_FD_94466 | JGI IMG/M metagenome (GOLD analysis project Ga0134071, IMG submission 94466) | Grasslands soil microbial communities from the Angelo Coastal Reserve, California, USA - 15_D_Rain_40cm_5_09082015 | ecosystem: Environmental > Terrestrial > Soil > Grasslands ...
CATGTGCGCGTACGCGCCGTACGACATCGAGAACGTCAAGGTGATCGGCTACGACGTCGTCTCGAACCGCCCGAAGGTCGCCGCGTACCGAGCGCCCGGCGCGCCGATCTCCGAATTCGCCGTCGAGAGCGTCGTGGACGAGATCGCCAAGAAGCTCGGCCTCGACCCGATCGACCTGCGCATGATGAACGCGGCGCGCGAAGGCACCAAGGCCGCGTACGGTCCGAAGTTCGGCCCGATCGGGCTGGAAGAGACGCTGAACTCGATCAAGAAGACCGAGCACTGGAACACGCCGCTCCGGAAGTGGCAGGGCCGCGGCGTGGCGTCGGGCTTCTGGTTCAACATCGGCGGCGAGACGTGCGCGTCGCTCACGATCAACGAGGACGGCTCCGTGTCGTTGATGGTCGGCACGCCCGACATCGGCGGCCTGCGCGCCTCGCTCACGAACGTGGCCGCCGACGAGCTCGGGATCCCGTACGAGAAGGTGCGTCCGATCATCGGCGACACCGGCTCGCTCGGCTTCACGTTCCTCACCGGCGGCAGCCGCTCGGCGTTCTCCGGCTCGATGGCGATCGTCGAGGCGGCCAAGCAGATCAAGGCCGAGCTCTGCGCCCGCGCCGCCAAGCTCTGGGAGCTCAAGCCCGATCAGGTCGAGTTCGCGAACGGATCCGTGCGGGCGCTCGGCGCCGCGGCGGAGAAATTCAAGCCAATGTCGATCGCCGACTTCGCGAAGATCGCGGGCAAGACCGGCGGGCCGATCGGCGGCTACGGGCGCATCAACGCCCAGGGCGCCGGGCCGAGCCTCGGCACTCACCTGGTCGACCTGGAGGTCGATCCGGAGACCGGGCGCGTGACGATTTTGCGCTACACCGTGGCTCAGGATGCCGGTCGCGCCCTCCATCCGGCGTATGTCGAGGGCCAGTTCCAGGGCGGCGCCGTGCAGGGTATCGGCTGGGCGCTGAACGAGGAGTACATCTACGGCGAGGACGGCAAGCTTCAGAACGCGGGCTTCCTCGACTACCGGATGCCCGTCGCCTCCGACGTGCCGATGATCGACGCGATCCTGGTCGAGGTGGCCAACCCGAAGCATCCGTACGGGGTGCGCGGCGTCGGCGAGACCCCGATCGTGCCGCCGCTTGGGGCGATCGCCAACGCGATGGAGCAGGCGACCGGCATCCGCTTCACGGAGCTTCCGATGTCGCCGCCGAAGGTCCTGAAGGCGCTCAAGGAGAAGGGCGCCAACGGGAAGACCTGAGGGGTAGGGAATGGCGCGGGTTGTCCTGATTGGCAACCTCGCGCAGCTGACGGGAGGCGTCGCCGAGTTCAACATCTCGGCGACGTCCATCAAGCAGCTCTATGACCGGCTCACCGAGCTCTACCCCGAGCTCGGGCCCCATCTCGAGGAAGGCGTGGCCGTCGCGATCGACGGCCAGATCTATCAGGAGACCCTCCTCCAGCCGATCGACCCCGACAGCGAAGTGTTCATCCTCCCGCAGATCGCGGGAGGATGAGCGAACCTCCTCGCTCGCTCGCCTGCCAGGCGCTCGCGCGATCGAGCGCGGTGACGCCCGGGCGGGAGTCCGGATAGGGCCGACCCCTTCAGGGCAAACTCGAGCTGGAGGTCGAAGAATTCCTCGGCCCCCACGCGAGGCAACCTCAAGCGGCCGGGCTTGGGACGTCAAGTTTCGCTCGACGCGCGCGCTCGAGGATGTTGAGTCGCGAGAGCAAGCGAGTATAGTCGTGGAGATATGCAACCCGGATCGGTGTTCTACGGCTGGTGGGTCGTCGCCGGGTTCTCCTTCATGACGTTCATCTCCACCGGCATCCGCCACGCGGTGGGGCCGTTCCTCAAGCCGATCGTGGCCGACCTCAATCTCGACCGCGCCAGCTTCTCGCTCGTGATCGCGGCGAGCCTCTTCCTCTACGGCGTGTTCGGTCCGCTCGTCGGTCTGGCCCTCGACCGGTTCGGCGCCCGGCTCACGGCGTCGGTCGGCACGCTCCTGCTCGTCGGATCGCTCGTACTGACGTCGCTCGTGCGAAGCTTCTGGGAGTTCGCCGTCGTGTACGGGGTGGTCCTGCCGCTCGGCCTGGCCGTGACGGGGCCGGTGATGGCCTCCGGCGTGGTCGCGCGCTGGTTCAACAAGCGCCGCGGCACCGCGCTCTCGCTCCTCGGCAGCGCGTCGATGACCGGCATGAGCCTGCTCGTGCCGCTCGTGACCTGGCTCATTCTCACCGGCGGCTGGCGGACGGCCTACGTGGTCATCGCGGGACTCGTCCTGGTCGGGATCCTGCCGATCGCGCTCTGGGTGATCCGCGAGTCGCCGGAGCAGATGGGGCTCACGCCGGACGGCGCGACGCTCGACGCCAGGAGCACGGGCGCCGCGTCGCGCGAGCGGGTGACCGCCACCACGGCCATGCAGACGCTCGCGTTCTGGCAGCTGGCCGGCTCGTTCTTCACCTGCGGCTTCTCGATGACCCTGCTCTCCGCGCACGGCATCCCGATGCTGACCGACCACGGCTACACGCCGATGTTCGCCTCGTGGGCCTTCGGCGTGCTCGGCGGCTCGGCTATCGGCTGCACGGTGCTGCTGGGTACGCTGTCCGACCGGTTCGGACGGCGCCCGGTGCTCGCGGGAATTTACGCGGGCCGAGTGCTGATCTTCTCCGGCTTCTTCCTGATACGCGACAATCCGGCCGCGATCATCATGGTCGCCGTCCTGGGCGGGATCACGATGGCGGGGACGGGCTCGATGACCTCGGCGCTGACGGCGGACATCTGGGGGCGCTTCTCGGTCAGCCCGGTGCTCGGCGTGATCTTCCTCGTGCACCAGACCGGCGCCGCGATCGGATCGTCGCTCGCCGGCGTGCTCTTCGAGGCGACCGGCGGCTACGGCGCCGCGTTCGCGGTCGCCTGTGTGTTCCTGATGTGCGCCTCGGTGGTCGCGCTTCGGATCGATACCGGCGCGCGCCGGATCTGGCGCGTCGCCTCCGCGTCGGCGACCGAGTAGCCCGCTAGCGCTTTCGCGCCGCCCGCTCCGCCTCGAGCTGGCCTTGGCGTGCGTGGTCGATGACCTCTCCGAGGATCCGCGCCAGCTCTTGCGGGGCGTGAAAGCCCATGGAATTCTCCGCGGCCACGAAGTCCAGGCGCCACTGCGCCTTGCGGTGCTGGGCGGCGGCGCCCTGAAGGTCGCGCTCGGCCACCCCGCCCTTCTTCGCGGCCCCGATCGCGTCGAGCATGTCCGTCGTCGCCCGGGCGGCGCGCTCCAGGAGTGCCCCGTGGCGGTCCTGGATCGTGAGCACGCGCGCCTCGAGCTCCTTCTCGGCGACCGCGTGGCAGGGCTGGCACGCGCGGTTGATGTTCAAGAGCGGACTCCGCACCCAGTGGTCGCTCACCTTGAGGGCGCCGACGCGCTCGAAAGGCATGTGGCAGTCCGCGCACGCCACGCCCGCCCGCGAGTGCACGCCCTGCGACCACACCTCGAACTCCGGGTGCTGGGCCTTGAGGACCTTGTCGCCGGTCTCGGCGTGGGTCCAGTCCGTGAAGCCGTCGCGCTCGTAGTAGGCCTCGATCTCCTCGACCCTGAGGCCGTTCGCCCACGGGTAGGTCACGACTTTGCCGGGCCCCTTGAAGTAGTACTCGACGTGACACTGGCCGCACACGTACGAGCGCATCTCCTGGCGCGTGGCGTCCCGGTTCGGATCGTAGTCGGCGATACCTTGCTTGGCCTTGAGCGCCTTGATGCCGGCGATGAAACCCGGCCGCGTGACGCGGATCGCCATCGTCTTGGGCTCGTGGCAGTCCACGCAGGACAGCGAGTGCTGGATGAGCGGCTGCCCGCGATCGTCCTTCAGATCGCGGGCCTCGCGGTAGGGCATGGCCGAGACCCGCTCGAACCCATTCTGGACGTCGCCCTTGCCGACGAACCGATAGAGAGCGAGGTTCGCGGCGTGACACTGCAGGCACGCGCCGGGCTGCTGGCGCTCTGTCACGCGCCGGGTCTCTTCCTGATCGAACAGCGCGTAGAAGTGGCCGCGCCGGTCGCGGTAGTCGAGCGCGAAAGCGTAGCCCGCGAAGATCCGCTTGAGCCACGGATCGCGGTCGAGCTTCTGCGCCGCTGGACCGCTATCGCTCGCGCCGAGACCACGGCCCCCGTACTTGGTCGTCGTCGGGCGCGACGTCCGGAGATACGAGTCGTACTGCAAGGGCCAGTTCTGGCCCCAGACCTTCGGGTCCATCGTGTCCTCGGTGACGTCGACCATCCGGACGAAGGGTTGTCGCGCCTCTTGCTTGCGCTCGAAGATGTTCGTGAGGAGCGCTAACAAGATCACGCTGAGACCGGCGATGCCGAACAGCGCGAGCAGCGGGAGCAGCCAGGTCCGCCATCTTCCCATATCCCGTCCCTCAGCCGCCGGCGCCGTGCCCGGCGGTGGTGTGGCAGTGGAGACAATCGAGGCCCCCGTGCGTCCGCCCGGGCGCATCGACCACGGCGTCGACGAGTGCCTCGTGGCAGCGTACGCAGTTCTCGCGGACGATGTCGCGGTCGCGCGGCGTGATCTCGATCGGCTCCTTGAAGTTCTGCAGGGTGAAGGCGGCGGAGTGGCGAAAGCCGTGGTCGGCCTTCGCCGCCCACTTCGCGAAGCCCGCGTGAGGCAAATGACACTCGACGCACGTCGCGGTGTGCCGGTGGCCGCTCTTGAGCCAGCCGCTGTACTGGTCGTTCATGATGTGGCAGTTCACGCACGCGCGGGGGTCGGTGGAGAGATAGGAGAAGCCGTTCGCGTAGACGAATGTGAACGCGCCAACTCCGGCGGGGATCCCCAGCAGGCAGGCGAAGAGTACGACCAGGTTCGCCCGCTTCACGAGCGGGCTATTTCTTCTCGGCCGGCGTCGAGGTGGCGGGGCCTATGCCCCAGACCTGAATGATCGTCTCCTCGTTCTTGGCGCCGTCGTAGTGGACCTTGCCGCCGTAGTGGACGACGTAGCTGCCCGCGGGCGCCGGCACCGTGCTCTCGGGGTCGAACGTCTCGCCGGTGCCCATCCACCACGTGCCCGACAGCACCGCGAAGAAGCGGTCGTTGGGATGGAAGTGCGGCCGGCTCATGTTCCCCGGCAGCCACTTCACGCGGACGACGTAGGGGCCCGGCTTGCTGGGGTCGCCGAAGAGCACGGCCGATTCGTTCGTGCCGGCCGCGTTCCGGACCCACTTGATCTCCGACGGAGTCTTGAAGTCGACCGCGGTGCGGTCGATGTCTCCGGCGCCGTGGCCCGACGGGACGCCGAGGGTCAATACGAGCAGCGCGGCGGAGAGAGCGATCGAGCGAGTCATGCCATCTCCTTAGAGCGGGGCTATTGTTTGCTGCGCAAGCGGGGCCCCAGCGGCTTCAGCACGCGGACACCCGGCGTGCCGACGAATCGATGCGCGGCCGCGTCCGGCACGACCGCCAGGCCGCGCCGCGCCACGCTGCGATCGAGCCCGACGGCGCTCATCCAGGCCACGCCCACGCCGTCCGGCAGCGCCATGCGGCCCTCCGCCTCGACCACCAGCAGACGAGAGTCCGACGCGACGTCGGGGGTGTGCTCGACGCCGTCGAACACGTTGCGGTGCCAGTTGCGCATCTTCGTCTGCCACTCGCCGGTGTTGGTCGGGCCCGCCCTGTCCCGGTAGGCCGGGCTCGCGAAGATCTCCGGCGAGTCGACCTCGTGCAGCGCGACGAAGGGCGAGTCGGTCTTGTGGATCGTCTCGAATCGCTGGCTGGCGTGAACCCCCGGGATCGAGAGAAGCGTGTGCTGGTGGGCGACATACCACGCTTCCCACTCGGCGAGGCGTGCGGTATCGGTCAGCGCCATCTCGACCATGTAGATCATGAGGCGATCGCCCCGGGCTCAGGAGCGCTCGAGCAGCTCGATCCGCACGTTGTCGGGCGCCTCGATGAAGGCGATCTGGACGCCGGGCCGGATGGTGCGCGGCTCCATCTTGAAGCTGGCTCCGCGGCGCTTGAGCTCGGCGACGGCCTCGTCCATGTTGTCGACGCGCAGCCCGAAGTGATCCAGGCCGATATAGGGCTCGGTCGGCGCCGACGGGATCGCAGCGTCGGCCGCGACCGGCGCGATGAAGATCGTCAGCCCGTCCAGGTCGAGATCCGTCCGCGGCTTGCCGTCGGACTGGATCGACTCGAGGATCTTGGCGCCGAACACGCGCTGGTAGTACTCGGCGGTCTTCTTCACGTCCCGCGTGCGCAGATGCATGTGGTCGTAGCGGTAAGCCATGTCGGTCTCCTTCGTCGCGAGGCGCGCCCTAGCTCAGGTCGGCGACCCGCGGCGCCACGTCCTCCATCAAGAGGCGCAGGCTCTCGTGATCCCACCCGGTGTCGTCCGAGTCCGTCGTGATCGCCAGGAGCGCGCCGAAGCCGCCGCTGTCCTCGTGAATCTGCCGGATCTTGTCGGCGCACTCCGAGGGGTCGCCGACGATCCACAGGTTGTCCATCAAGTAGTCGACCGTCACCGCCTCGTCGGCCATCGACGGCTCGAGCTTGGTCGACGCCATCTGCACTGTGCCGATGCGATTCGGGTGCTGGTGCTGCACGTAGTTCCGTCCGAGGACCGCCCGCGCGCGCTCACGCGCCATCGCGGACGTGGGCGCCACGAGGATGTCGCGCGCGATGCGCCACTCGCTCCGGTTCGCGCGGCGCCCCGCCCGCGAGGCTCCCGCCTCGACCAGCCGCCAGTGGTCGGCGAGAAACGTTCGGGAGAGCAGCGAGCTCGACATCGGGATCCAGCCGCGCTCGCCCGCCATCCGCATCGAGCCCGAATTCGGTGTGCTGGCCGCCACGGCGATCGGCGGATGCGGCTGCTGGTAGGGCTTCATGTAGTAGCCGCGGCCCTTCACCGGATCGAACACGGGCGTGTCGATGTCGAAGAACTTGCCCCGGTGCGTGAACCGGCCGTCGGACGCCCAGAGCTTCAGCACGACGTCGAGCACCTCGGCCGAGCGGGCCCGGACGGTCGACGGATCGAGACCGAAGAGCGACAGGTCGGTTGGGATGCCGCCGCCGCCGATGCCCCACTGGAACCGGCCGCGCGCCATGTGGTCGAGCATGGCCAGGCGGTGCGCGAGATAGACCGGATCGTGCAGGGCCAGGAGCGTCACGCCCGTCCCGAGCCGGACCGTCTTCGTCAACGCGAGCGCCTGCGCCAGCAGCAGATCGGGCGCCGGCGCGTTCTCCCAGCGCTCGGTCAGGTGCTCGCCCACCCAGACCTCGCAGAAGCCGAGCCGGTCGGCCAGCACAATCTGCCCCACGTCGCGATCGTAGCCGTCGGCGAACGCGCGATGGGGCGGGTGGAGCGGCATCATGAACAGTCCGAACTGCATGGGGGTCCTCGGCTCTCGGACGCGATTACGGCTGGTCGATGATCTCGACCCGGTTGGGGTTCTTGCCCATCGGATATTCCTTGAGCTTCGTCAGCTTGCCGCTCGACTGATCGATCGAGTAGCTCGAGAGACCGTGCGAGAGCTGGCCGACCGCGAGCAGATACCGGCCCGACGGATCGATGGCGAAGCCGCGCGGCTGCTTCTCGGTCGACACGTTGCCGATCAGGGTCAGCGTCCCCTTCGCCGGGTCGACCTGGAAGCCGGCCAAGGTGCTGCTCGAGCGCTCCGAGCCGTAGAGGAACTTGCCGTTGGGCGTGATGTGCAGGTCGGCGGCCGACGGCTTGCCGACGAAGTCGGCCGGAAGCGCGCTGACGACCTGCTTCTGCGTGAGATCGCCGGACGCAGCGTTGTAGTCGAAGACGTAGACGTTGCCGTCGAGCTCGCCGATCACGTACACGAGCTTGCCGCCGGGATGGTAGCGCATGGGGAAGCTGTCACGCCGGCAGCCAGGCCGCGGCGCGGATCTCGCCGAACTCGCGTGCGATCTTGCGCCACGACTCGCCGGCGTCCTCGGTCACGTAGACCTCGCCGAACAAGCTGAACGCGACGATGCGCCCGGCGTCGGCCGGATGCGTGGCCAGGCCCCACATAGTAGCGTTGGGCCGCGCGGGCAGGGGAAGGCTGCGCCAGCTCTGCCCGCCGTCGTCCGAGCGGAGCATGCCGCCCGTCTCTCCGGTCGTCATCTGGCCGCACCCGGCGAAGAGAACGCGGGGCTCGTCGGTCTTCACGGCGATGCCGCGCGCGTAGGGGAGCGGCCAGAACGTCTTCACGCCGATCGGCGTCCAGGTCTCGCCCCGATCGTCGCTCCAGAACAGCTCGCCGTTCGTGCTCGTGTAGACGCGCGGCGGGTCGGTGAGTGCCAGGGCCATGTCGTGCACGTCGAGGTCGTAAAGCCCGTTGACGACCTTCGTCCACGTGTCGCCGCCGTCGCGGCTGCGGAAGACGCCGTCGATCTCGACGCCGGCCCAGACCGTGCGACCGTCGGGGTCCACGAGCAAGCGGGTCACGAACGCCGGGCCGATCGAGCACTCGGTCGCGAGCGGAGCATCGAGCCGCTTCCAGGTCGCTCCGCCGTCGCGCGAGCGATAGATCGCCGCCGGCCGGGTGCCCGCGAAGAGCGTCTGCGGATCGCGTGGATCGACCGCCAGCGACCAGACCGTCGGCAGGTCTCCGGCGGCGCCGACTCGCGCCCACGATGCGCCGCCGTCGCGGCTCCGGAAGACACCGGTATCGCCGGCGGCCACGAGCGCGCGGGGCTCGCCCGGGAGCACGGCCAGCGCCTGGATCCGGCTGTTCAGCGGGAAGGGCTTTCGATGGCGAAGCCACGATTTGCCGGCGTCCGGACTGTGCCACACGCCCCACCCAGCGGTCCCGAGCACGATGTCGTAGGTCATGTTTGTAGGTGCTCCTCGGCCGGCGGACTTCTCCATATGCTCGCCTCGGGCCTGGGGGCCCCAGCCCCGGCCGGCCCTGCGGCTCACGGAGCAGCCCAGCGACGGCCTGCGGCTGCACACCGCGGTGAAGACACCAGTACACGAACCCGCCGTCGTGGGCAATGGGCTTGACCTCGGCGGCGCCCCCGGCGATGCTACCGGCCGCGACGCCAAGACCCGAAATCGACTTCCGAGGAAGGAGCGATCGTATGTCCAGACTGACCTACGCCATCGCCGTCGCGGTACTGGCCGCGGCGTGCCAGGGTGTGGTGGCCTACGCCCAGCAGGCCGCGGCGCCGCCGTTCGCGACGACCAAGGTCGACGGCACCGACAACGTCTACGTCTTCCGCTACGGGAATCACCAGTCGATGTTCGTGGTCGCGTCGGCGGGCGTGATCGCGACCGACCCGATCGGCTACGGCCGCCCCACGTCGACGGCGGCGTGCTGATGGAATGATCGCGGGGAGGATCGCCTCATGAAGCTCGGACTGAGCATCGGTTATTCGGGTGCAGAGCTACGCCTCCCGGTCGAGAAGGTGCTGCTCGCGGAGCGCCTCGGCTTCGACTCGGTGTGGACGGCCGAGGCGTACGGCTCGGACGCGATCACGCCGCTCGCGTACCTGGCCGCCCTGACGAGGCGCATTCGTCTCGGCACGGGCATCATGCAGCTCGCGGCCCGTCCGCCCGCGTCGGCCGCGATGGCCGCCGGCACCGTCGACGCGCTCGCCGGCGGCGGCCGCGTCATCGCCGGGCTCGGCGTCTCGGGCCCGCAGATCGTGGAAGGCTGGTACGGCCAGCCCTGGGGCAAGCCGTACTGGCGCATCCGCGATTACGTCGCGATCATGCGCAAGGTCTTCGAGCGCAAGGACCCCGTCGTCCACGCGGGGCGCGAGATCGCGCTTCCGTACACCGGGCCCGGCGCGCTCGGCGTCGGTAAGCCGCTCACGTCCATCCTGCACATGAACCCGCGCCTGCCGATCTGGCTCGGCACCGGGACCGAGGCGAACGTGAAGCTGACGGCCGAGATCGCGGACGGCTGGCTGCCGCTCGGCTTCGTGCCGCGGCTGATGCCGATGCTGCGCCCCTAGCTCGAGGAAGGCTTCCGCCGCGCCGGCGGCGCCAAGGGCTTCACCGACTTCGAGATCCAGGCCCGGGCCGAGGTCGCGATCACCGACGACGTGCGCGGGGCGCTCGCGCGCATGAAGCCCCGCGTGGCGCTTTACGTGGGCGGCATGGGCCACCGCGACAAGAACTTCCACAAGGAGATGATGGTCCGCCGCGGGTTCGGCGACGCCGCCCAGAAGATCCAGGAGCTGTTCCTCGCCAAGCGCAAGGACGAGGCCGTCGCGGCCGTGCCCGACGAGTTCTGCGACGAGATGGCGCTGGTCGGGCCCGCCGCGCGGATCCGCGAGCGCTATCGCCCCTGGGCCGACTCCGGGATCACCGGGCTGACGATCACGACCGAGCAGCCCGAGGCGATGGAGCTGATGGCCGGGCTCGCCGGTACCGCGCGATAATGGCGGTCACGGGAGCAAATCGCTCACGCGGATACGGGCTCGGGGCGCGGCCAGCGGCGTGACGAACGCGTTGCGACGGAATAGCCGGACTGAATCGTACTTCCATTCGGAGCCCGATGCGGTGAGGACCGGCTCTCGGTAGACCTCCAGCGTCTCCTCGATCAGGTTGACCACCCAGTAATCGGCGACTCCGGCCCGGGCGTACAAGCTGCCCTTGCGTAACCGGTCGATCGCCAGCGATGTCTCGGCCACCTCGGCCAGCAGCACGGGCCGAGATGGATGGACGTCCAGGTAGTCTCGAGGCGTGCCGGGCACCACGACGACGTCCGGCTCGGGCTCCGACCGATCATCGAGAGCAATCGGCTTCTCTTCGCGCACGTGATAGGCGCGGCCGAATGCCTTCTCGAGCGCGGTGCGCACGAGGACGACGACGGCGGCGTGACGTCTGCCTTGCGGCTCCCGGGCGATCAGCAGGCCGTCGAGTAGCTCGACTCGATCCTCTGGGCCGAAGATGCCGGCATCGATCAGCCGGTCGTAGCGGACCCGTGTCATTCGCCATAGGGGAAGCGCTGGCGCCTTCATCGCTGTGGCCAACGATACGGCAACGGCGACCAGGGCTCAACGTGTTCGTTCTCAGACGCGGGGTGTGGTCAGGTCGCGCCGAATCGGCTCGGATTGCGATAAACTTGGACCGATGACGATCTCCATCCGCCAGATCCATCCGGTGTTTGTCGGCGAGGTCTCCGGCATCGATATCGCCAAGCCGCGCACACCCGACGAGGTGGCGGCGATCAAGGCCGGGATGGATCGCTACGCCGTGCTCGTGTTCCACGACCAGAAGATCACCGACGAGCAGCAGATGGCGTTCAGCCAGAATTTCGGCCCGCTCGAAGACGCGCGCGGCGGCAACATCACCAAGCCGGAGGACAAGCGCCTGCAGACCGGCATGAACGACGTCTCGAACCTGGGCCGCGATGGTCAGCCGCTCGCGCGCGAGTCCCGCGTGCGCCTGTTCAATCTCGGCAACATGCTCTGGCACTCCGACAGCTCGTTCCGGGCGGTCCCGGCGCAGTACTCGCTCCTCTCGGCGCGCGTGGTGAATCCGGCCGGCGGTAACACCGAGTTCGCCGACATGCGCGCGGCGTACGACACGCTCGACGCGGCGACCAAGGCGCAGATCGAGGACCTGATCTGCGAGCACTCGCTCATGTATTCGCGCGGCTCGCTCGGCATGCTCGACTACTCGGAGGAGGAGCGCGCGATGTTCCGGCCCGTGCGCCAGCGCCTGGTGCGCACGCACCCAGTCATCGGGCGCAAGTCGCTCTATCTCTCGTCGCACGCCGGCGCGATCGTCGGGATGCCGATGCCGGAGGCGCGGATTCTCCTGAAGGACCTGACCGAGCACGCCACCCAGCCGAAGTTCGTCTACGTCCACCAGTGGCGCGTCTGGGACCTCGTCATGTGGGACAACCGCCAGATGATGCACCGCGTGCGCCGCTACGACGAGAGCCAGCCGCGCGATATGCGGCGCACCACGGTCGCGGGCAGCGCGCCCACCACCGCGCAGGTCTAGACGGAAGAGCGAGTCATCAATGAACCTCGTGATCTATGCGATCGTGATGTGTCTCCTGATGATGACGGCCGCGCCCGCCTCGGCCGAGTGGTACGCCGACTTCTACGCCGGCCAGAGCCTCACCCTGAACGACGACATGACCGTGCACGGCCCGCCCGGCCTCAGCATCTACCGCGACACCGAGTTCGACCGGTCGTTCATCGTCGGCGGACGCTTCGGGCGATACCTGGACCGCGCGCCGTTTCTCGGGCTCGGCCTCGATCTGTTCACGTTTTCGCCGACGATCGGGCCGCAGCAGCTCCACATCGACGGCTGCGTACCGTCGGGCGGCTGCAGCGGCGGTCAGGGCGGCACGACCGGCCGCATCGACGTCGGGACCATCGGAGTCTCGCTCGACCTGATGCTGCGGCTGCCGTTGCTGAAGTCGGAGACGGCGCCGTGGGGCGCGCTGCAGCCGTACATCACCGGCGGCGTGCCGTTCTTCATGACCACCGTCACGCCGCGGACGACGGCACAGTTTCGCAACCACGACGGCGACACCGATTTCTCGGTCGGTTACAAGGCCGGCGCCGGCATCGCGTTCCAGGTCGCGCCGAACCTCATGCTGTTCGCCGAGTACCGGTTCATGCACAACGAAACGTCGGTGGACCTGCGCGACGCCGCCACCCTCCGGCACACGTCGGTCCACCTCAATCTCGACACGCACTCCGCCGTCCTGGGTCTCTCCGCTCGCTGGTAGGCGCGCCGCGCGCTGGTAGACGCGGCCGCGCGTCAGGCCGGGCCCGAGTCGGCCGGCGGCGGCTCGAGACCGTCGAGGTGGGCGATCGAGTTCAGCAGACGCACGCGCCACGGCGCCGGCCAATCGACGATCGTCAGCGCGGTGTTGTCCCAGCGCTCCGGCGGCAACTCGCCGTCGGCGAGGATCAGATGTCGGGCCGCGAGCGATCGGCACACCAGGCCGTGCGTCACGATCGCCAGCCGGCCGCCGGTGGTCGCCGCGAGCTCCTGCACGCGGGCCCACGCCCGGTCGACCCGCTCGTGGAACGTCGGCCAGCTCTCGCCGTTCGGGGGCGCGTAGTCGGGCGCGAACATGTCGAAGCCGAGCTCCGAGTAGGGCGTGCCGCGCAGGTCGCCGAAGTTCCGCTCGCGCAGCAGCGGGTCGACGACGAGGGGCGCGCCGGTCACGCGCTGCAGGTGCTCGGCCGTGGTCATGGCGCGCGCGTAGTCGCTCGAGACGATGCGCGCGATGCCCTCGTCCGCGAGCCGCCGCGCCAGCCGCTCGGCCTGGACGACGCCGCGCGGCGAGAGCGGAATGTGCGGGTGCTGGACGATCCGGAGCGCGTTGCCCTCGGTCTCGCCGTGGCGGATCAGGAAGAGCCGGCTCACCGCGGCGGCTCGCACACGGTCGCGAGCACGGGGGGCAGCGTCGCCAGCACCTCGCGCAGGCACGCGCGGACCCGGGCGATGTTGGCCTCGGCCTTCCGGGGCATCTCGCCGCGCGACACCTGGGCGATGAACTCGTCGCGGCCGGTCGTCATCAGGAGCGAGGCGTTGACCTCGAGCTGGAGCGCGTGGACGCGCCGCGTCCCGGGCTGGCCGTACGTCGTCACGATGTTGCCCCCGGCGTAGCCGCTGACGTTCGCGTGCACCTCGAAGCCCCCACGGGTGAAGGTCGCGGCCACGGCCTTGGCGAGCTCGGGCGCGCACGTCGTGTCGTGACGCGTGCCGATGATCACCTGGTGCTCCTTCATCCGCCGCGGGCTGCCGGTGTGGCCGTCGAGGAGCAGGGCGTAGCCGTAGTGCCGGGAGAGCTCGGCCAGCAACTCGTCCAGGGTCGCGTAATACGGGTCGTACAGTGCGCGGAGCCGCGCTTCCAGATCGGCGAGCCCGAGCGGGTGCCGGAAGATGGGCGCTTCGCGCATCGTGTGCGTCCGGACCACGCCGCGTCGAGAGCGCACCTCGCCGTCGTGGTGCTCGAAGTCGTCGCGGCGCCGGTTGACGTCGACGAATATCCGCGAGAACGGCGTCGCCAGCACGGTGGCCCCCTGCTCGTGCAGGTCGCCATAGAGGTCGCCCACGAACGTGTCGGCGAACCCGTAGGCGAAGGTCTCGAACCAGGGCTCGCTGTAGTGGTCGCGGGTGATGTGGGGCAGGGGCTCCGTGCCGTAGTGCGGTACGCTGACGAGCACCGGCGTGCGCGCCTCCGGCCGCGGTCGCCTGACGATCGGGAAGGCGCGGTCGGCGCTCAGCGCTCTCTCACGACCGGGTTGCGCAGCACGCCGATCTCCGGCACCTCGATCTCGACGACGTCGCCGTCCTTCATGTTCTCGGTGGCGCCGTCGGTGCCCATCCACAGCACGTCGCCGGGGTAGAGCGTCAGGTACTGGCTCATGCGGCTGATGAACTGTCGCAAGCCGAAGATCGCGTCCTTGACGGCGTAGGTGAACATCTCCTTGCCGTTGAGCCGGATCGTGACGCGGAGATCGTCGGGGTTGA
>Ga0134071_10000395_pt1 | contig 14447 bp, 14 predicted proteins | sample 15_taG_27_FD_94466 | JGI IMG/M metagenome (GOLD analysis project Ga0134071, IMG submission 94466) | Grasslands soil microbial communities from the Angelo Coastal Reserve, California, USA - 15_D_Rain_40cm_5_09082015 | ecosystem: Environmental > Terrestrial > Soil > Grasslands ...
TACCGTGCCCGTATTGACGATTGAAATCAGAGTATCCGTGTGCGCCAATTCCGTGAAGCCTGTGTTGACAGAAATGTGCGGAACCCACACCACCGTGCTGCCGGATTCATTCGCATCCGTTCCAGCCAGCACTTGATCGGCTCCAGATGCCATATAACTCGTGCACCCGCTCGCGTTCGAACCGATTCGGATCCAGCCCGGAGATGGAGCGCCTGGTCCCACGACTTCTTGTAGAAGGAAAGCACGCTGACTGGCCGGATTCAGCGTCAGCAGACCCGCTTGCAGCCTCGAACCATTCGCAGCCGTTGCTGTAACGGTGAAGTCGCGCAGTCGCGTGTCGGTATTCACGATCGAAATCCCGACGTATTCATCCGCCGCTGTCTCAAAAATGGGAAACAGACACTGTAGTGCGAAGATCAGAAAATATGCCGGATTCATAAAGGTCTAAGTCACCCTAATTCTAAAGAATCTGAAATCGGAAGTCTCGAAGTCGGACGAATCCTGCATCTCAAATCCGAAATCAGAAATCGTGAATTGGAGGCACAGTCTTCGAGACTTCCGATTTCGAAATTCTTTCAGAAGCGGGCGATTTAGACGTCTGACACCGAATCTATTAAAGTTACCTCATCACGGTGGTCAACGTTCCTGGGAGGAGACGATGAAAACACTGAATTCGATATTCACGAGTCCTGCAAAATTTGTAGTCCTCGCGGTCTTGTTCGGGTCAGTCGCAAGTGCGACCGCGCAGCAACCGCCGGAACTCGTCATACGCAACGGCCTGGTGGTGACTTCCGTGGGACGGACGGAAACTGATTTGCGTATTCGAAACGGCGTGATTACGGAAATGGGACGCAGCTTCACCCCAGGTGCTGGCGCTCGGGTGATCGATGCCAAAGGAATGCTGGTGCTGCCGGGAGGTATCGATCCTCACGTGCATCTCACACCGACCCGCACGCCGACGACGGCTAATGGAGCCGACGACTACACGTCCGCATCGCGCGCGGCTCTTGCGGGCGGCAAGACGACGATCAGCAACTTCATCAATCTTCCGGCAACCGGCACTGTCGATCTGCGAGCGACGCTGGATCAGGCGACACAACTTGCCAAAACCCAAACGATCGCGGACGTGATACTTCATGTGACCGCCGCCAATCCGAACCAACTGACTCCGTCGGACGTTGCAATGCTCTATGACCGAGGCTTCACCCTGAAAATCTTCATGGTGCGTCCCGACTTCGACCAGAACGCCGCCGGCTTCGTCAAACTCATCCGTTCGGCCGGCGCCGCCGGGTTGCTCACGATGCTGCATTGCGAGGATGCCAGCATCATCACCACGACTCAGGAGCGCATGATGGCCGAGGGGCGCGGCGCTCTAAAAGGCCAGAACTTTGCTGAAAGCCGTCCGGTCGTTGCGGAGGAAATCGCGACGCAGCGCGCCATCGGAATCAGCGAAGCGACGGGTGCTCCGATCTACATAGTCCATATATCCTCCGAACGCCCGATGCGTATTGCAGAGGCCGCGCAGGCCCGAGGCTTGCCGGTGTTCACTGAAGTCCGCTTTCTATACCTGCACCTCACCAGGGAACGGTTCGACGAACCCAATGGAGCCATTTACACGGGTCAACCGCCGCTGCGCGATAAAAGTGATGTGAATTATCTTTGGAGTGCATTGGCAAAGGGCACAGTGAATGTCGTCGATACGGATCACGTTGGTTATACGCGCGAGGACAAGCTGGATCCTTCACTCGATATCATCAATTCGCGCCCTGCGGGGAACTACCTGCAGACCCAGCTGCCGCTGTTGTATTCGGAAGGTGTGCGCACGGGACGCATCACTCTAGAGCAGATGGTGGCCGTGTCCTCGACAAATCCGGCGAAACTCTTTGGCTTGTATCCGCGCAAGGGAACAATTGCGGTCGGGTCTGAAGCCGATATCGCGATATGGGATCCGAACCTCAAACGAACCGTTCGCGATGAAGACCAACTCGCCAATGCGAAGTTCTCAATCTTCTCCGGCTGGGAACTTACCGGTTGGCCGATTATCACGATCCGTCGTGGAGAGGTCGTCTACCAGGACGGAAAAATCCTGGCCTCTGCGGGGAGCGGACAACTTGTTCCCCGCCAACATTGGCAACGACCTTAGAACGTGAAAGGATCGAATTTTTGCTGTCCGGGAAGCAGGGGTCGATTTCCAGCAGTTATGCAGAGCTCTGCATAACCGGCGACAGGCAGAGTTTATTGTTATTTAGAGTGTGTTCCCTCTTCATTTGCGTTAATAACAAAACCTTCGCGTATTTAACGAAATCGCCCTAGCAGTGAAACTCCGCATAATGTTTCGAGGGCTGTGGTTCTGCCGGCCTGTATCAGACCCAACGGCTGATCTGCTGCGCCGAATCCACGCCGAGCCCTGGCACCTCCGCCAGACGCTGCACCACGTCCTGATGGGCACTCAGCAGGTCCATTGCGTCTCACCGGAGAATTCTTTATCACGATGACGGTTTTTTCGAGAAATTCTCGCCTTAGTAGGTAGAGGACGTCCCCATACAAACCGGAGGGGTTATGAAGCGAGAAGACCAAACAAGTCCGAAGCCATCCGAAGCAAATTTAGACCCGGAAATCGAGGAACTGGAACAGATTGCGGCGGCCGATCCCATAATCGTGGCGGCAGCCCTGCCTAACGAGTGGGGTGACGACTCCATTCGCGGGCGGTACTGATGCCGGCAACAATCAGTAGACGCGTGCACAACGGATGCCACAAAGCGAACTCATGACCTTGTCACTGACTTGTCAGGCCCAGAAGTGACCTAATCCAACCCACGAAGCGATCGCCGGTCTGATCGAGAAGCGGCTCGACGGGTTCGGCGAAACTGTTCCGCGCAAAACGCTGATCGAGCATACGGAGGGAATGTCCACTGCTGAGCTCGCAGAAATCTGTGCACAGACAGTGAGAGAAGGTCATTGGCTAGACCAACTATGAACACGATTGGGACTCCGCACAGCAACCGATCCTCGGCAACATACGATGGCAAGGCAAGCAGCGGGCGGTGGACTGCGGAACAGTTTTTTGAGAGGCTGCGAAAACCGCGGAAAGCAGCGCGCACGGTGAGGAGCGCATGATTGTTTCACTTCTAAGGAGTCAAGAACCGGGTTTTGGAAGTTATCGAAAACATTAACCCGGTTCTTGGCCTCCTTAGGAAGGCTGGATGATTGCGATCTCGTCCAGCAGCCAGTGCATTGCTAAAGCCCACGTCGCTCCCCGTGCGCTCGTGGAGGTCTGCGCGCCGTCGTCGAGACGAAGCAGCGCAATCCGCTTCCACAGAATTGAGGGAAGTACGTTGTTGTTCCTTCATCAGGTCTGGACGCGACGGGGGATGTGGGCGCGCGGAGTAGTGGTACACTTCTGCCGATGCCGATCCGTGTGCCGGGTTGGGGAGAAGTATCGATTGAGCAGTTGGAGGCCATGTTCCTCGCGTATATGAATGCCGGCGCGCCCAAGCCAATCCTAGAGGGCACACGCGAGGAGAAGCGAGCGGTGCTGGAGCAGATCAAGACGCGAGGCGACTCCCAGATGCGGTCGTTGATGAGTAGCTTTCTCGAGGACGACTCCAAATTACCTTGAAACGTTGCGGGCGAGGCTGCAGCGCCTCGCCCCGTAGCGCCTCGATCGGAGTCTAGGGCTTGAAGAGGCCATCGACACTGACCGTCCGGAAATTCCCGCGGTCGCCGGCTTGACCTTCGACGTCGCCGAACGGGGTCCACGACCCGTTCGGGTGGCGGATCGCCATTCCGTTCATATTTGTGTAATCGACAAATGCAATTCGACAAAACCACCCAGAAATCAGCGCAGTTTGGAATTCGCCACCCACACGTTCACCTGTCGTGCTTCCACGCTCGCAACGTTTCCGAGAGTCTTTCGGCCGGGCGGATAACTTTACTTTCGAGCTGCTGCAGAAGGTCGGGAATACTTCGATAAGGGACGGTTGGAAGCACCCATTCGTATTTACGCTGCAGCGCGTCGAACATGCTGAACGGTTCGTCCGGCAATCGGATAATCGGAACCCACGGAATTGCGATTTGCGGGATGGTCAGTTGCGACTCCAGCGGCGTCGAACGCGGATCGGTTAAGTCCGCGATAATGAACTTGGCGAGCCCTGCCAGCATTGCGACTGTCTCGATCAGATCGCGATCTCTCGGCTCTTCAAAGTCGAACACAACCGGTGCATAGCCATATTTCGGCAACGCTTCTCTCAGCTTTTCGAGAACTTTTTCCTGATTACCCGTGAAACGGCCGAGCAGCAGGACGGTCTTGCTGGACGCTGCATCGAATATTTTCGCGAGATGTTCGTTTTCGCGCACGAGCGACATGAAGTGCGCCACGCGGAGATCGTCGACAATAAGACTTCGCTTAGGCATACGAAGCTCGCCTCTATCCTCAATGTCCATGGCGACGTCGATCGGGTCAAGCATATCCCAGCCAATCAACATTCCCTTTTGTGATTCATTGTCGTCATACTCAACATCCCAAACGCTGGTTCCCCACACCAGCGCGCCGGTCAGCCTTGTCCCGTATAGAGTCGCCCGATTGAGAACGCAGCCTGTAAGGATAGCGTAACGCAAATCGGCTCCAGAAAGATCTGCGCCCGAAAGTACCGCGTCTTGCAGCATGACATGTCGCATGTCGCAGCTGCTCATATCGGTGTACGAGAAGTCGACGCCGCTCAAACCGGCTTTGACGAAACTTGCCCAACGAAAGTCAGAGGCTCGCGAGGAAGCCCCTGACAAGACCGCGTCGTCAAGCCGAGTCGCGTGAAGCCGCACTCCTTGAAGATTCAACCCCACAAGATTCACACCGTGAAGATCCGGTACTATCTTCGGATGGAGTTTCCTCCAGGCGTTCCATTCGTTGATGACGCTAGGAGCACCCAATGCCCGCATCAGAAGGTCAAGCTGTTTGGCGTTTCCTCGAAATCCGCCCTGATCTCGATTCCAACGACCCAGATTTCTGTCGGCCGCCTCCGCCCGCAGCAGCGCGAGTGTCGTCGCATACGATCGTAACTTCGAGGTCCGCGACGTCAGCGCCTTGCGCCCTGTGCGCGCTAAATGACGAAGTCCGGGAACGACTTGGAGAAGAAAGTCTCGTTCCCAGTATTCGAAATCCGCGATAGCAAGCTTCCAGTTTCTGGATGTCGCCAAGTCGTGCAGGAACGACTGCGTGTCAGCGAGCTTTGGGATTTTTGAGGTACGCATCAACGGCTTCTTCATCGGCACTAATTATAGCGTGGCATTTTCGCTCGACGGGGAACTGCGCGCGCCGATAGTTCTACAAAAACCGTTTCAGAGAGGATAAACCTTTTGTCTGTACATTCTCCGTTTTTCGCAGAGAAGTTTCGAGTCACGCAGTAAGTTTCATTTGAGTGAGAACGGTATTGTCCTGTGCATGGCGAATTACTGTTCAAGCTGGCGTCGGCGTTTGACATCCGCACTTGGGCCTTTGGGGCCAGGTTTGGCTCGGTGCTTGGGCGAAAACAGCAGCCGATACTTTCGCCGCACAAGACAGCGGTGGAAATGCAGCAGAGTCGATGGCTGTAATACAATTGCTGCTCGCAAGAGCCGGGTCGGCTTTATCCAGAGCGAACACAATCCAGCAATCAGCCGATCCCGGACACGGAGATTCGGAGCACGACGTCGAGGACGGTTCACGATTAGAAGTTGATGTTTGATAAGAACGGACTCAGCCACGACAGCATGTACACCACCGGGACGTGCGATCCGGGAAACAGTAACAGTCACATCGAAGTAAAGGTGAGGCATTTGATTGCGGCACTTTGCGCCGCGGACGACGTGATTGCGGCCGCCAACAATCGATAGGCCAGTGGTACGCGCTGACACCGGGGCCGTACTAACCGAAAAGACCAATGCCTGCGTCGAGCGCGGTCCCCGTTTCTAGAACCTGCTGCTAACGCAGCAGGTCTAGCGCAGACTGAAAGTGACCGTCACGGTTGTAATGACTTCAACCGGCTCCCCATTTAACTTTGTAGGCCGATACTTCCACTCTCTGACTGCATCGAGAGCTGCTTGATTCAGTAAAGGATGTCCACTAATGATGCGCAAGCTCTCAATCGACCCTCCCTTGTTGATGACGGCCTCCATAACGACTACGCCCTGAACTCTTATTTGGCGCGCGAGCGGCGGGTAGACCGGATTCACCTGGTATATAAGGTTCGCTGCCTGAACATTTCCTCCCCGTCGAATAGGCTCAGCCTCCGTAATTACAGGAGAAGTCGGTGGCGGCTGTATTGCCGGCGCGGGTAGTGGCGCCGGGCCTGGTGGCGTGATCTCGGCTCCGGCGTTTAGGGTATCCAGCAAAAGGGGACTTAGTCCATTTGTGCCTGCCCGTGGCAATAAACCGTTGATGGTAGGACTGGTAGCGTCCTCAACGAATGGGATCCTCTCAGGAATGGCTTTCGGTTCAGTGAGTATGTTCGAATCTCTTCGCTTGGATTTCTGGACGTGAGCAGGTTGAGCAGAAAACACTCTTACTGGCTTTGGCGACTCAATCCTCGGCGCCAGTAATAAAGGATCAATTGGCGGGATCGTTATCGCTTGTATCTGAATTAGCGGAATCAACACGAGCACGCTGATTGTGACGACATGGACAATCGCGGACACAACGACTGTGAGCGGCTTACGCCCCCTATGTTGGGCTCTCGATTCGAAAAGTGAGTTTTCGAGCATGTTTGATCTCCTTTGAACTCCCCGGGGAAAACCAAACTTGCCGGCTGCGAAGTTTATAGACACGAGTGGAAGAAAATTTGTTCCCTTCGACGAGCAATCTCGAACTGGTCGGTGTAAAGACCACCCGCATTCCCTAATCGCCTCGCCGTGCCGCATCAGCGGGCGCGAATGCGGAAAGCTCCGGTACAATTCCAAGCATAATGTTTGAACGCTACACGGAGAGAGCACGGCGCTGTATCTATTTCGGCCGCCAGACAGCGGTGAAGTATGGCAGCCAAACCATTGAGACCGAGCACCTCCTCCTTGGCATCCTTCGCGAAGATCCCGACGTGATTTCGCGCTTTCTTCCCTCGAAGACGGCTAACGAGATCCGGGCTGAAGTGGTTGTATCCGCACCTGATGTCGAAATCGGGCTTTCACTCTATTGCAAGCGGATTCTTGCTTACGCAGCGGACGAAGCAGAGAGGCTGCACCATCGCCACATTGACCTTGGCCATCTTTTAACCGGCGTGGTTCGAGAGGAAGATGGCATTGCGGGTGAAATTCTGCGGTCGGCAGGCTTGAATGAAGCATTGCGTGATGGGTATCGCGCGAAAGCTTTCCTGATGACCAAAATTGACGGCCGCTCGAAAGAGTCGGCTACACGGCAGTTGGATGAATCGCTGAAGAGGTTCGGGGTGGATCAGATCGACCTGGTCCAGCACCACGAAATTCTCCGCTATGAGGATCCTCACCGCATTTTCGATCCCGATGGAGCCAATGCCGCTCTTATTCGAGCTCGAGAGGCGGGGAAAATTCGCTACATCGGATTCACCGGACATAAAGATCCGCGAGTCCATCTCTACATGCTTGAAGTCGCTGAACAGAACAAGTTCGTGTTCGATCGGTGCAGATGCCGCTGAATCTGTTCGATGCGCATTACCGTAGCTTCGCGAAATTAGTCGTTCCGGAACTCGTCAAACGATGCATCGGGGTGCTCGGCATGAAGAGCATGGCGAACGGAATTCTGCTGAAATCGAAGACGGTAACGCCGATTGAGTGCCTGCACTACGCCTTAAATCTGCCGACGTCTGTGGTGATCACCGGAATCGACAGTATTCGGGGTCAGACCCTATTTTCTGTAACCCAAGAAAATTTGGGTCTGACCCCGAATTTCCCGTTCCCCAAAATTATCCCGAATCATCCGCGGCGGCGGGGCGAGTCCGCTCGCTGCGTGTCATCGGGCATGCGGTCCAGAATGATGGAGTAATTCCGCTCGGTGCTGCCACGGAGTACTTTCAGATCGATGGTGCTTCCAGGTGACATCGAGCCGACGGCATTGCGAAGCGAACGGCCATCGACGGTTTTACCGTTCAATGCCACGATCACGTCATCCTTCTGCAAGCCGGACTTTGAAGCCGGACCATCGGGAACAATTTCCGTCACGACGGCGCCGTTCGACGCTTTCACGCCCAGCGCGGAAGCCAGCTTCGGAGTAAGTTCCTGGAAATAGACGCCCAGCCGCGCACGAGTGACGGTGCCGTTCTCCTTCAGTTGCGTCATGACATGACGGACAAGGTCCACAGGCACGGCAAAGCCGACGCCCTGATTCCCTCCGCTTCTGGAAAGAATCGCTGTGTTGATACCAATCAGCTCGCCCCGGGTATTGACCAGCGCGCCGCCTGAGTTACCGGGATTGATGGAGGCATCGGTCTGGATGAAATCTTCATAGTCTTCGATTCCCAGCCCGCCGCGCCCGGTCGCGCTGATGATTCCCATCGTTACCGTTTGTCCAAGCCCGAAGGGATTGCCCATCGCCAGGGCGATGTCGCCGACTTCGACCTTCGAAGAATTGCCCAACACCACATGCGGCAGATCTCTCGCGTCGACCTTTATTAATGCAATGTCCGTTTTGGCATCGGTGCCAACGACACGCGCCTGCATTTCGCGCTTGTCTGCCATGGAAACGGTCAATTCCGTCGCGCCGTCAACGACGTGATTATTGGTAACGATGTAGCCGTCCGCGCTGACGATCACACCCGATCCTTCGCCCTGTTGACGCTGGGGACGATCGGGGATTCGGAAACCTGGAAACAGGTCACCAAATGGATTGTCCTGGGAGAATCCGGAAGTCCGGATCACCCTGGTGGATGAGATATTGACAACCGCCGGTAATACGGCCTTAACGACAGGAGCAAATGTTGCCGGCATCGAAACGGTCTCACGAACTGGTGGAGCGGCGGCGGCAAATGCAGCTTCCGGCGCACGGCTGGCGTGAACCATGGACGCGCCGACAAAAGCGCCGCCGGCCATGGACCCCACAATCAGCATGAGTCCTGCAAGGAGCCACGTTTGGTATCTAATCAATCGAGTCATAATTCTGTAATCCCTCAACAGTTCAATTTGCTAAAGTGCACTGAGAAAATCAGACGGATGATGGCCGGAAACGTTACATGAACATGATCGGCAAGTTGCGTAGCGCACTATGGACAGGTTGCCTCATGCTGTGCCTGCCGGCCGTGTCATTCGCCCAGGTGGACTTCTCCGGAAATTGGGCTCCGCTATACCACGAGGATTATCCCGAGCGCATTCCCGGTCCGGAACTGGGCGATTACATGGGTATTCCCGTCAATGATGCCGCCCGGCTCCGAGCCGACAGCTACGATGCGGACCGCATTTCCGTGGTCACGGAATATCAATGCAGGCCGCACGGAGCTGACTATTCAATGCGCGGTTTGGCCAACATGCGTGTGGACAACATTATTGATCCCGATACACAACGCCTGATCGCGATTCACACCCGAATGAATTTTCAGGAGATGCAACGCACGGTCTGGCTCGACGGCCGTCCGCATCCGGATGAACTTGCACCCCACACCTTTCAGGGCTTTTCGACCGGCACCTGGGACCGGAACATGTTGAATGTCTACACGACTCACCTCAAAGAGAGTTATTTGCGGCGCAACGGACTTCCTCGAAGCGACAAGGCAACGTTTACCGAACATTGGGTGCGACATGGAAGTTATCTGACGGTAACAACCGTTATCACGGATCGCGCATTTCTCACCGAACCGCTGGTTCGAAGCCAGACGTGGGTTCTCGATCCGGGCCAACAAATGGGAAAAGACTTTTGCGAGTATGTCCCGGAGATTCCGAAAGCAGCCGACGTGGTTCCCAACTATTTCCCCGGCACCAATCCATTCCTGCACGAAGTAGCGGACTGGTACGGGCTCCCGTTTGAGGCGACGCGAGGCGGTGCGGAGACGCTGTATCCGGAATATAAATTGAAGATGGGCAAGGCCCTACGGATGCCGGAAAAATGCGATCGCTATTGCGCTTGCGGCCAAAACGGAGGCCCATGCAATCTGCGCTGAAACTTTGGAGAGGCTATTCCCCTCCTCGCAGAGGAGGGGTGGCGCGGCAGCCGCAAGGCTGGCGCGACGGGGTGGTCAGACCGGCGGGAAGGTTTCGCCGAGCTGACCACCCCGTCTGCGCCATCGCTCCGCTCGGCGCATCCACCCCTCCTCTGCGAGGAGGGGAATGTGCTTACCTCAACCTTATTCTCACCATCGCCCTACTTGTCTGGAATACCTCTTCGGTCTTCTCTTCGCAAGCCACGCAAAATTTCGACAACGTGCAAATCAAGATCCTTCCCGTGCAGGGCAACATCTATATGGCCGCCGGCGCGGGTGGAAATATCACTCTGCAAGTCGGAAAAGAAGGCGTATTGATGGTTGACACCGAATACGGGCCGCTGGCGCCGCGAATCGTGGCGGAAATCCGCAAGCTTTCCAAAGGTCCGATCCGCTACATTATTAATACGCATGTGCACCCGGATCATGTCGGCGGAAACGCGGCGCTCGCCAAACTGATCCCGGAGGATCCGGCGGCACCGCTCAGGATTATCGCGCACGAAAATGTTTTGAACCGGATGACCAAGCCCGCTGGAAAAGAGACACCTGCTCCCGAGCCGGGTTTGCCCACAGATGAATACTTCACTCCATTCAAGGACATTCGTTTCAACGGCGAGGCAATCATTATTTACCATGAACCCCACGCCCACACAGATGGAGACAGCCTTGTTCTCTTTCGCGCGTCAGACGTCATAAGCGCGGGCGATATTTTCACGCCCGGAGCATACCCGTTCATCGACCTGGAGCGAGGAGGCAGCGTGGAGGGAGAAATCGCTGCTCTGAATCATATTTTGGGTCTGACTGTTCCAGGGCACACTCAGGATGGAGGCACATACGTCATTCCCGGTCATGGACGGATATGCGATGAAGCCGACGTCGTGGAGTACCGGGACATGGTCGTCATCGTTCGCGACCGTATCCGCGAGATGCTCAAGAAAGGAATGACGCTCGAACAGGTGAAGGCGGCCAGGCCGACTCGGGATTACGACACGGAATATGTCTCGAGCAGCAGTTTCGTTACGGCGGATCGGTTCGTGGAATCCGTCTACCGGAGCCTGGTTCAGAGGTAATGCGCATGCGCGGTATGGCTTTGTGTCTGTATATCTTTCTGGTTCCGGCCTTCGCACAAAATCCCGCCGCAACAGCGAAAGCCACCGCTCCGGTCGATTTAACGGGGTATTGGGTTTCCGTGGTGACCGAAGACTATCGTTGGCGTATGGTCACTCCACTCAAAGGTGACGCCGCCAGCGTTCCGATTAACGATGCGGCCCGGAAGATCGTCGACTCCTGGGATCCAGCGAAGGACGAAGCGGCGGGATTGCAATGCAGGGCTTACGGCGCGGCGGCAATCATGCGGGTGCCCGGACGTCTGCACATCACGTGGCAGGACGATAATACGCTAAAGATCGAAACCGATGCCGGAGCACAGACGCGGTTATTTCATTTCGGAAGTCCGCCACGCAAAGGGCTTGAACCCTCCTGGCAGGGATATTCCACGGCACGCTGGGATCCCGGTGTAGGTCCGGCGCCCGGAGGACTTGGCTTTTTGGGAACAGGCGCGCGTGTGGGAACTCAATCGCGCACTCTGGAAGTGACAACAACAAATCTTCTTCCCGGCTACCTGCGGAAGAATGGCGTCCCCTACAGTTCCAGTACGACGGTCACCGAATATTACGATCGCTTTACCGAGCCGAACGGAAACGAGTGGTTCACCGTCACGACCATCGTCACGGATCCGGTATATCTGGCCGTGCCTTTTGTAACAACCACAGACTTTAAGAGGGAAACGGACGGCTCGCGCTGGGATCCCACACCCTGCTCCGCGCGGTGACGGCAACTGTAGGCGCGGTCTATGACCGCGCGCTCTTCCTGGAATCTACGAAATACGCGCGGTCGTAGACCGCGCGTACAATGCATTAGGAGGGGACTGCGATGCCCGGAAGGTTCATGCTGCGGACTGCTCGATCGAGGAACCCGGAGGTTTTCACGTCCTGGACGAATTCACGCAAATATCTTGCGGCGGATTCACGTCCTCGAGGCATACCGATCGATTGCTGCACGGTCATGAAGTGTCCATCGAGCAAACGTGAACCGGGCAGTTTTTCCGCCATGACCACCAGCCAGGGCTTGATACCGGCAAGGACGTTCAATTTTCCCTCCACGAAAACGTCGTAGGAAGCGCTCATCCCCGGGGCTCGCACAACTGTGGCGCGCTCGAGCGTTCGGCTGAGAAACAAGTCGTAGGCGCTTTTATCGCCCACGGCGACTCGGATCCCCTCGCGATCAACTTCAGCAATAGATCGAATTGAAGATTGGGGAGGAAGAAGATAGCCCGCCTGGATTTCCACATAAGCCGACGTGAATACGATCTCATTGGCGCGTTCGGGCTCGTTTGCCAGGAAGGCGATGTCCCACACCCCGCTCTTCACCGCATCGGCCATGCGCCCTGCGGTTTCAAACGCGACGAATTCGACTGGAATATCCAGCCGCCTGGCGATTTCGCGTGCCATATCTACCGCAATGCCACGCGGCTGCCCGCTCATCGGGTCCTTTTTTACAAGGACGAAATTGCTGTAGTTGATCCCAGCTCGCAGCTTTCCACCCGGGCCTAATTCGGCCCGAACCATCGAGAGATTGTCGGTCATAGATGAAAGCTAGCAGAAAGCATCCCCGAACGCCGCTACAATTAGAAAAAAGGAGGTCGCCATGGCTTTCACGCAGGATGAGATTCGCGCGAACCGTGACTACTTTGCAGAGAAGCTGCAGGCCGAAAAAGCGCGCTCCACTGTACTTCATGCGGTTGAGGACAATAAATTTGATTTCGTTTTGCTCGACACGCGCGGCAGAGAACCATTCGCCAGCGGCCATATTCCAGGAGCGTTGTGCGCTCCGGCGGATGAACTGGAACAACTTGTCGGCATTCTACGCAAGGACCGGGAACTCGTGACCTACTGCTGGGGGCACGACTGACCGCTTTCGGCCAAAGTGGCTCTGCAGTTAGCAGAGAGAGGGTTCTTTGTTAAGGAGCTGAACGTCGGCTGGAAGGAGTGGACGTACAATCGCCATCCCACACATGAAGGGAAGGCAAACGGCTTCCGTTGCCAATGCAGCAAACTATGAAGGGGCCTGATCAAGAATAAATCCCCTTCTAACTTGAGGGTGTTGCAAGACTCAAGGCAGAAATTGCCGAACTGTAGGCGCGGTCTATGACCGCGCACATCGCGTTCATTCTAGAAAAACGCGCGCTCACAGAGCGCGCCTACAGTGCGCCCATTCGAGTTTTTCCGCAGCCTGTTAGGACGGGATAGGGGACGGGATGATCTTAAAGACAAAGTTCAGTATATTGTTCATCTTTGTTGTCGCGGCGGAGTGGGCCGCTCCCCCGTCGCAGGCCCAAGCACCAGTAGCGGAAACGACGTTCACGGCGACGTCGGCGAATGTCAATGATGCGGGCCGCGGTGTGAGGATAAACGTCTTTCGGTGGTCTTCCGACGATGACCGTAACGCTCTTGTCGCCGCCATGAATCCGCCGGCTCAAGGAGCCGGCGAACGCGGCCGGGGTGGTGCGGGGCGCGGCGCCGGGGCTCGGGGACGCGGCCGGGGGGATGTCCCTGCGGCACCGCCGAACCCGATGGCAGGCCTGATTGCTGCTCTCGAAAAAGCGCCAACCATCGGCTATTTGTGGCTCAATGACAGCAACATCGGATACTCCATCCGGTACGCTTATCGCACGACCATGCCGGACCGAAGCGAACGGATCATTCTCGCCAGCAATCGCCGTCTGGGCGATACCGGCACATCGTGGAAGCCGCTTGCCCCAGTAACTTCCACTGATTACGATTTCACTGTTATCGAATTGCGGCTCGACCCCAAGGGAGTCGGAGAAGGCAAAGCGTCGATCAATACGAAAGTTGTCGTCGACCCTGACGCCAGGATGGTTGCCCTCGACAATTACGCCGCCGCGCCCGCGGTCTTGAAAAACGTCAAGCGTTAATCCACCCAGAAATCTCCAACCTTGCAATTTCCAATAATTTACCCGTTTCTGCGGCAAAAACTGGTAGGCCGGTCAATGAACGTGTAATCTAATGTCTTTATGAGGCAAAAAGTGGCGCTGGGTTCCCTGGCAATCCTGTTTGCCCTGAGGGCTTTCGCACAAACCAAACCGCCGCAACCGCCAGCAGCGGCTGGCTCGGCACAGACCCAACGTGCGGTCCTCGATCAATACTGCATCACGTGCCATAACGACCGGACCAAGAGGGCTAACCTGACGCTGGAAAAATTGGATCTCACCACCGCGGGCGATCACCCGGAGTTGTGGGA
>Ga0134071_10000403_pt1 | contig 14266 bp, 15 predicted proteins | sample 15_taG_27_FD_94466 | JGI IMG/M metagenome (GOLD analysis project Ga0134071, IMG submission 94466) | Grasslands soil microbial communities from the Angelo Coastal Reserve, California, USA - 15_D_Rain_40cm_5_09082015 | ecosystem: Environmental > Terrestrial > Soil > Grasslands ...
CCGATCCCCTCGGCATCCTGACGGTCCGGGGTACCTTCGTCGCGCCGCTCGTCACGGACCGGACCAACTGCCAGTAGTGACCTTCGAGCACGCGTTCGCCGACTTGGGCGGCATACCGGCCAACCGCCTGACGGACGCCCAGGGTCTCACGGGCCTGCTCCTCGCCGCCGCGAACGCGGCGGGCCTCAACCCGGCCTCAGCCCCGGTGGTGCAGGTCGGGCCGCGCGGCCTCGCTGCAGCGCTCCTGTGCCACGGCGGGCACGTGGCGCTGCACGCGCTCCCGGAGGAAGGGCTGTGTTTCGTCGACGTCGCGGGGCCCGGCGTCAGACACCCGCAGCGAGGCCTGGAGATCATCATCAAGCGCTTGGGCGCACGCGAGGTGCGCAGTGACACGCGCCGGCGCGGCAGCGTCACCCCAGCGACCAACCCGGAGGCTTCATGAACGCACTCACCCCCTACGCGGCCTTCTTCATGCGGCTCGCGGTGGGCGGCGTCTTCCTCATTCACGGCTGGAGCAAGTTTCACCGCGGCATCGCGGCGATCGCTGGCTTTTTCGGCACCGTCGGGATCCCGTTCCCGACTATCGGGGCGTTCATCGTGATTGTGGTGGAAACGATCGGCGCGGCGTGCGTGATCCTCGGACTCTTCACCCGCGCATGGGCTGCCTGCATGATGTTCGAGATGGCCATCGCCATGCTGATTCAGCTCCGGGGCGGCCACAACATCGAGCTCGAAGGACTGCTGTTCGCGGGCGCGTTGACGCTGATCGCGCTGGGAGACGGGCCGCTCTCCGTCGCCGTCCGATTCAAGCACACGGGGATGTAAGACGGTAAGAGGCCGGGGAAGGGTGGGGCGGGCCCTTCCCCCTTCCCCGGCCTCTTACCGTCTCTCAGTGAAGTATCCGAAGCAGCCCCGCGTCCGCGCTCCCCCTGAGGAAGCTCTCCGGGTCCGTCGCCGGGATCGCGATGCCCGTCTGCTTGCGCCCACGCTGCGCAGTGGCGGCCATGTACTGCTCCAGTGAGCCGCCGGCCCACTCGCCGGCGTCGTCCTTCATCTGCCGCACGATTTCTTCCCACGTGCCGACGTACGTGACGCCGCCGAGCGTGCTCACGCGGTGGATCTCGCTGTGGACGAGGTGCCCTCCGCCCCCTAGCCCGGAGCGGGTGCGCATCCCCGGCAGCTCGGTGAGCAGCGTGCCGAACAGCTCGAGCTGCCGCGGATCTCGCACGCGGCCGTCCGGCCCCATCGCCTCGATTTCGGCGAGCAGCAGGTCGTCGGGCGCCGCGTCGCCGGCGAGGTCGTCCAGCCGCCGGTGCCACGGCGCCAGCTCGGGGTCACCGTCGGGCAGCCGGTAGACGCTCTTCTTCAGCTCGATCAGGCGCCAGATCGCGAGGCCGTCGAAGTGGTCCTCAGGCTCAGTGCGCTCGAGATGAAACAGAGCAGCTTCGTACTCGCCCCGGTCGTACAGGAGGTTCGCGAGGTAGATCCGCGCTTCGCCCTGGTCGGCGTCGAGCTCGAGGGCGCGGCGCAGCCAATACAGGGCGTCGGCTTCGTCGCTGAGGCGGTGCGCCGCGTAGCCTACGCACGCCGCTGCCTCCGCCGAGTCGGGGTGCGCCGTGAGGGCGACCTCGAAGAACCGCCGCGCCTGGTCGAGCACGGCCTCGCGGAACAGGGCGCGCCCCACTTGGAGCATCAAATCGTGATCGTCGCGAAACCCGAGGGCGAGGATCCGGTCGAAGCAGGCCACAGCGCCCGCGCGGTCGCCGAACTTGAGCAACACCTCGCCCAGGCCCGCCAAGGCGTCTTCGTGGTCCGGGTCGAGGCCGATCGCCTGCTCGAACGCGCGACGGGCCCAAAGGTACTCCTCGCGGGCGAGCCGCGCGTAGCCCATCCCCACGTGGAGCTCCACGGCATGGGGATAGAGCCCGAGGCCTGTTAGCAAGGCCTCGATCGCTTCGTCGTATTGTCCTTCGTTGTAGAGCTGATGCGCGCGTTCGTCGTAGTCGTCGGAGCTGAGGAACGGTTCCGACATCGAACGGGCCTCCCGGGAAGGTTGTGCTATGATAAGAAACGCCGCACGGTTACACAAGCGACCTGCACGGGCTATCTTGACCGCCGATGACGCCCGCTCCCGCGCACAGCCCCGCCTCGCTCGAGCCCATCCCCGATGGGTCGGTGACTGCGGCGCGCGGCTTCACCGCTGCGGCCGCTCACGCCGGGCTCAAGGCCGACGGTGCGGTCGACGTCGCGTTGCTCGTGTCGACGACGAGCTGCGCCACCGCCGGCGTGTTTACCAAGAATGCGGTGCGCGCCGCGCCCGTGGTCTACGACGCCGACCTGCTCTCGGAGCGGCCGGGCCGAATCCGCGCCGTCGCGATGAACGCGCGTGTCGCGAACGCGTGCACTGGGCCGGAGGGACTTGCTGCGGCCCGGACGGTGGCCCAGGCCGCCGAGCAGGCGGCGGCCCTCCCCCCACGCACCGCGCTCGTACTCTCAACGGGCGTGATCGGCGTGCCCCTCCCTGTCGCGCAGATCGCGGCCGCGCTGCGTGAGGCCGCGACCCGCCTCACCCCCCTCGGCGGCGTCGAGGCGGCGCGCGCCATCATGACCACCGACACGCGGCCGAAGCACTGCGCGGTGCGCCTGGAGACGGCCGCAGGCATCGTCACCGTCGGGGGGATCGCCAAAGGCGCCGGGATGATCCATCCCGACATGGCGACGTTGCTCGCCGTCCTCACGACGGACGCCGTGGCCGAGCCCGCCGCGTTGCAGCCCCTGCTCCGCCGCGTCGCCGACCGCAGCTTCAACGCCATCTCGGTGGACGGCGACACCAGCACCAACGACACAGCGCTGCTGCTCGCCAACGGAGCGTCGGGCGTGGACCCGGCACGGGACGGCGCCGTGTGGAAGCTGTTCGAAGCGGCCGTGCTGCATGTGGCCCGTACGCTGGCCCTGGCTATCGTGGCCGACGGCGAAGGAGCGTCCAAGCTCGTCGAGATCCACGTGGTGGGCGCCGTGAGCGAGGCAGCGGCGCGCGAGGTCGGGCGCGCCATCGCACGATCGGCGCTCGTGAAGACGGCGGTCTACGGGGCGGATCCCAACTGGGGCCGCATCCTCGCCGCCGCGGGGGCAGCGGGAGTGGCGCTGGCGACCGACCGCCTCACATTGCAGGCGGCCGCTAACGGCGAGTGGCTGACGCTCGCTGAGGGCGGCGCGACGGCCCACCCCGACCCGGAGCAGGCGCGCGCCATCTTCCAACAGAAAAACATCCGCCTCCGCATCGACCTTGGCCTCGGTCGCGCGGAGGCGATGGTGTGGACGTGCGATTTGACGCCGGACTACGTCCGGATCAACGCCGATTACACCTCGTAAGACTACGGCTTCATCGGCATCTTGCTGCTGTCCTTGGCCGCGGCCGCCGGCTTCGCCGGCTTGGCGTGCTTCTTGGCCGACGCCTTCTTCGTGCCCTTCTTGGCGGTGGCGGGCTTCGCCTTCGACGATGTGTCAGTCGCCGGCGCCTGGCCCTGCATCGGCGACGAGGGCTGCTGCGCCACCACGATCGCCGGGGCGGCGAGCAACGCCAGCGTGAGGAGCGTGCGACGAATCATGTGGGAGTACCTCCAGAGGGAGCGCGCGAGCCACCCTGGCCCGCTTCACCGTTGAGACCCGCCACCGCACCACGGCGTCACGGGGAGCGGCGTCGCGCGGCCGCCCGCCCAGTGTGTTTCATCCTGTAACGCCTGAGCTCTCCCCTTTGCCAGGCGTCAAGGCGAAGGCAGGGCCGTCGTCCCGGGCCGGCGCGCGCCCGCCACGCTCGCCCCTGCCGGCTTCGGCGGTGGCGGCACGTTGGGGAGCTCGCGCCGCACCACCGCCATTGCCTCCGCCTGGGAGTGACCTCGCTGCACCTCGTGGAGCACGGCGGTGGAAACATCGAGCAACCGCTCGCCCCGGAGCCCCTGCCGGGCGGCGTCGATGATCAGCGCCGCGGACGAGTCGGGCTCGAAGTGGTGGGTCGCCAGGTCGGCGACGGCGTGCAGCGCCGATCCGCGCGGCTCTTGCGGCAGGGCCGCCACGATTCGCTCCACCACAAGCGTCGGGAGCCCCCGCTTGAGCGCGGCGTAGATCGTCGTCACTTCGGCAGCGGTCGCCGGCGGCGCATCGCCCGCCCGCACCAGCAGCGCCCGCGCGTCTCGCAGTTGACCGAGCATCGCTTGCGCGGCCGCCGCGATGCGACCGGCCGGCTGATGTTTCGCCCCGCCTTCGAGCGCCTTCTGCACCAGCGGCTCGGTCGGCAGGTCCTCTCGCTTTGCCACCTGCACCAGCGAATCCACTGTGGGGATCGCCGCGGCCGGCACACGGCCTTCGAGTCGAGCGCGCTCGGATTGCGCCGCGAGCGGGCTTGCGAGCAGCACCAGGATGAGACCCGGTCTCAGCGCCACGTGGCCCGGACGATCACGATGGAGTTCTCGCGCCCGAAGTCGTCCTCCACGAGGCGGTCGGCCCAGTGGTCCGGCACCCAGCGCTCGCCGTCCACGACGAACATGTACTCGTACGCGCCGGTGGGAAGGACGACCGTCGCCCGCCACACCCCGTCGTGATCGCGGTCTTCGAGCGGAATCGTGCCGGTGCGCCAGTCGTTGAACGAGCCCGCCACGTGCACCGAGTGAGCGTCGGGGAAGCGTCCGACGAACTGAGCGATACCCTCGTGCTCGCCGAGCGCCGGGGCCCGTTCGTCGGTGGGGACCAGCGTGAGGAGCACGATCGCCGCGGCCAGCGCCAGGCTCCACGCGGGCCGAATCCGCAAGGTGACCGCCTGCGGCGTGGCGAACCAGCGGAGCAGCCGTCGCACCCTGTCCCCCGACGGCGCCGGGCGTCGGACGGCGGCCATCACCCGCGTCTCGAGACCCGCACCCTGGGGAGGGACGGCCGCCGCGAGCAACGCCGCCGCGCTCTCCAGCCGATCTACCACGCGCCGCAACTCAGGCGGCAGGCTCTCGCGGGCGAGTTCGCCGTCGAGCACCTGATGGACTCTCAGATCGATCGGGTTCATGCGTGGTCCTCCAGTACCTGCAACAACGCTTCGCGCGCGCGATGCACGCGCATCTTCAACGTCGGGATGCGCTCGCCGGTCACAGCGGCCATCTCCTGATAACTCAGCCCCTCCACGTGCTTCAGCACGAACGCCTCGCGCTTGTCCGGCGACAGCCGGGCGAGGGCCTGCGCGACGAGCGCCAGTTGCTCCGCGCGCTCGAGCGATGCCTCGTTGTCCGTCGAGTCGGCCACGGGCGGTGCCTCCTCCAGCGGAACGTCACCGACAGCCCGCCGCGACAGGTAGCTCTTGCACCGGTTCGCCACGATGCGAAACAGCCAGGTGCGCAGCCGCGACGGATCCCGGCAACTCGCGAGGTGGCGGTACGCCCGGACCAAGCCCTCGGCCACAGCGTCCGCCGCGGCATCGCGGCTCCCCAGCATGCGCGTCGCGAACCGCAACAAGCCGGTTTCGTAGCGGCGGATCACGAGACCGAACGCCTCGCGATCGCCGCCGAGCACGCGGGCCACCACCTCCGTATCGGAGGGGTCCCCCCTCACATCCGTAGGACCTGCATGGAGATCAGGGCGTCACGCTAGCACGCACGCCGCCCGGTGCGCCAGAGCGAACTCGCGGAGTGGGAGCGCAGCAGTGTTTCGCGACGGAACCGGTCGGCTAGCGCGCGGCCAGGACGTGCTGCGCGGCGAGGAGGTAGCTCGACGCGCGCACCCCTTCGCCGGCCAGCGCCCCCGCGAAGGCTTCGAGGGTCGCCTCGGCGCGCCGGCGATAGCGGGCGTCGCCCGTGGCGTCGGCGAGCTGTAGCAGCACCCGCGCCGCCCAGGCGTTCGCCCCAGGGAGCAGATCGTCAAGCACCGGCTTGGCGCGGTCGGGGAGCGCCGGCGCCGCCGGGTCGGTCAGGACGGCGTCGAAGTACCCGCCCCCAATCGAGTCGGCGAAGTCGCGATCGAGCACCTCGACGAGATCCTGCGCGACGTCGACGTAGCGCCGCCTGCCGTTATAACCGTAGGCCGCTAGGCAGGCGCCGGCCAGTTGCACCTGGTCCTGCAACAGGCCATACACCCCCGCACCGCCGCTGGTGTGCCGCACGCCGCGCCGGCGCGCGTAGGCGCGCCGCAGCAGGCCGTCAAGCGCGCTCAGCGCGCGGCGCGCGACGGCCGAGTCGCCCACGGCGGGCGCCGCCTCCAGGACCGACCCGATCACGTACGCCTCGCGGTCGGCGAAGACGGTGGCGTCCGCGGCGGGGCCTAGCTCGCGCGCCAGCCGCTGCAGCACGAGCCGGGCGGCGTCGCGGTAGCGCGGTGTTCCCGTCAAGGCCCAGCCGACTGCCAGGTTGCGCACGAGCCCCGCCCGCACCAGGCTCGGTGGGTCGTCCCGCGCGACGTCGGCGGTCGCCGCCTCCCCCGAATCGACCATGAAATCGAGCACCGTACGTGCGGCGTTCAGGTAGCTCGTGTCCCCGGTACGCCCGTACGTCGCAAGCAGCAGGCTCACGGCCTGCGTGTGCATGAAGCTTCCCAGGGCGGCGTGCGTGCCGGCCGCGGCCTGGAAGGTGGTCCGCACCCCGGCGACCTGTGACCCCACCGTCGCACGCTGCAGCACGCCACGCGCCCGCTGCGCGTGCGTCACGGCGAGCTGCCGCACCAGGGCCGCGCGCTGCAGTATGACACCCCGCTGCTCGCGGTAGCTCTTGGCGACTTCGGGGAGGAGCTGCTTCAGGCCGCGTCCGGTGACCGGATCGTCCGCCGGGAAGTACGTGCCTCCGAAGAACGCAGAGCCGTCCGGGGTCAGAAACGCGGTGACGGGATAGCCACGCAGCCCGGCGAGCCACTGTACGGCAGCCTCGTAGCGCCGCGCCACGTCGGGCCGCTCATCGCGGTCCACACGCACCGGCACGAACAACGAGTCGATCATCGCCCCCAGCGCGGGATCGCCGTACACCTCCCGGTCCATTACTGCGCACCAGCGGCATTCGTCGGCGCCGACGTAGAGCAACACCGGTCGGTCGAGCCGTGCGGCGAGGGCGAACGCCTCGCGCCCCCACGGCTGCCAGCTCACGGGCTGCCGTGCGGCCCGCGTTAGGTAGTGCGTGCCCGACTGGGCCATGCGGTTGGTGAGGGGACCGTGCTCGGAGACGCACGCGAGCGCGGCACACGACAGGAAGACCGAGAGGGTTCGCATCGAGGGCGCCTGAAGAGATACCCTCGCCTTCGGGAGCACGTTCCGGCGCGCCCACCGCAGCGGACGATGCGGAATGTGCAACGGCCTGGGCGGTGTCGCCGGTGAGATCGGGCGTGCGGTCCCTCCCTCGATCCGAGCGATCCTGTCCCAGGCCATGTGCAGTTTGTGCATTTGTCGAGCGCCCGTCAATGGGGCACGGCCGCCACACCCCGCGGCGGCGTCCGGGGGTGGTTATAGTTGGGCATGCCCGACATCACCCGTATCACCCCGAAACCCAATGGCCCGCTCATTGTGGAGGGCCCAGTCAAGATCGTCACCCCGGACGGCAGGGAGCTGCCGGTGCCCCCTCGCAAGGACGGCCGGCCTGCGGAAGTCGTTGTCCTGTGCCGCTGTGGAGGCTCAGCGACCAAACCGTTTTGTGACGGAACTCACAAGCGCAACGGCTTCAGCGACGCCGCCCCAGCGGGCCTCGCTCCCACGGTTTAAGCAGGGGGTATTATGTTGTCACCGTCCTGGGCGGGGGGGGCCCGGGGGCGGGGGGCGGGGAGAGCCGCCCGTGCAGCCCCGACCGAGCGTCCCCCAGCCCCTTGCCCCTGCCCCCGAATGGAGGAGCGACATGGCGAAGGCTGGCAAAGCCCCGATGGCCGCGGACGAAGGGTACTGCGTGAAGTGCAAGGCGAAGCGGAAGATTTCGAATGCTCAACAGGTCAAGATGGCGAACGGCCGGCCCGCCCTGAAAGGCGTGTGCCCGGTGTGCGGCACCGGGATGTTCAAGATCCTGCCGCCCAAGTGACCCGCTGACTTCGAGCCGACGACTTCGGCCCCCGGGCGCATCGCAGCGGCCGGGGGCTGCTTGTTAGCGCGCCACCCGTCGTGTCCCATTTCCCTGATAAGCGTAGCGGATCGTGATGCACGCCGTGCCTGCGTCGCGGCAGTAATAGGCGAGCAGCTCGAGTTTCGCGTACGTGGCGCGCGCCGTCCGCACGCCGTAAACGTGATGCTTCGAGGTGAGCAAGTGGCTGAGCATACTGTACTCGTACCACTTCCCGACGGCCGGGTTCGTCGTGTCCGGCGCCGAGGCGTTGGCGGCGTAGCCTGCGGCGGGGAGCTCGACCACGGAGTCGAACGGCACCTGCCCCAGGTCGACGATCCCCCCGCCCGCGGCGGCGATCACGTGGAACCGGCGGAAGGCCACGTCCCACGGCCCCACCTCCACGACGGCGTTCCTGCCGAAATCGAAGCGGCGCCACCGGTCGGTGGCGGAAGCGTCAAGCGTGTACGTCACGGGGCCGACGAGCGAGTCGCCCACGGCGGCAGGTGATGCGGCCGTCAACGCGAAGGGGGGATATGCGGGCTTGGTGAGGGATCCGATCAGGAGCGAAGTGATCAACAAGAGAAACGCGCCCCCCATCACGAACACGAGGATGGGGGGGCGAGCGGTGCCGCTCCGCTCGATCACGGCTCAGCCATGAACGGGTAGGTAAAGCTCCGCGGCGGGACGAAGTTCTCTTTCACCGAGCGCGGGCTCACCCAGCGGATGAGGTTGAGGAGGCTGCCGGCCTTGTCGTTGGTGCCGCTGGCGCGGGCACCGCCGAACGGCTGCTGTCCGACGACGGCGCCCGTCGGCTTGTCGTTCACGTAGAAGTTCCCCGCGGCGAACCGCAGCGCCCGCTGCCCATCCTCCACGGCACGCCGGTCCTGCGCGAAGATCGCGCCGGTGAGCGCGTAGGGAGACGTTTGGTCGACGAGCCGGAGGGTCTCCGCCCAGTGGGACTCGGGATAGACATACAGCGAGAGCACGGGGCCGAAGATCTCCTCACACATCGTGCGATAGGTGGGGTCGTCGGTCTGGATGAGCGTCGGCTCGATGAAGTAGCCGTCGGTATCGTTCGTGCCGCCTCCGGCGAGGATCTTGACGCCGGGGGCGTGCTTCGCGGCCTCGAGATACTCCCTGATCTTGTCGAACGCCTTCCGGTCGATCACGGCGCCCATAAAGTTCCGGAAGTCGGCCGGGTCGCCCATCTTCACCTCCGCGAGCATCGCGAGCACCCGATCGCGCACCTTGGGCCACAGCGTCGCCGGCACGTACGCGCGGGAAGCGGCGCTGCACTTTTGCCCCTGGTACTCGTAAGCTCCACGCACGATGGCCGTCGCGAGGGCGTCCGCGTCGGCGCTGGCGTGTGCCAGGATGAAGTCCTTGCCGCCCGTCTCGCCCACGAGCCGAGGGTACCCAGCGTAGCTTGAGAGGCACTCGCCTACCCGCCTCCAGAGCGTCTGGAACACCTCCGTCGAGCCCGTGAAATGGATGCCCGCGAGGCTGCGGTCGAGGAGGACGCCATCCGAGACCTGAACGGCGGGGCCGGGCACGAAGTTGATGACGCCCGGCGGCAAGCCGGCCTCCTCGAGCAGTTTGAGGATGAAATAGTTCGAGAAGACCGCGGTCGCCGCCGGCTTCCAGACGACGGTGTTCCCCATGATCGCGGGCGATGTCGGGAGGTTGCCGCCGATCGAAGTGAAGTTGAACGGGGTGATCGCGTAGACGAACCCCTCGAGCGGGCGGTACTCGAGGTAGTTCCACGTGCCGGGCGCCGAGATCGGCTGCTCGGCGTACAAGCGCTCCGCAAAGTGCAGATTGAAGCGGAAGAAGTCGATCAGCTCGCAGGCCGCATCGATCTCCGCCTGGTGCGCCGTTTTCGACTGGCCCAGCATCGTCGCCGCATTCACCATCGGGCGGTACCGGGTGGCGAGCAGATCAGCCGCCTTGAGGAAGACCGCGGCGCGCGGCTCGAGGTCCCAGGTCGACCAGTCATGCCACGCCTCGCGCGCCGCCTTGATCGCCGCCTGCACCTCTGCCGGCCCCGCCTGATGCACTTTGGCGAGCACGTGGTGATGGCAGTGGGGCATCACGGCGTCGACGGTCTTGCCGGTGCGGACCTCCTTGCCGCCGATCACCAGCGGGATCTCCACGTGGTGGGAGGAGAGGTCCTTGAGGGCCTTTTTCAGCTCGAGCCGCTCCGAGGTGCCAGGGGCGTAGGAGAGCACCGGCTCGTTGACGGGAACCGGGATCTTGGGGGTGGCGTTCATGCCGGTAATCTAACTGCGCCATCCGCCGTCAGCTGTCAGCGCTGAGAGCCGACAGCCGAAAGCTCCCATGACGATTCACCCCCAAACCCGCATCGGCCACGTGCATCTGACCGTAGCCGATCTCGACCGCGCGCTCGCATTCTATCGGGACGTTCTGGGCTTCGAGGTGACAACGCGGTACGGCGCCGATGCCGTGTTCCTCTCGGCCGGCGGCTATCATCACCACATCGGCCTCAACACCTGGGCAGGCCGCGCGGCCCCGGCTCCCGCGCCGGGCACCACCGGGCTGTACCACTTCGCCATCCTCTTCCCCGATCGCCAGGCTCTCGCGGCGGCCGTGCGACGGGTGATCGACGCCGGAATTCCGCTCGCCGGCGCCGCCGACCACGGCGTCAGCGAAGCCGTTTATCTGCGCGACCCTGACGGCAACGGTGTCGAGCTGTACCGCGACCGTCCCGAAAGCGAATGGCCGCGTGCAGCTGACGGAACGCTCGTCATGTACACGCGGCCGCTCGACCTCGAGGCGCTAGCGGCTGCGCAGTAATTCCGGCGACACCGTTGCGGCCACAATCGGCGGCACCGGCAGCCGCTTCTCCCACCGCGGCAGCATGTCCGGGAGGTTCGCCAGCTCGAAGGCCGCGACCGCTATCACGCTGGACGCTTGCATCAGGTCTGCGGCGATCGCCTTGACGTACGTATCCGACTGGGAGTGATGCGTGTGGTTGTAGCCGCGCGTGATCTGGTTGAAGTTGAACCCCGGCACCCCGTACGGGATGAACGACAGGTGGTCCGTGCCCCCCTTCACGGCGTCGTTGATGGTGTCGGCGTTGAGGCGGTGGACGGGGGCCAGCAGCAATCGCCACAGCGGGTACGACTCGAGGTGGCCCTGGAGCGCCATCCCGGTGATCGCTCCCGCGCCGTTGTCGAGCACGATCACCGCCTGGATCGAGTCCGCCTCTGCGGCGTGCGCCTCGGCGTACTTGCGCGACCCCATGAGGCCCTGCTCCTCCCCCGTGAAGAGAATGAAGCGGATCGTCCGCTTGGGCTTGAGCCCCGACTGCGCGATGATGCGCGCGGCCTCGAGCGTGGCCATAGACCCGGTGCCGTTGTCGGTCGCGCCCGTCCCCAGGTCCCAGGAGTCGAGGTGCGCGCCCACGATCACGACCTGCCCCGGGTGGGCGCTGCCCCGGATCTCGGCGACAGTGTTCCACTGCGGCACCGAGTCCTTCATGTTCAGCGTGTTCTGGATGTTCGCCTCGAGGCGGGGCGTCACGCCCGCCCCGAGCAGCCGGTCGAACAGCGCGTAGTCCTCGTGCGCCACGACCACCTGGCTGAGCGGCAGCACCCGGGTGGGCGAGCCGCTCATGTTCAGCAGGTCTTGCTCCTTGCCGCCATCGAGCAGGATGCCGAGCGCTCCGGAATTCCGCAACACAAACGGCTGGTCGGTGTTGAACTGCGTGAGCCGCGCCCGTGCGGCCGAATCGAGGCGCTGCCCGCCGCCGAACAAGCCCCGGAACGCCGCCCGCTGCCGCTCGGAGTCGGCGGCGGCCATCGGCGGGCCGTCGTTGTTCCACACGAAGGAAGGCGGGCGCAGCATGACCCACGCGCCCTTCACTTTCCCCTTGTTGGCATCGAGACTCTCGGGCGTGGTGGCATCGATGCGCACGACCGGCCCGCTCACCGTCTTGCCGTTGGTGCCGGGCGCCCACGCCCAGCTCGCGGCCGCGACGTCATGAGCACGCGGGGCGGTCAGCCGCATCCACATCGGCCCGCGTGTCCAGGTGCCGCCGAAATTCCATTGCTCGAGGTGGGCGTCGAGCCCGTACTCTTTGAACCGGGCCAGCGTCCAGTCGTTGGCGGCGCGGGCGGCGGGTGAGCCGGTCAGGCGAGGCCCGATCACGTCCGTGAGGTACTGCAGGTTCGGCATCACCTGCGAGTGAGTCAGCCCCTGGTCGATGAGAACGCCGGCACCGGTGGTGTCCACGCTGGGCGTCTGGCCGGCGAGCGGTCGGTGCAGCGGAGCAAGGGGGGCGAGGAGGGCGAGCGCGGCGAGCAGCACGCTTGCCGCAGCGGCACGGAAGCGGTTCACGGGGACATCCCTCACAGGAAGTGCGTGTTCTCTAGGTTACGCACGGCAGGCCGAACCCGTTAGGCCGCGGACGGCTCCCCCGACCGACGCGCATCCGCCGAGCGTTGCGGTGGGACGGGGAGGCTCACCGTGACGGTCGTCCCGCCACCCGGCCGGGAGTCCACCTGGATGCTGCCCCCGAACATGGTGCGCACAACGCTCTGGACCACGACGAGACCCATCCCGCTCCCCTCCCCGAACTCCTTGGTGGTGAACCCCGGCTCGAAGATGCGCTCGAGGTCTTCGCCGCGGATCCCCGCGCCCTCGTCACGCACGGTGAGCCGCAGCGATCCGCCCGCCTGCTCGAGACCCACCCGGATCGGCGCGGGCCTTCCGGCGCTCGCGTCCGCGGCGTTGCGGACCAGGTTCACCAGCATGTCGTAGAGCGCGTTGGGATCGCCTTTGAGATAGACCTCGTCGAGCGTGGAATCGAACTCCAGGGGGATCTTCTTGTCCCGGAGCACACGGCTCTCGAGCGTGCAGCAGGAGCGGACCACGCGCACGGCGTCGAACCGCTCCGAGCGCGCCAGCGTGCCGCGGGCGCGGTCCTTGATGGCGCGCAGGAAGTTGATGCCGCGGTCGATGTCGTCGACCACCTGGCCGAGCTCGTCGAGCATCTCCAGCCGCCGCGCCGCGGCGACCTCGGTCCAGCGGCCGAGCGCTTCCATGGCGAGCTGGAGGCCCGCCCGCGCCGCGGTCAGCGGGTTCGAGACTTCGTGGGCGATGATGCCCGGCAGGGTGGCGAGGTCCTGCAGCGGATCCGCCCGCGTGGCAAAGGGGGTGGCAGGCGCCTCGCGTCGGTCCAGCAGGCCGAGGCACAGGCCGGCGAGCTCGAGGGTGAGGCGCTCCCGGCTGCGGCGCTCCCGCCCTTCGGGCGGGGGAGCCGGCGGGCGGGAGCGCAGCGGGGCGACGACCCAGTGCCCCTCGCCGGCGCGCGCTCCGACGAAGCGGCCGCCTTGCACGATGTGGATGCCCCAGCGCCGCAGCGTGGCGTCGACGTCAAGCTTGCTGTCATGGTAGCCGGGGGTGGGGTCGCTCGAGGCATGGGGCTCGAGCTCGGCACCGGCGGACACCTCCCACACGGTGACGGGCCGGCCGCCGAGCGCCACGCTGGCCTGCCGCAGGATCTCGCGTCTGCCCTCCACGAAAGTCTCTGGTCCGCTCACCCAGGCTCCATAGGGCGCACGGAAGCGCCGCGGCGGTCGACACGTGCGGCCGGCGCCGGTCACGACCGTACCTCCAGCTGCAATGGGGGGCGCGCACTACATATGCGATATCTGCTCGGTGGCGTCAAGCAACGCGCAGCGCGGCCGCTAGCCCCGGCGCACCAGCCTAGGCCGTCGGTTCTACACCTTTTGGCAGGTTGTCGCTGGGTGACGTATTCTTCTTTAATATGCTACGCCGCATATGCTACACCGTGCACAGCCCATGAGGAGCACCAGCTAATGGGCCGCGACGCCCCGCCCCCGGCGACGGCGCGGACGCAGCCGGTCCCGCGGACCGCGATCGAGGGCCCGCGCGACCGCGAGCGCATCCGTACGGTCGTGGTGCCCGACCATGACGATCTGGCGGCGCTCCTAGCGGAGCGCATCGTCGAGACGATCCGGCGCGAGGTGGCCGCAAAGGGCCGCTGCGTCCTCGGCCTCGCCACCGGCAGCACGCCCCTCGGCATCTACCGCGAGCTGATCCGCCGGCACCAGGCCGGGGAGCTGGACTGCTCGGCCGTGGTGACGTTCAACCTCGACGAGTACTACCCGATGCCGCCCGACAGCCCGCACAGCTACCGGCGGTACATGTGGGAGAACCTCTTCGCCCACGTGAACATC
>Ga0134071_10000407_pt1 | contig 14244 bp, 12 predicted proteins | sample 15_taG_27_FD_94466 | JGI IMG/M metagenome (GOLD analysis project Ga0134071, IMG submission 94466) | Grasslands soil microbial communities from the Angelo Coastal Reserve, California, USA - 15_D_Rain_40cm_5_09082015 | ecosystem: Environmental > Terrestrial > Soil > Grasslands ...
ACGATCTCAAAAGTTGCGGTTGGATAAAAGCGCCTTTCGTTCCTGCCTCACTAGCGGCAAGTTCCAGCAGGACATACAGGCGAACCGCGAACAAGGAGTCGAGGCTGGAGTTACCGGCACGCCCGCCTTTTTCATCAACGGCGTGTTTTTGAGTGGCGCCCAGCCACAGGCGGAGTTTGAGAAGATTATCGATCGCCAGCTCGCGCTCAAGGGGAACGGGGAGCGGCTGCCATGATAGTCGATAAACGTTAGTCTGCGTGGGTCCCATCAACGTTAACCGTCACTCAGAATAGGATTTTCAACTCAAGTACCGGGATTTCTTTCTGAGGAAGCTCGTAGCTGGGAACATGCAATCCCTAGGGTCAGGCCGATGTTCGACCTGACCCGAAAACCTTCAACAGCAGCCCGTACGAGACAATCATGGCGGGAACAGGGCAAAAATAACGGGGGAAAATGACATGCGCTTTTGCTTACGCCGCTTTTTGTTTTCCGTTTTGACGGTTCTGCTTTGCTCACAGTTGTCCGCGGCAGCAGATTTTGAATCGGCCATGCGCGCTTACGAAAAAAAGGACTACGCTGGTGCCTTCAAAGAATTTGCCGTGGTAGCGGAACAGGGCAACGCCGAGGCCCAACTCATCTTGGGCAAAATGTACATGATAGGACAGGGTGTTAAAAAGGATTCTGACCAGGCTATTAGGTGGTTTAAGGCAGCCGCTGATCAAGACAATGCGGACGCGCAATTCTTTCTGGGCGCGATGTATCTGCTGCCCCAGAGGGACATCTCCGAAGGGCTGAAGTGGCTTAAGCTTTCCGCCGACCGGGACCTGCCAGATGCTCAATTCCTCCTCGGCATGGCCTACCTGAAGGGAGAGAATTTCACGCACGACCTCGTGCAGGCGTATATGTGGCTGGAGTTGGCCGCCGCGCATGGTGGTGAATTTTACCAATCACAGCGGAATGACGCGGAAAGACAAATGACTGCAGAGCAGATCGCCCAGGCCAAAGCGCTGGCGGCGGCGTGGAAACCCAAAGTCGCGGCCGTTTCCGGCGAAGGTCGTAAAGACGAGACAAAACCGAAGTAACCACGCGGAGTTTTGAGTTGTGAGTAAATCCGGTCTGAATCAAAACTCAGAACTCATGACTTAGAACGCAAGGGCTGCGCAACGTATCATCAAACTGGGATATCAAGGGCGCAGCCCTTGTTTTCAATTCGCTTCTGTTTGCAGGCCGAGCAACAAGAGCGATTTCGGCGTGACGCCATACGTCGCTCCTACGTTCAACTGCGGCGTCCCCTCGGCATTAGGGTGGTTCGTGTCGATGAGGAGAATCCAGGCCGACGCGCCTGCGACGGAAGGCATGTTGAATTGAACGAGCTGATTGGACGCATTGACGATCAGAAGCACCGTGGCTTCCTTTCCTCGTTGGCGGATGCCCGTGGTTTGGGCACGGCCATCCATCAGCAGGCCGAAGCAAAGCATGTTTTTATCGGCCCAGTGCGAATCGTTCATCTCGCTACCGTTTGCATTGATCCAAGTGCTGTCTTTGAGGCCGAGTTCCTCGTTGTATTCCCCGGTCAAGAAGCGATTCCGGCGGAGGATCGGATACTTCAACCGGAGACGGGTCAGCTTTTGAACGAATCGAATCAGCGACTCGCCACGCTCCCGATAGTTCCAGTTCACCCAGCTTATTTCGTTGTCCTGGCAATACGCGTTGTTATTTCCATTTTGACCCCTGCCAAATTCGTCGCCGGCAACCAGCATCGGCGTGCCTTGAGAGAACAGGAGAGTGGCCAGAAAATTTCGGATCTGTCGGTCGCGAAGTTCGCGGATATTGGGATCGTCGGTTAGACCCTCGGCGCCGCAATTCCAGGAGCGGTTGTTTGTCGTGCCATCTGCGTTGTTTTCGCCGTTCGCTTCATTATGTTTATCGTTGTAGGTAACGAGGTCATTCAAAGTAAACCCGTCATGAGCCGTGACAAAGTTTACCGATGCCCAAGGCCGTCGTCCCTGGTGATTGAAAATATCACCGGATGCGCACAGGCGCGGGGCCAGCACCGAAGCCGGTGCTTCTCCTCGCCAGAAATCGCGAATTGTGTCTCGGAATTTGTCGTTCCACTCCGCCCATCCAGGAGGAAAGCCCCCTACCTGGTATCCGCCGGGTCCGCAATCCCACGGCTCAGCGATGAGTTTGACGCGTCCAAGCAATGGATCCTGGCTGCAGGCTTTTAGAAAACCGCTCTGGTTGTCGAACCCGTTCGGCTCGCGCGCAAGGATAGTTCCCAGGTCGAATCGAAAGCCGTCCACATTCATTTCTTCGACCCAATACCGGAGACTGTCTGTGACCATCTGGATCACTCGAGGATGACTCAGATTCAATGTATTTCCGGTGCCGGTATCGTTGATGTAATAACGCTTGTTCTCCGGCGTCAACCGGTAATAACTCGCATTATCGATACCCTTGAAAGAGAGAGTCGGTCCGAGTTCGTTGCCTTCAGCAGTGTGGTTGTAGACAACGTCGAGGATTACTTCGAGGCCGGCTTGATGGATTTGCGCGACCATTTCCTTGAATTCGCGCAGCACGTCCACGGGCGAAGCGGCATAACGAGGATCGGGTGCGAAGAAGCCGATCGTGTTGTATCCCCAATAATTCGCCAGTTTCTTTTCGATCAGATGACTCTCGTCAATGAACGTGTGTATCGGCAGAAGTTCCACGGAGGAGACGCCCAGCGACTTGACGTGGTTGAGCACTTCCTTCCTGCCCAGCGCTGCGTACGTTCCCCGTTGGGCCTCGGGAACGGCTGGATGCATCTTGGTGTATCCGCGGACGTGCATTTCGTAAATGACGGTCCTATCCCACGGAATCTGACGCCGCCCACGCTCGCCTGTCCAGTCGAAGTTACGATCGACTACGGTACATTTCGGCATAAAGGGCGCACTGTCTCGTTCATCGAAAGTCATGTCGTCCCGGGACTCCATCTGATAACCAAAAAGTGCGGGATTCCATGTGAGGCGACCCATGTGTGCAAAAGCATAAGGATCGAGCACGAGCTTGTTCGGGTTGAATCGGTGTCCAGCTGCTGGTTCATACGGGCCGTGCACTCGAAAGCCGTACGGCGTGCCCGGCCCGATGTCGGGTAAATAGCCGTGCCAGGTCTGGTCGGTATATTCGGGAAGAGCAACGCGCTCGATCTCCCGATCACCCTGAGGATCAAAGATCGAGACTTCTACCTTTGTCGCGTTTCCTGAGAATAATGTAAAATTCGTTCCGTGGCCGTCCCACGTTGCGCCGCGCGGATGCGGACAGCCTTCTCGCAATTTCATACCCGAGGTGTGTTCTACTTTTCGGTCCAGATGACTGCCATACGCAGAGGCTTGGCACGTTTTCTGCCGCGGCCACGTGCCTGTATTTAATGGGTTGCGAAGCTACCGGCAGCACGACAATTCAATCGCATCGGTAAATTTCTCCTGCGCGTCAGGGAAATTGTCCCAACCACCGATGCTGGTCCATTTCGACGCGCCGATCCATTGTAGGCGCGGTCTATGACCGCGCGTTTTGTACAATCAACGAAATACGCGCGGTCGTAGACCGCGCCTACAGACATTACGCGCCGTCAGCTTGACATTAATCCCGCGTGCATTATGATGACGGCATCTCGTTTAAGACGATGACAGGCAACGGAGGAGCGATTTTCTAAGGCGAGGAGACAGGCTATGGCCAACCGCATCAATGGTTCGATAATTGTGATCGTCGTGCTCTCAGCTGCTGTGGGGGTAGGAATTGGAATAGCAATGACGCGCTCGACGGCGCGGGGGCCGTCATCGCCTTCGCGCATGCCGGATGGTAAGCCGAACTTCAGCGGTGTCTGGCAGGCCATCAATGAGGCGCATTGGGACCTGCAAGCTCACGAAGCACGCGCCGGCGCGGTGACACAGCCTGGTGTTTATCCGGATTATGAATTCGCCCGCGTGCCGGCAGCCCCCGTGCTCGCGCTCGGCGCTGCGGCAGGTGTGCCGGGATCGCTTGGGGTAATCCAGGGCGACGGGGAGATTCCTTACAAACCCGAAGCGGCTGCAATAAAAAAGGAGAACGCTGCAAACTGGATCGATCGGGATCCGGAGTTGAAGTGTTATCTGCCAGGCATTCCGCGCGCAATGTATATGCCGTATCCGTTTCAGATCGTTCAGAGCACCAACAAGGTTCAGATGGCATTCACCTTTTCCAACGCGGCTCGTACGATTCATCTGGACAAGGCCGAGGGTCCGCCGGACGATACATACATGGGTCATTCGGTCGGTCACTGGGAAGGTGATACGCTGGTCGTCGACGTGACGGGCTTCAACGGCAAGAATTGGTTCGACAGGGCCGGAAATTTTCACAGCGCTTCCCTCCACCTTGTAGAACGCTTCACCCCCATCAGTCCTGACGCCATTCGCTACGAAGTGACGATTGAGGATCCGGAAACTTACACGCGGCCGTGGCGAATCGCGATGCCGCTCTACCGCCGTCTGGAACCCAATATTCAGCTCATCGAGTATCCCTGCATCGAGTTTGCCGAAGAGTTCCTTTATGGAAATGTGCGTAAGAAGCAACTGGTGAAGCGGTGGGAAGGGGAGACGATGATCGTCGACATCACACGCAAAGTTCCACCAGGCGACAAATTTTTTGAATGGTATAGAAAGTGAAGGAGGTTCATCCAATGCGAACGAAACTGGCCCTTATGAGCGCCGTACTCGGTTTGTTGTTGGTTGGCCGAGTAGCGCCGCTCGCCGCACACCATGCGTTTTCAGCCGAATTTGACGCCAACAAACCTGTCAAGTTCGAAGGCACGGTCACGAAAATGCAATGGACCAATCCGCACGTGTGGCTCTACGTTGACGTGAAAAAGCCCGACGGCAAAGTCGAAAACTGGGCTTTCGAGGCCGGTACCCCGAACGTTCTGTTTCGGCGCGGGTTTACAAAGAATGCTCTGCTGCCCGGAACGAAGGTCGTCGTGGACGGATACCAATCGAAGGACGGGTCACACCGGGCGAACGGAAGGGACATCACCCTCGCCGATGGACGCAAGCTGTTCCTCGGCTCGACAGGTACGGGCGCTCCGTACGAGCTGTCCCCGGGTGTTAAGCCTTAAACGACAATTGAACATTGAATATTGAAGGTAATTCGGGGACAGACACCGAATTCTGAGGTACTAGAATTCGGTGTCTGTCCCCGAATTACCTTCAATACGCATTCCCAGCTGTCTCTCCGCGAAATTTTCTCCTATTGTGGCCGGCTGAACGGTTGACCTAGAATCAGTCGGCCCCAACTTCCATAGGAGTTAGATCCAGTGTTTCTTTCAATCTTTAGGGCAATCGAAGAAACCGGCCTTAGTGTCTGGATTCGCGAATCGGATTCCGTTTTCTCTTTCTGGTGCATCCTTTCGGTGCACGCGATCGGCATGGGCGTGCTGGTCGGCGCGAGCGTCTTAATCGGGTTGCGATTTCTTGGTCTCGCACCGGACTTGCCTTTGGCACCGCTTCAGAGGTTTTACCGGTTTATATGGGTCGGGTTCTGGATGCAGGTGGGATCCGGCATCCTTTTATTGATTGGCTACCCGACAAAATCTTTAACGAACCCGCTTTTCTACGTCAAGCTGACGCTCATCGGACTCGCCATGGTCTCGATGCAAATGCTGCGGAGTCGGGTCTTCGCCGACTCCAGCCTCAGTGAGGCAGCGATGATGGCGAAGGGCCGGGTCTTTGCCGTGTCGTCGCTGGTCTTTTGGGTTGCAGCCGTTACCGCGGGTCGTCTGCTGGCTTATACGTACACCGTCCTCACAGCGTAGGTTTAATCTTTATGACTTTGCCACATATCCATCTCTTATTGAATCATTGGCCGATCATCGGCGCTTTCGTCGGGCTCTTCCTTTTTCTGGTTGCGTTTTTTGCAAACAGCGACGATCTGAAGCAAACCAGCCTTGCATTTTTCACGATCCTTGCGCTTCTGACGCTTCCGACCTATATGAGCGGCGACGTCGCGAACGAGGTCCTCAAACAATCCAATCCCGCTGCTGTGCCGAAGGACTTGGTCAGCACCCACCAGGGCGCTGCATGGCTGTCTTTGGTGTTCATGGAGATTACGGGGGCAGTCGCGTTGCTCGGACTGTGGCAGTTCAGCCGGATGTCCCGTCCCGCGCCAGGTCCGGTAGCGCGGTGGAATTTCGCAGTCGTGCTCTGTCTCTCTATTGTGACTGCGGGACTGATGATGGTCACAGGTAATACCGGCGGAGCCATCCGCCACCCGGAAATTTTCTCGGGCGACCATGCCGCCTCGACCATCGGCGCAATAGGCTCCAAGATAGTTCCTCTAGTTTCTTACTTCGCTACCGGGTTTTCACGCTGGGTCTGGCCGGCTCTCGAGACGCTGCACTTTCTTGGTCTGATCTTGATCGTGGCGGCAATCGGCGGCCTTAATCTCCGTTTACTGGGATTCGTGAAAGATTTACCCGTAGCTCCACTGCACCGGTTACTACCGTTGGGAATTGCCGGATTAGTCATCAACATAATTACGGGCATTCTCTTCTTTATCGGCATGCCGTTCTTCTATGCCTGGAATCCTCTCTTTCATTTAAAGATGGCAGGCGTGGTTGTTGCGGGGGGGATCCTGGTGTTGTTTAACTGCAGCTCGGCTTTCCGCAGTTGCGCAAAGTTGGGCCCCGGGGAAGAGCCGCCCGCATTCGCAAAATTTATCGCGGCAAGCTCCTTGTTCCTGTGGTTGGTGATCATCGTTCTGGGCCGCTATCTTCCCTTGACCCAGGAATCGCTGCAGTGAGACTCCTAGCGGCCGGCTTTGCGGACCGCTTTTTGCTCGCTGACTGCTCGGTTGCCGAGACCTGTACCCGTTCCGGTGCGCAGAGTAAGACCCGTGACGGCGCCGCTTGAATCCTTCACGAATTCCACCTGATCCCCGAAGAATGCTGCGGTGAAGCTTGTTTCCGACTGGGGCGCGAGAGGCTCTACCTCGCCAGTCGCGGAGAGTCGCAGGACCAGCAATTCGCCATCGATGGTGACGACCGCCTCACGTCCCGGCGCAAACTCGTAAGTCCCCGCGTACTTCGTAAGCGCCTCTGGACTGAGCCGGAGCCGGTTTCCGCCCACCAGGTGCCGGGCATGCTCTGCATACTCGCAGATCGTCTCAAGAACATCGGTATCGACTACCAACGTTTTGTCCGCCTTGAAGGTGATCGGCCTGGTAAATGTTTTGGGATCTTCGATGGTCATTTCGAAGTCCATATGTCCGAAGTCGCGGCGGTGGAAACGTTCAGTGATGCGGAGCTCTTCCGAATGGGGATGGCCGGCGAAATCCAGCCAGGTCCTGTCATTGAATCCGGCGGTGGTGACCACCAGCGTTTCTCCCTCCCAGTGCCCCGCCGAGTAACCTAACCACGAGGGATTCATCTCCTCAGGCAGGCCACGTCCATCGGTCAAAATGGTTCGCGTGACGTTACTGTTGGAATTACCTTCATTGATAATCACCATCACCGACGGCGTCTGGACGATACGCGACACACTTGCAAGGTGATAGTACGGTGGCGGGTCGGGCAGGCAATGCGCGCGGGGGCTGTCCGCTCCCAGATCCAAGACGTGTTGCTCGTATACCGACTGTGCCCATGGCTGAATCTCGTTGGGCTTGAGATCTACGGCAATATTTCGCAGATACGGGCTGTTCTGCGGCGCGCGCCAGATGCCGGAGAGGTCGGGCTTGCCGTCCGGATTTCGAGGTACAGGGGCCGACAGATCGGGCTTGCCGTCCGCAGTCCGCGGAATTCCCGGTGTTTTGTAATTCAGCCACTGCGCCGACAAAGGAGGGGACAGTTGGAACATGACGATTGTCAGTGCAGCCACAGCACAAAAGAGTCTAATTTTCATCTCAAGCCTCATCGGTGAAGAGCACTATTCCCCTCCTTGCATCACCGCAAGGAGGGGTGGCTGGGTCATCAAGAACAATGTCGCGAAGCTACCGAACTTGACGCAGCCGGGGTGGTTTTCCTTGTTGTTCTCATTCGGAAAACCACCCCGGCCTCGCTATCAGCGGATGCTGCGCGGCATTTTATTGTTGCTCGGCCACCCTCCTTGCGGTGATGCAAGGAGGGGAATAAGCCGCGCCCCGTAATTCGTTTACATCTTCATAGACCGCCGCCTCAGTTGGATCAGTTGCGTTCAGGCACGGGTTCCAACTCAAGCTCGACTCTGGTGTTCATGTCCGCCGTCACCTCGACGGGCAGACCGAACGTCACATACGTGGTCTGCGAGACGAAGAGCCTATATGTGCCTTTCGTCACACGGACCTTCGCTACGCCACGGTTGTCGGTGACGGCATTGTAGGGGTGCATGACGACACGTGCACCGACGAGGGGCGTTTGACCATCTTTGTCGACCGCTTCAACGGTTACGACATACTCGGGCTTGCTGACGACACGGACTCCAAAACTGATGGAGCCCTCAGCGTGCGGAACCGCCGCATCCGATCCTCGGCCTCTGACAGTCCACGTGTAGAGGCCCTCCCGCGACGGAGCTGTGAGTTCGATCTCCGCAGCAAATAGACCGGTAGTACCAGGCCAGCGTTCGCCAGAGAGCGTCGAACTTAGCACTTGCTTCCCTTCGTGGTCGTAGATTCCGAAGTCCCTGTTGGTGAAGTCGCACTCGTTGGAGCACTTGATCCCAACCTTCATCCGGAATCGTTCGCCAGCGACGACCGCCGACGGCGTATCCCATGCGACGACATGCGTGGTGTGAGGCTTGACCGTGAACGAAATCGGCGTGGACGCCTGCGCGTATGAAACGCCTTCCTTCACCATCGCCGGAGACATGCCCGACCAGGTGTATTGCCCGGGCTTGATCGGCGCTTTCACCACGAACTCAGGGGTCAGGTTTGTGAGGCCATCGAATTCGTTGAACTCAACGCGACGTGCGTCGGCGCCCGTGTGGTCTTTAATCAACATCGTGTGCCCCCGTAGATCGCGCGCGGGGGCACATGAAAGTTTCCCCTGCAGCGTCATCTCAGCACCAGCGTCAACGACCGCAGGAGAAATGTCGACGGCGCACGTCGTGTGGACGCGCGTCTTATCGGTTTGCGAAGCCATGTGACCGTTTATGAACTGCTCGGTTCCTTGACGGCGTTCGTGCCGGCGATGTAGCCATGGACGAGCGCTCTACCCAGGCCATGTTGATTGCCGCCTCCGCTGGATTCTCCACCCGCATAGAGGCCCGGGATGGGCTGACCCTGCATGTCGATGACCTGGGCCTTCCCATTGATCCGGAGACCACCGTAGGAATCGTGCCAGACCGGATAGAGTGTCGCCGCGTAGAATGGCGGTTTTTCGATTTTGTACATGGGTGCATCCGCGCCGCGTACAAACTCCGGATCGCTACCCTTATCGACATACGAGTTCCACTTGGTCACCGTCTGCACCAGGTAGGTGAGCGGAACCCTCTGGAATTCATGACCGCGGTGAATCTTCGCGGCCAGCTCCTCGATCGTATCGGCGCTGAAGAAGAAGCCATTGGTCGGCGATGTGAAAGGCGGATCAATGTTCCATTTATCACGCTCGACTGCAGCACGGTCGAAGATCGTCCAGATCGGTCCGGAGAAGAAGTCGGGGGCCTTCGAACCTTCGTTCATTGCCAACGCGGCATGAATGCTATTGGGCTCCGAGTAGGTCTTCCTGATGTTTTCTGCGCTCGCATTGCGCCAATCCAACTGCACATGCTCGAGTCCCGACTTCGGCTGGCCCCTGCGGGGCCCGGCCGGAAAGGCGGCGCCGCCCTCCCGCTTTGTAATGAGCATTTCGTTGAAGAATCTCTTCCCGACCTGGTTGACAACAATCAGGTGCTGGAAGGAAGCGTCGGGAAGGTTGATGCCCGTGGACCCGCGAAACGCAAAAGTCGGATGACCGGGAAGCATGTCCGTATATGGATCGCGCGTGGCCAGGTTCCCGGGAATGTGGAACGTGTTGTTATAAGAGAGATTCTGTTGCATTCCCGCCAGGTTCGCCCCGATCCTCATTCCCGCGATGATCCCGCTGGCGTCCTGACCTCGCGGTCCCAGGAGGGCCCAACCGCTGGAAACGAAAGCAGGCTCTCTCCATCCCGCGTAGAACATGCTGCGGAACTGCGGATTGGCCCCATGACCTCCGGCGCCGATGATGATCGCCTTGCGCGCTCTGATGTATATCGTTTCCGTGCGATCGTCGACGTTGCCGTTCTGCCAGAGGCTCTCCAGACGTCTTCCGGTCTGCGGATCGAGCCTCGGCGAATAGCTGGCCCGGATACCCACAACCCGGCCCGAGAACTGCTGCTCGCGAATAATCTCGTCCATGTGGCGGTTGAGAATGAACTGCACACCTTTTTCACGAGCGGAAAACTCCAGGCACCGGGAAAGTGCCGCGCCGTTGGCGCGCGCGCCTTTGCTGGCGACGAAGCTTCCGTCTTCCATCACACGTGGCGCGAAGTGACTCGAACTCGTGCCAGGGATTCCGGCATCCTTCTTCGTGATCGTTCCTTTCTTGATGTCCGTCGTGGGGCCTTCCATCAGGAAGGTTACAGCCCGCCTCGCGCGCGACATGCCGCCATTACCGTGCGTTCCGAATATCCGGCCAAAGCGGACATAATTCGCCATGAGGAATTCTCGAGTGGCGAAGCAGTTGTCGGCATAGGCCCGATGGAGGTCGCGTTCGTTGTATCGGTAGGGTGCCTGGGCCGCGGCGTCCATCACTGACCAATCTGTATGGTCCCTGAACAGGAAGTCTGTATCCTCAGTCAGTTCCTCCACCGATTGCCGCCGTGGCGCCGTGACGAATCCCTCCCGGTCGTTTTCGCCGGCGATGTCCCTCAACTGGAGTGGATCTCCTCCGCCAAAAGAAACCTGTCCGCCGCTATGCAGCATCTTGCCGCCAAGATCGAAGTTCTGATCGACGACGATCACGGACGCGCCAAGGTCCCGCGCCCGAATGGCAGCGGGCAAGCCGGTGCATCCTCCTCCGATGATGACGATATCGGCCTCGTAGTTCCATTTGATGGCGTCGACCGGGGAAACTTGCGCTAAAGCGGTTCCCGACGTCGACAGAACGGCCGCACCTACGCCAGCGGCTCCTTTCTTAACGAAGTCTCGCCTGCTAACGGCCTTCTTGCCCTGGAGCTTTCGATCTTTCTGATCCGCGTCCGGTTTCTTCGACATGTGTTTACCCTCCTCAGTGAGCAATTCCGGAACAACTGTAGCGGAATTGGATTCTGTATTGTAGGCGCGGTCTATGACCGCACGCATTTTGTTGATTCCACGGAAGACGCGCGCTCATACAGCTCGCCTACAGCCGCGTCCCGTCGATTCGTTCACAGCTTCATAGACCGCCGCTACAGTTGTTGCTGTCATGGGCTCCTGAATGTGCGAATAGTACATCCAGTAGCCGCAGTTGGACAGATTTTTTTGACGCTCGGTTTTCACTTCCCCAAGTGAGTGCGGTCCTTCTCATTCTCGGCGCAGACGTACTCCAGCAAGTCGCTGTCGGGCATCAACCGCAATGCGGTTTTGATGCTGAAGGGCCGCGTGTAGTACTTCGGATCATTAAAGGTGATCTCCAGATCCATGTGGCCGAAATCGCGCCGGCGATAGCGTTCGGTAATGCGCATCGATTCGCTGCGCGGGTGACCGAATGCGTCGAGCCATGCACGGTCGTTGAGGCCGTTGGTTTCGACGACGAGCGTATCGCCTTCCCAATGCCCGACTGAGTATCCCATCCAGGTAGGGTCTGGATCCTTGGGAAGGGGCCGGCCATCGGTGTGAATCTGGCGGGGAGGGTCGGCCGTCTCAGACAACAGCGTGATCTCCTGGGGCGTTTGAATGATCTTGAAGGTGAAAACTAGAAGCGCGAGGGGGATGCCACCCGGGAGACACTGAGTGTGCGGATACTCCAGCGGACTTTGCATTCGGTGCTTGAGGATCGCAGCCGCCTCCGGCCGGAGCGGCTCCTCTTCGGGCCTGATGCCCCAAAATACGTTCAATACATTCGGGGTGATATCGTGCGTGTCGACCTGCAGCGCACTGAACCCCTTGCCCAGGACACTGTCGTATTCACTCGCGGGTCTCCGTTCCGCCTGCCACAGTCCGGAGACGTCCGGCTTGCCATTCAGCCGTGGTGCGGGAGCAGTCAGGTTGGGCTTGCCGTCTTTGGTACGAGGGATACGAGCATCGGGGTAGTTCACCCACTGCGCGTGTGCATACGTGAAAGCCCCGGCAAGCATAATGCCGATGATCAGGGTAAGATTGCGCATAGCGCGCAATCTTACCTCTTTAACGGGCCGAGAAGCCATCATGCGGACGGCGATTTGTCTATGCCCTCATAAGGTCCAGTTGCTGATTGCTACGCTCCTCCACTTCTCGTTGCAAACCGAGAATGTCGAGTTCGACTTCCAGGATCTGTTTCTTAATCGTGGCCACGCGTAATTCTTTTTCGGAGATTTGAATCTCGACATCAAGATGCTGCAGTCGTTGTTCCTGTTCTTCTGTCATTGTTGACTCCTGTCCTGTTTTTTTGTTGGTTAAACGGTAAGTGCTTCGGGGGAACTCTCAATCAAAAGGTGGACTTCTGCCTGACCCCGTTCGATGGCATTCATGAACACAGGCTCCGTGATAACTCCCCTGGATACGACGTTAAACTCGGTATCCGAAGCGTGCAACACTGCCGGCGTGTTTGCCGCTGCTCCTCCATCAGTGACGAAATCAAAACAGTGGCGAAGAACCGATGTGGCATCGATCCTTCGGATTGGAACCGCGAGCTTCTCGTTATGGCCTGGTGTACCGATGAGCAACACCTCGCCATTGAGAATTTCGGCCTCGCCTTCGAGATAGGAAGGAAGAAAGGCGATCAAATCATCCGGCGTTTTCCACTCGAGGGAAGCGCGCCGGAAGACCGCCAACATGTTGGTCGACACCCAATCCTTCAAAATCGAAAAACGGATGTGACCATGAGGAGTGATGATGTCTTTCTTGACCCGCACATACTCCGTGTTCCTCGGTTTTAATTCGGAATACGGAATGGGAGAGTGCTGAGGTACCGGCCGCATCTGCAGAGTCTTTTGAATATTTTTCGAGATGCCTGCCAGGATTTGTTCGTTGCGGTCTTCGCCTGTTCCAAGCGCGCCGTCAAGATCTACGCGCACTACCGACTCTGTGACCGCCGGCGCGGCGACGCTTCGAGCGATGCTGACTGGCGCGTTCGCCGGTTCACTCGGTATCGCGATCGCTCTAGGGACTTGCCGCTCTCGTTCTGGTGGTTTCCGCGCGGATGCCACCGGCAGAGGCCTGGTCTGCCGGGTCTGTGATGTTTGTACGGCCGGACGGATCAGTGAAGGCGTGACCGGCTCGTGAGCTCGCATCTGGCGCCTCTTGTACAGAATGAGAACGCACATGAGAACCGCTGCTGAAAGAACGCCTAACTGAATGATTACTGCGTTTGTCATTGACGCCTCCTACGTCCCGTAATGTGAAGGATCGTTTCTATGATGACGATGAGTGGGACAGGAATGGTCCATCGCACGATTGAAGCTAATCGACGTCATTCCCCTCCTCGCAGAGGAGGGGTGGATGCGCGATCAATAGAAGCTGCGAAGCCACCGTATTTCGCGCAGACGGGCGCGAAGCGCGAGCGCGGTAGCGCGAAGCCGTAATTAGTGGTCAGTTCGGCTGGCCTTTGAAGCCGTGCCGAACTGACCACCCCGTCCGCGACAAATCGGAACAGATCCATTTTTATTGATGTCGCGGCCACCCCTCCTCTGCGAGGAGGGGAATGTTCTCTCGCACGAATTGGCAAAAAAATTGAAGCTGAGTCACTACTCCGGCGCTTATTGACACGCGCCGCGGCCGGGGGTATAGGGAAATGGCGGCTCAGGGTTACGAATGGATTGGAGGAAGCTCATGAATGCAAGATCGCTCGCTCGATGGTTATTCACGCTATGTGTGGCCATCCTGTCGATCGGGGGCGCAGCGTGTGCCGCCGATGTGAACGTGATGATCTCGGCCGGCTTTTACGCGGTCTATTCCGAACTGGGCCCGGCTTTCGAGCGCGCGAGCGGCCACCATCTGATCACCACGCGGGGGCCCTCGCGTGGTGACTCGCCGGAGGCGATTCCCACCCGCCTGGCGCGAGGCGAGACCGCAGACGTCGTGATCCTTGATGGCGGGTCGGCCGACGAACTCACGAAGCGAGGATTG
>Ga0134071_10000408_pt1 | contig 14242 bp, 8 predicted proteins | sample 15_taG_27_FD_94466 | JGI IMG/M metagenome (GOLD analysis project Ga0134071, IMG submission 94466) | Grasslands soil microbial communities from the Angelo Coastal Reserve, California, USA - 15_D_Rain_40cm_5_09082015 | ecosystem: Environmental > Terrestrial > Soil > Grasslands ...
GCGCCGTTACGAGCCCGAGGCGGTGGTGGACCTGGCCACTCTCACGGGCGCCATCAGCATCGCCCTCGGCCACCTGGCCGCGGGTCTCTTCACCCCCGACGAGGATCTCGCGGCCGAGCTGCTAGCGGCCGCCGCGGAAACCGGCGAGCGGCTGTGGCGGATGCCCCTGTGGCCCGAGTACGCGAGCGAGCTCAGGGGCGACACGGCGGACTTCGTGAACTCGGCGGGGCGCGAGGGGGGCTCGATCCTGGCCGCGACGTTCCTGCGCCACTTCGCGCGCGACCTGCCCTGGGCGCACCTCGACATCGCGAGCACGGCCTGGTCCCCGGTGGATCGGCCGCACGAGCCCCGCGGACCCACCGGTTTCGGTGTGCGTCTGCTGCTCGAGTGGATCAGCCGCCGGGCCGCGGACCCCGGGAAGAGCGCCGCGCCGGCGGCGGCTCGCGCTCGACCCTGAGCCCGGCTTCCGGCTGGATCAGCCGCAGCATGCGGCCGGCGGGCGACACCCAGGCGATGAACTGCGTCGCCGGATCGGCCAGGCGGAGCTTTCGGGCCTGAATCTGGCGGTTTCCCCAGCGGATCTCCTCGGTGCCGAGGTCGGTAGCCGAGGCCGAGATCACGCTGTCCTTGACGCCGAGCGACAGCACCCAGATCGGGCGGGTCCCGAACACCCGGTGCTGCAGCGTGCGACACATCATGTCGAACAGCACGAAGACCTGCGGATCGACGATGTACAGGTGACCGGGAGGCCGAGCGAGCTGATCCCCCGAGCCCTTGTCCCCGATCTCGCGGAAGACCGCGAAGGTCGTGTCCCTCGGGAACACCCCGCGGCGGACGGACTTGCCCTGGAACTTCTGGGTCGACTGGTAGGAGCGGAGGTCGTATTCGAGCGAATCCGCGACCAGCATCACTTCCTTGTCCAGGGTGTCGTCGCCGCTCGGGGTCGAGACCAGACGGCGGAGGTGCGATGAGATCACCAGGCTGTCGCCCTTGAGGTCGTAAGCGAAGGTCTCGGTTCCGACCGCGTGGCCCCCGAGGTAGACCCGAAAGACCCCCTGGTCGACGTGGTCGGCCCGGAGCGGCGCTCTCGTAAGGCCAAGGCACGCCATGGAAAGGACAAGACAGAAGCGGAGTCTCATGGAAGGGATCTCGGCTCGATGGATGGGGTCCGCTGGGCGCGGACCCTTGATCCACAAGGCTAGCACAAGGCAGGCCAGGCGGGACTAGCCGATCGCGCGCTCGAAGCGCGCCACGCACTCGATGTGCGGGGTGTGCGGGAAGAGGTCGAATGGCTCCACCTCGACCAGGGTATAGCCGAGCGCCCCGAAGTCGTGGCCGTCACGCGCCAGTGTGGCCGGATTGCACGAGACGTACACCACCCGCCCTGGCCGGAGCTCGGCGACCCGCGCCACCACGCGGGGGTGGAGCCCGGCCCGCGGAGGATCGACGACCACGAGGTCGGGTGTCGGAGCCTCAGGCCGTGCTTTCGTGGCCCACTCGCGCAGGATCCGGCGGGCCTCGCCCTCCACGAACCGGGCGTTGCCGATCCCGTTGCGCCTCGCGTTGCGGCGCGCGCGCTCGACCGCATCCGGCACGCTCTCGACCCCGACCGCCTCCCGGGCGGCGCGCGCGAAGAGGAGCGTGAGCGTGCCGGTCCCGCAGTAGAGGTCGAGCACGCACTCGTCGCCCCTCAGGCGAGCGGCTTCCAGGGCCGCGGTATACAGGGCCTCGGCCTGGCGGCTGTTGGTCTGGAGAAACGCATTCGCCGAGACCTCGAACTCGAGGCCCAGGAGCCGCTCCGTCACCGTTCCCTCGCCGAGCAGCACCCGTTCCTCCTCGCTCACCGCGACACCGGCGCGCGAGGGGTTGAGCCCGAGCGTGACCGCGCGCACCGCCGGCGAAAGGCCGGCGACCTCGCGCGCCCAGGTCTCGAGCCCCCCGATCTCGTCCGACGTCGCGATCAGATGGACCGCACACTGGTCGCTGAGCGTCAGGTGCCGCACGACCAGGAAGCGCACCACCCCTCGGTGGAGGCGGGGATCGTAGGCCCGCCAGCCGTGCTCGCGGGCGAAGTGCTGGGTGGCGCGGACGATCTCGACCGAGAGCTGGCTCGGAAGCAGGCAGGTCTCGAGCGCGAAAACGCGGTCGAAGGTGCCGCGCTCGTGAAGCCCGAGGACGGGCTCGCCACGCTCGCCGGGGTGGAAGCTGAACTCCATCTTGTTGCGGTAGTGGAACACCTCGGGAGCCGGGCGCATCGGACGCACGTCGGGGGTCAGCCCTCCGATGTGCTGAAGGGCCTCCGCCACCTGGCGCTCCTTGACGCGACACTGCTCGGGGTACGAGAGGCTCTGGAGACGGCAACCGCCGCAGCGGTCGACGTGCGGGCAGGGGGCCGGAACCCGGAGCGGCGAGGGCCGCTCGAGCCGCTCGAGCCGGGCCTCGGCGAAGCTCCGCTTGACCCTCGTGACCGTGACCTCGAGGTCGTCTCCCGGGACCCCCTGGTCGATGAACACCACCCGGCCCTCGTGGCGAGCGATGGCCTTCCCGCCCAGGGCGACATCGTCTACGTGAACCATTAGCAGGTCGCTGACTTTCACGGGGGCCGAGGAGTGTCAAAAGAAAGCAGGGAGGCAACTTCCGGGAACCGGCACCCGCGCAGCGATGTCTGATATCAATGTGCGCTGAGTGGGCCGGACGGCGTTTCGGTCACGCTGGTGTCCGTGCACGACACTAGCACACGGGGGGGAGTTCAATGCGTAGGTTGGCAAGGCAGTGCGGTGCGGGGCTCGGCACCGTCCTGCTGCTGCTCACGGCCCGCGAGGTGCCCGCGAGTCGGGCCGCAGAGCCATCGAAGGGCACACCGTGGCTCGGTGTGTACACCCAGACCCTCACGCCCGAACTGCGCGAGGGACTCGACTACTCGGGCGACGGCGTGCTGGTGAACCGTGTGGTCCCCGACAGCCCGGCGGACCGGGCCGGGTTGCGCAAAGGAGACGTGATCGTCCGGCTCGACTCCCGGACCGTGGCGACCCCCGACGAGCTGTCGCAGGCGGTGCGCTCCTCGCCGGTCGGCGAGACCGTGGCGCTCCAGGTGGTGCGCAACGGCGAGCGCCGCACGATCACGGCGCGGCTCGCGGCTCGCCCCGAGGAGGACGGTTTCCGGGCGCCGGAGCCTCCCCGGGCGCCGGAGCCCCCGGAGTCGTTCGGTCCCGACACCGATCGCGGCCCCGACACCCAGGACAAGCAAGATCTCGAAGACAGGGATGAGGACAAGAACCAGGATAACGACAGGGGCTTCACGCTCAGGGTTCCCGACGAGATGCTGCCCATGGGGCGCGGCCGACTGGGGGTCCGGGTCGAGACCTTGAATCCCGACCTGGGCGGCTACTTCGACGTGCCCAACGGCAAGGGCGTTCTGGTGCTCGAGGTGCTCAAGGGCACGCCCGCCGAGCGCGCCGGAATCAAGGCGGGCGACGTGATCACACGCGTGGACGACCGCGCGGTCTACGACACCGACGATCTGGTCACCGCCCTGCGGAGCAAGGAGGGCAGCATTTCGCTCGATTTGGTCCGTCACGGCGACCATCGCAAGATCGAAACGGAGCTCGAGAGGGCCCCCCGCGCGATGCGGTTCGGGCCGGGGCGCGACATGATGGGATTGCGCGAGGGCCCGGGTCGCCGCGGTCCGGCGTCCGACGATCAGGATCTGAGGCGAGAGCTGAGGGAGTTGCGCCAGCAGATGAACGAGCTGCGCCAGCAGCTGCAGGAGATGAAGAAGGACTAGCAGGAGCCGGCCCCACGCTTCGCGAGGGGCTGCGAAAACGGGCCCGACCTCTGGGGAGACGGTCGGGCCCTCTCGCTTGCGGCGCCTCCGGGTGCCCCCGTAGGCTCGCGATTCCTCATGCCCCCGACGCACCGAGTCCGATTCTGCCCGCGCTGCGCCACCCGCCTCGTGCGCCTCGACGACCACGGCTCGGTTCGGCCGACCTGCCCCCACTGCGGATTCATCCACTACCGGAACCCGGTGCCGGCGGCCGGGGTCATCCTCTCGTGGCGCGGGGAGCTCCTGCTCGTCAAGCGGCGCTACCACCCGCGCGCCGGCACATGGTGCCTGCCGGCCGGCTTCATGGAGCACGGAGAGACTCCCGAGCGCTGCGCGCTGCGTGAACTGCGCGAGGAGACCGGCATCCGCGGCAGGCTGGGCGGCCTCTTCGGCGTCTACGCCGGATTCGACGATCCGCGGGTACGCGCGGTGCTGATCCTCTACACCGCCGAACGAGCCGCCGGGCGGCTCGCGCCCGGCGACGATGCCGTCGAGGCGCGCTTCTTCTCGCCGCGGCGCCTGCCGCGCGTGCTGGCATTCGAGTCGCACCGCCGGGCGCTGGGCGAGTACGTCTCGCGAACGCCCGCCGCGCCGCGCCCCCGCACCTCCACGCGACCCTCTCGAGCCCGCAGCACTTAGCGAAGTCTTATCACCTGGCCCGGTCCTTGCCCAACTCAGGGGCGGATCACCCACGTGTGTCCAAGCGGTCCCCTCCCCATCGCCCGAGTCAGGAGCAAGAACATCATGAAGCGTCTCGTCATAGCCGCGACCGCGATCGCGATCGTCATCGTGATCGCCCCGGCGCGCGGTCAGACTCTCGATGCAAGGCGCACGGCGATGGGCGGCGTAGTGCTTCCCGGCGGCGGCCCCTCCGGACAGGCGTCCAACGTGGCCTACCGAGCGGTGCCCAACGGACCGGGCCACAGCTCGGGGCTCCCGCTCCCGATCGGGCTGATCCCGCTGGTCTCGAATCCGCCCGCGCTCGATCCCAACGACCCCGGGTTCAACGTCTACGAGCTCGCCAACACGCTCTACAACCCGCCGTGGAATCTCCAGCTCGTGACCCCGAATCCGCCCTCGAATGACGTCGTGGTCACGCTGGGCCGCGACCACTTGGCCGTGGATCTGGGCGAGGTCGGCGACGTGTTCCCGGCCAACGGCACGCGCTTCGGCTCGGTGTCGCAGCTTCCGGCGCTGGGATTCGGCGTTCGTCACTTCTTCGTCGGGCTTTCGGCACTCGCCCAGTACCAGAACGATCTGCGCCTGAACGACGCGCTCCATGGCGCGCTCGCCAACGGCGACGAGTTCCGCACCCAGACCGAATACGCTCTGTACGACGACGCGAGCGGCCAGGCGGCGGCGGCGCTCCAGCTCGGCTGGGCCGGCGCGGTCATGAGGTCGAGCCAGTCGGACGATGCCCCGAACGCGCTCTATGCCGGCGCGCGCAGCAAGGTGCTGCGGGGCCTCGCCTACGCGGACGCGCACAACCAGGTCTCGTTCACCACCAGCGACACCCTGTTCGGCAGCTCCGCCGTGGATCTCAACTACACCGGGTTGATCCATGACGCCGGCCCCGCCGGCGGCGGCTGGGGCCAGGGATTCGACCTCGGCATGGTGTGGATGACGCACGGGATCGAGCTCGGCGTGGGTGTCAACGACATCGCGACGCGGATCAACTGGAAGGTGCGCGAGAGCGTCGCCCGTCGCGATAGCGTGACCGGCGAGTACTCGCAGGAGACGGTGCGCGAGGACGAGCCCTGGACGAGCGAGATCGCTCCCACGGTGACGGTGAACGCCGCGCGGCGCTTCGGCTCGATCCTGGTGGCAGCCGACGTGACGCACCACGACCAGGACACCCAGAGCCACCTCGGCCTCGAGCGCTGGTGGGGGCCGATCGCCCTCCGGACCGGCGCGGGCCTCGACCCGAACCACCTCGTGCAGTATGGCGGAGGGCTGGGCGCCCGCCTCGGTCGTTTCGGAGTGGACGTGGCGCTCGCCACCAACAGTCGCAATCTCACGCGAGAGCGCGGCCTCGAGCTCGGGGCCGGGTTCTCCTTCTATCATTAGGAGGCTCGATGCACGCCCATCGCTGGATTCTCGTATTCGCCGCCGCCGGGCTGCTTGCCGGCTGCGGTGATCACAGCTTGGTCCTGAACGTCGATGTTCTGAGCTATCTCGATCCGCAGCAGACCAAGGCCACGTTCGGGCCCGTCCCCTCCGCACCCGAAGGGCTCTACAGCGGCGAGCAGAGCATCGTGAGCGACGCCGAGATCAACCTGGTCGGGGGCGTGAGCAGCGTCACCGAGGTGCACAACGTCTCCATCTCGATGTCGGCGATCGCGTGCGATTCCACCGGGGCCGGCACCGACACCCTGCGGATCTACATGAGCGACACGAACACCGATCCCACGCTCACGCCGCCGGTGCTCGAGGTGCCGATCGTGATGACCCCCGGCGTGACCGACACCACGACCGTGGAGGCCAGCGGGGACGACCGGCTCGCTCAGCTCTTCTCGGGAAAGAACCTGCGGGTGGCGATCACCACCGCCCTGAGAGGCCCGGTGGGTCTCGGGACCCAGTCGCTCAACGGATGGGTGCGGATCTCGGCGCTCGATTGCGTGCTGGTGGCGGGGCGGAAGGGGACGTAGGAGGCTCGGCTCGGCATCGAGGGGGAGGCCCTGGCCCGAGTGGTCCGGGCCTCCGATAGTCACTCCTCCACGATGCAGCGCTGGCCGCCCAGCTGAGCCTGCGGCGTTCTACCGGGTGGCCCCCTGCAGCGGGTCCTTCACTTGACCTTGGCCCAGTGGTCCACGAACTGGCCTTCGGCAACCGCGGTCAGGCTGTCGCCCTCGAACGTCACGACCGGCGGCTCGCCGCTGAGCGCGAATGTTGTCTTCTTGCCGTTCACCGTGACCTTGGTGCAATCCCCTTTGTTTGCGGGAACGTCGTACTTGAGGCCCGGCTCGCCGAGATTGTTCTGCATCCAGTACATGGGGTGCTCGCAGTACTCCCCATTCTTGAACTCGTAACCGCAAATGTACGAGATCGAGACCGCCTTACCATCGGCCTCGGCCCAGTGAACGTTGAGGTTACGGCACGTGGCCGTGTACGTCATCATCCCCTGGATGTCCTGGCCGGTCATGGCCTTTCCGTCCGGCAGCATGCGGTAGATCAGCTGGTACGTCCCGGCAATGTGGGGGCCCGTCGTCGCCGCCTTCTTGACGGGCGTGGCCAGAGTGAGTGGGGCGAGCAACATCACCGCGAGAACGCTACTGGCTGGCATGGAGTCTCCTGTCGAACTCGGTACCTCGAGTCCACGCGACGGTCCGTGTCATCCGCACGGGAGCGCGGGGGCGTTCCCGGCGATTGCGATAGAGCCGCGCGAGCGTAGCACGTCGCCCGAAGCAGCGAGAAGCGCGCTCATATCCACGCAGCGGTCCTCAGACCCTCAGCAGCATCGCGCCCGCCGAGCGCCCCGTGGCGGCCTCGATCGCCTCGCGGTAGAGAGCAAGCTGCCGTCGGTAGCGGTCGAGTTGCCCCTCCAGCTCGAAATCGGTCTTGAAATCCACCACCGTCCAGTGCGCGTCGGGCTCGTTGGGCTCCAGGAACGCCAGGTCGCAGACGGCCTCGACCACCGTGCCATCCTCGAGACGGTGAAGGATCCGGGCCTCGCGGCGGCAGTTGCCCGAGCGCGCCGCGGCGGCGGCCCGCCGCAGCAGCGGGTGCTGAAGCGCCCGTTCAACGGTGCGCGCCGCTGCCGCCACCTCCTCGGGCGTCGAGCCCAGAAGCCGCCCGTGCAGGGCAGCCATCGCACCGATCGCCGCGGCCCCATCTTCCAGTCCGATCGAGGCGAGCGCCGCATGAACCAGCGATCCGAAGCGCGCGCCGCGCGGGCGTGAGGCCTCGGCGGCAACGGTCTCGATCTCGACCGCGCCAACCTCCCGCACGCCCTCCTCCCCCGCCCCTGACTCCCGCCCTTCCCCCGCCACCGCCGTCGCCGCCTTCACGCGCAGGGCCGGCACGCCCGCCGCCTCGCGGCGGTCCGCCAATTTCTCTTTCCACTGCTCGTGCGCGCGGGTTCCTTCCTCCGAGCGCACTCCTCCCTCGTCGGCCTCGAGGATCTTCTGCTGCGCGAGACCCATCGACTGGCGAACGCCGATCTCAAGTGTGTGGGGGTCCCACCAGACCACCTCGTGCGGTCCGGCTTCGGGACGATGGAGCCCGGGCACGATAGAGCCGCGCGGTGGCTCTGGCTGGGGCCGCTTGGCCACCGCATCGAAGCCGAACTCGGGGCACCCGGGAGCGGGCGCCGCACGGTCCCGGGCCCGCATCGCGGGCGGGTAGATCCCGGGGTTGAGCACCGCCGTCCAGCCGGGCTGCCGCTCGTCCGCCACGGCGGGAACCACCAGCAGGTCGCGCGCGCGCGTCGCGGCCACGTAGAGCACCCGGATCGCCTCCTCGCGCTCCCGGTCCAGCTCCTCCCGCTCGTGATCGAGAAGCTCCGGAGGCGCGCAGCCGGCGATGCGCATGGCGCACAGCGGCTGCTCGCGCGGGCCGCGAGCGGGATCCACCCAGCGCGCCGCGCGCTGCTGGGTCTCGTTCGCGGTCAGGTCGGCGAGGATCACCACCGGGAACTCGAGCCCCTTGGCCCGGTGCACCGTCATCAGACGGACGCCTTCGGCGCCCTCCTCGAAGATGGCCGCTTCGCCGGCCTTGCGGCGCTCGGACTGGTCGGCAAGCCAGTCCACGAAGGCGCGGAACGAGATCAGGCCGTTCCGCTCGGCGCGGCGTGCCATGTCGTGCAGGCGGAGCACGTTCGCGAGCGCCTGCTCGCCGGTGGGCCAGATCGCGATCCCGGCGTGCGCGCGGGTGGCGCGGAGGAGCCTCCCGATCGTGTCGGCCACGGGGCGGCTGTTGCGGCCCCGATGGAGGTCGCGCAGCACGACGAGCGCTTCCCCGAGCTCGTGCCACTGCCCGGGAAGCTCCGCCGCGTCGGGGCGGAAGGGATGGAGGCTACCGAAGCGCTCTCGCCAGGCGAGCAGCACGCCATCGGTGAAGGCGAAGAGCGGTCCGCGAAGCGCGGCGTAAACGGCCAGCTCATCCTCGGGTCGCTCGATCGCGGCCAGGGCGTTCCGGATCGTCTCGATCTCCTCGCGGATGTGGAACGAGCCGCCCCCGAGCAGGAGATGCGGGATGCGGCGGTCCTCCAGCGCCCTCACGTAGCGCCACGTCATGTCCTCCGAGAAGCTCTGGAAGCGCCGGAAGAGAAGGCACACGTGGCGCGGCTCGAGCGGCAGGCGTTCGCCGGGCCGCTCGCGCTCGGTCACTGTCCATCCGCTGTCCCGAACCAGCCAGGCCACGAACGCCCCGACCGCATCCGGAAGCGACCGCTCGATCTGCTCCTTGGTGATCCTGTCGTACCGGCCATAGGGAGCGGGCACCGGAAGGGCGACGACGGCCGGCTGGTCCGGCGCGCTCGGGCGAACCGGCGCGAGCGGCACGTAGCGGGCCTGGCTCGGCCCCCCCTGCTCCCCCATCACCGGAGCGAAGGTCGCGTTCACCAGCTCCTGGATCTCGCGCACCGAGCGGAAGCTCGCCGTGAGCTCGACCAGCCGCCCACCGGCCGCGAGCAGCAGTCGCTTCACCGCCTCGTAGAGCGACACGTCGGCGCGCCGGAAGCGATAGATGGACTGCTTCGGGTCGCCCACCAGGAAGAGCTTCCCGGGAACTGTGCGCACCCGGGTCCAGTCGCTCTGCCCGGGATCGGAGGCCGAGAGGAGGAGCAGGATCTCTGCCTGGAGCGGGTCGGTGTCCTGGAACTCGTCGACGAAGATGTGGGCGAAGCGCTGCTGGAGCTCCTCGCGCACCCCGTGGCGGTCGCGCACCATGTCCCGGGCCCGCACCAGGAGGTCCATGAAGTCGAGGCGTCCGGCTTGGGCCTTGAGCTGCTCGTAATCTTCCACCACGGGCCAGAGGTCGTCGCGCAGCTCGGGGGCGAGGCTCGCGCCCGCCCGGTCGAGAAAGATCTTGATCCGCTCGTGGAGCGCGTCCCGGCGCTCCTTTAGTTCCTGCTTGGGAAAACCGGCCGTGGTTCTCGCGAAGCCTTTCCACCCCCAGTGCCGGAACCGAGAGAACCCGACGAGCCTCGCTTCCAGCCCATCGGGGTCGGGGCCGTGCACCGCCGCGAGGCGCTCGGCCTCCGACACGAATCGGGCGATCTCGACGAGCGACTGCGTGAAGTAGTCCTCGGGATCGCCGCGCTCGGCCCAGGATGCCAGATCGGCCATCTCGGCCATCAGATCCTTGAGCTCGGCCTCGCGGTCGAAGCCCTCCAGGCGTCGCCACGGAGCCGGGAAGTCGCGGCGATCCACCAGCGCGCGGGCCGCGTCTCGGAGCAGCGCCCGGGGGCCCTCCTCGCGCGACCGGCGGCGGAGGATCCGCTTCACCCCGGGCCCGGGCTGGGAGAGCTGGCGCTCGAACCAGCGGTCGAAGGCGCGGTCGAGGAGCTGGTCGGAAACGTCTTCCGGCGCCACCTCGAACTGCGGATCGACCCCGGCCTCGACCGGCCGCTCGCGCAAGAGATCGGCGCAGAAGGAGTGGATGGTCCCGATCCGGGCCTCCTCGAGCCGGGGGAGTGCATCGGTCAGGCGCTGGCGCTCGGGCTCCGGCACGGATTCGTCCCGGCGGGCGCCCTCGATCTCGGCTCTCAGCCGGAGCTTCATCTCGCCCGCGGCGACCTCGGTGAAGGTCACCGCCACCATCCGGTCGAGCCTCCCCTTGCCGGATCGCAGCACGGCCAGGATGCGCCGGATGAGCTGCGTGGTCTTTCCGGTCCCGGCCGCCGCCTCGACCACCAGCGTGGTGTCGAGGTCGGCGGCGATCCGCTCGCGTGCCTCGCGGTCGGCGACCGGCGCCGGTCGCTCGGCGGAGAGCGCGCGGGGCTGCTCGAGCCTGCTCATTCCATCCCCCGGAGACGCTTGAGACCCGCGAGGCCATTTGCGGGCTTGCGGCTGGTGCGGAACTCCTCCCACGGACCGCAGACCGGGCGGTAGTCGCACCACTTGCACGCGCCCTCCGCCGGGGCCGCGGGGAGGAAGCCGGCCTCCAAGGCCGCGCCGATGATCCCCGCGACTTCCTGGGTGGCCGCCCGCGCGGTGCCGTCGAGGGCCACGACGCGCTCCTGGAAGCCGCCGTCCGCGGTGCAGAAGTAGAGCCGTCCCGCGACCACGGAACGCCCCAGCAGCCTCTCGGCGGCGAGCCCGTAGAGCACCGGCTGGAGGATCTGGCCGCCGTAGACCACCAGGCCTTCCGGGACGCGGACCTTGCAGGTCTTGTGATCGGTCACGCGCAGCGCGTCGTTCGAGCCTCGCTCCACCAGATCGATCGAGCCGCGGAGCATGAGCCCTCCTTCTACGGGCACCGGATCGGGGACGCTCGAGGGGTCGGCGGTGCGGCGCTCGCGGTCCACGATCCCGAACGAGAGCTCGAAGCGATCGGGAATCCAGCCGTCCTCCGCTTCGGCGGCGCGCCTCAGCCACTCGACCAGGTCGGCGCGGATCCCCTGGACCCCGTCCTGCCACACCCGCGGGATGGCGGGGGCGAGATCCTCCTCGTAGCGGGCCGCCACCTCGCCGAGCGCCGCCTCGGCGATCTCGCGGGCCGCCGCGAAGCTCTCGCGCGACACCGGGAGCAGGCGCCGCGCCCGCAGCCGGCTCAGGATCTCGAACTGCGCCTCGTGGAACAGCGCGCCGCGCGTGAGCGGATCGATGACCTCGATCGCCACCGATTCCTCGCGCGGCTCCAGACGCTGGATGGCCTGGAGGAAGAATCGGTAGGGGCAAGCGGCGAAGTGCTGGAGCGCCGTGGGAGAGAAGGCGCGCCGGTCCATCTGGTGCCGCTCCAGCGCGGCGCGCACGAGATCGTCCTGCTCGGCAACCAGGAGCCCGTCGTTCGAGGTCCAGTTCTCGGACCAGCGCAGCGCTCGGGCCCTGAGCGCCCGGGCCAGGTGCGGGTTCGCCGCGAGGAGATATCTCGCGGCGCCCGCCGCGGGCTCGCCTCGCGACCGCCTCAGCGGAGCCAGCACGGCGAGGTCGTACTCGGCCTCGTCGATGGCATCCTCGGGACGCTCCGGCGCCGGCCAGCCGAGCCGCGGAGAGTCGGGCGACCGGGAGCGCCGCTGCAGCTCCTCGAAGCCGGACACCTGGCCCTCGATGGCGCGCAGGGCCTCGAGGCCATAGAAGGAGGGCACGCGCGCCCGCGCCTGTTCCACGTCGAGCCTCGGATAGGAGAGGTGCAGCCGCTCGCGCGCCGCGCCGGCCGCGAGGCGCAGGGCCAGCCGCTCGGCGGCCACCCGGTCGGGCCCGGTGATCACGCCGTTCTGGAGCGCTCGTCGCTGCTCGTCGAGGAGCAACGGGTCCTCCACCAGCTTGGGTGGAAAGAGCTTCTCCGCGAGCCCCGGCACGAACACGACCTCGAAGCCCATGCCCCGAGCGGACTCGATCGGGCCGACGAAGACCGCCCCATATCGATGCCCGGGCGGCGGAACGCCGATGTCCCTCAGGTGCGGGGCGAGGACGAGGCGCACCTCGTCGAGGTCCACCGGCCCCACGGGTCCCATCGGCCTGAGCTCGGCGAGCCTGGCGAGCACGCCTTCGAGCTCGCGCAGCGCGGTCTCCGTCAAGCCCTCGAGATGCTCGAGCCATTCGCCCCACGTCGCTCGCTCGGGCAGCGCCGCGAGCCGCTCGATCAGGGGAAGCGCGAAGGCGGTGAGGTTCGCGAGGTCGGCCATCAGGCGCTCGAGTTGGGCGATCCGCGCCTCGTCGGCGTCGTCGAGCGCGGCGCGCCTCACGCGTAGCTCCCGGGAGAGACCGTTCAGGCGCCGCGCCCAGCGCTCCTTGCCGCCGATCACCGCCGCGTCCACGATCAGCCGCTCCCACCGCCATGGGGCGCGCACCGTGCCCTCGTGGACCGGTGAAGGGGGCGGCTCGGGCGCCGAGGAAGGCTCGGGGCGCTCGGCCGGTCGCGCGGCCGGAAACTCGAGCGGGATGTCGAGCTGGTTGGGTGAGGCAGGCGTGCTCCGGCGCCGGCCGCGACGCGACGCTGCGAGGGGAGCCGGGGCGCTGGTGGCCGGAGGGCGCGCCGTCTCGGGAACGAGCTCGTGATCGGGAGGAACCCATCGGGGCGGCCGCTCCTCTTCGGAGCCGGGATCCGGCACCTGGGCCAGCGACAGATACTCGGCGAATCGGCGGGCAGAGAGCCCTTCGGCCCGGCAGGCGAGGAGCGCCAGCAGCGCGCGCCCGGGCCGGTCGGGGCGCGTGGTGCCGTGCGCGAAGTAGACCGGTATCGAAGCCCTACCGAACGCCTCCTCGAGATGCGACCGGTACTCCACCGGCGAGCGGAGCAGCACGGCCATGCGGTCGAACCTCACGCCGCGCCCGGACTCCTCCAGGATCCGGCGCGCGATCTCGACGCATTCGTGGGACTCGCCCGGGGCCGACTCGAGGGTCACGGTGTCGTCGTCGCCCACCTGCTCGGGAGCCGTCTCCTCGAACAGGTGCGTCTTGAGCGCGGCGAGGCGGCTCGTCCCGCGAGCGGGCACGAAGCGCGGCTCGCACTCGAGCGCCCGCTCGAGGAAGGCCCGCGCGCGAGCGTCGCCGGCCGGAGCGGTGGCGAGGATCCGGGGCGCCCGCCGGGCCAGGGCGGCCACCAGGTGAGCCTCGGCGGCCGCGGTCAGCGAAACATCGAGGAGCAGGGCGGGGAGCCCGACCGGCGGGCCCGTCGCTCCGTCCTCGATGGCCGCGCGCGCCCACTCGAGCACCAGCGCCCGGTCGGCGAGCCCGCTCCCCTCTAGCTCGCGCTCGATGGCACGACCGAGGACGGCGAGATCCGGCCCGCCGTGAGGGAGCCGCTCGAGAGAATCCCAGCCGATCCCCTCCCGGCGCAGCTCCTCGAAGGTTCGGGCCAGGGTCGCCGGGAATCCCGGCCGCGCGGCGACGTCGTGGAAGTAGTCGAGCGACCGCTCGAGCCTGAGGCCGTGCACGGCGCGGGCGATCACGGCGGCGCCCGAGAGCCCGGTGGCGGGGACCCGCCCCGCGCGAGCGAGCGAGGGGACCGCGAGCCGCGTGGCGAGCTGGAAGAGAGTCAGGCGCTCGGCGCCGAAGCGGGTTCCGCCCGAGGCGGCCTCGGCGTGGAGCAGATCGTCGCCGGCCTGGAGGCTGGGCGCCACGACCAGCACCTCGGCATCGCGCGGCCGGCTCGACAGCCACTCCCGCGCGGCATCGAGGCGGCGCGAGGCATCGCACGAGATGAGAAGCTCGGCTCGCGGAGAGGACACGGGAACGTCTCGCCGTCCATGGGTCGCGCGGGTGCGCTCACGCGATCTCGAGGATCGCGTCAAGGACCGGCGCGGGGCAGACGTTA
>Ga0134071_10000412_pt1 | contig 14229 bp, 15 predicted proteins | sample 15_taG_27_FD_94466 | JGI IMG/M metagenome (GOLD analysis project Ga0134071, IMG submission 94466) | Grasslands soil microbial communities from the Angelo Coastal Reserve, California, USA - 15_D_Rain_40cm_5_09082015 | ecosystem: Environmental > Terrestrial > Soil > Grasslands ...
CTGCCGGCGCTGGCGGCGATCACGCCGACGCCGGCCCGCCGGTCGCTCGGGCCGTCGACGGACCGCTGGACCCGCGCCGCCCTCGGCACGCCACCGCCGCTGCTGCTCGTGCACGGGTACGCGCCCGAGGGCAAGGACGATCCCCGCCTGGCGCGCGCCGCGCGGCTGCTCGCGCGCGCGGGCTTCGACGTGGTGGTGCCGACGCTTCCGGGTCTGACCCGCGGGCGTCTGCGTCCCGACGACGCCGCTCCCGTGGTGCAGGCGCTCGCCTCGCGGCCGGGCCCGTGGGCGATCGTGAGCGTGAGCATCGGCGCGGCCCCCGCGTTCGCCGGCGCGGCGGATCCCGCGGTGAGCGACCGCGTCGGCGTGCTCCTGGCGCTGGGGCCACACGCCTCGGCGGCCGAGACGCTGTGCTTCTGGCTCACCGGCGCGTTCGCGTTCGACGGCGTCTCGGGGCGCGTGCCGCACGACCCCGCCCTCGTGCGCGCCTTCGTCGACGCCAACGCCGATCTCGTGGACGAGCCGACGCGCGCGGCCTTGGCCGCCGGCGACGCCGCGCGCGTCGAGCGCGCGCTGGCGGCCCTGCCTGCCGCGGTCCGTGGTCTGCTCGAGCGGCTGTCGCCGGCGCAGGCGATGCCCCGGGTGCGCGCCCGGGTGATTCTCGTGCACGGGTACGCCGATCCCGCCGTCCCCTACACCGAGAGCCTGCGCCTGGCCGCCGCGCGACCGGCGCGCACGCGCGTCGTGCTCTTGCAGACCGTCGGTCACGTGGAGGCCGCACCGGGCTCGCTGTGGCGCGCGGCCCGCGACGGGGTCCGCCTGCTGCTCGTGTTCCACGCCCTGCGACACGCGGGCTGAAGCCCGCGTCACGGTTCGGAAGGCCGAGTAGCACTCGGCAACGGCGTTCACGTCGCAAGTGACCGAAATCTCGTCGCGGCGGCTTGGCACCGAGCTTGCCGAAGCATTGTCGGGATGCATGTGCTGACACGCGCGCTGCACATCGCGCTGGTGGCGCTCGCGGCGACGCTCGCGGCTTGGACGCCCGCCGCCGCCGAGGGCGGCCGCCCGGCCGGGATCGTGACCGCGCTCGTCGGCACGGCCACGGTGAGCCGCGCGAGCCTCGGCGCGCCGCGCGCGCTGAAATTCCGCGACCATGTCATGCTGCAGGACCGCATCGCCACCGGCGACGAGTCGCTCGCGCGCATCCTGCTCGGAGGCAAGGCCGTGATCACGGTGCGCGAGCGTTCGGTCGTGACCATCACGGAGCTGCCGCACGTGTCGACGGTGGACGTGGAGTCGGGGAAGATCGCCCTCGCGGTGGCCAAGGAGCGCATGCGGCCCGGCGAGTCGATCGAGCTCCGGACCCCCAACGCCGTGGCCGGCATCCGGGGCACGGTGGTGATCGCCGAGGTCACGCGCCAGGGCGGTGCCGCCTCGACGCGGTTCACGCTGCTGACCGGCGTGATCGAGGTGCTGCGCCTCGACGCCGCCCGAAGGCCGATCGGCGCCGCCTCCGTCCTCAACCCGCTGCAGACGATCTCCGTCGACCGCGGGCTCTCGCCCGTCCGCCCGATCACCCGCACCGAGGGCAAGGCGGCGTCTGCGGAATTCGGGCTGCCCCCGAAAACGCGCGCCCGGAGGGGCGCCGACTGGATCGCGAAGGATCAGGTCGCGCGGGCCCTCGCGAGCGTCGATCCCGATCGCGGGCGCGGCGCCGATCCGCGACCGGACGTCAAGCCGGACCAGGGCGCCAAGGCCGACCGCGACGACAGGCCGGACCGCGTGAAGCTTCCGGTGGGCTCGCCGTCGCTGCCGCTGGTGCCGTCCTACGCGCTGCAGCCGTCGGGCAAGAAGAACAAGGGCAAGGACAGATAGCGCGCGCCGCTAGAGCGACGCGCTGCGGCCCTCCGCGCCGCCCGGACGCTGCACGCCCCACGCGCTGAGCTTGGCGAGGACCGTGTTGCGGTGCACGCCGAGCAGGCGCGCCGCCCGGCTCACGTTCCACTGCACACGCTCGAGCACGCGCAGCACGTACTGCCGCTCGAACCGGTCGCAGGCCTCGCGCAGCGGCAGCCCGTCGTCCTCGGTCAGCCGCGCGCCCGTCTCCGGGATCGCCACGTCGAGCGGAACGTCCTGCAGATGCAGCACCGGCCCCGTGGCCAGCACGACGGCGCGGTGGATGACGTTCTCCAGCTCGCGGACGTTGCCCGGCCAGTCGTAGCGCGCCAGGACCTCCAGCGCGCCCGCCGAGACCCCGCGTACGTCGCGGCGGCACTCGCGCGCGGCCTTGCGGACGAAGTGCTCGACGAGATGCGGGATGTCCTCGCGGCGCTCGCGCAGCGGCGGCAGGTGCAGCGGCACGACGTTGAGGCGGTAGAAGAGGTCTTCGCGGAAGCTGCGATCACGCACGGCCGCGCGCAGATTCGCGTTGGTCGCGGCCAGCACGCGGACGTCGACGGGAACGGGTCGCTGGCCGCCCACGCGCTCGATCTCCCGCTCCTGGAGCACGCGCAGGAGCTTGGACTGCAGATCCAGCCGCAGCGAGCCGATCTCGTCGAGGAACACGGTGCCGCCGTGGGCGAGCTCGAAGCGGCCGAGCCGGCGCGCGTGGGCGCCGGTGAAGGCGCCGCGCTCGTGACCGAACAGCTCGGACTCGACGAGCGTCTCCGGCATCGCGGCGACGTTGAGGGCGACGAACGGCGCGTTGCACCGCTCGCTGCGCCGGTGGATCGCGCGCGCGACCAGCTCCTTACCCGTGCCGCTCTCGCCGGTGATCAGCACGGTGGTGGGCGTCGGGGCGATCTGCGTGATCAACTGGTACAGGCGCGCCATCTCGGGATGGCGGCCCACCAGGCCCTCGAATCCGACGGCCTCGACGTTGCCGCCGGCCAGCGCCGAGCGTAGCGAGACGACCTCGCGCTCGAGGTCGCGCTTTTCCAGCACGCGGTCGGCGAGGCCGATGATGTCGTCCACCTCGAACGGCTTGATCAGGTAGTCGTACGCGCCGCGCTTGAGCGCCTCCACCGCCGTGCGGATGTCGCGCACCGCGGTGGCGATCACCACCACCACCGACGGATCGAGCGCCTTGACACGCGGCAGGATGTCGACGCCCGCCTCGCCCGGCATGCGCTGGTCGAGCATGACGAGGTCGACCTCGCGCTGGGCGAGGATCTCCAGCGCGGCCGCGCCGTGCTCGGCTTCGAGAATCTCGCACGTCTCCTCGAGGATCGCGCGGATGGAGGCGCGCACACCCTCTTCGTCGTCCACGACCAGCACGGTGCCGCGCCGCCGCGTGGTCAGCGGCGGGCTTCCGAGCAAATCGCTCATGGATGGGGGCCGCGCTCGAGCACGAGGAACTGGTTGCGGCCGCCGGCGCTCGGACGGTGGAGATAGATCAGCGCCGGCTCGCCCGGGGGGATCGCGGCCAGCGCCTGGCCGAAGCTCTGCGCGTCGCTCACCGGCTGCCGCGCAACCTCCAGGATCACGTCGCCGCGCCGCAGGCCGGCGCGGTCGGCGGGGCCGCCCGTCGCGATGTCGACGACGAGGACACCCTGCGAAACGGCCAGGTTGAGCCGCTCGGCGGCGCCGGGGGGCAGTGGCTCGACCTGCAGCCCGAAGCCCTCCGTGCCCGCCTGCGCGAGCACCGCCGGCTCCTCCGACGGCATCTCGCCGAGGGTGACGGTGGCGGGCTGCCGCGCGCCGTCGCGCACGACGACGACGCGCACGCGCGCGCCCGGCGCGAGCCCGGCGACGCGCCGCTGCAGGTCGGGCGCCTCGCGGATGCGCAGGCCGTTGAGCTCGACGACCACGTCGCCGGCGCGCAGCCCCGCCGCCTCGGCGGGCCCGCCCTTCATCACGTCGGCCACCAGCACGCCCTCACGCTCGCGCACGCCGAAGCTCGCCGCCAGGTCGTCGGTGATGTCCTGGATGACGACGCCGAGCCAGCCGCGCACCACGCGGCCCTTCGCGATCAGCTGGGCCATCACGCCCTTGGCCTCGTTGATGGGAATGGAGAAGCCGATGCCCTGCCCCGCGGCGACGATGGCCGTGTTGATGCCGATCACCTTGCCGTCCACATTCAGCAGCGGCCCGCCGGAGTTGCCGGGATTGATCGAGGCGTCGGTCTGGATGAAGTTCTCGTAGGTCGCCACGCCGACGCGGTTGCGCGCGGTGGCCGAGATGATGCCGACGGTGACGGTGCGATCCAGCCCGAACGGGTTGCCGATGGCGATCGCCCACTGGCCGACACGCAGGCGATCGGAGTCGGCCAGCTCCGCGGCCGGCAGCGGCGCCGGCGCGTCGACCTTGAGGACGGCCAGATCCGTCTTCGGATCGCGGCCCACGAGCGTCGCCGAAAACTTCCGCGAGTCGGAGAGTCGCACGGTGATCTCGCGAGCGTTCTCGATGACGTGGTTGTTCGTCAAGATGTATCCCTTTGGATCCACGATGACGCCCGAGCCGCTGGCGCGGCCGTCCTCGCGCGGGCGGCGGCGGAAGTAGCGATCGTAGAGGTCGTCGCCGAAGAACTCGCGGTAACGGTCGTCGTCCCCGTTCGTCGCGCCGCGCGGTCCCACCGTGCTCACGTTCACGACGGCCGGCGTGACGCGATCGGCGACGGCGCTGAAGGCGTCTTCGAGCGCGCGCAGCATCGCGCGCGCATCAGGCCGCACGGGCGGCGCGGGCTCGGGGCGGTATGGGGCGGGCCGCGATGGGCGCGCGCCCGAGGGCGGCGCCTGCGCCGACGCGGGCAGCGCGGGCAAGAGCGCGAGCCCGGCGACGAGCGCGACCATCACCTTCATCGAGGGGCGCATTCTACCGCCCCCGGGCGAAGTCACGCCAGCGGAACGAGTCTCAGCTCGACCACCGTGCCCGTGCGCGGGGTGATCGGGGCGGCGGCGCCGCGCCGCACGCCCGCGACCCAGACGATGTCGCGGCCCGCGTCGACGAGCGGCAGCCGATCGCGGTCCCAGCGCGGCACCTTCGCGTCGATGAGAAACGATTTGAGCCGGCGATCGCCGCCGCCGAACGGGCGGAAGTGATCGCCGCGGCGCCGCGCACGCACGAGGAGACGCGGCGGCAGGCCGGCGGCGTCGAAGGCCACGCGATCGCGTCCGCGCGGCACGGCGTAGTCCTCCGCGGAGACGACCACGGCCTCCAGCGCGCGGCCGATCTCCGGCAGCTCGACGCGCCCGGGCACCGCGAGCTCGCGCGGCGTGAGCGCCGCCGCGCGGGTGCCGCCGACGCGCACGCGATCGCCGCTGACCTCGAGGACCACGCCGCCGAGCCGGAACGCTCGGCGCGGCTGGGCCTCGGCGAGAATGCGGCGCAGGCCGCGGTGACCCCAGGCGCGCAGCGGCGCCCGGCTGCCGAGACTCGCGGCGGCGGCGCGCAACACCTCGGCCGCCACCGGCCGCGGCAGCGCGGCGAGCGCGGAGCGCGACAGCACCAGCGCGCCGTCGTCGTCCTCACGACCCAGCCTCGACAGCTCGGCCGCGGCCAGGCGATCGAGCGCGTCGACGGCCTCGCGCGCGCGGCGCGCCAGCCGTCCCAGACGCGCGACGAGGTCGCCGCCCGTCTCCTCGGTGAGGCGCGGCAGCAGCGTGTGACGCACCCGATTCCTGAAAAACCGCGGGTCGCGATTCGAGGGGTCCTCGAGCCAGGGCACGCCGGCCGCGGTCAGCGCCGCCACCGCGTCGCGATGGCGGCTCTCGAGCAGCGGCCGGATCAGCCGGCCGCGCACGGGCGGGATGCCGGCGAGGCCGCGCACGCCGGTGCCCTCGAGCACGCGCATCATCAGCGTTTCCGCCTGGTCGTCGGCCGTGTGGCCCAGCGCGATGCGCGCGGCGCCGACGCGATCGGCGGCCGCCTCCAGCGCCGCGTGCCGCGCGGCACGCGCGGCGGCCTCGACCGAGCCGGCCCCGACGCTCACGCCGACCACGTCCACCGGCACGCCGAGCCGCGCGCCGAGCGCCTGCACGAACTCCGCGTCACGCGGGGAGTCGGGACGCAGGCCGTGGTCGACGTGCACGACGTGCAGACGCAGCCGCAAGGCGGGCGCGAGATCGACCAGGACGTGCAGGAGCGCGACGGAATCGGCGCCGCCGGAGACGCCGATCAAGACGGTTTCGCCGCCCGCGAGCATCGCGTGGCGGCGGATGGTGCGCTCGGCCGCGTGGACGAGGTCCACGGCTCAGCCTCCCTGCAGGCCCACCCACACCTCGCCGTCCTCGAAGTGCTCCTTCTTCCACACGGGGACGGTGCGCTTGAGTGTGTCGATCGCGTAGCGGCAGGCGTCGAACGCGTCGCCGCGGTGCGCGGCGGAGATGGCGATGAGGACGGAGGCCTCGCCGATCTCGAGCCGGCCGACGCGATGGAGCATCGCGACGCGGCGCACGCCCGCCCAGCGCGACCGGATCGCCGCGCCGATCTCGCGCAACTTCGCCTCGGCCATCGGGGCGTGGGCCTCGTACTCGAGGAACTTCACCGGGCGGCCGTCGGTGTGGTTGCGGACGACGCCGGAGAAGATGACGACGCCGCCGGCGCCCGGATCGTCCACCTGCGCCGCGATGGCGTCGGGGGACAGCGGGCGATCGACGACGGCGTAGACGTCAGCGGACCGCTCCCCTTGGCCGTCGAACGGCCTGCGGCCCGCACTGCCACTCGCACTGCCGCCGCTCACCGGCGGGAACAGGCACAGCTCGTCGTCGGGGGCCAAACGATGATCGGGCTCGACGTAGTCGTGGCCGACGGCGAAGAGCGTGTAAGGCCGGTAGCGGGCCAGATCGGGATGGCGGGCGATGATCGCCTTCCAGGCCGCCTCGACCGTTCCGCCCTCGGGGACGTCCACGTCCAGCCGCTCCTGCCCGGTGGCTTCTCGATAGCGGGCGAAGAGGCGGACGCGGACGCGCACGTGTGCTGCTTAGAAGCGGTGGGACTGACCGCAGCCGCAGGACGACTTGACGTTCGGGTTCTTGATCGCGAACCCGGCGCCCATCATGTCGTTCTGCACGAAGTCGATCTCGCTGCCACTCAGGTACGCCGCGCTGTGCCGGTCGATGTACACCTTGATGCCCTGCGCGGCCTCGACGACGTCGTCGTCGGCCTGCTGCTGGTCTTCCCAGCCCAGTTCGTAGGACATCCCGGAGCAGCCGCCACCCACAATGCGGATGCGCAGGCCCCACTCGGGCTTGCCTTCCTCGAGCCGAAGCTCGGAAACCTTCTTGGCGGCCGTCTCGGTCATCGTGATCATTCGATCCTCCCGTAAAACATAGCGCTTTCGCGCCGAATCGTCAGGCTCATCGTATCACAAGATTCCGCCGGCGGGCAGCAGCGTGAGCTCCTCCAGCACGGCGTGGGGCGGCAGCGCGGCCATCAGCAGGGCGGCGCGCGCGACGTCTTCGGGGCGCAGCATCTTTTCGCGCGGCGGTGTGCCGCCGAGCGTGTCCCAGAGCGGCGTGTCGACGGCGCCGGGCATCAGCACGCCCACGCGCACGCCGGTCGCGCGCAGCTCCTCCGCCAGCACGCGGCTGAACCCGAACAGGCCGGCCTTCGTCGCGGTGTACACGGCCGAGCCGGGCAGCGCGCGCTTGGCCGCGATCGAGGCCACGTTGATGATGGTGCCCGAGCCCTGGCGCATCATCGGCGGCAGCACCGCGCGGCAGCAGACCATCGCCGCGCGGAGATTGACCGACAGCATCGTGTCCCAGTCGGCGGGCTTGCTGTCGGCCAGCGCCGCGAACGCCGCCGTCCCGGCCGACGTGACCAGCACGTCCACCCGTCCGAGGTCCGCCAGCGTCTGCTCCACCAGCGCCTCCACCGCGCCGTCGTTCGTGACGTCGGTCGGAACCGCGAGCGCCCGCCCTCCGCCCGCCGCGCGGATCTCGCCGGCGACCTCCGCCAGCTCCGCCCGCGACCGCGCCGCCAGCGCCACCGCCGCGCCTTCGGCCGCGAACGCCAGGGCGATGGCGCGGCCGATACCCCTGCCCGCTCCGGTGACGATCGCAATCTTGCCCTCGAGTGCTTTCATATCTGGAGTCCTCGGCCCGACTTGATCAGCTCCATGAACTCCGCGCGCGTCTCCGGCCGGTCACGGAACGCGCCGAGCATCGCCGACGTCACCGCCTTCGAGTTCTGCTTCTCGACGCCGCGCATCAGCATACACAGGTGGATGGCTTCCATCACGACCGCTACGCCGCGCGGCTGGAGCGCGTCGTTGAGCGCGTTGGCGATCTGCGTCGTCAGGCGCTCCTGAACTTGAAGGCGCTTGCTGAACATGTCCACGAGCCGTGGAATCTTCGACAGGCCGACGATCTTCTTCCGCGGCATGTACGCGATGTGCGCCTTGCCAAAAAATGGGATCCCGTGATGCTCGCAGAGACTGAACCAGTCGATGTCCTTGACGATGACCATCTCGTCGTAGTCTTCAACGAACAGAGCCTCGTTGAGGACGTCCTCGACCTTCTTGTCGTAACCGGACGTCAGATACTTGATCGACGCGGCGACCCGCTCTGGTGTCTTGAGCAGTCCCTCACGCTTGGGATCCTCCCCCACTTCCTTCAGCAGCTGCTCGATCAGCTTCTCGATCATGCGGCCTCACCCCGGTACTCGAACCGGTTTTTCGCCGTCTCCACGACCGTGATGCGCGACAGACGGCCCGTCGGCAGCCCGGGCGCCAGCGCGCGCCAGAACGCGCGGGCCAGGCTCTCGCCGGTGGTGATCACGCCGGCCAGCGCCGGCGCGTCTTCCAGCTTCGCGTGATCCACCTGCTCCAGCACCGTACGCTGCACGTGGCCGTCGAGCGCCGCGAGATCCACCGCCATGCCCGTGCGCGCGTCGGGCGTCCCGGCCACCGTGATCTCCAGATAATAGTTGTGGCCGTGCGGCCGGTGGCAGGCGCCGTAGAGCGCGACGTTCTCCGACGGCGACAGCGCGGCGCTCGCCAGCTGGTGCGCGGCGCTGAAGTGATAGACGCGGGTGATGTGCACGCTACGAGCCATCGTAATCCACGAAGAGCGTCGCGTCCTCCCACACTCGCACGCCGGCGAGCCGATCGGGGCCCAGCTTGGGGGCCAGCAGGTCCCACACGGCGAGCGCGATGTTTTCGGTGCTCGGCACGCGGTCGCGAAACAGCGGGTCGGCGTTGAGGTCGGCGTGATCGAAGCGGTCCACCACGGTCTCGGTCACGACCCGCTTGAGCTCGCCGAGATCGATCACCATGCCGGTGCGCTCGTCGATCGGCCCCTGCACGGTGACGTCCAGCGTGTAGTTGTGGCCGTGCGGTACCGTCAGCCGGCCGAACTTCCGCTCGTTCTCGGCCGGCGACCAGTCGGCCACCCAGTAGCGGTGGCCGGCGGCGAACGAGAATCGCCGCGTCGAGCGGGCCTGGGCGCTCATGCGCCGGGTCGTCCCTGCGCCGGCAGCGCCGCGAGCAGCCGGGTGGCCACGCGGTCGAGGTCCAATTCCTCGACACGACGGCGCCCGGTGGCGCCCATCTCCGCTCGCAACGCGGCGTTCGTCAACAGCGTCTCCATGCCCTTCGCGAGCTCCTCCACGTCCAGCGGTTTCACCAGGAGGCCCGTACGCCCGTCTTCCACGACCTCGGGAACAGCGGCCGCGCGGCACGCGACGATCGGCAGCCCCGCCGCCATCGCCTCCGCGAACACGAGCCCGAAGCCCTCCTGGATGGTCGGCAGGCAGAAGCAATCGGCCCCCACATATTCTACGGCCAGCGCCGAGCGGCTGATCTCACCCAAGAACGTGACAACCCCCGCCAGACCCAGGCTTGCCGTCAGCGTGTGCAGCCGGACGGACTCCGGCCCGCCCCCTACGATGCGGACGCGCAGGTCCGGGATTCGGGAGCGCAGCCGCGCGGCGGCCCGCACCAGGTCTTCGAGCCGCTTGCGGGGGTACATACGCGCGACCGAGAGCACGGTCGGCGGGCCGGCGGCGCGCGGTGGCGCCCCGGCGAACCGCCGCCGCCACTCCGCGAGGTCGATCGGCTCCGGCACCACGGCGATGCGCTCGCGGGGGACGCCGTACACCTCGTGCGCGACGCCCGCCGAGTAGCGGCTGGGGACGATCACCCGCTCGGCCCGGTGGACGTTGGCGCGCTCCCAGCGCGCCTGCAGCGTCAGCAGCGCGCGCACGAGCCCACGCTCGTTGCGCAGCTCGTCGGCGATGATGCCCTTCAGCGTCACGGCGTAGAGCACGCCGGGCGGCCGGCGTCGCGCCCACGCGTAGCCGTCGAGATCGACGCCGATCACGACGTCGGCGTCCGGGGGCCGGCGCAGCAGCGCGCGGTTGTAGCGCCAGCGATCGAGGGTGTGAAAGCCGGTCCGTCGGCCGATGGACCGAAGACGCGCGCGGTGACCGAGGCGCTCGAGCCCGCGCATCACGCCGTCGATGGCGACCCAGGTTCCGCTGCCTTCCGTCGGGCTCGGCGGCGTCGAGCTGAGGAACTCGAACCGCACCGGGGCTCAGCGGCCCTGGAACTTCGGCGGGCGCTTCTCCAGGAAGGCCCGCGTGCCCTCCTTGTAATCTTCGCTCGCCGCCGCCTCGCGCGACAGCTCGGAGAGCCGCGCGCGCCGCTCCGTGGTGTAGCCGGCGAGATAGAACTGGATCGATTGCTTGCTGCCGCGAACCGACAGCGGCGCGTTCTCGGTCACCAGCCTCAGATAGTCGTAGGTGATCCGTTCGAGGTCGGCCTCGGGCACGAGGCGCTGAATCAGGCCGATGGCGAGGGCCTCGCGGTCGCCGACGGTCCGCGCGGAGAACAGGATGTCCTTGGCGTAGGCGGGCCCCACCAGGTCGACGAGCTGGCCGATGGCCTCCGCGGGGTAGACGATGCTGAGCTTGGCGGCGGGGATGCCGTACTTGCTGCCCTCGGCGGCGAAGCGCAGGTCGCAGCCCATCGCGATGCCCATCGCGCCGCCCATGCAGAAGCCGTAGATCATCGCGACCGTCGGCTTCGGGCACTCGCGGATGGCGGCGTAGGCCCCGGCGGTGGCCTCGCCGTAGCGCTGCGAAGACTCCGCGTCCTTGCGCTGCTCCTGGAACTCCGAGATGTCGGCGCCGGAGGCGAAGGCGACGGTGCCGGCGCCGCGGTAGACGATGGCGCGGACGGAGTCGTCCTTCACGAGCCCCTCGGTGACGCGCGCGATCTCGACCCACATCGCGTAGCTGATCGCGTTACGCGTCTTGGGCCGGTTGAAGACGACGGTGGCGATGGGCCCATCGTGCCGCACGAGGACGTCGTCGCCACTCACGGTCGTGGAGTGTAGCAGAATGGCCGCGCGCCCTCGGACGGTTAGCGGCGGTGGCGCCGCCGCTAACGCTTCGAGTCGCCGACGAAGCGGACCCGCTCCTTGCCTCTCAGCGTGTCGGGCGTGATGATCCACGTCCCGCCGCAGGCCGCCGTCGCGACCTTGCCGGCCGTCTCGAGGCCGCCGAACGGCAGCGTCAACCCGCTCGTCACGCCGCCCAGGACGCAGAAGCTCGTTTTGAACGGCGCGTACAGCAGCGTCGTGAACACGCTGCCCGCCCCATACCCGGCTTCCTGTGCGGCAGACTCCGCCGCCTCCGCGTGAATGGCGAAGAGGATCGTCGTTGCGAACAGCACGATCGCGAGCGTGAATCGCAGGCTCCTCATCATGGTGGGCGCCTCCCGCGAGCAGTGTACGCCGCGAGACGGTGGCTGGCACCCCGGTTGCTGGCCACACCGCGCATGGCGAAGCGGAAGCGCGCATCCGGCAAACGCGAGACAATCCGGACGACGCACATGAAGAGTCGGCTCGCTCTTGCCGCCGCTTTGCTCACGGTAACCGCCTGCGCCGGTGTTCCGACCGGGCCGAGCGTCATGGTTCTTGCGGGCAAGGGAAAGACGCTGGAGCAGTTCCAGACCGATGATGGCGTCTGCCGACAGGTGGCGGCCCAGGAAATACAAAGCACGAAGCGTAGCGAGATGCCGGCCCAGCGTCGCTACGACATGGAGTACATGCAGTGCATGTACGCCAAGGGCCACGAGATCCGCGTCCCGGGCGTGGCGGGCGAGCCAGCGACCAACCCGTCGGCGTCCCCTGTCCCACCCGGCACACCAACGGCTGCGCCCGTGACATGGCCGCCGACGAGAGCGCAGATCGAGTGCGAGCAAAGCGGCGGAGTGTGGCGCGCGGCGCTCGACTTCTGCGAGTACCAGGCGCCCGAGCCTGTGATCAGGCGCCACCCGAGATAGATGAGTTGGTGGCGGTGGGAGGAATTGAACCTCCGACACGGGGCTTATGAGACCCCTGCTCTGCCGCTGAGCTACACCGCCGGGTGACCGGGAACGACCGGGCAGCGAACGAGTGTACCGCATGCCGCCGAGCGGCGGCCAGCCTAGCGTCCGAAGACCTCGACGGCCTGCCGCCGGCGCGCGGCCTGCAGCGTCGCGTCGGACGGACGCGCGAGCAGATTGTAGAGATGCTCGGCGGCCAGGGCGGGCGGGATCAGGACGTAATGCGCGCCCTCACCGTACAGCTTCTCGGCGTCGCCCAGCGTGTCGGCCGTGACCACGATCCTCGCGCGCGGCGCTAGCGAGCGGACGACCTGCAGCAGGCTCAGGTTCGTGGCGCCGCGCAGAAAGCTGTCGGAGATGCTCGACACGACGATCGTGGCGCGCTCGACCCCGGCCTGACGCAGCGTCCCGGTGTGCGAGATGTCGCCGTAGATGCACTCGACGCCCTGCGCCTGCAGCCGCTCGAGCGTCTCCGGATTGAAGTCGATGGCGAGGATGCGCTGCTTCGTGTCCGAGGCAGCGATCTCGAGTCGCTCGAGAAAGGCCAGCCCCTCGCGCGAGACGCCGAGCAGGAAGAAGTCCTGCTGCCGCGGCGGCGGCGCCGGCGCCGTTCGCGCCGCGCGCCGTCCCATCCATTGCGGGATCCCCACGCGCGCCAGCGTCCGCCCCACCCCCGTCGCGATCTCGTGGTTGTACAGGATGCCGTACGTCGACAGGACGGCGGTGATCAGCAGGGTGTAGAGGACGACGCCGGCCACGGAGGCGCTCACGTGGCCCGCTTCGACGCCGAGGCTCACGATCACCAGCGAGAACTCGCTGACCTGCGAGAGATTGATCGAGACGACGCCGGCCGTCCTGAGGTCGAGCCGCAGCAGGGCGGAGAGCGGGAAGACCGTGAGCACGCGGGTGCCGATGACCACGAGGGTGGCGACGAGGGCGAGGGCCAGCGTCTGCTCGGATGGGACCGGCATCTTCAGACCCAGCGTGACGAAGAAGAGCGTCACGAAGAAATCGCGCACACCCGACAGCCGCGCGACGACCTCCATGCCGTAGGGAAACGCCGCCAGCACCAGGCCGGCGATCAGCGCGCCCATCTCCGTCGACAGCCCGATCTGTCCGGCGACGCCGGAGACGAGGAAGCACCAGCCGATGGCGGCGATGAGCACGAGCTCGTGCGAGGTGGCGATCGCGCGGAACAGCGTCGGCAACACGTAGCGCGACAGCACCGCCGCCATGCCGACGAGCGCCGCCCCCGCCGCGAGCGAGCGGAGCAGCGGCGCGGCGCCCAGGCGATCGAGGTTCGGCTGCAGGGCGAGGAAGCTGATGGCCCAGAGATCCTGGACGATGAGGATGCCGAGCGTGAGCTTGCCGGCGAAGGTCGAGATCTCGAGCTTGTCGAAGATGAGCTTCACGACGATCAGCGTCGACGACAGGGACAACGCCACCGCGAGATAGAAGCCGTCGAGCCGACCCCCGAAGCCGCTCACCGCGGGGGCCAGCGCGTACCACGTCAGCGCCGCGCAGAGCGGGAACTGCAGCACGCCCAGCACAAGGATGGTGCGGCCCGCCTGCAGCACGCGCGGCACGTCGATCTCGAGCCCGATGATGAAGAGCAGGAAGATGAGGCCGATCTCGGAGATCACCTGGATGCTCGCCTCGTCGCTCACCACGCCGAGGCCGAGATGAGGGCCGAGCACCACGCCGCCCGCGATGTAGCCGAGGATCAGCGGCTGGCGCAGCGTGCGGGCGAGCAGGGCGAGAGCGGCGGCGGCGATGACGCTGAGGGCGATCGCCGCGAGAAGATCGTGGCCCATGCGCGCGTCAATTAAATCATGGCGCCGCCGCGCCACGGACCGTTTGCTATAATCCGCACGGGCAATCCGACGTCGCGGTTTCGGGCACTCAAGCAGCACGGCTCGGAGGACTCTTCAATGCAGTTCCGGCGACACCCCTGGCAC
>Ga0134071_10000416_pt1 | contig 14089 bp, 10 predicted proteins | sample 15_taG_27_FD_94466 | JGI IMG/M metagenome (GOLD analysis project Ga0134071, IMG submission 94466) | Grasslands soil microbial communities from the Angelo Coastal Reserve, California, USA - 15_D_Rain_40cm_5_09082015 | ecosystem: Environmental > Terrestrial > Soil > Grasslands ...
ACTTCCGTTCGGCCCTGATCGCCGCCGGCTTCGAGGTGCTCGACATCCGCGAGACCTTCCTGGCCGGTATCAGCCGCCTCGCCTGGACGCGCGCGCCCCGCTGACATAAACCGGTTAGATTTCATCCGGTCGGTGCCATCGGGCGCCGGCAAATCGAACAGGAATCACTCAGTTTGGGGCCTCCCCGGGGCTACGTCGGCGTGGCTTTTACTCCATCTTTTCAGCCTCTTACCACTTGTACGACGATTTGGTACCACGATTGCTCCGTGTACGGTGTCCCCGTCTCAGCGGGGACTGGATCCCCCCACAGGGGGACCGACGCGGAGGCGAACTACTGATGATCATGTGCATTCGGGGGGCAGGGATCCTGCTACTGTTGGGTGGCTTGACGGTAGCGGCTCCGGGCTATGCTGTCGCAGAGCCGCCTGCACCGAGCGAGGAAGCTCAGAACGCGTGCCGCGCGGGTACAGGCCCGTGTGCCTGGCTCTACGAGACAACCGAAAACCTGAACATGCGGGCATTGCGACATGATCATCGCAAGGCCGTCTCGGCGCTGCTGGGCTTCGCCGTGCGGGGCACGCCGCTGTGCCCCGAGAAGCTGATGCCGGTGGTGGAGCCGCTGCCGGCATACTGTGTGCTCAACGCGACGGGATCCGACAATATCAGCCTGACGACGGGGCTGGGTCAGTTCGGTGGGACCGTGACGGTGGTGGTGCAAGAGGTCAATCCAAAGACGGGCAGTCCGACGCCGGACAGTCCGGAGGTGGTGGTCGCGCGGGGTAGGTTCACCGGCCGGATGGACTTTTCACCGGCAATCGTCGGGGTGCCCGACGGTCAACGCAAATTCGTGCAGCTGCCGCTCGGCTCGGTGGACGGCCATCTGTCGCTGGACGGCTTCTCGAGGAGGGTGCCGTTCACGGGAGTGTTCCGGCTGCCGTTCGTGTATCCGCCGCTGGCCGCGGTCAAGTGCTTCGATGAGAAGGGGACGGCACTTCCAAACACGCCACTGTATCTGACCGATCCTGACAACTTCGGCGTGCCACCGACGTTGGGCGTGTCGTGCGTCGCGGCGAACGAGATGGCGGTCGGGTACCCGACGGTGAGATTCGAAATTTCGTTCTGAGGCGCTCGCCGTAGCGGGGGGCGCGCCCCCTCCGAGCGTTCGAGGGACGAGCGAGGCGACGCCGTTTGAGGAACGGTGGGAACCGATGCTCGAACTCGTGGGAAATGTGATCGGGGTGCTGGAGCCCCCGCTCGACGTGCCGGCCGACATCCGGCGCCCGGACGAGGGCGTCGTCATCTCGCGCGGCACGCGCGTGTATCTGCGCACGTTCACCCGCAGCGATCTGGTCTGGCTCACCGAATGGGTCGAGGATCCCTATCTCGAGCGGATGGTCGGCAGCGAGTTCCTGCACGCCTTCAAGCACGACTGGGACAAGGCGCCCGGCTTCCACGACGCCGTCATGAACGATCCCACGCAGGTCGTGCTGATGGTCGAGGCCTATCGGGGCTGGACCAAGCCCGTGGGCGTGGTCCGGCTGTTCAACATCCACCTGCTCGAAGGCTACGCGTTCCTGGAGACCATCATCACGGACCGCCGCGCGGTCCAGCGCGGCTACGGCGTTGAAGCGGGCAAGCTCGTCTCCTACTATGGCGTCGACGTCCTCGGAGTCCGCCGGATCGAGGCGAAGGTGTACGCCTACAACGTGCTCAGCATGAACTCGCTGCGCCGCAACGGCTTCCATCAGGAAGGCGTGCTGCGGCAGGCGGGCTTCGACGGCACGCGGTACTGGGACGTGGTCGTCTTCGGCATTCTCAAGGACGAGATCGAAGCGGTGCGCAAGAGGGACAAGGTCTACCTTCCTCTCGACGAGCCCGAGGGGAATGTGATTGAGCCCACATAGCCTCCTCCCGCTCGTAGCGTTCTTCCTCAACGTCACCCTTGCCGGGCTGTCGCTCCTGCGCAACCCGGGGAGCCGGCTGAACCGGGTCTTTGCCTACTTCGCGTCGGCGATGGCCCTCTGGAATATCGGCTCGTTCATGCTGCGGACGAGCCCCGAGGCCCCCGCCGCCATCTTCGCCGAGGTCGTGATCCACATCGGCGTGCTCCTGGTGCCCGCGTTCTGGTACCACTTCGTGCTGATCTTCCTCGACGCCACCACGCGCCACCGCCCATCGCTGGCGCTGGCCTACGCGATCGCCCTCGTTTACAGCGTGATCAACCTCAGCGGCTCGTCGCTCTTCATGAAGGGCGTGGTGTGGACGCACTGGGGCTGGGCGCCCGCGACGGGCCCGCTGTACTTGCCGTGGATCCTCACCTTCTTCTTCTTCATGGTCTACGGCCTCCGCCACCTGGTGAAGGCCAACCGCGGGATCGACTCGTCGTTCCGGCGCAACCGAGGGACGCTGATCATGCTGGGCGTCCTCATCAGCCTCGCGGGCGCCTTCATCGACTATGCGCGCTTCGTGGTGGCCGTGTGGCTCCCCGCCGCCGAGCAGGTCTACCCCATGGGCATCCCCGCGAACATGGTGTTCGCGCTGATGCTCGGCACGTCGATCGTCCGCTATCGCCTCTTCGCCGTGGACCTCGCGGTCAAGAAGGCGGCCGTGTACGGCGTGGTCGGCACGGCGGTCACCGCCGTGCTCTACGTCGTCACGCGCGCCGTCGAGCAGGCCTTCAACCTGGCCGACCTCGACACGATCTGGGTGGTGGTGCCGCTCGGGTTCGTCATCACCGTGTTGCTGACACCCTGGGGCCAGCACCTCGAAGACCGCATCCACCGGCTCATGTTCAGCAAGCGCCAGGGCTGCTACGAGACCCTGATCTCTCTCAGCAAGCGCATGAGCGCGATGCTCAACTTCAACGAGCTCGTGGACACGCTCGTGCACGGCCTCGTGCGCGGCATCCCGGTCACCCACGCGACCCTCATGATCTACGACGCCAGCACGAACACCTTCGCGTCCTACCGCGAGGAGACGACCCTGGACGAGGGCGCGGGTGTCGAGTTCATCCGCGCCGACAGCCCCATCGTGCAGTGGCTGACGCGCACCGAGGGTCTGCTCGTCAAGGAAGAGGTCAAGCTCAACCCGCGGATCGCCAGGTACTTCGAGACGGCCGAGGGCGAGCTGGAAGCCATCAAGGCCTCGCTCATCGTGCCGCTGAAGATCGAGAACAAGCTCAACGGCATCCTGCTGCTCGGCGAGAAGCTCTCGGGCGAGATCTTCGACAGCCAGGAGCTCGACGTGCTCTCGCTGCTGGCCGTGCAGGCGGCCATCTCGCTCGAGAACGCGCGCCTGTACGAAGGCCTGTCGACCTCGAACGTTCGCCTGATGGAGGCCAGCCGGCTGAAGTCGCAGTTCCTCGCCAACATGTCGCACGAGCTGCGGACGCCGCTGAACTCCATCATCGGCTTCTCGAAGGTCCTGCTGAACCGCCTGGACGGCGAGCTGACCGAGCGCCAGGAGGCCTACATCCGCTCGGTGCACAACTCGAGCCGTCACCTGCTGGAGCTGATCAACGGCATCCTCGATTTCTCGCGGATCGAGGCGGGCAAGCTGGAGATGCGCTCCGAGCGCGTCGACATGCTGAGCCTCGTCGACGAGTGCATCGAGTCGTCGCTGCCACTCGTTCGCGACAAGCGGCTGAAGATCGAAAAGGACGTGCCGCTCGACCTGCCCGAGGTGGCCGCCGACCGCACCCGCATCAAGCAGGTGATGCTCAACCTCATGTCGAACGCGATCAAGTTCACGGCCGCCGGCAAGATCCTCGTGCAGGTGCGCCGCGAGGCCGAGACGCTCCACGTCTCCGTCGCCGACACCGGCATCGGCATCTCGAGCGGTGACCTGGCGCGGCTGTTCGAGCCCTTCCAGCGGCTGGACAACCCGCTGGCCCAGCAGGCCGACGGCACGGGCCTCGGACTGGCCATCAGCAAGAAGTTCGTCGAGCTGCACCGGGGACGCATCTGGGCGGAGAGCCGCGAAAGCCACGGCTCGACGTTTCACTTTACGCTGCCGCTCGCCGCGGTGGCCAACTAGGGGACCTCATGCCCTCACCCGTTCGCAGGGACGGCGGTCGAGCCAAGATCCTCCACGTGGAGGACAATCCGGAAAACCGGATGCTGGTCCGCGCCATTCTCGAGGCGGAGGGCTACACGATCATCGACGCCGCGGACGGGCTGGCCGGCATCGAGGCGGCCGTCCGCGAGGAACCGGCGCTCATCCTGCTCGACGTGAACCTGCCCGGGGTGGACGGCTACGAGGTCGTCTCGATCATCAAGTCGTTCCCCGCCTTCGCGACCACCCCCGTCATCGCGGTGACCGCGTACGCGATGGAGGGGGATCGGCAGCGCTCGCTGGTGGCGGGCTGCGACGGCTATATCCAGAAGCCGATCGACGTCGACACGTTTCCGCGACAGGTCGCCGAGTTCCTGCACGGCAAGCGCGAGCACGTGGAGGAGCCGGAGCAGGGCGTCTACCTGCGCGAGCTCAATCAGCGTCTCGTGTACCGTCTCGTCAACCAGGTCGAGGAGCTCAAGCGGCTGAACCAGCACTTCGTCCGGCGCGCCGGCCAGCTGGCCGACCTGCACCGCGGCGTGCAGGACATCACCTCGGAGCTCGGCGCGCAGGCGATGCTCGAGCATCTGCTGCCCAACCTCGCGCGCGCGCTCGGGACCACGCACCTGGCCGTGGACATCGCCGACGCCGAGGTGCACGTGGAGGTCGCGGGCACGCCGGCCGCGGACCGGCCGCGCAGCGTGCTGGCGGGCGCCGGCGTGGCCCCCGCCGACGACTGGATCGAGGCCGAGTGGCGGCTGCCGCTGGCCGTGCGCGGGCGGACGCTCGGACAGATGACGGCGCGCCTCGTGCTGCCGCCCGGCGCCAAGGCCGACGAGGAGCAGCTGCTCAACATCGTCGCCAACCAGGTGGCCATCACCGTCGAGAACGCGCGCCTGTACGACGGCGTGCTGCGGCGCGCGGCGGAGCAGGAAAGCCTGGTCGAGGCCGGTCACCTGCTCGCGAGCACGCTCAAGGTCGAAGAGGTGCTGCAGCGCTTCACCGAGCTGGTGCGCACGCGGCTGGCCGTGGACGTCGTGCGCATCTGGCTGCACGAGCGCGACACCGAGTACCGGCTGGCCGCGCAGGCCGGCCTGGCGGAGAAGCCCGGCCTCATGCGAATGCAGTTCGCGCCGGGCGAGGGCGCCGTGGGCTGGATCATGGAGCACCTCACGCCGCTCATGCTGCGCGATCTGCTCGTCGACCCGCGCTTCCGCGAGCGCGCGTGGGCGCAGTCCGAAGGCCTGCAGTCGTTCGTCGGCGTGCCGCTCATGCTCGACGACGTGCCGATCGGGGTGCTGCTGTGCTGGACGCGGCAGCATCGCGAGTTCGCCTCGGAGGACGTCGCGCTCGCGGAGGCGCTGGCCACGTCGGCGGCCGTCGGCATCCGCAACGCGCGTCTGCACCAGGAAACGCAGCTGCGCCTGCGTCACACCGAGACGCTCGTGAGCGTGAGTCAAGCCGTCGGTGCCACGCTCGACCTCAGCGAGATCCTGCGGCGCGCGACGCGCGAGATGGTTCGCGCGCTCGGCGGCGACACCGGCGTCGCGTGGCTGGTGACGCCGGGCACCAACACGGTCGTGCCGCTCGTCGGCTATCACATACCCAAGGACCTCATCGCCAAGGGGCCCGAGCTCGCGTTGCGACGCGACACGCCGTTCTTCGAGCGTCTGCGCGCACACGGCACGCTCGCGGAGAGTGACAGCGCAACCGGAGCGTGGACCGACCTGCCGATGGCGGGACTCATCGCCCACAAGTCCATCCTGATCCAACCGATGTACTGGAAGGGTCAGGTCATGGGCGGCTTCACGGTGTTGTGGATCCGCGAGCGCCACCACTTCACGCCCGACGAGCGGCGGCTGGCCGAGGGCATCGCGCTCCAGGGCGCGCTGGCCGTCGAGAACTCGCGGCTGTACGAGGGCGTGAAGGACCAGATGGCGGAGCTCAAGCGCACCCAGGCGCAGCTCGTGCAGTCCACGAAGCTGGCGGCCATCGGCGAGCTGGCCGCCAACATCGCGCACGAGATCAACAACCCGCTCACCACCGTACTGGGCTTCGCGTCGTTCCTCAGCGAGCGGATGCCGCCCTCCGACCCCATGCGCGAGGAGCTCGGGCTCATCCAGGAGGAGGCGTCGCGGGCCCGCGACATCGTGCGCGACCTGCTGCAGTTCAGCCGGCAGCGCGACTTTTCTCCCGAGAACGCCGACGTCAACACCGTGCTCGAGCAGGTCGTCGCGATGGTGCGCCGGCAGGGCGCGCTCAACGCCATCACCGTGCAGGAGAAGTACGCGCCCGATCTGCCCAGCGTCGAGCTGGACGTGTCGCGCATCAAGCAGGTGTTCCTCAACATCATCAACAACGCCGTTTACGTCATGCCCAACGGCGGCGCGCTCACCGTCCGCACCGAGGCGGTCAACGGCGGCGTCCGCATCGCCTTCGAGGACACCGGCCCCGGCATCGCGCCCGAGCACCGCGATCGGATCTTCGATCCGTTCTTCACGACGAAGCCCGAGGTGAGCGGCACCGGCCTCGGCCTGTCCGTCAGCCTCGGCATCGTGCAGAGCCACGGCGGGACGATCGAGATGGAGACCGAGGTCGGCCGCGGCACGACGTTCACGGTCGCCCTGCCGCTGCGGGTCGAGGACGAGTCCGCGGCGGATCGCGCCTAGTCGGTCGCGCTCAGCATCTGCCGGACCGCCGTCAGCATCGCCTCGCACTCGAACGGCTTGTCGATCGTCCGGTCGGCCCCGAACTCCTTGGCGGCGGGCAGGTACTCGAGGGTGCCGAGCTGGCCCCCGCCCGACATGGCGATGATCCTGGGGCGCGGCGACTGCCGGCGCAGCTCCTGGATGGTCTCGAGGCCTTCCTGCTCCGGCATGAAGATGTCGGTGATGACGAGCTCGGCCGGCCGCCCGCGCTGGATCTCCAGACCCTCCCGGCCGTTCGGCGCCACCGCCACGTCGTAGCCCGCGGCCTGAAGCGTCAAGCGCAGGAGCTCGCGGATCTCCGCGTGATCGTCGATGACGAGGATGCGGCGCATCTACAGCATGGCGAGCGCGACGCGCGCGGCGCCCAGCAGCGCGGTCCTGGGATTCAGCGCGACGCGCACCGGGATGGTCTCCATCAGCGACGCGAGCCGGCCTTTGTCCCGGAAGGCGCTGATGAACGTGCCGGCGGCGAGCACCGGCACGATGCGCGGGGCGATGCCGCCGGCGACGACCACGCCGCCGACCGCCAGCGCCTTGAGCGCGAGGTTGCCGGCCTCGGCGCCGTACACGGAGACGAAGACGCCCAGCGCCATCTCGCACAGGCGGTCCGCGGCGCGCGTCCCGAGCCCCGTCACGACGGCGGCCGGATCGTGCTCGCGCATGAGGGCGGCCGTCTGCGGCGATTCCTTCGCCACCCCGGTGTCGCGCAGGAAGCGATAGACGTTCACGAGGCCCGGCCCGGACAGGACGCGCTCGTAGGACACGCGGCCGAGCTCCTTGCGCAGGTAGCGCAGCAGGTCCTCCTCGAGCTCGCCGCGTGGCGCAAAGTCGGCGTGCCCGCCCTCGCTCGCGATGACCGTGCGCGCCCGGTCAGGGCCGACGACGATCGCCTCGCCGAGCCCGGTGCCGGCGGCGATCACGGCGAGGTTGCCGCGCCCGAACGCGCCCGACTGCAGCGACATCAGCGCGGTGTCGTCGAGCGCCCAGATCCCGTGGGCGGTGGCCTCGAGGTCGTTGAGCAGCCGCACCTGCGCGGCGGGAATCGCGGCCGCCAGCCGGCGCTCGTCGACCACCCACGGCAGGTTGGTGGTCGTGCCCCGGCCGTCCACGACGGGTCCCGCGATACCGATGCACGCCGCCGCGATCTCGGCGCGTGGGCCCTCGTCGAGGAAGCGCGAGATGGCCGCCTCCAGCGAGGCGAACTCGTGGCTCGACAGCGTGTCCTCGCGCACGAGTGCCGCCTCGCCGGCGCGCGGCTCGAACAACGCGAGCGTCGTCTTGGTACCGCCGACGTCGCCGGCGAGGATCACGCTACTTCTGGGTGCCCGCGTAGATACCCATCACGGTGCCCAGGAACTTGAGCGCGTCGGGCTTCTTCCGCTGAAACGAGTTGCGTCCGATGATGGAGCCGAACCCGCCGCCGTCGCGAATCGCGCGCACCTCGTCGAACACCTGGTCGTCCTTGGCGGCGGCGCCGCCCGAGAAGATCACGATGCGCCGGCCGTTGAACGCGGCCTGCACGACGTGGCGCACGCGCTCGGCCAGCGTGCCGGTCGGCACCTGCGTGGACTCGTAGACCTTCTTGGCCGCGGCCTGCTCGAGGTGCGCCGAGGGCAGCTTCACCTTGATGATGTGGGCGCCGAGCTGAGCCGCGATGTGCGCGGCGTACGCGGTGACGTCGAGCGCCGTCTCGCCGTCCTTGCTGAGGCCCGAGCCGCGCGGGTATGACCAGATGACGACGGCGAGGCCGTTGGCCTTCGCCTCGACCGCCATGTCGCGGATCTCCTCATACATCTCCAGCCGGTGCTCGGAGCCGGGATAGATCGTGAAGCCGACGGCCACGCAGCCCAGGCGCAGGGCGTCCTTCACCGATCCCGTGATCGCCTGATTCGGGTCCTTCTCTTCGAGCAGCACATCGTGGTTGTTGGTCTTGAGAATGAGCGGCACGCGGCCCGCGAACTCGCGGGCGCCGGCCTCGATGAACCCGAGCGGCGCCGCGTAGGCGTTGCAGCCCGCCGCGATGGCCAGCTCGAAGTGGTAACGGGGATCGTACGCGTCCGGGTTCACCGCGAAGCTGCGCGCCGGGCCGTGCTCGACGCCCTGGTCCACCGGCAGGATCACCAGCCGGCCGGTGCCGGCCAGCGTGCCGGCGTTCAGCAGGCGTGCGAGGTTCGTCAGCGTGCCGGGATTGTCGCTGCCGTACCAGGACAGGATCTCTTTCACGCGATCGCTCATGAGCACCCTCCTCAGGGATCCAGCATACCGCTCACTCGCCGCTCTGCTGGATGAGCTTGGCCACGAGGCCGGTCCACCCCGTCTGGTGGCTGGCGCCGATGCCGGCGCCGACGTCGCCGTGGAAGTACTCGTAGAACAGCAGCAGGTCGCGCCAGTGCGGATCGCTCTGGAACTTCTCCGCGCCGCCGTGCACGGGCCGCCGGCCGTCGCGGCCGCGCAGGAAGAGCCGGACGAGCCCGCGCGACAGCTCACCCGCGACGTCCCAGAGATTGAGCAGCCGGTGCGAGCCGTTCGGACACTCGACCTTGAGGTCGTCGCCGTAGAAGTGGTGGAACTTCTGCAGGGACTCGATGAGCAGGTAGTTCATGGGAAACCACAGCGGCCCGCGCCAGTTCGAGTTGCCGCCGAAGAGGCCGGTGGTGGACTCGGCGGGCTCGTAGTCCACCCGGTGCTCCACGCCGTCCACGGCCAGCACGTAGGGATGCGCGCGGTGATAGCGCGACAGCGCCCGGACGCCGTAGGGCGACAGGAACTCGTCGCGATCGAGCATGTAGCGCAGCACGCGCGTGAGCTGGGTGCGGTTGACGATGGACAGCAGGCGGCGGACGCCGCCGCCGGCGACGGTGACGAGGTCGAGGTTGGCTCGGAACTCGGGCCTGTTGTCGATGAACCACTGCATGCGGCGCGTGAAGCCCGGCAGCCGGTCCACCACGTCCGGCTCCAGCGTCTCCACCGCGAAGAGCGGGATCAGCCCCACCATCGAGCGGACCTTGAGCTGGCGCGCCTCGCGGTCGGTGTGCAGCACGTCGTAGTAGAAGCCGTCCTGCTCGTCCCAGAGCGTGATCCCCTCGCCGCCGAGGTCGTTCATCGCCCTGGCAATGTAGACGAAGTGCTCGAAGAACTTCGAGGCGATGTCCTCGTAGGCGGCGTTCGACTGCGACAGCTCCAGCGCGATGGCCAGCATGTTGAGGCAGTACATGCCCATCCACGAGGTGCCGTCGGACTGCTCGATGCGGCCGCCCGTGGGCAGCGGCGCCGAGCGGTCGAAGACGCCGATGTTGTCCAGCCCGAGGAAGCCGCCCTCGAAGACGTTCTTGCCCTCGGTGTCCTTGCGGTTGACCCACCACGTGAAGTTCAGCAGCAGCTTCTGGAACGCCTTCTCGAGGAAGTCGCGATCGGCCACGCCGGTCACGCGCCGATCGATCTTGTACACGCGCCAGACGGCCCAGGCGTGCACGGGCGGATTGACGTCGCCGAACGCCCACTCGTAGGCCGGGATCTGGCCGTTGGGGTGCATGTACCACTCGCGCAGGAAGAGGATCAGCTGCGACTTCGCGAAGTCCGGGTCGATCGGCGCCAGCGCGATGGTGTGGAACGCGAGGTCCCACGCGGCGTACCACGGATACTCCCACTTGTCGGGGACCGAGATCACGTCTTCGTTGAAGAGATGCGTCCAGCGGGCGTTGCGGCCGCGCAGGCGCTCGCGCGGCGGCGCCGGTTGACCCGCGTCCCCGGCGAGCCAGCGCTTGACGTCGAGATGGTAGAACTGCTTGCTCCACAGCATCCCCGCGACGGCCTGCCGCGCCACCGCGCGCGCGTCGGCGGAGCAGGTCCCCGGCACGACGGTGGCGTAGAATTCGTCGGCCTCGCCACGGCGGCGCTCGAGCAGCGCGTCGAAGGCGCGGCCGAACGGCTCACCGGCGGGCGCGGCATCGCTCAGCCGCAGACGGACGGCGCGCGTCTCGCCCGCCCGGAGCGCCCACCGATGGTGCATTGCGGCCTTCGTTCCCACCGACGCCGGGTTCACCGCGTCGGCGCGGCCGTGCACCACGTGGTCGTGGAAGGCGTCCTTCACGTGTGGCGTCGCGTTGGCGACGCCCCAGAGCCGGCGCGCGTTGCTTTCGTTGTCCGTGAAGAGCAGATCGGCCGGGCCCTCGCCCACGAGCCAGCGGCGGCCGAGCGTCGCGTGCTGCGCCTCGATCACCGACCACGCGGCGCCCGGCGCCGTCGCGGAGAGCCGCGGGCGCGGCGAGCCCGGCTCCCACGTCCACGTGTTCCGGAACCAGAGCGTCGGCAGCACGTGCACGTCGGCCGGCTCGGGCCCGCGATTGGTGACCGCGATGCGGATGAGCAGGTCGTCGGCGGCGGCCTTGGCGTACTCGACGACGACGTCGAAGTAGCGATCGTCGTCGAAGATGCCGGTGTCGAGCAGCTCGTATTCGGGGCGGCGCCGGTCGCGCCGCGCGGTCTCCTCGAGCAGCCCCGCGTAGGGAACCGCGCCCTGGGGATACTTGTAGAGGTACTTCATGTAGGCGTGCGTCGGCGTGTTGTCGAGGTAGAAGTAGTACTCCTTGACGTCCTCGCCGTGGTTGCCCTGCTTGCCCGTGAGACCGAAGAGGCGCTCCTTGAGGAAGGGATCGCGGCCGTTCCAGAGCGCCAGCGCGAAGCAGAGGCGCTGGCGGTTGTCCGAGATGCCGGCCAGGCCGTCCTCGCCCCAGCGGTAGGCGCGCGAGCGGGCGTGATCGTGTGGGAGATATTCCCAGGCCGTGCCGCCGGGACTGTAGTCTTCGCGCACGGTCCCCCACTGCCGCTCCGACAGGTAGGGGCCCCAGCGTCGCCAATGCGCCGTTCGGCGCGTCGCCTCCTCGAGTCGTCGATGCTCCTCGGTCATCCCCGGCATCGGTTATAGTAGCGGAACTCCGGAGGATTCAGGTGCTCCACTACGCGATTGCCCGGATGCTCTGGCTCGTGCCGACCCTGGTCGCGATGGCGCTCGTGACGTTTCTCGTCATGCACGCCACGCCCGGCAGCCCGCTCGACCCGGTGGCCGAGGGCGCCAACCCGCTCTCGCCGGAAGGGCAAAAGGCCCTCGCCGCGTACTACGGGCTCGACAAGCCGCTCTGGCAGCAGTTCGCGATCTTCGTCGGCAAGGCCGTGCGCGGCGACTTTGGATTCTCGTTCGTGTACAAGACGCGGACGGTGGCCGAGATCCTTCGCGAGACGTTCCCGATCTCGCTGTTCCTCGGCTCGATGGCGCTGGCGCTGGCAATCGCCGGCGGCCTGACCCTCGGCATCCTCGCCGCCGTCCATCAGAACCGCGGCTGGGATTACGTGTCCGTCTCCCTCGCCACCGTCGGTGTCGCCGTGCCCAACTTCGTCCTCGCCGTCTTCCTCATCATCATCTTCTCGTTCATGCTGCCGCTCTTTCCCACCGGCGGCTGGGACTCGCCTCGCGACTGGGTGCTGCCGACGGTGACGCTGGCGCTGGCGCCGATGGGAATCATCGCGCGCTTCACGCGCGCGAGCATGCTCGAGGTCATTCGCGCCGACTTTACGCTGACGGCGCGCGCCAAGGGCCTCGCCGAGGGCCCGGTCATCTTCAAGCACGCGCTGAAGAACGCCCTGATCCCGGTGGTCACGCTGCTCGGGCCCCTCTTCGCGGCGGTCGGGACGGGATCGTTCTTCGTCGAGTCGATCTTCCGCGTGCCGGGCATGGGCCGCTTCTTCGTGCTCTCGATGACCGGGCGCGACTACCCGATGATCATGGCCGTCGTGCTCACCTACGGCGTGTTCCTCGCGATCATGAACCTCGTCGTCGACCTCGCCTATGGCGCGCTCGACCCCCGGATCCGCTATTAGCGTCACCGCCGGGCCGCGTCCGCTCGCCGATCCCGACGGCATCCGCGCGCCGAGTCCCGTCGCCGTCGACGCGGCGCTCACCGTCCGGCCCACCAGCCTCTGGCGCGACGGCGTCCGCCGCCTGCGGCGCAACCGGCTGGCCATGGCCGGCGGTGGCGTCATCGTCGTGCTCTGCCTCGTGGCGATCTTCGCCGACGTGCTGGCGCCGCTGCCCTACACGAAGACGAACTTCGGGCGGCTCAACGAGGCGCCCTCGCGCCTGTACCCCCTGGGCACCGATCAGCTCGGCCGCGACCTGCTCTCGCGGATGATCTACGGCGCGCGCGTGTCGATGCTGGTCGGTCTCGGCGCGCAGCTCATCGTGGTCACGATCGGCGTGCCCATCGGCGCGCTCTCCGGCTACGTGGGCGGGCGCACCGACGTCGTGCTCACCCGCCTCATCGACGTCATGTATGCATTCCCGCGCCTGTTGTTCGTGATCCTCGTCATGTCGATGCTCGGCGCCGGGCTCACCAACATCTTCATCGCCATCGGCCTCACCGGCTGGGTGGGGATCGCGCGGCAAACGCGCGCGCAGGTGCTCGCCATCAAGCAGAAGGAATACGTCGAGGGTGCGCGGGCGCTGGGCTCGCGCGCCGGCCGGCTGCTCTTCCGCCACGTGTTGCCCAACGCGCTCACGCCGATCGTCGTCGCCGTCACCTTCGGGATTCCGGAGGCGATCTTCACGGAGGCGGCGCTGTCCTTCATCGGCGTCGGCATCAATCCCCCCACGCCGTCGTGGGGGCAGATGGTCGGCGAGGGCCAGCAGTACATCCGCTCGTACTGGCATCTCTGCGTGTTCCCGTCGATCGCCATCGCCATCACCATGCTCGCGTTCACGTTCTTCGGCGACGGCGTCCGCGACGCGCTCGATCCGAAAATGAAATAGCACCCGAGAGGAGGACTCCATGAAGCGTCCCCGCATCTCCGATGCACAGCTGGACCTGCTCGCCGCGCGCCTGGCGGCGGCCGGCGTCGGCCGCCGCGATTTCCTGCGCGTGGCCGCCGGCCTCGCCACGCTGGGAGCGGCCGGCTTCAACGCGCGCCCGGCCTCGGCGGCGCCCAAGCTCGCCGCCGGCGAGAAGCTCGCCCGCGACCAGCACTTCCGCTACGGCGGCGGCGGCTGGTGGCAGAACGATCCCTCCAGCCACGACTTCAACAAGGACCTGTACTGCAACGGCGTGCCCGCGCTCTGGGCCGGTCTGATGAAGTTCAACGCCGAGTTCCAGCCCGTGCCCTACGTGGCCGAGAAGGTCTCGTCGAACGCGGAAGGATCGGTGTGGACCTTCGCCATCCGCCGCGACTCGAAGTGGTCGGATGGCTCGCCGTGCACGGCGCGTGACTTCGAGTGGTCGTGGAAGCGCCAGATGGATCCGGCCAGCAAGAACCCGTACTCGAGCTACTTCTACGACATC
>Ga0134071_10000419_pt1 | contig 14070 bp, 13 predicted proteins | sample 15_taG_27_FD_94466 | JGI IMG/M metagenome (GOLD analysis project Ga0134071, IMG submission 94466) | Grasslands soil microbial communities from the Angelo Coastal Reserve, California, USA - 15_D_Rain_40cm_5_09082015 | ecosystem: Environmental > Terrestrial > Soil > Grasslands ...
GCGCCGCATGCGAGAAACATGTATCCGAGCTGGCTGACGGTGGAGTACGCCAGAACTCTCTTGATGTCGGTCTGGACCAGACCGATCGAAGCGGCAAAGATAGCTGTGAACGTTCCCACAACGGCCACAACCAGAAGCGCTCCCGGTGCGTGATTGTAGATCGCAGCGGAACGCGCCACCATGTACACGCCGGCAGTCACCATCGTCGCTGCGTGAATCAGGGCGCTGACCGGTGTCGGACCTTCCATTGCGTCGGGCAGCCATACATAAAGAGGAAATTGCGCTGATTTGCCGGCGGCTCCTAAAAAGAGGAGAAGACCGATGGAGGTCAGGACTCCGACGGAGCCCAATGGTTCGACAGCGAAGTCACTCGAGTCGCCTAGCCGCGAGAAGACTCCTGGAAAATCGATTCGCTCGAAAGTCCAGTAGATCAGCATGATGGCGAGGATGAATCCGAAATCGCCGACCCGATTGACGATGAATGCCTTCTTTCCAGCATCCGCAGCGGATTTACGCGTGAACCAAAAACCGATGAGGAGGTAGGAGCACAATCCAACACCTTCCCATCCGACAAACATAAGCAGGTAATTGTCCGCAAGAACCAGCGTGAGCATGAAGAAGACGAAGAGGTTCAAGTAGGCGAAATATCGATAGAATCCCTCTTCGTTGGCCATGTATCCGGCGGAATACACATGGATGAGCAATCCAACGCCGGTCACGATAAGGATCATCAGACCCGACAGATGATCCAACAGGAAGCCGAACTGCGCCTGAAAGCGGCCGGCCTGAATCCATGTGAAGTAATCTCTGAGAATGGGAAGCTGGCTTTCGGGCATCCTCAGCATCGCCATGAATTCCCGAACCGCAATCAAGAACGACAGCGCGACGCTTCCGACTGCGATGCCGGTGATCGCGTTCTTCGGCAGACGTTTGCCGAATATGCCGTTCACTGCGGCCCCAAGCAACGGCAATACCGGAATCAGCCACAGCATCATTCCCCTCCTCGCAGAGGAGGGCGCGAAGCGCGAGCCCGGTAGGGCGAAGCCTCAATAGAAGGTCGGCTCTCCACGGTTCGGCCGAACTGACCACCCCGGCGCGTCAGCCTTGCGGCTGCCGCGCCACCCCTCCTCTGCGAGGAGGGGAATGTCGCCACGCCCTTCACCATTTCAACAAATTGCTCCTGTCCACATTCAACGACTCCCGGTTGCGGAAGATCGCAATCACGAGAGCCAACCCCACGGCGGCTTCTGCTGCCGCCACGACGAGTACGAAGAAAACAAAAATCTGGCCACTGATCTGACGGTGTTGGTTCGAAAAAACCACAAACGTGAGATTCACCGCATTCAGCATGATTTCGACCGAGAGCAGCAGGGCAATGATGTTGCGCTTCAGGAAGAAACCCAGCACACCGATCAAAAAGAGCACAGCGCTGAGGATGAGGAACCAGCTCGCCGGAATCATAAATCCTTCTTCGCAAAAACCACTGCGCCGACCAATGCGATCAGTATCAACAGCGAAGTCACTTCGAACGGCAAAAGGTAATCGGTAAACAAAGTCTGCCCGATCGCCTGAGGACTACCTACAAAACGCGGCTGCGTGCCGGTTCCCGTTTCCACATTCCATAATGTTGCGGTGACGAGAAAGAGAAAAAACAAACCCAACGGGATCCCGATGAATTTGAGCCAACGCAGGCGGTCGGCGCCATCTTCGTCCGCCGGCAAATTCAACAGCATGATGACAAACACAAACAAGACCATGATGGCACCCGCATAAACGATGATTTGAATGACTGCAAGGAAGTCCGCACCGAGCAGGACGAACAGGACCGACATGGCCGTCAGCATAAGAATTAACGACAATGCGCTGTAGAGCACGTGCTTCTGCACGAGGACGTTGATCGCTGCTCCGGCGGCCAGCGCCGCAAACAGGAAAAATAGTATCTGGATCATGAGATGGCTACGACGAAACTCGTGGCGAGTATGTTCGCCAACGAGAGCGGCAGCAAAAACTTCCAGCCAAAATTCATCAGTTGATCGTAACGGAGCCTGGGAAGCGTCGAACGCAAGAGAACATAGAAGAAAATGAAAATGAAAATCTTCAACACGAACCAGAGCGTTGGCAGTGTCGCCTGGAGCCAATCGGGTCCGGCGACCGGGCCGGACCAGCCGCCCAGAAACATGATGGTGGCGAGCGCCGAGACGGTAACCATGTTGGCATATTCGGCCAGCATGAACATGGCGAACTTCAGCGAACTGTATTCGGTGTGCCATCCGGCCACGAGTTCCTGCTCCGACTCCGCCAGATCAAACGGCAGACGGTTCGTCTCGGCTATGGCGCTGACGATGTAAATCAAAAATGCCACCGGCTGAAGAAAGATATTCCAACGCGGAATGAAACCAAGCCACGCGCGCTGCTGCGACAAGACGAGTTGGTTCAGGCTGAGGGTGTTCGCGATCATCAGGACGCCTACAACCGAGAGCGTCAGGCTGAGTTCATAGCTGATCATTTGCGCCGACGATCGTATGGCGCCCATCAATGGATACTTCGAATTCGATGCCCATCCCCCCAGAGCGATGCCGTACACGCCGAGCGATGTAATCGCGAAAATGAAGAGCAGGCCGACGCTGAGATCGGTGATCTGTAACCATGGGCCAAATGGAATGACTGAAAACGCCAGCAACGCGGGAATCAGAGACACCACAGGCGCGGCTATATACAGGAACCGGTTGGCGTTCACGGGTATAACGTCTTCCTTGAAGAGAAACTTCAGCCCGTCGGCAATCGGCTGAAGAAGGCCGAATGGTCCGACGCGCGTCGGTCCGGGCCGCATCTGAACTCGTGCGATGACCTTGCGTTCGATCCAGGTCAAATATGCGAGCGAGCCCATCACTCCCCCGAAGATCACGATGATCTTGATCATGAGGATCACAAAATCGGGGCTTGTCAGGTATTCGATCATCTTATTTATGCGATATTCTCCTCCTCGCAGAGGAGGGGTGGCGCGACAGCTTAACAGAAGCTGGCGCGCCGGGCGCGAAGCGCGAGCCCGATAGGGCGAAACCTCGATAAGTGGTCAGTTCGGCCGAAACGTTTCGCCGGTCTTCAATTGAGGCTTCGCCCTGCCGGGCTCGCGCTTCGCGCCCTCCTCTGCGAGGAGGGGAATGTTTCTTATCCGCGTTTGCGCAATTCATCGAGGATCTCTTCAGTTTTTCTGACGTTCAGATTTTCGTAAAACTCACCATTGATCTGGATCACCGGCGCTGTCGTACAGGAAGCCAGGCATTCGAATTCGATAGCCGAGAAAAGGCCATCGGACGTGACCTCCCCGAGATTCACACCCAGCTTTCGCTTCACGCACGCTTCGATTTCATCCGAGCCGCGCAGCAGGCACGACAGATTCGTACAGATCATGATGTGATACTTACCGACTGGCCGCCGCCGTAAAAGCGTGTAGAACGACATGATCGAGTCGACTTCGGAAGGATTCAGGTCCAGATAGCGCGCCACATAGTCGATGGATTCAGCCTTGATGTATCCTTCCTCCTTCTGAGCCAGTAATAGCATCGGAATCAACGCGGAGCGTTTTCTCGGGTAAATGGAGACCAGATGCTTGAATTGGTCCTCAGTCTCTTTAGAGAACATCTACCGTTCCCACTCGAGCGCTCCTTTTTTCCAGGCATAGATATAACCCGCGAGGATCGCTCCAATGAACAGCAGCATTTCGAAAAATCCAAAGAGCTTTAACTCGCGGTACACGACGGCCCAAGGGAAAAGGAAAACAGCTTCAATGTCGAAGAGAAGGAACAGCATGGCCACCAGATAGAACTTTACCGAGAAACGCTCGCGCGCACTGCCGATGGGATGCATGCCGCATTCATAAGGCGACAGCTTTACCGGATCGGGTTTCTTCGGGCCAAAGGCGTAAGACAGGACGAGAGAGACGGTGCCGAATCCGGCGACAAGAACGAAGAAGACTAAAACCGGCACCCAGTTTTCGAGCATGCTACCGAACTCCGCAATGTGTGCACTCTATCGATGACGCTCGCGAAGACGCAAAATCATGATGATAGTCAGCCGTCGGATACGCTGTCAATCTGTAGCGGCGGTAGGCACTAGTCTAATTTGGTAGTCGAACGATCCACCCGGATATGATTGTCTATTACACATGTTCCCGATTTTTTGGCTGGCCTTGCTCGCAGGATTGCAGGTTCAGCCGGCTCCGCGCCCGGATGCCGGTGCCTCACGAGCGTCGATCGAGGGCGTGGTGGTTCGGGCCGGAGCAGCGGCCGGACAACAGCAAGTGGCCGACGCTCGGGTTGAACTCAAACCCGGCAACCTTTCTGTGTTTACCCGCGCAGACGGTGCTTTCACCTTCCGAAATCTCGCGCCGGGGCGATACACCATCTCCGCAACACACGATGGATTCATTCCTCAAGAAGACCGGCGGCGTGGCCTTACTGTATCGGGACTGAGTGTTACGGTTGCGGCGGGTCAGACTTTGAAGGACATCGTGCTGCCGATGATACCGGCGCCGGTCATTGCCGGAGGAGTGTTCGATCCGTACGGAGCGCCAGTGCCCGCGGCATTGGTGCGCGCATACCTCCGTCGATACACTCCTTACGGAACGCAGCTCCACATCGTAAAAAGCGGAATGACAAATGACATGGGAGAGTTCCGATTGTTCGGCCTGAACTTCGGCGAGTACTTTGTAAGCGCCGGATTCGGCGATCGGGAGCGTGCTGCCGCAGTCGGAAGAGTACAGTTAAGCGCGAACGTGTCCCGGGCAGATGACGGCTATGCGACGATCTTCTATGACGGGGCTGAAGACATTTCATGGGCACGGGCAGTACATCTGGCGCCCGGCAGCGGCCCTTCCACGCTGAACATCTACTTTAGAAACCCAGCGCGGTTCAAAATCAGCGGACAAGTGCTTCCCCGGACCGCTGGCACGAAGATCGTGCTGGCTCCGAAAGGCGGCGACCTGATCGAGTCCGAGTACTTTATTCAGCCTGATGCAACCGGAGCATTCCAGATTCATGGAGTCTCGCCCGGTTCTTATCTTCTGCTCGCGACGGCGGCCGATGGCGACATGTCCTCAGATGTGATCGCCGTCAACGTGACGGACAGCGATATCGATGGAATGCGAGTCGTCCTCCAGGAAACGATGTCGATCTCAGGCCGGGTGGTTTCAGAACGCTACCCGGGGCAGGGCATTTCCGCCCTGCACGTCAAGCTGACACGCAGCACGACCGAGTTCGATCAAAAAATTGATGCCCGCACCGATCCTGACGGCTCATTCACTCTCGAGCGTGTATTTCCTTTTGCGGAGTATGACATTGCGGTCGAACCGCTTCCGCCCGGCACCTACGTGAAGAATGTCTTTTCCCCCGGCCGCACCATCTTCACGGGCAAGTCCACGCTTGTTCCCCTCCAGCCGCTGCAGATCCGGCTTGCCATGGCCATGGATAGTTTGGAAGTGCACGTCACCAAAGGGAGCGATCCGGCTGCCGGCACCCAGGTCGTCCTCGTTCCCGAAGCGATGCTGCGCCGCCGGCGCGATCGATACATCACCGGCTTCACCTCAGAATCCGGAGATTTACGCCTGACCGCTGTTCCACCCGGCGAATACACGGCCTACGCCTTCGAGCAGGTTGAACCGGGCGCATATTACGTATTTGCGTACAATCCGGCTGCAGAGAATCGTTTCAGAGACCGCGCAGTTTCCCTGACGGTTGGCGAGAACGGCCCGAAAGTAATTCAATTGCACGTCATACCAGCAGAGGAGACTGCAGGAGGCCTGCAATGAAACTGCGTTCTGCCGGATTCCTGCTGGCGCTCGCCACATTGCAGCTCACACCTTCCCTCGGCACGATCGAGGGAATCGTCGTAAAAGCAGGCACCGCAATCCAGCAACCTCTGTTGAATGCTCGACTGGAACTGAGCGGTGGTCCGGGACCCGCACGGGTGGCGCGAACGGACGCGACCGGAAGATTCGTCTTTTACAATCTCGCCCCTGGCGAATACAGGCTGGCAGTCACTTGCGACGGATTTATCCGGCAGGAATCTCCAAACAGGACCGTTCTCCGCGGCGGGCAACGAATCTCGAACATCGTCTTTGCGCTGGATCCTGCGCCGATAGCGGCAGGATGGGTTCTGGACAGTTACGGTGAACCAATTCCCAACATCGTGGTGGAAGCGCTGCGCCGGAGCTACGACGTACGCGGCAATCCCAGACTAAGCCGTGTGGCGACGGCTTTGACGGACGATCGCGGCGAGTATCGAATATTCTGGCTCGATCCCGGAGAATATTTCTTCTACGTGACCCCATCATTGCCGGACGGTACCGACCCACAATCCGTACGTCTTTTTACCCCGACATACTTCCCGGGCGTCAGCACACCCGACGAGGCAAAGTCGCTCCGGTTAGATATCGGGCGCGAAGTACGCGTCGACTTCCGGTTACAGCGTGCGGCATGGTGGTCCGTCTCCGGTCAGACAATGAATGGGATGACGAGCCGGTCGGTTGGTGCCACGCTCAGGTTGACGCCGCCCGCCGAAGATCCGACTTTTTCCCGGTATCACTCGGAGAGTCCCGCAGCGGGTTCATTTGTAGGCCGCTTTTCGATGGAGAACGTCGCGCCGGGTCCTTATATCGTCATGGCAAAAAGCGGATCGGGAGATCAGGAGATAACTGCATTTCAGCGCATCGTCCTCCGTCCTCTTCCTTACATTCCGCCTCCCGCTCGTCCTCCAGAGTACTTCGTGACGCTCAAGTTGAGCCCACCTCTCTCGATCAATGGCGGCTTGTTCGTCGAATCGGGTGAGGTTGTGGATTTGCGCGGAGCAAGCGTAGCGCTTATTTCGGTGGATCCGGATCTGCCCTCGACTCGAAGCGTATACCCCCGAGCGGATGGACAGTTCCTTCTGAATGGAGTCGTCCCGGGAAACTATGTAGTGGACGTCACTAACCTGCCTGGGGATCTCTATCTTAAGGTTGCGCGATTCGGTTCTGACAACATCCTGGAAAAACCGCTTATATTGGAAACACTCCAGGCGCCAAATCCTCTGCAGATTCTGCTCGGTTCCGACGGCGGTCGCCTGCAGGCAGCGGCCTACGATGCTCAAGGTAAGCTTTCCTCTGGCGCGCATTTCGTACTCGTCCCCGAGGTCACGCGCCGTTCGCGCCGGGAACAGTATCGCCTTGCAGTCACCGGCGAAGATGGAAAGGCGTTCCTTCGCGGAATTCCTCCGGGAAGCTACAAGCTGTTTGCGTGGGACCAGCTGGAGACCAACGCTTACTTGAATTCGGGGTACCTGCAGTCCTACGAAGCGTTCGGAGTTCCCGTGAACATTGCGAGCGGGGATAATCCTCCGGTTTCGGCGCGATTAATTCCGAAGGACTGACGGTGGGTCGAAGTAACGGATGGTTCGACGCTCTGCACTCCGGATTGTGCCGTCGGGAGCTTCAACAATCTTCTCGATCCAATTGCCGTGCGGATCGTATCGATAGCGAAACTGCGTCTCGGATCGATGCGAGCGAATGCTATTGGCCTTTGGTGTAAGTTCTCCTTCTTCTCCGAAATTGTATTCCGCATGCGACGATTCGGAAATCTGCTGGATCACATCACCAAAGTCATTGTACGCGAACATTTCCCGTTCAAAGTCGTTTGGAGCGTTGTTCGATGAAGTTTCGATTCTACGATCATGCTCATCGTATCGATGGCGCTGGCCGGAGGTGAACATCATCCGGACCGCTTCCAGTTGCTGTGGGCTCAACTGCGCGGCCAGTTCATCTGGAACTTTCTGGGCGCAAACCTCCTCGACAAGATTACCGCGCTGGTTATAACGCAGGTCTACGCGTGTAACCAACTTCCCGCTGTTGTCATGGAAAAGGTGTTCGATCGGGAGACCACGTTCGTCGTAATTGGATGTAATGCTGGTGGCTCCCGGCGCACCATACCCCACTTCTGTTCCCTCGACTCCGAAGATCGTTCCGCAGCCCGTAGTTCCCCACTGTCCAGCCGATAACTCCGGATCGATGTGGACGATATTCTTCTTTCGGCCGTCTGCTTCGTACACGTACGTTTCAGCGACTCGTGGGTTGCCTTCTTTATCGACCTCGGTTATGCGAGAGATTCGTGCTGAGGAGTCGTACTCGTAATGTCTGGCCGTGCTGACGGATGAGCCTTGCTCGAAGCGCACTGCCGCCAGTTGATTGTCGTCCCTGTATTCGTAAAAATACGTCCATTCCAGTGAGTTGGGAGGTGAGTTCTTGTACCAGTGCCGTTCAAGAGAACCATCCGGACGAAACTCGACAGTCGTGAGATCGGTTCGTTCTTCTGTTTCACACACGGAGGATCCGCATCCGCGCGAATACCAGGTTCGATGGATTTCGCACACCTTTACTGAGCCGCGTAAGCCGAAGCGATCACGATCCGCCATGACTTAGAGTCTGCCAGAGATACCATCCGACATCCATGAAGGAATCAACGAAACCGACAACCGGAGACGTTCCCGCCCCCTCTGCTGTTGGTTGCACTGCGACGTTCGCGTACTACATCTGGATCTGCGTATCAAAATTCCAGACGATGAGCCTTTTGTCTTCTCACACCTCGAGGTTGTATCCGGCTCTCCGTAACGCGTCGCGCGCAGATTCCAAGCAATTCCGAATGGAGATCAACTGCAGGTTCCGACGACAATTCGCGTATCGGGCGCGAGGTCCAAACAATGGCTGCGGCACGCCCGGCCCGGGGAAGTCTGAGTAGTTCATAATTGACGTTTGAAGCGTATAGCAAAGTCCGACTGGTCTGAACTGCGTCTTGAAGATCGCGTCCGTCCGGGATTGCATGTCCTGTTTGTCGGTATCAACCCGGGTGTCCGCTCCGCGATGTCGGGGCATCATTTTGCCGGATACTCCAATCGATTCTGGAAACTGTTGACCGATTCCGGTTTGGTGCCCGAGCCGGTCACCTATAAAGATGATGTCCGGCTCCCGGAGTGGGGACTCGGTATTACCAACCTGATTGCTCGTCCCAGCCGCGGTATCGGTGACCTCCGACCGGCGGAATACGTCGAGGCCTGGAATACCTTGGAGCGAAAAATCCGCCGCTATCGTCCGCACATTGTAGCGTTAGTAGGAGTGACGCTTTACCGCGCACTGCATCCCATGCTGCATTGCCCGCCGGCCGAATCGGCCATCGGGCCTCATCCGGTGAAAATCCATGGGGCCAATCTGTTCGTGTTGCCGAATCCCAGCGGCAGGAATGCGAACTTCACCTATGCCGAGATGCTGGAGGCATACCTGCGTCTGCGGTCATTTCTTAATAGGCCTTCCTCCAGAAAGTCCGCTTGCGAACCTCTCAAAAGGCGTCTAATACCGAGAAAGACACGTTAACGCTCAACCTAGGAGACTCGACGAACCGTCTGGCTGGATTTCGCATCCGGAATTCGATATGAGGCTGTTGTCCTCTTGCGTTAGGTCGCCGGGTCTACCGTTTGCATCAAAGACCCGGACCTAGTCTTGAACCCTTTGTCCGGTTCGGACCGTATAGACGGCGTCCACCGGGCTGATGAAGATCTTTCCGTCGCCGTGTTGACCCGTCTTTGCGCCAGCTTGAATGGCCGCGATTGCAGCATCAAGCTTTGCATCTTCGACAACGAGAGTGAGCATGATCTTTGGCAGTTCACTGTAAATGGTGCCTCCGACTTGAACTCCTCGCTGCTGGCCGCGGCCAAACACATCCATCTTTGTTAAGGAAACAATACCGGTCGATTCCAGTGCATTGACGACCTGTTCTTCTCGATCGGGTCGAATGACGGCGCGAATCATTCTCATACGTGAATCTCCACCCATACTTGTTTGTCTTCGAGGAAAACTGGATAAGTCTGTAAAGTCAGGACGGGATCGGTCGAACAGCGACCGCTGATCAGATCGAATTTGTAGTCGTGTAGCGGACAGGTGAGTTCGCAGTCTTTGAATCTTCCTTCGTCGAGCATGCCGCCGGCATGCGGACATTCCGCATCGCAAGCAAAGATCCGTCCGTCTGAATGAAGAAACAGAGCCAGTTGTTTTCCCTTAACGGCAGTGGAGTAGCCAACACCTGCCTTGAGGTCGTCGACACTGCAAACCATCACCTGCATCGCTTTCTTCGATGCCACATTGCTGACTGTCAAAGTCCCTACGCTGCCGTTACCTTTTGTTTCTGCGAGACTCACGGCTGGCAACGTCTGCTCGAATTCTTCGTCCGGCATTTCGGTAGCAGGCACCATTAAGATGCGGTCCCGGACCGTCGGCCGCGCCTGAACTTGCCTGAACAGTTGCAGGTGCTTGACGACGTTTGCAAGCACATCGGGCAAAGCTTCGTCGCAGGGTACCATATCCATGATCTGCGTTCCTGCTCGAGCTTCCGGTCCCGTTTTTCCGCCGACATAGATTGCCACGGCGTCTAAAAGCCGGCCCTCGACATTTACTTTCATGCCCCGTAGGCCGATATCTGCTGCCTGGTGGTTGCCGCATCCTGCCGGACAGCCCGACCAATGGATCGTGATGGGCTTGCCATCCGCACCGAGGCGTTCCTCTAACGCTTGGGAAATTTGTACGGCGCGGGCTTTCGTGTCGATCTGGGCGAGATTGCAATAGTCGGTTCCGGTGCAGGCGACCAGGCCGCGAAAGAAGCGAGAGGGTTCCGGCGGCAACTCGCGAAGCAACGGCTCGCTCAATAGTGAGTCCAGGCTTTCTTCGGGAATGTTGACGAGAATCGCGTTTTGACCTGTGGTAAGGCGAATTGAGCCGGTACCGTATACATCGGCAAGGCGGCCGAGTTCGGACAGGGACTCGTGGCTAACCCGGCCGACACTCACTCGCAGACCAACCGAATGGAGTCCGGGTTGCTTCTGCCGGCGTACACCGAAATGATCGTTGTGGCCTTCCGAACGAGCATCTTTTCCTGCCGGCCCCGGCTGCCATCCGAGGCGCCGCACCAGTTCATTGCGGAAACGATCCAGGCCCCACTCTTCCAAGAGGAATGCCAATCGGCATTGGGTCCGGGGGCCACGAGGACCCTCATCGTTGAATATTTTGATGATTTGAATGACGACGTCGTGCGCCTGGTCCGCTTCGATGAACCAGTCCAGATTGGAAGCGATCGTAAAGCCGCCCGATCCCATCTTTCCGCCTACCAAGATGTGAAATCCCGAATAAAGCGTTCCATGAATAAACTTTGTCGCCGGTACCAAAGCGACGTCCTGCGATTCATTGTGCGTGCAGTTTTCGACGCATCCTGTAATGGTGATGTTGAATTTGCGCGGCAGATTGGCGAATTCGGGATTGCCTTCTGCACCAACGATGGTCTGGTCGAGCGCAAACACAATCGGAGAAGCATCCAGCAGTTCTGCCGGCGTCAAACCCGCCAGAGCACAGCCGTTAATGTTGCGTACGTTATCCTGACCGGTCTGAAGCGAACGCAGGTCCACGCCGCGCAATTTTTCCCAAATTTCAGGGACGCTTTCGATGGCATATCCCCGCAGCTCGATCTGCTGGCGTGTCGTGATGTCAAGCGTACCGTTTCCTAAACGTTTAGAGACATTCGCGATGGCTCTCAACTGCGCGCTGTTAGCGAATCCATTAGGCATTCGGATTCGCATCATGAATTTGCCTGGTGTCGGCTTCCGGAAGAAGACACCAACCCACTTCAACAATTCCTTGTCGGCAGGGGACAGAGCTTCCCAACCTTCGCCAATCAGGCGCGGGAGGTCCTCCCGGATCCGCAGGGGATTGCCGTCTTTCGTCTGCTTATATTCTTCAATGGGATTGGAGCCTGCACGCATCCGGCTTCGAACCTCTCAAAAAATAATCTTCAGGCATTCGCAAAAACATCCTCGGCCGGTTGAAACTGCTCCTGGTCCGGACCGTTCGTGTGGATCGGCGTCACTCCGTGGAGAGGTAAGACGAAAATCTTTCCATCGCCAATCTGGCCGGTGCGGTTCGTTTGTATGACCGCTTGAACCAGCCCGTCGACTTGATCTGCCGGCACAATCCACGACACCATACGTTTCGGCAGAAATCGGAAGCCTGTACCGGACGTGGCCCCGCGCCGTGCGAGGAATTGCAATCCTCGCTGTTTGCCCCGGCCCGTCACCCGATGGTGAGCAAAAGCGGTGATTCCCAGACTTTCGACCTTTAACCTCGTTTTGAGCCAGCGCTCGGGACGAATGACCGCGATGACCTCCTTGAGCGGCGCGTTTTCCTCGGAAACAGGCCGCAGCGTGTGAACCGGTGAGGGTTCCTCCGGCGGCGCAAAGGTCCCCGACGCGGAAAAAAACAGCGCTCCGGGATTTCCCTGAACCTGTTCGTTCTTGTGAAATGCGCGAAGCAACCGAGGCGCCGTACCGCAGTCGCCCAGCAAGATGGCACCCGCGACCCGCCCTTCACGCAAAATAACCTTCTTGTAGACTCCGCGGCCGCGGGCGGCGTAGGTAAGGATCTCTTCACTGTCACCGGCGGGTTCTTTCTCACCCATGACAACTAAATCCAATCCCATGACTTTCAAAGTGGTCGACGTGTTCGACCCGCCGTAAACCGCTTGTGCATTCGCGCCGCTGAGACGATCGGCGAGCACGTTGGCTTGTTCCAAGCCGGGGGCGGCGAGACCGTAGGTTTGTCCCCGGTGTTGCGCGCACTCCCCGATCGCATGAACAGACGGATCGTTAACGCAGGCCAAATCGTCGCCGACGACGATTCCGCGCTCCACTGTCAGACCCGCTTGCTTCGCAATTTCTACATTCGGACGAATTCCCGCGCTAATGACCAGCATGTCGCAAGATTCGGTGCGGCCGTCGGTGAACTGAACCGCACGGATCTTCCCATCGCCGATCGCTGCTGTTATGGATGTGCCCAGATGGAACCGAATGCCCATGTTTTCCAGCGTCGATCGAAGTACCGCGCCTGCAGAGGCATCCAGTTGCACGCTCATCGGATGAGCCATTAATTCCACAACGTGAACTTCGATGCCGCGATTCAATAAACCGCGGGCAGCTTCGAGTCCGAGCAAGCCGCCGCCGATAACCATGGCTTTCCGGACGTCCTCCGCATGCTTCATGATGCGAAACGCATCGTCGAGTGTGCGAAAGACAAAAGCACCTGCCAGGAATCTCCCTTCGGCGTTCGTGAGTCCTTCGATTGCAGGTACAAACGGCCTTGAACCGGTCGCAAAGATAAGCCGGCTGTAATGCTCCCGGATTCCACCTGCCCCACAAACTATCCTTCCGGCTCGATCGATACTTTCGACAGGAACTCCGGCATGCAGCGTGACGCCGTTTTCTTGATACCACTCGATCGGGTTCAGGAAGATGTCCTTGGGTTGGTGAGAGCCGGCAAGAACACTCGACAGGAGTATCCGGTTGTAGCTCCCATAAGGCTCATCACCGAACACAACGATGTCGAAGGATTCCCGGGCCTTACGCGCGATAAACTCTTCGACAAAACGCCCGCCCGCCATTCCATTCCCGACAACAACTACTTGTGGCTTGGCTGCCATTTCACTACAAATGCGTGCTTTTTCTGGTAGTGCCCGACATAAATGTCGCTGCAATTCACAAGTTAAAAACGAAACAAACCTTCCAGGTATCCGAATTCGCCGTTCTTGCCTTGCGGATAGATCTGTTTCATTGCAGCTAGACCCTGGGTGTAGCCGAAGTAGCCGGTGATCGTGACCTTCCGATTCATCCGATATTCCAGGCTCGTATCGTAGAGATTCCCAAGCGACCGGCGGCCGGATGTCGATCGTCCCGAGTAGCCGAAGGTCCATGGCTGAAAGAGACCGCCTCCGCTGTACCAGAAATCATTCGCTTCGCTGAGCCGAAGTGAATGATATTCACTCGAGATCGTGACCTTCGTGTGTGGCCGCAGAATCAGAGCGCCGAATGCGTCTTGGTTGTTCATCATGTTGAAGAACGGGAAACGCGCGTAAGGGCGCGGGGTCGGCAATATTTGGAAGAACGTCCGGTGCGTATCGTCGTTCGGATGGCCGTCGCCTGACCCCCAGGTATAACCGCCGCGTAACCATGGCTTGA
>Ga0134071_10000427_pt1 | contig 13951 bp, 6 predicted proteins | sample 15_taG_27_FD_94466 | JGI IMG/M metagenome (GOLD analysis project Ga0134071, IMG submission 94466) | Grasslands soil microbial communities from the Angelo Coastal Reserve, California, USA - 15_D_Rain_40cm_5_09082015 | ecosystem: Environmental > Terrestrial > Soil > Grasslands ...
AAACCGACGGAGAAAGAAAAAAGAAGCCAAAAACAAGAAAGGCGGTGGCTTGTGGAAACTGCCGCTGTGGAAAAATGAAAAAACATGTTTTCCCACAGCAGCTTGGAAAAGACAGCACCTTCACGTCATTTTTTGTTGTGGAGCGGGCCGAGTGACTTCAGCGAAAAAAATCTTTTTGCGATTTCGAATTTTCCTTTTAGGAAGTGTCTATGAAAGGCTGACGCGAGATGACGGATTACGGCCGGCGGATTTGATCATCGTTGCGGCAGGTGGCATGGAGAGAAAACAGTACGGCCTCGAACTCTTTCACAGAGGAGTGTCGCCGAAGTTATTGCTCAGTATCGGACGCTTTGAAGTACGCAAGATGCGCAATATCACCATGGAAGGTTTCGATGAATTGATACAGTGGCGTGAGCGCACTCCATTGGAAGAGCGCCACTTCTTTTTTACTATTGATGCTTCGGGCGTTCGCGTTGAGAAAGCGAAACTTCCGCAGTGGAATACGTACGGGGAGGCTCTGGCATTTCGCCAATTTCTCGAATCGGAAAAGCCGCGCTGCGTCATCGTTATCAGCACGGACGTACACCTGCGCCGAGTCGCTTTGACAATCAATAAGTTGTGCCGTGGCCTGGGAACAGAGTTCTTTTATTGCCCTGTTCCCTCTCATCTGGCGCAGTTCACTAAAGAAGACTGGTGGGCTTTCCCGCAATCACGGTTCTACGTGTTCAGCGAGATGGTAAAACTAGTCGGTTACCGTCTGATCCTGTCCCTGCCTGTCTGGGCCGCGCGGCTGATATTCACCGCAGCCCGAATACCGCGCTCCCTACTGCAATACCGCCAATTCTGATCTGAGTTGAATAGCTACCCGATTCAAGCGAGCGGGAGTTGAGGTGATACATGTACTGACAATTTGAACCGTCGATGCGGAAAGTTGAACCGCTATCGGGCGGCGCCAGAAAATCGCTCTGGTTGACGGGTACTGGTGCGGTTCCGCCCAATCGGAAGACCGCGATCGTCGCTGCAGGAAGGCGACACGTGGACTCACCATTGAGGGACAGCCTGAATTTCACGGGGACTACGCCGCGACGGTCATTGAAGACGCTGGTACCGGCAGCACTGATCGGTGGTTCGACGGTGGCGTGGTAGCCTGACCGAACGACGGCAAATGGCGACAGCGAAGTGACTTGGCCACAGATGCTGTTGTCCAGCGTGAAGCTCTCGAAGCTTTGATCGAGCACTCCATTAACATAGTGGATCAGCTGCAAATCAACGAACCCTCTATCATCGTGATCCCGATCTCCTTCTTCGTCATCAGGTCCATGCCCATCGCGATGCCGATCTCTATCGTCGCCATGAGGTTGATGCCCATCGCGATGCCGATCTCTATCGTCGCCATCAGGTCCATGCCCATCGCGATGCCGATCTCTATCGTCGCCATCAGGTCCATGCCCATCGCGATGCCGATCTCTATCGTCGCCATCAGGTCGATGCCCTACTGTTTGCGCTGTAGTCGGATTGACGCCCACATCTATACACACCGTCACGCTTCCGGTGAATGCCGCGGTAGTAGTGAGGTTGTAATAACCCTTAACCAAAAAGAAATTCGCGGGTAACGGGGGTCCCGCCGCGGCCGTAAGCTCGGTGAGCCCGGCCTGCGTAACATTCGAGAACTTTAGATTGATTTTAGTCCCGTTCGCCGGATCTGTAAGCAGCACCGTCGGACTTCCTACCGGTGTGTTGATGGGGCTAGTCTCGGTATACAAAGTTGGACGCGCGGTACCGATCCATGACGGATTGTGCGATTTGCCGCTTTTATCCGAAATGTCATCGGGTGTTGGATTCATGTTGAGATACCAGATATTGGCTTTTCCGGCGGCGGTGGAGAGCGGCGCACTCGCTTCACTGAGGATATTGGACAATGATAAGTTCGTGGAATAAACGCGTATGCCGCTCAAAATTCCGTTGTAAACCTCTCGGCCCGGACTCCACGGGGCATCGCCAAAAGTTAACGCAGGGGAGGGTGGATTGACGTTGCCGTAACTCTGGGCACTCACATGAGTGACGGCCTTGCTGGGGTCGGACAGATCCCAATAAAAGACTGTGTGCTTGAAACCGTCCGCATCGGCCCACGCGACAAGCGCCTGGTTATACCAGCGGCGAAACTGAACGGGATCACCTGTGAAGTCGTAACCGTCGGAGGCGATTTCCCACTTTTCCGTATAGAAATTGAAATTGGGAGGTTGCGGCTCCGGATACGGATGTGCGCCGTAGTAGGTGTTGGCGCTGCCCCCATCCCAAAGGAAGACGGAAGTGTCGCCTGTAGGAACAGTATAGCCGGGGTCGTTACCCCAGAAGAATGTCGTGTAGTAATACCCCTGAATGGTCGGCCAATCCGGTGGCTGCTCGCGGGGATACGCACGCCAGATGTAAGTCGCAGGATAGATGGGCAATGGGTTCGTGAACCGGAACCGTACCGTGGTCCCATTACTCCCTGGAAAGTCAAGCCCAGTGGTGGTGCTTCCAAAGGTGCTGGCGCACCCAACGCCAAGGATGATGACACAAACGGCTCCGAAAAGGGCTTGGGTGCTCTTCGCCGACCGTAGTAGCCCACCCAAAAACATCTTCGTTGTCATAAAGAACGCTATCCCTTTCACTCCTGTGTTTGCTGAATGTCTACTAATTGTCATCCAGACTGCCGGCTACCGTAGTAATTGCTTGATCATTTGTCAACAGCGTGGTTCGACCGGTGGTGGACACGAATGGTGTTGACAAATGTCTCTCGCCGGAGAAAATTGCTCGGCTCACGTGCAGGATCGATGCCCTACGCTCGAATCACCCTATTAGGACTTGCCGTCATTGTAGGCGGGACGCTGTTCCCATACAATTTTTCCTCCAACAACTTCGTCAGCCTAACGAACAGCTTCGGACCGGCCAACGAGATCGGCCGTCGTGGGAAGGATTTGCTGATTGGCGTCGATGGGGAGCTTCTTCAGCCGTTCAAAGGCAGTGTTCGCGATATCCTGATTTACAAAAGGACTCTGGCCGCAGCAGAGATTCAAGCCGCAACGATCAACGTGCATCCCGATATCGCCGATCTCGCTGCGTCTTACCCGTTAGATGCAGACGAAGGAACTATCATCAGGGATACTTCAGGCAATGTTAATCATGGCGTGCTGGTGAGCGACGTGAACCGGATTGAGAAAGGTCCTGGTGGTGGTCTTCGCTTTAACGGCCCGGATGAGTACGTGAAGGTGCGCAACAGCCCATCGATCGATATCGCTGGTACGAGCTTCAGCATCTTGATGTGGGTCAACCTGAAGAATTCCACGGACGGAATGGACCAGGCCATCGTGGTCAAGCCATGGCGCCCGCATTCTATGCAGTATCCCTTCTATCAGTATGGAGTCGAGTTTGCGACCAATGGAACTCTGAATTTTTACTTCGGCGACAACACCGGAAGGCTGCGAGGCGCGTTCAGAATGAGACCGCATATCGGAATCTGGACGCATGTGGCCTTCACCTACGACGGCCGGCGCGTTCGCGGCTACATTGACGGTCGCGAGCAGTTGGCGGCCGCCATCGAAGGGTGGCATCTACGAGATATTCTGGTAAATTTGCTTTTGTTCCTGCCTTTCGGGTTTGGGGTGGCCGGTATGGTGCGGGAAAGGGGCGCGGCGCATCTTCAGGCAATTCTTTTCGCTCTTGCCTCCGGTTGTTTGCTTTCAATGGGCGTGGAAACCGCACAATGCTGGCTGCCGACAAGGGATCCTTCGCTCCTGGATGTCGCAACCAACACGATCAGCGCAGCCATCGGAGGTGTGTGGTCCGCGAAGCGAATGAGAATTGAAAAATGATCAATGATTAATTAATCCTGACGAGAGACCCCGACTCGTCAGGCTGATACAAGATGTCCTTCGAGAACTGATTCAGACTGGCGGATGCTTCACTGGGCCGAGAGCCATCGGTGCTCAGAACAAAGACCGCCCCGCGCGCTGACGTGCCACGCAAACGGCCCTCCGCTTCTAAGAACTTGACGTAGTAAGGATTTGAGGTGAATGTGCCAGCTACCCAATACCAGGTCCACACCAGGCGCGTACCTTCCTCCGACCGTATGAGAAGGTCGCGCACCGACACAGATTTGCCATCAATTGCCATTACTCTTGATCCCTCGGATACGATGATGTCTTCAGTACGATTGACGAGGGTATTGCTACTGCTGACCAGTTCCGGTTCGTTCGTTTCGTTGAGGTAATACCCGGCGTAAAGATGAACCAGCCGGTCTCCGACCTGATAGCTTTCTTTTATTTCTTTCGCCGGGCGGGCAAAATGCGGAGTCCACTGTTGAGCGTACATTGGAAGTCTAGTCCAGGTCCCCCTAATTGAAGGCCTCGGTAAAGCGATTTCAGTAGCCGAGTCCCTGGAGCTCGTTAGCATTAGCGTTGCACTCGGAACAAATGCCACAACGAGAATGCCGGCCATGCCACTAAGCATTACTCTTACGAGTGAGAAAGCCGCATTCGTATCGGCTGGCACTTCTTCAACTCTTCTGTGATCGACATCTGGTTGTTCCGGCCATCTCAGGCCTAGCCAGAACAGGAACATCATCAGCAGAAGGAAACACAACCAACCATAGATGAGATGGCCATTCATAGTTTCGATGAAACGGGCGATGTATCCCGCCACTCTGTTTCGTCCGCCGATGTCTGTCAACATGACAACGGTGTATGCGCGCACACCATTGGCGAGGATGGGTACAAACAAGAAGATGGAAAAAAAACCGATACGGCGACGCCAACCACGATAAAGCAGGCCTGAGCAGAAACATCCAAAGGCCAAGGAAGAGAGAAGGTACCTCAGACCGCTGCAGGCTTCCGCAACCTGCCAAACCCCGGACGGAACTGTGATCAGTCTTCCTTCCTGCAGGACCGGAATGCCAGACACCTGCAGTACTTGTACAACAAAAGAAGCCGTAAAATCCTGCAACGGCGGCGTCAGGCTGTCGCCGAGAGGAACGGCGAAAAACAGGTAAAGCACCGGGAAAAGAAGTGTTCGAATAATGCGCGTTCCTAATATCGTCCAAGTCAATACTTGCAGAATCAGTACAAGGGCAGCGTGCTGTACGAGCGAGACATTGGCGATATATCCCATCAACCATCCAAACGCGACGGCACCCAGTATTGGTATTCCCCATAAAAACGGCGCTGTTGCTCGTTGTGCGACCTTGGACCGGCAGGACCAGGCCAAATACAGGCTCATCGGCAGGATTAAGAAGCCGTGAGAAAACGTGGACGATTGCCACGCAGATACCATCGAAGAGAGCGTTTGCCGGAACAAACACAATACCGCGGCCCAAGATAACGTCAGGATGAGAAGTGCAGCCTTCCAGTGGAATACGACAGCACGACGTTGCAATGTCTGAGTGGAGAGGATCATTTTATGAATCACAGAAAGGGCCCCTAGCTTAGGAGGCCCTTTCTGTCTAACGTTCGACGTTATCTGAAAGGCAAAGAACGCTACGCGGCAGGTACAAACTTCTTACGTAAGATTCCCGCTCCTACGAAACAAGAACCCAGAAGCAGCAATGACGTGGGTTCCGGCAGAGTGGAAGATGTCTCCGGCGTAACGTTACCTGTCGCCAGCATAACCTCGGAGTCGCCGCTGAAACTCATAATTCCGGGAGACATGAAGGAGACCGTGCTTTGCAACCAAAGTGAGTAACCGTTGCCATCGACGAAATTGGCGCTGCTCGTGGCGCCGGCGCCGCCGATGTTCATTGCTGAATCATAAGGACCCACAGTAGCGGTTCCGCCAACCCACGCTGCTGTCGTTTGCGGGCTCGTATATATATTTGGTGAGCCGTCGTTAATAGCGGGAAGGCTCCCCGGTAGGGCATAGGTTCCAGCGGCTCCGAGATCGGGCACTGCACCTCCCGGGACGGATCCTGCGACACTTGCATCGTAAACATTTGTCCAGGCACCGAAGGTCATTGTCGCGTAGGGAGGAAGCTTGTTCGCTGTGTAGCTGCCTTCCAAGGTCGCTGGCAGATTGCTTCCAGGAAAGCCAGTGCTCTCGACTGTGATGCGAAGGGTTCCTGGACCAAGGGCTTGCACCGTACCATCGAAATGCAACTTAGATTCGTAGAATCCGGACGGATCCTGAAATTGTGAGAATGCGAGGGTAAGACCTGGAAGGGTAATGTTGGAGCCGGCCCCCAGACTTTGATTGATGAGGTAGAGCATACCTGGGGCGCCCGTTTGCATAACAATGCCAGATTGGTTCGTGAGATCTTCTATACGAATGCTGAAAACTGCATCGGCGTATGCGCCTGTGCTGCATAACGCGATGAGCAGGAGCATCACAAGGGAACGTTTGACCGTGCGAATATTGTTCATGTACAGTCCTTTGTCTTTAGAATTACCGGGTAATCGTCTAACCCGCGAAATACTTTCGCTCGGATTTGCGTATGGCAAGTTCAATTCCAACTGAGCCGTGCCGGGTTGATTTGAAGGGCCGACGTAAACTACAGAAATGAAGATGATTAGTCCCGCCGTTCGCGAAGCTGACTCTGACGACCGAATGCCGGCGTCAACCGATCTGTAACCAAGGCCGACACTCAACGCCGGACCAGGCCGGTCTTCAGAAAATCAATCGCAGAAGTCAAATCATCCGTAGGGTTTGCGAGAGTCTTTAGGCGGGCACAGCAGCTGTAAAGCGCTCCGGCGTTGCTTCACTTCCGGGTCAGTTGGACTTCAGGCTGGCAAGTCTTCGCCGGGCCTCTTCGGCTCCCGAAAAGTTTGAATTCAGCCTGAGCGCCTGACTTAGATGGACGGTTGCTTTTGTCTGATCGCCCAAACTGTGGTAGGTCATGCCTAAATGATAATGATATACAGGACTGTCAGGAGCCTTCTCCACGGCCTGTTTCAAGAACTCCAAGGATGAATCGTAAGCACCGGATTTGTAGTACACCCAGCCTCTGGTATCGAGTGTACTGGCCGCCTTCGGTAATTTCTCCGTTGCTACCTGTGCCAGGCTAGCCGCTTCTGCGAGATTTCGGTTCGATTCCGCCAGCAGCCATGCAAGATTATTTGCGGCGAGTGCCGAGTGAGGATCTAATTTCAAAGCATCTCGATAATAACGTTCCGCCTTCTCCAAGTTGTTTTGTTGCAAGTGCAGAATTCCCAAGATGAGATAAGACTGAATCGATTTAGGATCGGCTCTCAATGCTTTTTCGAATTCTCTTATGGCTTTGTCGGCAGACTTCTGGACCAGGTAAAGTTGACCGAGCAGATTGTACGCATCGAAGTTGTTGCTGTCTATCGACAAAATAGTCCTATAGGACTGCTCGGCCCTCTCGTAATCCTTCTGCGACAAGTAGACGCGACCTGAAAGCTCGTGAAGACGGATGTCATTTGGGAATCGAGCAACCGTCCGATTGATCAATTGGATGGCTTTCTCCGGTCTGTGCTGCCGTAAATAGATATCCGCCAACTCTGTCATCACGTCAATGTTGTTCGGAGTGATACGAAGAGCTTCCAGAAACCGAGATTCCGCTTTTCCCATTTCACCATTGGCCGCATATGCAGAACCCAGACGTTCCAGCGCAATGGAGTTTTCAGGTTTTTGCTCCAGGAGTCTTTCGAAAGTCGCTGCAGACTTCGTGGGTTGCTTACCAAGGAGCTGCGCATTTCCCAGCACCAGAAGGGCGTCACTGAGTTGTGGGTCAATGTTGAGGGCCTGCTCCGCATTCAGAATCGCTCCTGCCGAGTCCAGCGAAAGTAACTTCGACTGCGCCAGTGCCAGGCGTGCTTGCGCATACCGGGGATTGAGTTTCAAAGCTTCATTCCAGGCGGCCTCCGCCTCAGCCGGTTTGTTGGCTTGTCGATAGGCGACTCCTAAAAAGAAGCGCGCGGACGGAGACGAACGATCAACGGTAGTTGCAGCTTCCAATTCGGTTATCGCCTGGGACAGTTTGCTTTCGGCCAGGAGCGATCGGCCTTTGAGAACGCGAGCTTCCGTATCCTTTGGGTCTGCCTGAATGGCTTCATTTGCGAGCAAGCCGGCTCTGGCAGGCGACTGATTCAGAAGGACGGTGGCCAGTCTTTTTTTAGTGGCCGCATTCCGCGGATCGGTTTTCAACATCCCTTCGTACAGGGCGACCGCCTTTTGCAGTTCTCCGGTTTTGATATATAGATTGGAAAGAGCTAATGCCGTTTCGGCATCCTGGGGATTCAGCTCCAAAGCCTTTTTGTAAGTTTCTTCGGAGCGTGCGTGATCCCCCTGGTTGGCAAAGATCTCAGCCAGCAGTTGCCGAAACTCCGCGCGTCGCGGCTCCAGGGCAATCTGCTGATCGACACGTTCGATCGCTCGTCGCGTTTGATTGGCAGCAAGATGGACACGTACCAGTCCAGCCAAACTCTGTTTCGACCCCGGATCAAGTTTGAGCGCCATTTCAAAATGCGATTCTGCGGAAGCCAGGTCCAGCTGTCCCAGATAAGCAAAGGCGAGACGTTGTTGCTGGTCCGCGTCGTTAGGATGCTTCCGCACAGATTGCTCGAGGAGTGTTGCGGCGGTCTTGAATGCCGGGAGATCATCGATGGCCAGCGCAAGAATAAGTGTAGCCTCGCCGGATTCTGGATTCACGGCCAGGGCCCGCCTCGCCAAAGCAGCCGCGCTTTCCTTATCGCCGGAATCGAGCTTCGATTGCGCAAGCGCAATCTGCGGAAGGATGAACGGACCTGCAGTCTTAGCGGCTTCAGTCCACTCCGATTCCGCGCGCTGACGATTTTTAATCTGGAGAAAAGCCTGTCCAAGCTGAAAATGGGCCTTCGCAGAATCGGGCTGACTCTTTACGGCGTTCTCGAGTTGCACCATCGATTCCGCGGTCTTGCCTTGTGCCAGAAAAATTCTGCCCTTGATGACGAGGGTTTCGGTATCGCTGCTGTTTCTTTTAAGAATGTCGTCGGCGACGCCCATGGCTTTCTCATACTGCTTCCTGACAAGATGGATTTCCGCTAACCCTCGCCGGGCCAGCCAACCTACGGTGTTATCGGCAGCAAGAGGCTCGAGGATTCCCGCACTCTTATCGAGGTTTCCAGTATTTAAATAAAAGTCGGCAAGATCGAGACGATGATAGGCGTTATTAGTCGTCAAAGAAATTGCCTTCTCGTACGCCTCTTCACTCTTTGCTTTGTTGTTCTGCGCAAGGTATGTGTTGGCGAGCACCTTGTGGGCTCCGGAATTCGCGGGGAAGCGTGCGATGAGTTGGTTGATCCTGTCGATCGCCTTTTCCGGTTGGTTGTGATGCAGATAAAGATTCGACAGAGCTTCGAGGCTGGCGGTGTTTTGAGGATCCGCCGCCAGGGATGCTTCGAAATGGGCCGTCGCCTCCGAAAAGCGGCCCTGCGCTTGCTTGAGCAGGCCTAGATGATAGAGTCCTACGGCGTTACTTGGCCGCTTCCTCAGGAAAGCGTCTACTTCGTGGGCGGCGTTCTGGAAGTCTCCGATGCTCGTATAGGCGCGGGAAAGAACCAAATGTGCATCGTCCAGATTTCCACGAGTCAGTGCTTCCCGGCCGTACCGGATTGCTTCATTGGCGTCCCCCGAATTCAACTTAATCTCAGCCAGAGAGAGGTGGGCTCGAAAGAAAGTCGAGTCGCTCTTGATGGCATTCACGAACTCGGATTCGGCCGTCCTGAGATCGCGAGTTTGGACAGCTGCGAGGCCGAGAAAATATCTGCCGCTGGCGAATCGCGGACGGATCTTTGCGTGTTTCTGCAGTGCAACTGCGGCTTCCCCCGGCTTGTCTTGGGCCAGCAGAATCCTGCCTTTCATGAGCAAAGCGTCAGCATCGGTTGGCGCTTGTTTGAGGATTTCGTCGCTAATAGAGGCGGCTTTTTCGAAGTTGCTCTCTGAGAAAAAAATAGCGGCCAGCCGGTGTTTTGCAGTCAGATTTTGCGAGTCTTCATTGAGCACCTTCTCCAGGACTTCGACGCTTTTCGGGGTCTTCTTAATGCGAAGGTAAAAATCGGAGAGTACAAACAAATCTTCCCGTTTCCGATTTGCCAGTTGAATATACAGTTGTTCGGCAAGATCCACCTTGCCTGTTTCCATATAAAAGGCCCCAAGTGCCGCATTCGCATCTCGCGATTGGGGCTCGATTGCCAGGGCAGCCCTGAATTGCTCTTCGGCTTGCTGGGTCCGTTTCGTGTGGAGATAAAAGTTGCCCATAGCCAGATAAGCCTCAACAGAGCGGTTGGCGATCGCGATCGCCTGGTTGTAAGCCTGTTCCGCCAATTCCAGTTGGGCGTGGAAGGTGCTGTCGCCGGTTAGATCCAAATAGGGCGGAAGCAGTTGAGGTTCGGCTTCGAAAGCATGTTGCAGGGCTTTGATGGCTGCGTTCAGAGATATGATTCCCGCATAACTGTTTCCCAGTAAGATCAGCGCCTCGACCTGACTCCGATCATCCTTCAAAATGAGTTCTGCTCTTGATCGGGCATCTTCAAATTTACGATCCAGCAGTTGGAAGTTCCCGTAGTATAGCTGGGCCCATTTATTACCAGGGTTCAACTGGACAGCTGTTTCGAACTCTCGCCGGGAGTCGCCCAGTTGTCCAAGTCCCGCATAGGCCAGGCCCAACTGATAATGAGCTTCGGCCAGCCCCGGTGCGACCTTGACGGCGTTCTTCAGTTCGATAACGGCTTCGGTATATTTCCCGGACGCGACGAATTTCGTGCCGCGGGCGAGTATGTGCTGGGGATCCCGGGAACAAGCCGCGAAGAGTACTACAGACAGAATTGTCAAACTCCAAACGAAAGCTTTTACACTAGCGGTGCGAGGCACAAAAACCATGAATGTCTCCGATGTTCCGGATTACTAAAGTGACAGAACTGAATGTTCTCGGATCGAGCTATGAACTAACTCGTACGGAAATCCAGCCCATGCCTGGACATGAGATCGTACAAAGTCGGCCGGCTAATCCCCAGGGAGCGGGCAGCCCGAGAGATATTGCCGTTGCTGTCATGCAGTTTCTTGGCAATGATTTCGCGTTGAAGCTCTTCCGTAGCTTGCCGGAGAGTCCATCCCGAAAAGGAGCCTGATGCCCGCTCTAACTCGAGGTCAGCGGGGCCGATAAATGATCCATCGGCAAGAACCAGGGCGCGCTTGATCCGGTTTTGCAACTCCCGTATGTTTCCGGGCCACGAGTGACCGCGAATAGCTTCTACAGCATCGATTGACAGCTTTTTGGTCGGCTTCTTCAACTCCATCGAGAAGGATTGCAGCAGATGGTGTGCAATTTGTACCACATCGTCTTCTCGCTGCCGAAGAGGAGGAAGAACAATCTTGACAACGGCGAGCCGGAAGTAAAGATCCGCACGAAAACGATTTTCTTGTATTGTCTCAGCCATGTTCCGATGCGTTGCAGCAATGACGCGGCAATCCACCGGAATTGCTTCCCGTCCGCCGACTCGTTCGATGGTCTTTTCCTGGAGGAATCGCAAAATCTTTACCTGAAGCGTGGGCGCGAGGTCTCCAATTTCATCTAGAAAGAGTGTTCCACCTTGGGCGTAGTCTATCTTGCCCCTGCGATGCGCCACGGCACCCGTGAATGCTCCCTTTTCGTTGCCGAAAAGCTCGCTTTCCAAGAGAGCTTCCGGTATGGCTCCACAGTTTATCGGTACAAACGGTCCGTTTCTGCGAGCGCTTTTGCTGTGGATCGCGTTGGCGACGAGTTCCTTACCGGTTCCGCTTTCTCCAAGGATCAATACGGGAACATCGGTTTCGGCGATCTTGTCGATCGTAGAAAACACACTTTTCATCACAGCGCTGGAGCCGATCATTCGCTGGAATGGAAGTTGGTTATCCGGCCCGTGCGCCGGTAGGGCTTCTTGTTCGATCTCTAGACGATGGCAAGCACGGTGCAGCACGATCTTCAATTCATCGAGGTTGATGGGCCGCGCGAAGACGTCGAAAGCTCCCTTTTCCAAAGCGCGCATGACGTTTTGCCGCTCTGAATTCCCGTAAGCGACGATGACCTTGGCCAGCGGGTTTCGTTGAATTATTTTTTCAAGGGTGCAGAGGCCGGCGTTCTCATTATCAGCACAGTGGGAATCTAATTCCAGGTCGAGTAGTACGATCGATATATCCTCTTTCAAAGAAATATCAACAGCCGCAGTTCCATTGTGAGCCTCAAAAATGGCGTAGTCGTCGGAAAGCGCGGGCTGAACCTTCGCCAAAATCTCTTCTTTATTATCGATAATGAGTACTTTCGGACGGTGGTCATCCCTCACCATCGTCTGTAACCTCCCCGGCGATGTATCCTTGCGCACACAATTGTAAATAAATCGTTTTAAAGAACAGCGATCGAGCGTGCGTTCGCCCCCTAAGTCCCGTTGTTCCTTGTAACTGATTTTTTCCAGCGATGGACGTTTGTCAACGCCACATTTCAAAAACGGTCACTGACTGACGTCTATGACGCTAAGAAAGACGTCTTCACTCCCCGAACGGGTGTCGGTCCACACCACCACCGGATTGCCGGACGTTGCAGCGATACCGGTCCGGTCTCCGAGGTTTGCCGTAAAATCGCGTAGCGGATTGGATTTGGAATCATTTGATGACGCCGTCGTGATTCGGCGATTGTCGAACGACTCTCCTCCATCCAGTGATCTGGCGACGAACACGTGAGCAGTTTCAAATGCGCTGCTCAGCTGTGTATCGTAAAAGCTGATACTAATGTTGCCCGCGGCGTCGACTGTCATTGCAGGACTGAACTGGTCCGCGCCGGTTCCGTCATTGTTAACCGTGACTGCGCCGATACGGGCTTTGCTTCGCGCGCTTTTGACTTCCCACTTGTTACCCCCGTCGCGGGAGCGGGCAAACCGGATATCCATACCGTTGTATCGATCGACGAACGTGGCGTAAACGATATCTTCCTTCTTCGGGTCCACAGCGAGACCCAGGTTAGGTCCGGCGCCCATCTCCGGCATCGCTGCGATCCTCTGCCCAAACCCGATACTGGTTCTCGCAATCTCCCGCGCCTTGCCGAACTTGAAGCGAGAATCAGACGATTCTTCGCGGTGAGAACCCCTAGATTCTTCGTCGTCATCACTGTGGTCCTTCCGCACCGCGGATGATGCGATCATCAATCGCCCCGCGGCGTTATAAGGAGGGCTCGAATTAAAACCCCACTCGTCCCAAGCGACATAAACCACTTTTTTGCCCAATGCCAGCGCCGGTGAGCTGACCTGAGCGCCGTTCACCACCGTTGTTACTGGCCCGAAAAGCCCACCTTCCGGGGATCTCGCAACGTTGATGCTGTATAACGACGTCATGAGCGACAGACTGTCCCAGGCAACGAAGCGGCCGACTCGGCGATTGATCGCGATGACGGGCCGGCTATCGATAACCCTTTCCGATGCCGGGTGGAAGGTGATGGCCATTGGCGGATTGAAGTTGACGCCGTCGCTCGATTCGCTGATTACTAAGGCATTGGCAGAATCGAATGGGTTGGCCAGGGTATAGGCGACCGAAAGTCTCCCCAAGGAATCGAATGCAAGACTTGGATTTGCTGCTGTCACGAAATTCTGATTCAGCACGGTACGGCTGAGTGTGGTTACATGCCAGGTCGCTCCGCCATCCTGACTTGTGCTTACCCGGACAGTTCGAGTGGCGTAGTCGTTGGCTGCCACTGCAATGCGCGTTGGAATAATCGGATCAACCGCAACCGCCGGCCGCGACTGAGCTCCAGGCCCTGTGATGACGCCGACGTTGCTCAGCGGGTTCCCGTTGAAGTTGGAATCGGGAGGTACAGCCGGAGCAATCCCATCCGAGATCTGCAGTTGGAACTGGCCGATCAAGACAGGCGCTTCACCAAGCGCCGTGTCGGCGTTCCTGCTCAAAGGCGTATCTTTTGATGCTATGAGCGCTGCTGGCTGGAAGACCGCATCATTCACCG
>Ga0134071_10000433_pt1 | contig 13838 bp, 10 predicted proteins | sample 15_taG_27_FD_94466 | JGI IMG/M metagenome (GOLD analysis project Ga0134071, IMG submission 94466) | Grasslands soil microbial communities from the Angelo Coastal Reserve, California, USA - 15_D_Rain_40cm_5_09082015 | ecosystem: Environmental > Terrestrial > Soil > Grasslands ...
TAGCGCGAAGCCGTAATAGTGGTCAACTCGGCGAAATCTTCAGGCCTGAACAGTTTCGCCGAACTGACCATTAATTGAGGCTTCGCCCTATCGGGCTCGCGCTTCGCGCCCGGCGCGCCAGCTTCTATTAAGCTGGCGCGTCCACCCCTCTTCTGCGAGGAGGGGAATAGTCTGCGCGAGTTCAATTCGTGCACACGTTCATAGACCGCCGCTACAGTTCAACTTGACCCGCTACGCGAATTTCGTCCGCAGCTAGCCTCAGACGTGAAGTATAATCACGGCGGCTGAAACCAGCTTCTGGCGTGGGTTTCAGCCCGCGCGTCGTTTCGAAAGGTAAGGAAGTATTTTCATGCAAAACCGATCCAGGAGCCGCTTCGTGACAAGCGTGCTCCTTGTATTTTTTCTTTTGACGTCTTCGTTAAGTGCTCAGTCGTTGCCCCCTGCGCCCTCTGAGACCTCCACGACCGAGCCGCAGGTGACAGAGCAGACTCCTTTGAAGAGTCCTCCGATTCTTTCAAGGGATCAGTTCTTTTCTAAAGGGTTCGTCCAGCAGTTACTAAAGGATCAACGGTCGATCTGGACGAGCCCTGCACGCATCAAAACGGCCGACGCAAAATGGTTCGTGCCGCTCGCGGGAGCCACAGCGTTTTTGTTCACTCAGGACAACCAGATCAGCCATCGATTCGACCACGATCCATCCTTGCAGAAGACGAGTCTCAAAATATCGCAGGTGGGCACGTATGCGCCATTCGGCGTACCCGGCGCATTCCTTGCTTTGGGGAAGCTCACAGGCAACGAACGGTTCGAGGACACCGGAAAATTCGGGTTTCAAGCCGCACTGTATTCGACGCTTGCATCGCAAGGATTGAAGCTGGTCACCGATCGAACCCGGCCATATATGGGCGGAGATGGACACTTTTGGAATGGCGGAAACTCGTTTCCATCGGGGCATTCGATGGAGGCCTGGGCGCTCGCCAAAGTCGTTTCCGACGAATATTCCGACAAGCCTCTCGTCAAAATCGGCATGTACAGCTTCGCGACCGCCGTTAGCCTGTCGCGCATGACATCGCAGCGCCACTACGCATCAGATGTGCTGGTCGGCAGTGCGATCGGCTACCTGATTGGGAAATTTGTAATGCGCCATCACTCTGAAGCTCCATAACCACCCCACAACTATTCCCCTCCTCGCAGACGAGGGGTGGCGCGGCAGCTTAGTAGAAGCTAAACGGTGTCTACGACTTCGGCCGGGGTCCCCTGTTCGGCAGCAGCTTCTTCCCTTACGTTACGCTGGGAATTGGCGGACTTTCGACACTCGTTGACAACGGCAGTACGGCGCTGATCGATGGCCAGGTCTACACAATGAGTGCAACGGGAACGCCCGTTCTCGATACGGGACGCAAAGTCGTCGTGGCCGACAACAGTGCATTTTTCAGCGTCAACTATGGTGCTGGAATCAAAACCTGCACGCCTGTGGGGGCCCATGGGTGTGCGTGTGGACGTCCGGGGCCGCACTTTCCCGAACTTCCCTCACAACGCTCTGACGTGGCCTGAAGCGACGGCCGGTCTTATTTTCACGTTCGGAGAATGACCGGAGCTATTGAAGTCAGTTCCTCCTAAGCTCGCCAACATTCCCCTCCTCTGCGAGGAGGGGAATCGTCCGAAGCTCTTTGAGAACCCGGTGACTCTAAGACTTCTGAAATCGTCCATAGCGCAACGCGAGTGTCGGCAGAACCAACAGATTAAGGGCAGTGGAAGTAACGAGGCCCGCAAGAATCACGATGGCCATCGGACCTTCAATCTCGCGGCCAGGATCGCCGCTGCCGATCGCAATGGGCAGCAATCCCAGTGCAGCAACCAGCGCGGTCATCAGAACCGGCAGCAGCCGTTCGGCAGCTCCTCGCAGTGCCGTTTCAAGCCCCCAGGATTCGCCTTCCGCGGTAACCAAGTGTTCGAAGTGCGAAATCATCATGATCGAATTGCGTGTGCTGATGCCGAACAGCGTCACAAGTCCAACCAGCGAACCCAAGGTGAGCCATCCGCCGCTAAAGAAAATAGCCAGAACGCCGCCCGCCAAAGCAAAGGGCAGGTTTGCAAGAACAAGCATCAGATTACGTACGTTGTGAAACGCCATCGCGAGCAAGAGGAGTATGGCGACTCCGGCAATGATGGAGGAGACCAATATTTCCTGTTGGGATTGGGCTTGTGCTTCCGCAGTCCCTGTAAAGACCGGGTAGACGCCGGCGGGAAACCGAACATCTTTGGCAATCCGTTGTTTGGCCTCCGCAACGAATGAACTTACATCGCGGCCGGTGACGTTGGCCGAAACGGATTGCCGCCGGCGGGTGGCTTCGTGAAGGATGACGTAGCGGCCGGTTGTCGGATAAATCTCGGCCACTTGCCGCAAAGGTATTCGCGTTCCCTCCAAGTTTTGAAGCATGAGACCGCCGGCAGCCTCCGGGTTTCGTCTGGCGGTGTCATCGAGTATGACGGTCACATCGAATACCCGGTTGCCTTCGAATGTTTGCGCCACATTGGTTCCCTGGTACGCGGTCTGGACGGCGTCCATCACGGATACGGGCTGAAATCCAAACTGAAGCAGACGTTCGGGCCGGAGCTGCACAACCATTTCGGGCAATCCCGGCTGCGATTCCACTTGTACATCCACCGCACCAGGAACCGACGACACGACGCGAGCCACGTCTTGAGCGGCGCGATCAATCTGATCCAGATCCTCGCCGAATATCTTGATAGCCACTTGCCCCCGGATACCCGTGAGGATTTCCTCGATGCGTTCGGTGAGGAATGGCTTGATGGCGAAATAGACTCCGGGAAACTTCACGAGGGCAGCGCGAATTTCGGATTGAACGGATTCCGCTTCTTCACCGCTGAGCGGAACGAGGTCCACGTTGATTTCGCTGTAGTGTGTTCCCCATGTGTCATCCGCTTGCTCGGCGCGTCCGGCGCGTTGGGCGATCGACCGGATATGGGGATTTTTCTCAAGCTCCTTCGTAACCTCTCGTCCAACGGCCAGCGATTGTTCTAACGACGTGCCCGGCACTGCCGACATGTGAACGATGAAGTGTCCTTCCCGTAATTCCGGCAGGAACGCCCCTCCAAAGAACGGGAGCATCGCCAGCGCGATCAAACACAGCGCTGCGACCGTTGTGAGGACAGCTCTTGGGTGTTTGGATATGCGTTCAAGAGCCTGCCGGTATCTGCGTTTGAAGCGCGCAACATGCGAAGGCGTGTGATCCACCCGAGCGCGTTTCGGTAAGAGTACCAGACACAGTGCAGGCGTGATCGTCAAGGCTACGAGCAACGATGCGAGGATCGCCAGGATGTAGGCAATCCCCAGCGGAGCAAACAAGCGGCCCTGGATTCCGGACATCGTGATCACCGGAAGGAAAACCAGAGCGACAACGAATGTGGCGTACACCACGGCGCTGCGTACCTCTAATGAGGCGTCGAAAACGACCTGGAATACCGGCCGGGGATCTGGACGCAGGTGATTGTCCCGAAGCCGGCGCAGAATGTTTTCCACGTCGATAATCGCGTCATCCACGACTTCGCCGATGGCGATTGCCAGTCCACCGAGGGTCAGGGTATTGAGGCTGACTCCGAAACGGTTCAGGACAATGATCGCGCCCAACAGGGACAACGGAATTGCCATCATCGAAATCAATGCAGTCCTTACGTCCGCGAGGAAGAAGAAGAGAACAATCGTGACCAGAATGGCGCCAATCAATAGGGAAGATCGGATATTGCCGATGGCGGTTTCGACAAAGTTGGCCGGCCGGAAAAGTTTTGGGTGAATCGTGATTTCAAGGGACCGCGCGGCAGGCTCCATCTCTTCCAGTGCAGCTTCGACTGCTCGTGTCACTTCAAGCGTATTCGCGCCGTATTGGCTCGAAACGACGAGGACCGCGCCGGGAGTCCCCTGGATTGCGGCGGCTCCAATCATCGGTTCAGGACGCTCCGCAATGGTCGCAACATCTTTCAAACGCACGCTGCGTCCATCTTTGTGGCGCAGCACAACATCGCCGAGTTGTTGCGGCGAAAGCTGCTGGCCTTCGGTCCGAAAGACGACGCGCTGATTCGGCGTATCCACAAAGCCGGCGCCTCGAACACCTGTCGCTCTTCGGGCGGAGTCGAGCACGTCATCAATGGATATTCCAAACTGCAGCAGCCGGTCCGGGCGGACCTGGATCTGAAGCTGGCGAACCTCTCCACCGAAGACGACGATCTTGGCGACACCCGGTACGGCGAGCAAACGCGGGCGAAGCGTCCAATCTGCAAAAGTCCGGATTTCCATCAGAGAACGCTTCTCGGATGTGAGACCGACTTGAAGCACATCGCTCGTCGCCGACGTGAGCGGTGCCATCGTTGGCGGCCCGGCACGCTGCGGAATGCGCGAAGCGACTTCCACGAGCCGCTCGCTGACCATCTGGCGGGCTTGAAATACGTCCGTGCCTTCCGCAAAGACGGCGGTGATGATCGAAAGTCCTTGGATCGACTGCGAGCGGATCGATTCCAGATGCGCAACGCCGTTCACCACGGTCTCAATCGGCCGGGTCACCAATTGTTCCACCTGTTCCGGAGATAACCCGGCGGCCTCGGTTTGAATCACGACCTGAGGCGGAGCGAATTCCGGGAAGACATCGAGCTGCGATCGCGATGCGATGTAAACCCCGTAGCCGAGCACAACGAGCCCAAGAGTGATGACGACTTCCCGAAACCGAAGTGAGAAGTCAACCAGCCATTTCAGCATTATTTGTTCTCAGCCTCTTCGCCGACCTGAATTTCGGATTTCTGCTCTTCCGAAAGCAGCAACTGTGCTCCTTTTGTGACGATGCGTTCACCGGGTTTCAGACTCTCCCGCGTCAAGACTCCCTTTTCGCTGGTACGATCGACGGGAACTTCGCGCCGGCTGAATTTGTCATCTGCCAGTTGACGGAACACCCACGTCTTGCCGTTAAACCGCACAATGGAGGAATACGGAACAATCACCGCTTCTCCGGACGCGCCAGGTGCTCGCAGATACGCCAATACGGGCGCTCCAGGGCGCAACGGGCGCGGAGCGCCGGAAATGCGGAATAGGAACCCCTCGCCAGGTGTGGCTGGATCCACTGTTGGCGCAACACTGATGCGCTGAGCTGTGAATGGATGATCTTCTTGTCCGAGGGCCACAATACGAGCCATCGTCAGACTTCGGTCCACGAGCTCACCGGCGGGTACATCGACACGGGCGAGCAGTCTCTCGAAACGCGTCACGCGAAGGATCGCCTGGCCGCTCTCGATGGCTTCGTTTGGCCTCGCGAGAACCTCTACAACTTCGCCTCCGCGCGCCACGACTAAAGGTATCGGAGTCGTGCCCGCCGCCTGCCGCCCGCTTGCGGCTTCAAGCTCCGTAACGTTTCGGCGAGCCGCGGAGAGTTTTGCTTCCTCGGTCTTCAGTATGGACTCCGCCTCTTGCAGCGCCCGATCGGAAATATTCTTATTGTCGGCGTTCAGAATCCGGGCGCGCTCGAATGCGGCGCGGGCCGTGTTTACTCTGGCTTCAGCGGCTTCGACGTCGGCGCGGGCATCCGACAATCGAGTGGTCAGATCGACGCGCTCGATCGGGGCAAGCCGAGGCTCTATTGTCCCGATCGAAAGCCCGTCGGCGACGGACTCTCCAATGGTTGGCCAGTTGCGCCCGGCCGCGCGAAGAACACCCGAAACGGGAGCACGCACGACGAAAGAGGAATCGGGGTCTTCCTGCACTCGTCCATAGGCCGCAACTTCAGGATGGACGATTTCGGCAGCGACTTCAGTCGTCTCGAGTCCCATCCTTTGCTGCGTTTCACGATCGATCGTCACCACAATGTCGCCTTCGGACGTGCGCGAAATCCGTGGAGCAATCTTGATCGGCGCCTCCCGCTCGCGCTCCCGCGCAATTTCGTCGCGGCCTTCGATAAATACAAAGCTCAGCCCGACAATGATGGCTGCAGCGATAACAATGCCGGCAATCCATTTCACTGTTCGTCTCATCGTGACGGACCTTCTTTCTTCTGGCGAGGATTTGTTGCCGGCACTTGCGGCATTCTTGTGTCGGGAGGAAGCGGATGCTGCACGGCGTCTTCGAGCGTCCCCAGTGCCGCGCGCGTGCGGCGTAACGCACTGAGCCGGTCACGATCGGCGGCTGCAGCTTCCAGCCGCACGCTAAGCACAGCCAATCTGTCCGCTTCGCCGGCATTGAGTTGGCGCTCGGTTGTCTGCTGCCTCTGCCGGACAAGTTCGATCGTCGCTTGGGCCTGGTTCAGTTCTCTAAGAGATGATCGATAATCAGCCAGCCCTGTTTCAATTTCGGTGATCGCCGCTGCCTGTGCGCCCAAGAACCTCGCGCCCGCCGCTTCCCGGCGGGCATTCGCTTCTGCGATCGGGCCTCGGTTCCGGTCGAATAAGGGAAGAATCAGGCTTGGACCAAGGAGGTAGGTGTTGATAGAACCTTCGCCAAAGGAATATCCGGGGGCGAGCGCGATATCGGGGCGTTGCCGCGCGACCTGCAGTCGCAAATCGGTGTCGGCCGCGGCGTATTCCGAGAGTAAGCGCTGGATGTCCAGACGGTTTGTGAGCCCGGTCTTTTGGACAGATTGAATGTTTAGCGCTTCCTCGGCAGGCGCGTGTTCGACATCAGCCAGAACGAACTCTACATTGTTCAGTGCCGCCGCCTGCAATCCTACGATCCCGGCAATGGCCGCCCGGGTTTCGGCAATTTTGCCCTGAAGCTGTTCGATTTCGAGCTGAACGCGGGAGAAGTCCGTCCTTGCGGCTGTTACGAAAGGAGTGGAGATTTCTCCGACTTCGAGCCGGCGTTCGTAAATTGCTACGATTTCCTGCCGGATTTGGGCTTCGGCCCTGCGCTGTTCGAGTTCGCGAGTGGATATCACATGATCGTCCAATGCGGTGCGAAGTCTGGAGCGGATGCGCCACGCGGACTCTGCCAAGGAAAATCGCTCCGCTTCGGCAAGTTGTTGCGCGCGCTGAGTGCGATATTGCCTTCTGCCGGCGGTCTCGAATGGAATTTCGGGATTCAGTTGAAAGGCGTACGGCGACGCTTCGGCGTCTGTATACCCTCCTCCGCCGGCAACACTCGGATTCCGCCGGACGCGGGCCGTGGTGAGGGCCGCCTCCGCAGAGGCAAGGCGCGATCGTGCTTCGTCCAGATCGGGACTGAAGTAAAGCGCCAGGAGTGTGAGCGCATCCAGATCCATCGTCTGTGGCGGCCATGCCTGCGATCGGACGGTGGAATTTGCTTTGAAGAACTCTTGCACATCTGGATCGGTTAAGGTGCGTGCCCGATAAGACTGCTCCAAAATAGGCGGATCAATCGGACGTGGAACGTACCGAACGCAGCTGGAAACGAAAGTAATAATGATGAAGATTTGAAAGTTATATCTGAACATGCCCTGACCTATTCATTGCGAGAAAACAGACAAACACTCACGCAGAACGCGCAAACGAAGCGGACAGGATGCTAAATACGCAGGGTGCCGAGCAACAGCAAGGATGCAGGCGGAGACGGCGTTGGTTCAGTTGATCGATTGGCCCAGTGCAGCAGAGAAGTCGTGGAAATAATGGCGATACGAAACAACCGAAACAGCAACGAGATTACATTTCTGCAAAGCAAGAAGAGACCGGTCGCCATAAAAACACACAGCAGCGCCAGGACGAAATCGCTCCCCTGCTCCATGTCATCACTCCGATCGAACAGTTCGAAAAGCGGGGCCAGAAGAACAACCGCCAATACGAGGAGAACGATCGGGTTTTGAATTATGCGTTGCATCCGTATGGACCGTTAGCATAAACGAACTGCTCAATGTCCGCAATGATTCTGGCACTCATCCTCAGCGCTCCTCTAGGTCGCGCTCAGCAGGCTGTGGGAACTTTGATTGTGGAGGTTCGGAGTGGCTCGAGTCCTGCCGAGCAGGTTGAGATACAGGCTGTGGGCATCCAAACCGTTACGAACAACAGGGGTGAAGCATCGCTCGAGCTCCCCGCCGGGCCTGTCGAAGTGCGTCTTCAGCGATTCGGATTTGTATCGAAGGCTGTTCTTGCGACCGTTGCGGCCGGAACAACAACCCGCATCAGAGTTGAGCTCGAATCCGAATCCGTCCTCGCACAAGAGATCACGGTCACGACGACACGAACGGGGAAGCGTATGGAAGATGAGCCATTGCGCGTTGAAGCTCTCGATCATGAGGAAGTCGAGGAAAAGACGTTAATGACTCCCGGCGATATCGCCATGATGCTCAACGAGACAAGCGGACTTCGGGTGCAAGTGACATCACCTTCGCTCGGAGCCGCCAACGTTCGAGTTCAAGGGCTTCGCGGGCGCTATACGCAACTACTCGCCGACGGCCTTCCCCTCTTTGGCGGGCAGTCGGGTTCGATTGGTCTGCTTCAAATTCCACCGTTGGATCTTGGACAAGTGGAGGTGATCAAAGGTGTGGCATCGGCCCTTTATGGCTCGTCAGCACTCGGCGGTGTGATCAACCTCATTTCGCGCCGTCCCCGGCAAGAAGAGCGAGAACTGTTGGTAAATCGCACGTCTCGTGGCGGAACGGACACCATGTTCTGGCAGGCGGAGACCCTCAAAAGTGGATTCGGTTATACGCTGCTTGGTGGAGCGGATTGTCAAAGTGCAAATGACGTGAATGGCGATGGCTGGGCTGATTTGCCGGGCTACCGCCGGGGAACATTGCGACCCCGGTTGCTTTGGGATAACGGAAAAGGTCGATCGTGGTTCGTTTCGATCGGTGCGATGACGGAGGACCGCGAGGGCGGCACGATCGGAACTGCGGTCACTCCGGATGGCCGGCCATATCACGAGAAATTAGATACCCATCGATTTGATAGTGGATTGGTTGGTCGTTTTCTCTTCGGGAAGCGGCTCGTCTCTGTCCGGGCGTCAGCGATGACCCAGCAGCATCGTCATCAATTCGCGAATGTCATCGAACATGATCGCCATGGAACATGGTTCGGAGAGGCGTCCATCGGTGGTACCGACCATCAGCATAAAGTCACCGCTCGGATCTCTGCCGGCACAGGAGTTTTTGCACCCACACCGTTCACGGAGGAAACGGAAGCGTCAGGCTTAACACGCCTCCTGCCTCTGCGGAATCTTGTAGCCGAACGCGCCTCGAGCGCTTCTGCGGATCTCGGCTGGAGCACTCCCCATATCGAACTGAATGGGACATTATTCGCCTCGAGAATCCGCCATGATCTGATGCTGCGCGAAGTCACGAGTGGAACCGCAGGAACAATGGAGATTTCAACTCCCCGAACCGACAAATACGGCCGGCTCGGAACTGCTTGCCCGTTTTCGTGGTGGCGATTTCACTCTCACGGTAACGCAAACTTTCATTCACTAAGCTTGACCCTCGCGGAGCAGTTCGGCGAGAGGTGCCCCTGACGCCTAGATACACCGCAGGCGTTGTTGGCACATGGGAGCGAGAAGGGCGTGGCCGGATTGGTATCGAGATGTTCTATACGGGGCAGCAGCGGCTCGAAGAAAATCCGTACCGGTCGAACAGCGTACCTTACTGGTTATTTGGAGTGCTCGTCGAGCGACGCTTCGGTCCGGCAAGACTCTTTGTGAATGCCGAAAACCTCGCCAACGTCAAACAATCCAGCTATGACCCCCTGGTGCGTCCATCACAGCATTTTGATGGACGCTGGACCGTTGACGCCTGGGCGCCGCTTGAAGGACGCGTCATCAATGGCGGCCTTCGATGGAGCTTTTAGATACGGCAAGCAAGAAGAGAACCCACGCGAAGTCAAGCCCCGGAGAAACGTCAGTCAAAACCAACGCGGCCGACAACGATCCACACCGTTCGCGCCATGGAGGGATTGTTTTCATCGAGCTCGATCCGCACTCTGCTGCCGACTCTCACAAAACTCGCATCGGTCCGGGGATCCTGCAGAGGAGGGGAATGCTAAACTCTATCCGCTATGGAATACGTGAATCTGGGATCATCCGGTTTGAAAGTATCGCGTGTGTGTCTTGGCGCCATGACCTATGGATCGAAACAGTGGAGACCGTGGGTTCTGGAGGAAGAAGAAGCCCGCCCGTTTATACGGAAAGCGCTGGAGCTGGGAATCAATTATTTCGACACGGCCGACATGTATTCAGTGGGTAAGAGTGAAGAGATTCTCGGCCGCGCGCTGAAAGATTTTGGAGGCGGCCGTGACCGGTTCGTCATTGCCACAAAAGTTTACATGCCGATGAGCGATGACCCCAACGATCGCGGGCTATCGCGCAAGCACATCATGCACTCGATCGACAACAGCTTGCGGCGGCTTGGCACGGATTATGTCGATCTTTATCAGACTCATCGATTCGATGCTTCCACGCCGATTGAGGAAACACTGCGGGCGCTCGACGATGTGGTGAAGGCCGGCAAGGCCCTGTACATCGGAGCGTCCGCGATGTACGCGTGGCAATTCATGAAAATGCTCGCGGTGTCGGACCGGCTAGGCCTCGCCCGATTCGCTGCGATGCAAAACTACTACAACGTGATCTACCGCGAGGAAGAAAGGGAAATGCTGCCGCTCTGCCGGGCCGAAGGTATCGCCGTAACGCCGTTCAGTCCGTTGGCTCGCGGATTCGTCGTCGGTAATCGCCGTAAAGAGGATTACGGCGAGACCGTTCGCGCAAAGACCGACGAATTCTCGCGCCGGCAATATTACCGGCCCGAGGATTTTGCGATTGTCGATCGCGTGACTGAGCTGGCGAAAAAGCACGGTACCAACAACGCCCAGGTCGCGCTGGCCTGGGTCCTGCATCAACCGGGCGTCACGGCGCCGATCATCGGCGCCAGCAAACACGGCCACCTTGAAGATGCAGTGAAGGCGCTGGCAATCAAGCTGGATGCCGACGAATTGAAGTACCTGTCCGAGCTCTACAAGCCTCGCAGCGTCCTGGCGAACGTGTAGGAAAGGGAGTGCATCAGGCGCGCGACTTGCGTTTTCAAATAGGCGAATGCGGCGGGTGCATCGGAAAGATTGTTATTCCGGCCCAGCGACTCGAGCTTCCGGGCGGCTTCAAACGCCGTCCCGGAATCGAAGTTGCCGACAGAGCCTTTCAAGGCATGCGCCTTCTCTTTTAACTCTTCCGAATCCCGCCGCGCGATGGCGCGTTCGATGCCGGCGAGGAGCTTAGGCGTATCGGCGAGAAACAGGTCGATGAGCTCGCCGAGCAATTTTCCGTCTCCACCAACGCCGTCGAGCAGTGCCGTCGTATCCAGTGGCATGGGCGCATGCCGTTGGATCACACGGCGAAGCTCTTCAATCCGTATCGGTTTCGAAATGTAGTCATCCATCCCTGCTTCGAGTGCGTGCTCGCGATCGCCGGTCATCGCATGGGCGGTCATCGCGATGATAGGAATATGCCTGCCAGTGCGTTTTTCGCTCCGCCGTATCTTTGAAGTTGCCTCCGCGCCTCCCATGAGGGGCATTTGAATATCCATGAGAATGAGGTCAAATGTTCGTTTCTGCAGGGCCTGAAGCCCTTTTTGCCCGTTGGCAGCGATCGTCGTCTGGTGACCGAGTTTCTTCAGCAACACGGCTGCGAGTTTCTGATTCACTGCGTTGTCTTCCATGATCAGAATCTCCAGCGGAGCAGAGCCGGCTTTCGCCGGTTTCTTCGCCGGGACATCCCGTAGAGCTTTCGCCGGCTTTTGGGCGATCCCAAACGGCAACGTAAAATAAAAGGTACTGCCCTTCTCCGGTTTGCTCTCCACGGAAATACGGCCGCCCATGAGCTGAACAAGCTGATTTGAAATCGTAAGCCCGAGGCCGGAGCCACCATAGCGGCGTGTTGTTGACGCGTCGGCTTGCGAGAACGCTTCAAAAATAATTTTTTGCTTCTCTTCAGCGATGCCTATCCCGGTATCGCTCACTGAAAAAAGAAGAACAGCCTCGTTTTGAGTGATCGATTCCGGGCGCACCCGAACGATGACGTGGCCTTTCTTTGTAAATTTAATCGCATTGCCGATGAGATTGGTCAGCACCTGGCGCAGCCGGCTGGGGTCGCCGATAAGAAAATTCGGTGTAGCATCCAGAACATCACATGCCAGCTCCAGAACCGATGGACTCGACCGGAACGCCAAGATTTTCAGCGTGTCCTGGAGCAACTGCCGAAGATCGAACTCGACGCGCTCGACTTGAAGCTTGCGGGCTTCGATCTTCGAAAGATCGAGGATGTCGTCGAGCAAAGCCAATAGAGCATCGGCGGAGTCCCGCACGGTCTGCAGGTAATCGCGCTGCTCGCCGGTCAGCTTTGAGTCCAGGACCAGTTCCGTCATTCCAATGATGCCGTTCATCGGAGTCCGGATCTCGTGGCTCATGTTCGCTAGAAATTCGCTCTTTGCGCGGGTCGCCGCCTCGGCCTGAGTTCGCGCTGCTTGAAGTTCTTCTTCGGCGCGCTTGAAATCGGTGACGTCACGTCCGATGCAGTACCCGAGGTGGCGTTCCAAATCGGGAGAGGCCATCCACGATATCCAACGATACGAGCCGTCCCGGGCGCGGAACCGGTTGCGAAACAGAATCACACTGGCTCCCTCGTACAGCTTAGCGGCTTCACGAAGCGAAGACTCGCGATCGTCGGGATGAAGGAAGTCGACCCAGGGTTTCGCGAGCATCTCTTCCGTCGCGTAGCCCAAAACCCTTACCCAGGCCGGATTCAATAATTTGAAGTATCCGTCGAAATCAACAATACAAAGCAGGTCCAGCGACAGCATGAATAACCGGTGCAGTTCCTCGTGAGTACCCGGAAGTGGTTCTCTTGTTCTCTCCTTTTTCGGTGCCGGCATTTCGCGCACTATACGCCCAGGTTGACCACGGCTCAAGCCGGGCGTACGATGCTGCGGATGACCTCCCCCGTACCCGCGAAAAAGCGTGTGTTGGTTGTCGATGACGACCGGGCATTGCGGCACGCTTTGGTCACGATGCTGGCTTCCGCGGGATTTTCCCCAACACCCGCCGCCGACGGCGCTGCCGCGCTGGCTCAAATTCGCAAGAACGCTTTCGACCTGATTGTTCTCGATCTGGGTTTGCCGCGGGTGAACGGCCTTGAGGTGCTCGCGGACATTCAAAAGCTAAAAGATCCGCCGAAAGTCATCATCGTCACCGCAGATGACACTCCGGCGACCGTGCTTCAAGCGATCCGCGACCGGGCATACCAGTACATCGTAAAACCGGCGTCGCCAAAAACCATTGTCGAGCTGGTTGAACGGGTTTTCGCAGTGCCTTCACTCCGTCCGATTGAAGTCGTGTCGGCGCGTGCCGAGTGGCTGGAGCTGCTGGTTCCGTGTGAACTCGAGGCCGCAGAGCGCATCCAGGGTTTCATCGAAAAACTCGATGCGGATTTGCCGACGGGAGTCCGGGATTCGATTGGCCAGGCTTTCCGTGAACTGTTGATGAATGCGATCGAGTGGGGCGGGCGGCTGGATCCGAATCGTACTGTCCGCATCGCATGCTTGCGGACCGAACGAATGATCCTGTACCGCATTGCCGATCCCGGTCCCGGCTTTGCACTGGAAAGCCTCGAGCACGCTGCGATCAGTAATCGAGCTGATGAGCCCTACGGGCATCTGCAAGTTCGAGACAAAAAAGGTATTCGGCCGGGAGGATTTGGCTTACTGATGACCCGGACGCTCGTGGACGAACTCATCTGGAACGAAGCCCACAACGAAGTCGTATTCGTGAAGTACCTGCACTGAACGGCCCTGCCTCACTCGAGCCTCTTCGGACATTCTTCCCCAGGCCGTACGCTCGTGAAAGGTCATGAAAATGCA
>Ga0134071_10000436_pt1 | contig 13828 bp, 13 predicted proteins | sample 15_taG_27_FD_94466 | JGI IMG/M metagenome (GOLD analysis project Ga0134071, IMG submission 94466) | Grasslands soil microbial communities from the Angelo Coastal Reserve, California, USA - 15_D_Rain_40cm_5_09082015 | ecosystem: Environmental > Terrestrial > Soil > Grasslands ...
CATCGGGACCGATCGGCGGCGCGTCCGGCGCGTGCAGCGCGCGGTTCATCGCCCACTCCAGCCGCGCGACGTCGGCGAGCCACGGCAGGTGCGCGCACGCCGGGAACGCCACGAGGAACTCCGGGAAGTCGCCGCCATACTCGAACAGGCACGGGCCAGCGGGCGGATGCGCGCGGACGTAGCGATACGCGGCCCAGCCGAAGAAGCGCCGATCGACGAGCCGGCACACGACCGGATATGTCGCTTCCAGGTCGGCGGCGAGGCTCGTGAAGACGTGGTGACGATACACCGCCAGCCGCGCGGAGGCGGCGAGGCCGTCGTCGGCGATCTCGCATGCCACGTGGGCGTCGTCCCCGTCGAGCAGCGCCGCCCGGAACCCCGCCTGCAGCTCACGCAGCGACGACATCGCCCGCCTTCGCGAGACGCGCCCGCGCCTTCGCCGCCTCGCCCAGCAGCACGTCGAGCGCCGGCACGTCGGTGTCCCACTCGATCAGCGTCGGGATCGGGCCGAACCGCCGCAGCGAGTGCTCGAACAGGCCCCACACGGGCTCCGCCACGGGCGAGCCATGGTCGTCGATCAAGATCGGTCGCCCGTCGGCGTCGTTCACGGCGTGGCCGGCGAGGTGGATCTCCTGCACCGCGGAGGCGTCGAGGGCGTCGAGCCATGCCACCGCATCGCCGCCGAGATTGGCGCACGTCACGTACACGTTGTTCACGTCGCACAGCAGCGCGCACCCGGTCCGGCGCGCCAGCGCGTTGAGGAACTCCGGCTCGGGAATCGACGAGCCGCGAAAGCGCAGATAGCCGGAGGGATTCTCGACGAGCAGCCGGCGTCCGAGGCGATCCTGCGCGCGCGCGACGTTGTCGCCGATCACGGAGAGCGCCTCGTCGGTGTACGGTAGCGGCAGCAGATGATTCAGGTACGCGCCGCCCGTCACGCTCCACGACAGATGCTCGGAGACGAGCGCCGGCTGCAGGCGCTCGACCAGCCGCCCCAGCCGCTCGAGGTGGGCGGCGTCGACACCCTCGACGCTGCCGAGCGAGAGACCCACCCCATGCAGGGACAGCGGATACTCGCCGCGCAGCCGCTCCAGCGCCCGGATGGCCGGGCCGCCGCCCATGTAGTTCTCGGCGTGGACCTCGAGCCAGCCGACCGCGGGCCGGCGCTCGAGCACCTCCGCCACGTGGGGCGCGCGCAGGCCGATGCCGCAGTCGACGGGACACATCGCGCCTCTTTGGACACAGCCTCGGGGCCCGCCGGTGCGCGCGCCGCGGCGCGGCCGCGACGTGTCCCAGGATCGTGCTGACCTGGGGCCGCGAGCTCACGGGCGACCTCGCCGCCGCCGAGCGGCGGGAATGGCTCTGCGTCAACGGCATCGGCGGCTTCGCCTCCGGCACGATCGCCGGGACCCAGACCCGGCGCTATCACGGCCTGCTGGTGGCCGCGCTGAAGCCGCCGCTCGGGCGGACGGTGATGGGCGCGGGCGTCCACGAGACGGTCGAGTACGCCGGCGCCGACTGGCCCCTCTTCGCCGCGCGCTGGGCGAGCGGCGTCGTCGATCCCCACGGCTACCGTCTGATCGAGCGCTTTCGTCTGGACGACACCACGCCGGTGTGGACGTACGCCTGCGCCGACGCGCTGATCGAAAAGCGGGTGTGGATGGAGCCCGGCGCCAACACGACCTACGTGCGCTGGCGGGTGCTGCGCGCGCGCGAGCCACTGACGCTTCGGGTGAAGACGCTCGTCGGCTATCGCGACTACCACGCGACGACGCGGGCCGGAGACTGGCGCATGGACGTGGCGCGGGTGGCCGACGGCCTGCGTGTCACCGCGTTCGACGGCGCGCGTCCGCTGCTGCTGCTCGCGCGCGGCGCCGACGCCGAGACCGCGCACGCGTGGCACCAGAACGTCGAGCTTCCGCGCGAGCAGGAGCGCGGCCTCGATCACCTCGACGACCAGCTGCACGCGGGAAGCTTCTGCGCCAGCCTTTCGCCCGGCGCCGCGCTGACGCTGACGCTCTCTGCGGAGACGGCGGCGTCGCCCGACGGCGAGGCGGCGTGGGAGCGCCGCACTCGGCACGAGGCCGACGTGCTGGAGCGCTGGACGCGGGCGCGGCCGGATGCGGCGATGACGCCCGAGTGGATCCGCCGGCTCGTCCTCGCCGCCGATCAGTTCCTCGTGCGGAGGGCGCTGCCCGAGGATCCCGACGGCGCCACGGTGATCGCCGGCTATCACTGGTTCGGCGACTGGGGCCGCGACACGATGATCGCGCTGCCCGGCCTCACGCTGGCGACGGGCCGCGCGGACACCGCACGGAAGATTCTGACCACCTTCGCGCGGTTCGTGGACCACGGGCTGCTGCCGAATCGCTTCCCGGACGGCGGTGAGGCGCCCGAGTACAACACCGCGGACGCCACGCTCTGGTTCGTCGAGGCGATCCGCGCGTACCACGAGGCGACGAGCGACGACGGCCTGCTCAAGGACCTCTACCCGACGCTCGAGTCGATCCTCGCGTGGCACCGCCGCGGCACGCGTTACGGCATCTGGCAGGACCCCGACGACGGCCTGCTCGCCGCCGGCGAGCCGGGCGTGCAGGTCACCTGGATGGACGCGAAGGTCGGCGATTGGGTCGTGACGCCGCGCATCGGCAAGCCGGTCGAGATCAACGCGCTCTGGTACAACGCGCTCGTGGCGATGGCGGGGTTCGCGCGGCGGCTGCGCCGGCCCGCCGCCGACCTCGAGGCCCAGGCCGCGCGCGTGGCGGCGGGATTCGGGCGCTTCTGGAATGCGCGCGATGGCTGGTGCTACGACGTGCTCGACGGCCCCGACGGCCACGAGGCGACGCTCCGCCCCAACCAGATCTTCGCGGTCTCGCTGCCGGCCAGCCCGCTGTCGCCCGAGCGGCGGCGCGCGGTCGTCGACGCATGCGCGCGCCACCTCGTGACGTCCTACGGGCTGCGCAGCCTCGCGCCCGCGGACCCGCACTACGTCGCCCACTACGGCGGCGACCAGCGCGCGCGTGACGGCGCCTATCACCAGGGCGCCGTCTGGGGCTGGCTGCTCGGACCCTTCGCGCTCGCCCACTTCGCGGCGTACGGCGACGCCGACACCGCGCGCAGCTTTCTGGCGCCGCTCGCCGACCATCTCGCCGATCACGGCCTCGGCTCGATCGCCGAGATCTTCGACGGCGATCCGCCGTTCGCGCCGAACGGCTGCATCGCCCAGGCCTGGAGCGTCGCCGAGACGCTGCGCGCCTGGCACATCCTCGGCGCGCCCGCCGCACCCTCCCGGCGGGCGCGCGTGTCTTAGAGGCAACTCTCACACAGGAGGTCGTGATCATGAAGACGTCGACGCTGCTCATCGCTTCGGCCGTGGCCGCCGCGCTCACGATGCCGTACGCCTCGCTGACGCACGCCGGTCCCGCACCGAAGCCGAAGTTCGAGGCCGAGAAGTGCTTCGGCATCGCCAAGGCCGGCAAGAACGACTGCCAGACCGCCAACTCGTCGTGCGCCGGCACCTCCAAGCGCGACAACCAGGGCGACGCGTGGATCTACATCCCCGCGGGCTCGTGCGACAAGGTCGTGGGCGGCAGCAAGGACCCCAAGAAGGCCTGACATGACCACCCATGCGCTGACCACGATGCCGGCCTCGGGCGTGCGGACCTCGCTCAGGCACCTCCTCGACGTGCTCGGCCGGTTCCCGCTTCCGCTGCTGCAGCTGATGTTCCGGCTGGCGGTGGCGAGCGTGTTCATCAAGGCCGGGCTCACCAAGATCGCGTCCTGGGAGACGACCGTGCAGCTGTTCGCGGACGAGTACAAGGTGCCGGTGCTGTCACCCGATCTCGCCGCCACGATGGCGGCGACGTTCGAGCTCGGCTGCTCGGCGCTCCTCGTCCTCGGTTTCGCCACGCGGCTGGCCACGCTGCCGCTGCTCGGCATGATCGCGGTGATCCAGACGGTCGTCTATCCCAACGCCTACGCCGAGCACCTCACCTGGGCGTCCATCCTGCTGTTCCTTCTCACACGCGGCGCCGGTCCCTGGTCGCTGGATCGCGCGCTCGGCCTCGAGCCTCCCGCCGCTCGCGGAGCGCAATGAGCGCGAGCGCCTCCCCGACGCCGCCGGCGCTGCGCCCGTGGCAGCGCCTGGCGGTGCGGCTCGCCGCCGTCTTCGTCCTCGTGACCCTGGCCACCGTGGGCGTGGTCGGAGCCCTCGTGCATCAGCGCCAGAGCCGCGAGGTCGAGGACACCGTCGGCACCCAGCTCCTGAACATCGCCCGCGTGAGCGCGCTGCTCGTCGACCCGGCGGCGCACGCCGAGGCCGCGCGCGCCGGCCGCGCCGACGCGCCCGCTTATCGCCGCGTGATCAAGGCGCTGGCAGCGGTGCGCGAGGAAACGCTGCTGACGACGCCGATGCGCACGCTGGCCGGCTACGACCGCGCCACGCGACGCGCGCGCATCGTCGTGACCACGGCCGACGACGAGCGGCCGGGCGAGACCGTCAGCGTCGGGCCCGAGGCCGCGGACGCGGTCGCGTGGACGTTCGAGGACGGCGTGGCCCGCTACACGGGCATCTACCGCACGCGCGGTGGCAGGCGCATCAGCGCCTTCGCGCCCGTCCTCGACGCGCGCGGCCGTGCCGCCGCCGTGCTGCAGGTCGACTACCCGGTCGATTTCTATTCCGATCGGCTGCGCGAGCTCGACACGACGATCGCGCTCGGCAGCCTCGCCGGCGTGCTCCTGTCGATATTCCTGGCGGTCGTGTTCGCCCGGCGGCTGACGCGGCCGGTGGTCGCGCTGACCGCCGCCGCCGGCCGCGTCGCCGCGGGCGACCTCACTCAGTCGCTCGCCGTGACGTCGCGCGACGAAGTCGGCCATCTCACGCACGCCTTCAACGCGATGGTCGACGGTCTCCGTCAGCGCGAGATCATTCGCAACGCCTTCGGCCGCTACGTCTCGCCGGAGGTGGCCAGGGCCGTCCTCGAGTCGCCGGGCGGGCTCGCGCTCGGCGGCCGCAAGCGCGAGATCTCCGTGCTCATGTCCGACCTGCGCGGCTACACGCGCTTCGCCGAGCACGGCGACCCGGCGGGGGTCATGGCGGTGCTCAACGACTACCTCGGGCGGATGGCCGACATCGTCATCGCCCACGGCGGCACCATCAACGAGTTCATCGGCGACGCGATCTTCGCCGTGTACGGCGCGCCGATCGAGCACGCCGACCACGCCGAGCGCGCGGCGGCGACGGCGCTGGCCATGCAGCGCGCGATGGACGCGCTGAACGAATCCAACGCCGCGCGCGGGCGGCCGTCGTTCGAGATGGGCATCGGCATCAACACCGGCGAGGCCGTCGTCGGCAACATCGGCTCCGAGCAGCGGACGAAGTACGCGGTGGTCGGCGCCGCCGTCAATCTCGCCGCGCGCGTCGAGAGCTGCACGGTCGGCGGTCAGATCTTGATGACCGAGTCGACGGCGCGGTATCTCGGCTCGCTCGCCGAGCTGGCGCCGCCGATCCACGCCGAGCTGAAGGGCCTCGACACGCCGGTGGCGCTCTACGAGTTGCGCGGGCTGGGCGGCCGGTGGGCGCAGCACCGCGACGCCGTCGTCCCGAACGGCCGCGATGTCTCGCTGCCGCTGGTCGGCTGGATCGTGGACGACAAGCAGGTCCGCCGCGAGTCGTTCGCCGGACGCGTGCGGCGCGTGGCCGGCCGCCAGCTCGAGGTCGAGCTGGAGACGTCGCTGCCTCCGCTCACCAACGTGCGGCTGCGGCTGACGTGGCCGGATCTCGGCCGCGTGTCCGGCGATCTCTGGGGCAAGGTCACGACCGACGCGGCCGGGCGCGTGCGAATCCACGTCACGTCGGTCGATCCCGCCGACGCGGCGGTGCTGGACGGCATGGGCGCCGCCGGCGCGGCCTCGGAGGCCTCGTGAGCCGGCCCGCGCGTATCCTGATCCTGGGCGGCGGCTTCGGCGGCGTGTATACCGCGTTGACGCTGGAAAAGCTGCTGAAGGCCGAGCTCCGGCGCGGCGAGGTCGAGCTCGGGCTCGTGAGCCGCGAGAACTACATCGTGTTCCAACCGATGCTGCCCGAGGTCATCTCGGGCGGGATCGGCCTGCTCGACACGATCACGCCGATCCGCCGCCTGTGCCCGAACACCAACCTCTACACGCGGACGATCGAGTCGATCGACCTCGAGCATCGCGGCGTCGCGTCCACCGCGGGGTTCGGCAGCCGCCAGCACCATCTTCACTACGACCATCTCGTCATCGCGCTCGGCAACGTGACCTCGTTCGCCGGCCAGCCGGGGCTCGCCGAGTACGCGCTGCCGTTCAAGTACCTCGGCGACGCGCTGGCGCTGCGCAACCGCGTGATCCACACGCTGGAAGAAGCCGACATCGAGCAGGACCCCGAGGTGCGCCGGGCGCTCCTCACCTTCGTCGTCGCCGGCGGCGGGTTCTCCGGCGTCGAGGCGGTGGCCGAGCTGAACGATTTCGTGCGCGCGGCGGCGAAGAGCTTCCGCCACCTGCGTCCCGAGGAGATTCGTGTCGTGCTGCTCCACGCGGGGACGCTCATCCTGCCCGAGCTGCCGGCCTCGCTCGCGGAGTTCGCGCAGCGACTGCTCATGCGGCGCGGTGTCGAGATCCGGCTGCAGACGCGGCTCGGCGGCGCCACCGCCGACGCCGCGCTGCTCGCGGGCGGCGACCGCATCGCCACCCGCACGCTCGTCAGCACCGTGCCGTCGGGACCGAATCCCCTCGTGGCGATGCTGCCGCTCAAGACGGATCGCGGCCGCATCGTCGTCGACGGCGGCCTCGAGGTGCCCGACCGGCCGGGCGTCTGGGCCGTCGGCGACTGCGCGGCCGTGCGCGACGCGAAGACCGGCGAGCTCTGCCCGCCCACGGCGCAGCACGCCACGCGGCAGGCCGCGCAGGTCGCGCGCAATATCGTCGCCGTGCTGCGCGGCGAGCCCAAACGCGCGTTCGCCTTCACGGCAGTGGGCAAGATGGGCTCGCTCGGGCGCCGCTCGGCCGTGGCCGAGATCTTCGGCGTGAAGCTCTCGGGCTTCCTCGCGTGGTGGCTCTGGCGCACGATCTACCTCCTCAAGCTGCCCGGCCTCGACCGCAAAATCCGCGTCGCCACCGACTGGACGCTCGACCTGTTGCTGCCGACCGATATCGTGCAGCTCAAGACCGACCGCGCGGTCGGCGTCCGGCGCGAGTACTTCGAGCCCGGCCAGATCGTCTTCCGCGAGGGCGACCGCGGCGACTGGCTCTACGTGGTGACCGAAGGCGAGGTCGAGGTGCTCAAGGGCGACGGCGCCGGAAGCCTGACGCCCCTGCGACGCCTGGGCCGCGGCGAGTGCTTCGGCGAGATCGCCCTCGTCAGCGATCGACCGCGCAGCGCGACCGTGCGCGCGGTGTGCGCCACCAACGTGCTCGCCGTCGACCGCGAGGCCTTTCAGGCGCTGTTCGCGACGCTGCCGCCGCTGCGCGGCTTTTTCGAGTCGCTCATCGAGACGCGACCATGAGGCTGACCTGCCGCGAGGCGATCGCGCGCATGTCGGCGTACCTGGACCGCGAGCTGGGGCCGCTCGACGTCGTCCGGCTCGTGCTGCACCTGGCCGGCTGCGCGCCGTGCCGCGCGTATCTGAAGACGCTGCGCCGGACGATCCACCTCGCCGGCCGTGCCGCGGACGTCGAGATGCCGGAGGAGATGAAGCGGCGGCTGCGGACCTTCCTCAGCGACCGGCGGTAACAGCGCCGGCCGTCACGCGCAGCGCGGTCTCGACCGCGCGGATCATCAGCGGCAGGTCCATGCTCGGCTGATCGAGGCCGGAGGCCGCCACCATCGCCGCCGACTGCGGCAGATGGATGAAGCCGGCGGGGATGGCGTGGCCGCGACGCTCCAGGAGATGACGGGTCGTGTACATCGTCTGGTTGCAGAGATACGTGCCCGCCGTGTTCGACAGATACGCGGGCACGCCCTCGGCGACCAGCGCCTCGAGGATCGCCGCGAGCGGCAGCGTGCTGAAGTAGGCGGCGGGGCCGCCGGCGACGCACGGCTCGCCGGTGGCGCGGTAGCCGGCGTTGTCGGCGATCTCGAAGTCCATCACGTTCACCGCCACGCGCTCCAGCGCGATGCGCGCGCGGGCGCCGGCCAGTCCCACGTGAACGATCGCGCGCGGCGGCGTCTCGTCGACCAGTCGTGCCACCGCGAGCGCCGCGTCCCGGTGGTGCACCGGCAGCACCACCCCGCGCACGATCTCCGTGCCGAACGCGCGGCCATCCAGCGCCTTGGCCACCTCGCCGGACGGATTGGACGTAAACGTTCCGAATGGCTCGAAGCCGGTCAGGAGGATCATCCTCGAGTGCCCTCCGCGAGCTCATGGGCCAGCACGCGCGCGACGCCGCCCCAGTCCCGTCCGTCGACGTCGATCGCGACGTGGCTCTCGTCGTCGTCCCCCTCCGCGCGCACGCGCAGCACGCCGCCCAGCGCCAGCCGCGCCTCGAGCGTGCCGGCCTCCAGGTCGAGGCGCGCCACCGTCGCGCCGAGGCTGCGCAGCACGACGGCGCTTTGCATGAGGACGTCCGCCGGCGCCGCGGCGACGTCGAACCGGCGAGGACGGCCGGGCCGGAACAGCACGGTGAGGCGATCGAGCATCGAGGCAAGAGTAGCAGGCGGTGGCACGCGTGCGCTATCGTCGGGGGCATACCCCTAGGAGGGGCACAAGTGAGCGGTCACGATCCCATCCTCGTCGAGCAGGACGGCCGCGTCGTCACGGTGACCTTCAACCGGCCCGAGGCGCGCAACGCCATGTCGTTCGAGATGTACGAGACGCTGCACGATCTGTGCGACACGTTCGACAAGGACGCCGGCGTGCGCGTGATGGTCCTCACGGGCGCCGGCGACAAGGCGTTCGTGAGCGGCACCGACATCCGGCAGTTCCTCGCCTTCAAGACCAGGGAGGACGCGCTGGGTTACGAGGCGCGCATCACGCGCGTGCTCAGTCGCATCGCGAACATGACCAAGCCGACCATCGCCATGGTCGGCGGCGACGCGGTGGGCGGCGGCATGTTCATGTCGCTCGCGTGCGACCTGCGCATCGCCGCCGAGCACGCGCGCTTCGGCGCGCCGGTGGCCCGCACGCTCGGCAACTTCGCGGCGCCGTTCAGCCTCGGCCTGCTCGCGGCCACCGTCGGGCCCGTGCGCGCGCGCGAGATCGTGCTGACCGCGCGCCTGGTGAGCGCGGCGGACGCGACGGCGATGGGGCTGGTGGACGAGGTGCATCCCGCCGCCGCGCTGCGCGGCCGCGTGAAGGAGCTGGCCGCGCACATCGCCGAGCTGGCGCCGCTGACGCTGGCCGCGACGAAGGAGGCCGTGCGGCGGATGATCGCGGCGACGTCGCCCGGCAGCCTCGACGACCTGCTGCTCTCCTGTTATCTCAGCGAGGACTTCAAGGAAGGCGCGCGCGCCTTCCTCGAAAAGCGCAAGGCCAACTGGCAGGGCCGGTAGCTAGGCGGCCTTCCGGCGTCCGGTCACCTCGCGGAAGCGCTCGATCGCCGCCAGCGCCCCCGCCACCTGCAGCGCGCGCTCGGCCGTCGCCCCCGCCTTCTCGGCGACGTTGGCCACCGGTCGCCGCCACATGACGATCCCCGCGACGAGCGCCGCCACCACGGGAATCCACGGCAACCAGCCCCGGCGCCGCGCGGCGTCCAGGGCGTCGGCGACGAGACGGCCCGCGAGCGCTACGTCGTCCCGGACTTCAGTCGCCGTTCGGCCCATTGCCAGGTCTCCTTGATGGATGCGAGCGTCTGGCGCAGCACGCCGAGGTGCCGCACGCGGTAGATCGACCACGCGAGCGCGGCGGCGGCCAGCAGCGCGCCGCCGCCGCCCGCGCTCAGCAGCGGGCGCCAGTCGGCGCCGAACGCCGGCGCCAGCGCGGCGGCCAGCGTCACCGTCAGTCCCGTCACGAGCACGACGGCGGCCACGATGGCCACGGCGAAGGCGAGGGCGAGGTCGACGGCGACGCGTCGGGTTTCGCTGACCGCCAGCTCGACCTCCAGCTTTGCGAGGCGCGCGACGCCCTCGGTCACCGAGACGGCGGCGCGCGCCACCGGACGCACCGGCAGCCGGAAGACGTTGGCCGGCAGCGCTTCGCCGGGCACCACCTCGCCCGCCGCCTTGGCGTCGGCGGCCCCGCGCTCGGCGGCGGCGTGCTCGATCACGGCGTTCACCTCGGCGCCGAGCAGCAGCGCGACGCCGCTCAGGTAGAGCCAGAGCATCAGCAAGATGGCGCCGCCGAGCGAGCCGTAGGTCGCGTTGTAGTCCGCGAAGTGGGTGACGTACCAGCGCAGGCCGGCCGACATCACCAGCCAGAGGCTGACGGCCAGGGCCGAGCCCGGCGTCACCCAGCGGAACTTCTGCTTCACGGAGGGCGCCAGATAGTAGACGAGGGCGACGCCCAGGCTGACCAGCAGGATGACGACCGGGATGCTCACGACGTTCCAGATGAGCGTGAAGAGCCAGCCGAGCCCGACCCAGCCGGCGACGGTCTCGCCGATCTTCGGGCCGAAGACCATCAGCACGAGCGCGCTGAGGATGAAGACCGAGAAGAGGAGCGTGAGGCCGATCGCGACCAGCCGGTACTTCCAGAACGGTCGTGTCTCTCGAACGCCGTACACCGCATTGAGCGCCGTGATGATCGAGGCCATGCCGTTGGACGCCGCCCACAGCGCGCCGAGCACGCCGATCGAGAGCAGGCCGCCGTGGGCGCCGCGCACGATCTCGCGCAGCGTCTTCTGGGTGACCGAAGCGGCGTCCGGGGGCAACGCAGTCGAGAGGTACTCCATGAGGCGATCCATCAGGTGCGGGATCGGCAACAGGCCGATGAGGGCGGTCAGGAACAGCAGCGCGGGAAACAGCGCGAACAGAAAGTAGTACGCGAGCCCGGCCGCCCGATCGGTGAGCTCGTCCTCTCCCATCTTGTGCCAGACGCGGCGGGCGAGCTCGCGCAGGGTGAGGCCGCCGAGCTTCCAGGGTGAGGCGTCCGAGGCCATTTCGAGCGGTGCGATGCAGCCGTCATGCCGCCGACTCGAGCACGCGCGCGACCGCGACGTCGATGGGAAACAAGGCGTCGGCGAGGAAGTCCTCGAACCGGTGGCGCGCCGGCCGCCGCCGCCCGAGGCCCAGCAACGCGAGCGCCTCCACGCCGTTCGTCTCCCGCGCCGGCCGCGCCGCCCGGGAGGCTGCACAGTGTTGCAGGGCGCGCTCGTAGTCGCCGCGCTCCACGTCCAGCTCGGCCAGCCGCCGCGCCGCCGCCTCCGCCACGGGCGTATCGGACGACGGCGCGCCGGCCTCCTCGTGAGCGGCCAGCCACGCCTGCAGCGTGCGGTAGGCCGCGTCGCGATCGCCGAGGTCGTTCTCGTACTCGTAGCGGCGCAGCAGCAGCGCGCGCTGCTCGCGCGGCGCGGCGCGCGGCAGCGCGGCCGTCAGCGCGCCGGCGGCGCCGCGGCGTGCGCGCTCGAGCAGCTCGCGCGCGCCGGGCTCGTCGAGCGCGTCCGGCCGCGCCCCCAGGTAGTCCGCGGCATTCTCGAACTGTCCCGCCTCGACCAGCCGCCGCGCACGCGCGAGGCGGCGCCGGCGCCAGCGCGCGCGCAGCGCCGCGGGCAGCCGGATTCCGAAGGCCGCGTCGGGCGGCAGCTCGAGCAGCGCGACGGCGGCCGCCCCTCCGCGCGTGGCCAGCGTCGCCGCGGCCAGGCGCAGCAGCAGGCGCGCGCGAAACGACTCCGGCAGGTCGCGCGCGCGGCGGCCGAGGGCGGCCAGCGTGTCCCGCCGAGCGGTCGTCTCCCACGCGACGAGATCCACGTAGCCGGCCACGAGCGTGTTGTCGGGCGCGAGCCGTGCCGCGCGCTCCAGCGCCTCGCGCGCGGGCACGGCCTGATCGGCGTCGAGCCGCACCATCGCGAGGTGCAGCGGGAAGACGAAGTTGCCGGGCGCCAGCGCGCTCGCCCGCTCGAGCGCGGCCTCGGCCTCCGCCAGCCGCTCCTGCTCGGCCAGCGCGTGGGCCAGATACATATGAATATGCGCATATAGCGAATCCTGCATGAGCGCCTCGCGCAGGAGGCGTTCGGCGGCGGGGAAGTCGCGGCGCGCGAGCGCGCGCTGGCCTCGCGTGAGGCAGCGCTCGGTGCGATCGAACGGGAGGTGCCACCCCATGCGGGTCGGAGCCGATTCTACTGTAGAGTGGCCGCGACAAAGGAGCGTCGCATGAGCGGATTCGCGGAGTACGAGCGTTACGACGGGCTGGGGCTCGCCACCCTGGTGGCGCGGCGGGACGTGACCTCGGAGGAGCTGCTCGAGGCGGCGATCGTGCGCGTCGAGGCGCGCAACCCGGCCGTCAACGCGGTCACCATGAAGCTCTACGACTACGGGCGGCAGGCCATCGCCGCCGGGCTGCCCGACGGACCGTTCCGCGGCGTGCCCTATCTCATGAAGGACCTCACGGCCTCGATCGCCGGCGTGCCGATGACGCGCTCGAGCCGCTATTACGCCGACGCGCCGCCGCCGACGGCCGACAGCGAGCACGTGCGCCGGCTCAAGCGGGCCGGGCTGGTCCTCTTCGGCCGCACGAACACGTGCGAGCTCGGCCTGTCCCTCACCTGCGAGCCGCAGCTGCACGGCGCGACGAGGAACCCGTGGGATCCCACGCGGATCTCCGGCGGCAGCAGCGGCGGCGCCGCCGCCGCCGTCGGCGCGCGCATGCTGCCGATGGCGCACGCGACCGACGGCTTCGGCAGCATCCGCGCGCCGGCCGCGTGCTGCGGACTGGTCGGCCTCAAGCCCACGCGCGGGCGCAACACGATGGCGCCGTACACCGGCGAGGGCCTCGGCGGGCTTTCGGCGGAGCACGCGGTGACGCTGACGGTGCGCGACTCGGCGGCGCTGCTCGACGCCACCGCGGGCGCGGGGCCGGGCGATCCCTACGTCGCGCCGCCGCTGGCCCGGCCGCTGGCAAGTGAGGTCGGCGCCGACCCGGGCCGGCTGCGGATCGCGTTCACGAGCGTCACGCCCAACGGGGCCAAGGTCGAGGCCGAGAGCCTGCGCACGCTGGCCGAGACGGCGAAGCTCTGCGCGGACCTCGGCCATCACGTCGAGGAGGTCAAGCCGGCCATCGACGGCGAGGCGGTGGTGCCGACGTTCCTGACGCTCGCCGCCGCCAACACGGTCGTGAACCTCGCGGGCAACACGGCCAAGGGCCGCGCCGCGCGCGAGGACGAGGTGGAGCGCGTCACGTGGGCGACCGGCCAGATGGGCCAGCGCGTGAGCGGCGCCGACTATGTCCGCGCCACGCAGACGGCGCATCGCCTCGGCCGGCAGATGGCGGCCTTCCACGAGCGCTGGGACATCTTGCTGACACCGGGCCTCGCGACATTGCCGCCGAAGCTCGGCTGGATCGACATGATGCTCGGCGACGTCGACGAGTACTGGCGGCGCGTCTTCCACTTCTCGCCGTTCACCGTGTGGTTCAACCTCACCGGCCAGCCGGCGATGATGCTGCCGCTCGGCGTCGCCGGCGGGCTGCCGGTCGCCGTGCAGCTGGTGGCGCGTTACGGCGACGAGGCGACGCTGTTCCGGCTGGCCGCGCAGCTGGAGACGGCGCGGCCGTGGTTCGATCGGGCGCCGGCCCTCGCGCGTTGATTTCCGCGCCGGGCGCGCTTACCGTTGCAACCCACGGAGGATCGCCGATGACCCGCGTCGCCCGCAGAGCGCTGACCCTCGTCCTGGTCCTGGTGGCCCTGGCCCTGCCCGTCGCGGGACAGGCACAGAAGGCGC
>Ga0134071_10000449_pt1 | contig 13689 bp, 12 predicted proteins | sample 15_taG_27_FD_94466 | JGI IMG/M metagenome (GOLD analysis project Ga0134071, IMG submission 94466) | Grasslands soil microbial communities from the Angelo Coastal Reserve, California, USA - 15_D_Rain_40cm_5_09082015 | ecosystem: Environmental > Terrestrial > Soil > Grasslands ...
GTTATCTGTAGTAAAGTCCAACAATTCAATATATCACAACTCAATCGATTTTTTTAGCCACAAAAAGCACAAAAGGCACAGAAGGTAATGAAGCCTTCTGTGCCTTTTGTGCTTTTTGTGGCTAAAAAAATAGATTGAGTTGGGATATATTGAATTGTTGGACTTTACTACAGATAACCAACCTTAAACTTGGAGATCCTAACATGTATAAACGATCGTTAACGGTTTGCGCCTGCCTGCTTGTGGTTGCGCTTGTTGCTGGTTGCGGCGGCGGAAGCAATGAAACAAATGTACCTCCTGCTCCTGGGGGCGGAGCTGCCGCGGGTGGCGCGACATTTGACATGTCGAAAGCAAATGCCACGGTAAGCGGCAAGATCAGCTTCGAAGGAACGCCTCCTCCAAACGATAAGATTCAGATGTCTGCGGACCCGTACTGTGCGCAGCGTGCTGCCCAGAATCCGACTACGGAGACAGTGAAGGTCAGTGACGGTGGTTTGGAGAACGTCATCATCTTCGTCAGCTCCGGGCTGGCCGCAGGTGCGGCTTACGCAACCCCCGCGGCTATCGAGATCAATCAGGAAAACTGCCACTACATTCCGCATGTCTTCACGATGATGACGAATCAGCCGCTGAAGGTTAAGAACAGTGACATGACACTGCATAACATTCACGCGTGGGCCGAAAAGAATCCCCAATTCAACGTCGGCCAGCCTGTAAAGGATATGGTGAGTGAGACGAAGTTCGCTAAGCCGGAAGTGCCTTTGCCGGTCCGCTGTGACGTTCACAAGTGGATGGGCGCATTTATCGGCGTCTTCGATCATCCGTTCCACACGGTATCGAAATCCGGGGGCAGCTTCGAACTGAAGGTTCCACCAGGTAATTACGAAATTACCGCGTGGCACGAAAAATTCGGAACGAAGACCATGATGGTTCAGGTCGGCGACAACGACAAAAAGGAAGTCAACTTCAGCTTCAGCGCGAACGACAAAGGCACTGCCGACTAAATGTCACGTGAAGTAGCTGATGCAGGGCTGAGACCTTCACCCTTCGCCGTTTCGGAGGCAGAGGGTGTGGGTCTCCACCGTTTTGCTCTCTTCACTACAGCCTGTACGGCATTCCTGATCTTTGTGGGCGGGCTCGTCACCAGCACCGAGTCCGGTTTGAGTGTTCCCGACTGGCCCACGACATATGGATGGAACATGTTTACCTTCCCACTCTCGAAGTGGGTAGGAGGCATCTTTTACGAACACACCCACCGTATCCTGGCGTCATTCGTCGGCTTTCTGACCATCGTCCTGACCGTGTGGACCTATTTTGGGGAGAAACGAGTCTGGATGCGATGGCTTAGCGCGGCGGCGCTCAGCACCGTGATTCTTCAAGGTGTGTTGGGCGGCATGACGGTCCTCTTCCTTTTGCCGTCTCCGATCTCCACGCTGCATGCATGTCTCGCACAAGCTTTTTTTTGTCTGGTCATCGCAATTGCAGTCTTCACATCGCCGCGGTGGAAGCGCGGAGTGCCGTTTACCGGATCATATAACGAAACCTCTTCCGTTCCCGCACTCTGCGCCGCGACAACGGCCGCAGTTTATGTTGAACTCATATTAGGCGCCCTCATGCGGCACACGGCTGCCGGTTTGGCCATTCCGGATTTTCCTCTTGCGCTGGGCCATATCATTCCGCCGTTTACCTCGAACAAGGTGATCATTCATTTTGCCCATCGCGTAGGCGCGGTTGTCGTAACCACCATGATCGTGTGGACATTCGTCCGTGTCGCTCGCTCTTATTCCCGCCATTTTTTGCTTTTCAGACCGGCGCTGACCATGATGGCTCTCCTTGGAATTCAGTTGGTATTGGGCGCCACCACTGTATGGAGTGCGAAGAGTACCATTCCCACTACTGCGCATGTTTTGACAGGCGCGTTGCTGTTGGGTACGGCATTTCTTCTCACCTTGAGATCCTACGCCATGCTGACCCGGAAACCAGGTAACTGTAGGGGCGCTCTATGAGCGTCCAACAACCGGCGGTCCGCGAAGCGCAAGCACGCGCGAAGCGTGAGCGCGACAGCGCGAAACCTCAAGTGCAGTGCGCAGCCTCGATGAATGACCGCCGCTACAGTAAGGCACGCGTTGCGGACCTGATGGAGCTGACCAAGCCGCGCATAACGCTGCTCGTGCTTGTTACTACCCTCGTCGGTTTCTATATGGGATCGCGGGACGGGATAAACCTTTCGCTCTTGGTCCACACGATTCTCGGGACTGCGCTTGTGGCAAGCGGGGCCAGTGCCCTGAATGAATATGTGGAGCGTGATTTCGATGCCAGGATGGCGCGGACACGAAATCGTCCTTTGCCGGATGGCCGTCTCTCGCCTAGTGAAGCTTTAGTTTTTTCCGCAGTCATTTCCGCAGCAGGCGTCACCTATTTACTTTACTTCGTTAATGCGCTGACCGCTGTACTGGGCGCCGTAACGCTAGCGGGGTACATTCTGGTCTACACGCCACTGAAGACGCGCACAGCGCTCTGTACGCTGATCGGAGCTTTTCCAGGCGCTGCGCCGCCGATGATGGGCTGGACCGCGGCTACCGGTCGAATCGATGCTGTCGCGCTCTCGCTTTTCGCAATACTTTTCTTGTGGCAGATGCCGCATTTCTTCGCCATCGCATGGATTTTCACCGAAGATTACACGCGCGCCGGGTTTTCCATCCACGTCAGCGGCGATAGGACCGGGCGGCAAATTATTTTCTTCTGCTGCGCGTTGATTCCGGTCAGCATCCTTCCCACCTTCTTTGGATTAACGGGAATGACTTACTTCGTCGGCGCGGTTCTCCTTGGTTTTCTCTATCTCGGCTATGGTTTTGCAGTCGCACTCTTCCGGTCGAACACGCATGCCCACCGCTTGCTTCGAGTTTCCATTTTTTATTTGCCGGCTCTTCTCGCGCTAATGATGGTCGATAAGGTGTAAAGACGTCATGAAACGCTTGGTATGGATCTCACTATATGCATCCTTATGGGGCGCCTGTAGTCGGGCGCCCGGTCTTCCGAGCTACTATCGGTTACCGGAATTTTCTCTCACGGATCAAACCGGCAAGGCCGTTACACTTCACGACCTCGGGGGCAAGATCTGGGTCGCAGATTTTATCTTCACCAGTTGCGGTGGAACCTGCCCTTTGATGACGGATGAGATGCGGAAGCTGGCGGATGCGCTTCCAATGGAGATTCGACTGGTCTCATTTACGGTCGATCCCACACGCGACACCCCGAGAGTTCTTGCCGCTTACGCCGCGGAGCATGGGGCCACGAGCGACCGCTGGCTCTTTTTAACCGGCGACAGACAGGCTCTTTACGACCTCTGTATCAAGGGGTTCAAACTTCCGCTGGATACGGAAGGCGGAACTCCGGCCGAGCCGATAGCTCACAGCACGCGTTTCGTTCTCGTCGATAAGCAGGGTGCAATCCGGGGCTATTACAGCGGAATCGAACGAGACGAGCTGAAGAGGTTGGCGACCGACGCAAAAAGACTTTCATGATCGGTATTTCGGATCTTCCGACCTTCAATGCTGCCCTGAATGCCACCGCAGCGATTCTCATCGGCGCCGGGGTTTATTTCGTCAAGCGCAAGAACATTCCGGCCCATAAAGCCTGCATGGTGGCCGCGCTTGGGGTGTCGGGTCTCTTCCTCACGTCCTATCTGACCTATCACTACAACGTGGGAAACGTCCGTTTCACAAAAGAAGGCTGGATCCGTAACATTTATTTCCCCCTCTTGATCACGCACACCATTCTGGCCGCGGTGATACTGCCTATGGTTTTACGTACAGCCTTTCTCGCTTTCAAGGGCAGGTTCCGCAATCATGTCCGGATCGCGAAATGGACCTTTCCGACATGGATGTACGTATCGGTCACGGGTGTCGTGGTGTATTTGATGCTCTACCATTAATTGAGGCTTCGCCCTATCGGGCTCGCGCTTCGCGTTAGTTGAGAAATACTGTTTCGGCCGAGCCGTAATAGATCCCGTTAAACAGGAACTTGTAGGTACCGTGTGGCTGTGAACGGAACAGGATCTCGGGCCCAAAGAGAAAGAGCTTTCCCTTGCCGCTGGAGGCCTCGACAACTGCACCGTTCCCATTCAGGTGCTGCTGACCCCATGCCCAGCCGCTGCGAAGCGGAGCTGCCGAGTCGTACCATGCCACAAGCCTGAGATTTTTGCTGGAAGGATTGATCCGAAATGCCGGGCTGTTATCGAAGAAGAAATCCGCCCGATCCGGCATCCCGTACGCCAAAGGATTTCGATTATCGATTGACGCCAGCAAAAGCGAGCCCGGCACGTAGAAATCGCGACGGGTAAGCCCGCCTAACGGATTGCCGATCGGGAGCTCCAGCCGAGATCCAATCTCGGTCGAGCGGCCGATCGCCAGTAACGTTCCACCGTCCTGCAAAAACCTGCGGACAGCCGCGACCGAACTTGTCGTCGTGTCGTTGACAAAGATCAGCACGTCGAATTTCCCGCCCAGATCGCCTGGTGAGAGGGCATCTTCAGAGATGACACTGTACGGAAACTCAAACTTGTCGAGGACATATCGCGTCCAACCGGAGGGCATGGAACCACCGTAACGATCCCAAAGACCAATTCGCGGCTGTTTCAGCATGAACGCTTCGCCCGCTGGTGTTGTGGCGATCGCGTCAAATGAGACTCCAATCTCACCGGCAATCTTCAGCAGCTTCTCGCGTGTTCCGGGCTTTGCTGGAATGAATTGTGTGCCTGGCGGATATGTTTTTCGGTTTTCTGTAAACGCGTTCTTCAACCAATAGACATCTTGTTTCGCGTTCAGCAGTCGATTGACGGCGACGAACGAGTCGTTGATCTCATGACTGAACAGGTATCCGACTGGATTGGACAGGTCCGTCACTTTCCCCGCAGGAGGTGGGAGTTCATCGGGAATTTCCTGGAAAGGACCATCAAACGCATCGAGAATGCGGTCGAATTTGACTCCCATTTGATACGCGAGAGTCCACCCTGCAATGTCATACGGAGGAGTGGGAGGTGCTCCGGCATATGCAAAGTCATTCGGATGATCTTGCGGCTCGAACATGTCGAGAACCTGCGGCCTGAATGCCTGTGCAGTCTTTACAACGTAAGACCCGTCCGGATAGATTTTTCCGCCAGCCATGAATTGCGATGCTGCGCGATACACCGTCACGCCGTTTTTGATCAAGGCATTGACGAACTTCGTTGCGGTCAGAAAATCGCTCTGGTCCGAAGGAATGATGTAACCGCGAGGATCGCGCAATGCAGGATCCCGAAGATCTTCGAATCTGTTTGCGCCTTGGAGGCGGTGGGGAGTTGTTGTCCAGGTATCGCGACTGCCGCGCTCGATGGAGTTCATTCCCATCTTGTATACGTCGAAGAGTACGCGATCCTTGTTGCGGGACGCGTAATCAATCACAGCGCGGTTTGCGGTTATCGAATATTCGATCGATTGACGCAAGTGCCATTTCTGCGGAGTTATCGGGAGCGGAAGATCGCTTTGCGGGAGGGTTTTTTCCGTGACAAACGGGATATCCACCGGCGCGGGACTCCCAATTGTCTCGGTCAAAAGACCAATCTGGTTATGAAAATAAGGACTCGTGCGAAGTCCACCATTCCACCAGGTCGAATAATTTGCCCCTGATCGGGATGTGACGCCGGGCTTTCCTTCCATCGCAAACCGGCTGTGCATCGCCGCCCCCACTTCATCCAGCAGCGTGATGACGAGCGGATCGAGATGATAATTAAAGGGGTCGCGAAACGGTGGAGAAAACATCACAGCGCCTCGCGGTCCAGTTTGATGATGGTCGTAGACAATCTGCGGAAACCAGTCGCGGAAAAGAATCTTGTTAATCGCTTCCGTTTCCGCCAACGCTGTCATGTAGAAGTCTCGATTATCATCGTGCCCGGCATACTTGTTGTAGAGACGCGGAATGTCCGTAATTGAACGCCTTGCAGGATCGTCGGCCTTCATATACCATTTCGATACCAACTCCATGCCGTCGGGATTAACCAGGCAGTTGAGAACGATGACATGGTTCAAGAAACGCATCGTTTCAGGATCGGTGCGGCTCACGAGCTGATAAATGTTTTCGATGAGCTGCTGCGCGCCGAGGACTTCCGTGGCGTGGAGCCCGCCATCGATCCATACTACGACTTTTCCTTCGGCGGCCAACGCCCGCGCCTGGTCCTCATCGAGACCTTTTGCTGCCGAAAGCCGTCTCGAGATTTCCTTGTATCGCAAGAGATTGTTTTGATTTTCAGCCGACGTGATGATGGCGAGATACATGGTTCGGCCTTCTGAAGATTTCCCAATCTCTTCCAGCTTCAGGCGATCCGACTCACGGCTCAGCTTCTTCAGGTAATCCACGTACTGGGAGTAATTCACCAGGACATAGTCATCACCGATGTTGAATCCGAATTGTTCTTTTGGACTGGTGATTCTCGTCTGAGCCTGGGTGGCAGCGATGCAGAGGAGAAGCAGGAAAACTCCCGGCAGGTTCAGGATGCGTATCTTTATCATGAAGCGTGAATTGTAACACCAGCCGGAAACTCCCCGCCTAACTTAGGAGGGGAGTTTCCGCAGTCCCAAATCTGGTTCCTGCGCTCTGTTATGATCGCTTTTGTATGATTTCGCTGACCCGTGTCTCAAAGATTTTCGATGGAAAGCGCAAGGCGACTGCTCTGGAAAACATCAACCTGCACATTGATAAAGGGCACGTGGTCTCGATCATGGGACCTTCGGGGTCGGGTAAGTCCACACTGCTGAACTTGATCGGCGGTTTGGACCGGCCGACTTCCGGAGAGATTCGGGTTGATGAGGAAAACCTGAGTGAACTTTCGGATGATGATCTCACCCGGGTTCGCCGCGACAAAATCGGGTTCGTTTTCCAATTTTTCAATTTGCTACCAACTCTGAATTGTCTCGAGAACGTGGCCTTACCCTTGCACTTGCGGAAATGGCAGCGAAAAAAAATCGAGGACCGCGCCAGGGAGTTGCTCAACCTTGTCCAGCTTGGCCACCGATTGGAACATTTGCCAGATGAACTTTCCGGCGGCGAGCGTCAGCGTGTGGCGATCGCTCGTGCCCTTTCTGTTTATCCGCCGATACTGCTTGCCGACGAACCGACCGGAAATTTGGATACAGCGACGGGGCAGGAGATCTTAAAGCTTATCGATGATCTGCACGCCCGGCTCGGTTCGACCGTATTGATCGTGACCCACGATTTAGAAGTCGCGGAACGCTGCTCTCGCACGGTGGCTTTACGCGACGGCCGCATTGTGGAGGACCGCCGCCGATGATGCTTTTTCGTCTGCTGAGCTGGCCGTATTTACGGCGTCACCGTGTGCGGTGGATTCTCACAGTTGCGGGCATCGTTCTGGGCGTCGGCGTGTTTGTCGCGATGCATACGGCCAACCGGTCGATCTTCAGCGCGTTCGATAGAACAGTCGATCAGATTGCTGGCTCAACCCAATTGCAGGTGTCAGCCGGTGAATTTGGCTTCGAAGAAGCCGTGCTGGAACGCGTGCAGTCCATACCTGAAGTCGGAATTGCAGTACCCGTGATCGAGGCTACAGTGGACACGAACATTCCGGGGCAAGGCAGCATCCTCATTCTGGGAATCGATCTGACCGGCGATCGCAACCTTCGTGACTACGAATTAAAGGACGCGGATGAGGCGATCATGGACGACCCACTGGTCTTTCTGGCGCAACCGGACTCGTTGATGGTCACTCAAGAGTTTGCCGGCCGCAATAAGCTCACCGTGAACAGTAAGATTCCACTCACGACGATCGAGGGCATCCAGCAATTCACTGTGCGCGGAATCATGAGCTCGACCGGTATGACGCGCGCATTTGGCGGCAATTTTGCCGTCATGGACATCTATGCCGCTCAACAGGTACTTGGCCGCGGCCGCCGATTCGATCGCATCGACGTACGTGGGAAAGACGGCATTACCATCGACGAATGTCAGGCGGCTTTGAAAGTGGCGCTCGGACCGAGCTTCGACGTGGATCCTCCTTCGGCGCGGGGCCGACATTTTGAAGCTTTGTTGCAAAGTTATTCGACGGCGATGATGATCTCCAGCCTGTTCGCCCTCATGGTCGGAATGTTTATCATCTACAACTCGTTTGCTATCGCCGTGACGCACAGGCGAGCCGAAATCGGAATCCTGCGCGCGCTCGGCGCGACTCGCCGTCAGATCCAGAGATTGTTTTTACTCGAAAGCATCGTTGCAGGAACATTGGGATCCGTTATTGGTGCGGCGGTGGGTCTGGCCGCGGCGCTGGGGATCGCCCGCTGGATCAGCGCCGTGTTGGAAACCGCAGGGGGCGTGGCGCAACGCGTCAGCGAACTGCAAGTCGATCCCAGCCTGATCATGGTAGCCATCGTAGCCGGCACAGGAACCAGTGTGGTTGCTGCCTGGATTCCGGCAAGGAATGCGGCTCGAGTCGATCCGGTTCAGGCGCTGCAAAAAGGAAAATATCAGGTTCTCTCGGTCGGGGAAAACCGGCGTCGTCGATGGTTGGCTTTGGCAGCCTTCCTCATTGGGTCGGTGTGCCTGTTCTTTTCCTATTCGAAGCCGTTCTTCTACACCGGCTACGTTCTGATGATAGCTGCAGGCATGCTGCTGGCTCCCGCCCTGACGCTCTTGTTATCCAAGATATTGCGGCCGATGTTGAAGCGCATTCTTCCCGCTGAGGGGACTCTCGCCGCCGACAGCCTCGTCGAGGCACCGCGGCGGACTTCAGCGACTGTATCGGCACTGATGCTTTCCCTGGCGATGGTAGTCGGCTTCGGTGGGTTTGCACACTCTTTCTACAGTTCCATCCAGGAATGGATGGACAGCGCCCTGAACCCGGACTTCTTCGTTGCGCCCAGTGAGAATCTCGCGGTACGCAGTCTCACGTTTCCGGCAGAGATCAACTCGGTCATCGAGCGCCTTGCCGGAGTCGATCAGGTTCAAATCGTCCGCAATGCGCGCGTCACCTACAAAGACGTGCCTGTCATGGTGATTGCGATCGAAACCGAAAAAATCGCCAGCACAGTTCATCGAACACCCGTCGCAGGCTCATTGGACGAAATGAACCGTCTCACAGCTGAGGGGAAAGGCTTGTTCGTCTCGGAATCTTTCGCCACAAACCTCAAAAGGAACATGGGTGATGTTGTGGAATTGCCGACTCCGTCGGGCCTGCTGAAACTGCCCATTGTCGGTATTATTCGCGACTACTCGGATTTGCGAGGGTCCCTCTTTATTGATCGATCGGTTTATCAGGATTGGTGGAAGGACAACACGGCGAACATCGCTCGCGTTTACGTAAGGAAAGGAGAGAATGTCGAAGTTGTGCGGCAGCGCGTCATCAATGCGTTATCGTCAGAGTACCGCCTCTTGGTTCTTACCAACGGGGAGGTCCGCGACTGGATCATGAAGTTGCTCGACCAGTGGTTCGCCATGACCTATAACCAGATTGTCGTAGCCGTGCTTGTAGCAGTCTTGGGAATCGTGAATACGCTGACCGTTTCGATAACAGACAGAAAGCGCGAGTTGGGCGTCATGCAGGCTGTCGGCGGGCTTCGGACGCAGATTCGGTGGACCGTATGGATCGAGGCGCTCACGATCGGTGTCATCGGTCTCGTTCTCGGTACTTGCCTGGGCGCGGTTAATCTGTACTACACGTTAGGTATGATCAAGCGCGATTTGGGAGGAATCGGTCTCGACTACATTTTTCCGTCGGCATTTATGATCTTCATGGTGCCGGTTATCCTCGGAGCGTCATGGATCGCGGCTCTTGGCCCAGCAGAAGCCGCAGTCCGCGGCAGCCTGGTAGAGGCGCTGGAGTATGAGTAGGGTTCTCACGCCGGCGTTCAGCATCTTTTTCATCCTGCTGCAACTGGACCCCCGTCAAATCGTCGAAGAAGCTCAGCGCCGGACGACGACTCAATCGCAGCGGTACGAAGGAACACTGAGAGTGATCGACGCGAAAAATAAGCTTACGGAGAAACGTTGGCAGTACGACAGGATCGGATCGCATGGCGCGAGCAAGGCCATCCTGCGATTTACTGCTCCACCGGAAGTCAAAGGCGTTGCATTGTTAGTCCTCAATCATCCGGATCGCTCTTCTGATCAATGGATGTGGACGCCCGCTCTTAATCGAGACCGGCGGATCGCGTTGCAAGATCGCTCCACCCGCTTCTTCGGTACCGACTTCAGCTTCGAAGACCTCGAGGAGCGCGATACGAATCAATTCGATTTCAGGCTTCTCGGCGAAGAATCGATCGACGGCACAACTTGTTGGAAGCTTCAGTCCACGCCCAGGCAGGCGAAGGTTTCGCAATACACGCATTCCTATCTCTGGATACGCAAGGACAATTACGTCTTCGCGCAGATCGAAAACTACAATAAAGACCAGTTGGTGAGGCGCGCTCATTATTCCGATATTCGCAACGACCAGGGGATCTGGACTGCGCATCAGATCGACATGCACGATTTGAAGCGCAACAGCCACACGATCCTGTCGATCGAAAAACTTCAGTACAACGTGCCCATGAAAGACGACGCATTCACGCGAGAGGCGCTCAGCCGCGAATCTTGATCGTGCGTTGTTGCTGCGCTCTTCTACTCATAGTTTGTGCCGCTCTCGACTGTCACTCCCAAACCTATACGCAACGGGGGTCTCTCGAGACCCAGAGTACGTTTTATCCGCAAGAGGCGAAGAACGATCGCACGCATGTTGTCGGCGAATCGCTTTTCCGATACGAAGGATTTTTCAATCCTTCAGGTTTGGTCCAACTTGCCGGAGGTCTGGACTTTCGCATCGATACCCACCTGCAGGTAGACCGCGACTTCAAGCTTTCCTGGCAGGATCGCGAAACTCGGCGGCCAATTGGAGCGATCAGGCATCTGAGCGCGACGTACCACAAGGGTCCAGTGACTGTCGAAATGGGAAAGCAGTTTATCCGTTGGGGAAAAACGGACATCGTCACACCGACTGATCGTTTTGCGCCACGTGACTTTCTAACCGTCGTGGACAATGATTTTCTTGCCGTCACAGCCATGCGATTTAATTTTGAGAAGGGTACAAACACGATTGAGGCCGTCTGGTCGCCGCGCTTCACGCCGAGCCGCATTCCCCTTCCCAACCAGCGATGGGCGGCTTTTCCGGAGCTGCCGCCCGGCGTAACGCTTCGAGATGCCGGCGCCAGTTTTCCCGGTGGACCGCAGTCCGGCGTCAGATGGAATCACGCCGGAGCCATTGAGTATGAATTGTCGCTTTATCGAGGGTTCAATCATCTTCCCTCCTTCGATGGAACTCCCCGGTTCACTTCGACCGGCATCGAGGTCGATGTCCGCCGTTTCTATCCGAAAATCATCATGGCCGGCGGAGACGTTGCCGCTCCTGCACCATGGTTCACCTTAAAAGGAGAAGCGGCGTATTTCTCGTCCACAGATAACCGCGCAGACGAATACGCTCTATTCGTGATTCAACTCGAGCGGCAGGCCGGAGAATGGTTCTTTGTCGGTGGATTCGCAGGCGAAGCCATCACGCGCAACGGATCGCGCGCCGCTGACTTTGCCCCCGATCGAGGCTTGACCAAAACGCTCCTGGGCCGCGCAGGTTATACGATTGATGCAAATCGAAACATCGCGTTCGAAGCCGCCATCCGGCAAAATGGCGAGGGTGTTTGGATCAAGAGCGAATATTCACAGCTGCTGGGCCAGCACTGGCGCGCGACTCTCGACCTGACGCTGATATCCGGCGACACCGGTGATTTCCTGGGCCAATATAATCGAAATTCACACGCGGTGATTGTGTTAAGGTACAGTTTCTAACGACCAACTGTGTTATATAAGTCCCGCTGCGGATGGTGTCGAATCCACGAGGCCGTCTCGCGCAGCGCAAGCGCGATAGCGCGCAGCCTCAAGAGTGGAGTGGACATAATCCAGTACGGGACCTAAGAAGAACGATGCCGTTCGATCCGGTTGTGCGACGTCTGATCGCCACCTTTAAGAAATCATCTCATTGGGATAGCCAGCTCGATCTTGAACTGCTTCAGAAGCTCTGGCCGGTGCTTGCGGGTCCGAAGCTTGCGGCCACGGTGACCATCGTCGCTGTGCAGGGCTCCCGTGTTGTTTTAAATGTTCCGGATCAAATCTGGAGGAAGCAGTTGATGAAAATGAAGGCCGAACTCCTGGCCAGAATGAATGAACCATGGCCAGTGCCGTGGATCACGGAGATCGTATTTACTTATGAAAATCAGTGAAGGGGATGTCGAATACGTTGCGAAGCTCGCAATGTTGGAGGTTGCCGAGGGCGAGAAGAAAGAACTCGCCGAGCAATTGAGCAGGATCGTGGAGTACGTCGACAAGTTGAATGAGCTGGACGTCCGTGGGATTGAGCCTACGCCTCAGGTTGTGACAAGCGTCAAATATGCCGTCCGGGACGATCGCGTCGCTCCTCGGACCGGAAGCTCCGATGCCGCGAGGACGGTTAAGCTTTTCAAGGTGCCGAAGGTCATCACGGAACGATGAATCTCAAGAACATTGCGGCCGACAAACTGGTCGCTTTATATAAGAATCGCGATCTGACTGCTACCGAAGTCATTACGAATGTTTATGAAGAGATCGAGCGCACGGATAAGGACGTTCGCGCGTTTCTTTCGACCTGCCGGGAGCGGGCCCTTGAAGAAGCTCGCCGGATGGACGCGAGGATCGCAGCGGGCGAGCCGCTGGAGCCTCTCGCAGGCGTGCCTGTTGCGATCAAGGACAACATGACCATTCGCGACGTGACTACCACCTGCGGTTCGCGCATTCTTGAAAACTATGTGCCGCCGTACACTGCGACAGCAGTGGAGCGCCTGCGTAGTGCGGGAGGCATCGTCGTAGGAAAGACAAACTGCGACGAATTCGCAATGGGTTCATCTACGGAAAACTCCGCTTTCTTTGTGACGCGGAATCCCCATGGCATGGACCGCGTCCCCGGAGGCTCCAGTGGGGGATCGGCCGCCAGTGTCGCCTCGGGAACGTCGCTCATCGCGCTGGGATCCGATACCGGCGGATCTATTCGGACACCGGCAGCATTTTGCGGGGTTGTCGGCATAAAACCGACCTATGGGCGCGTTTCCAGATATGGTCTCGTCGCATTTGCCTCTTCCCTTGATCAGATTGGACCAATCGCGAAATCCGTACGTGAATGCGCGCAGACGCTCGAAGTGATCTCGGGCTTCGACCACTTCGATTCGACATCAGCAGATACGGCTGTGCCTGAGTTCGTCAAGAATCTCGATCAGCCGATCAAAGGAATACGCATCGGGATACCGAAAGAGTATTTTGTCGCCGGTCTGGACGCGGAAGTGAGAACGAAAATCGAAGCAGGAATGCGAATATACGAGGATCTTGGATGCGAGCTGCACGAGATCAGTTTGCCTCATACCGAATATGCCATCGCCACGTACTACCTGATCGCGACCGCCGAAGCCAGCTCCAATCTTGCCAGGTATGATGGAGTGCGCTATGGGTTGCGTGAAGCGGCCAATTCCAGTGTTCAAGAGATGTATCGCCGTACGCGCCATAACGGCTTTGGCCAGGAGGTGAAGCGGCGGATTCTGCTTGGCACGTACGCACTCAGCGCCGGCTATTATGATGCCTACTACCTCAAGGCTTTGA
>Ga0134071_10000451_pt1 | contig 13676 bp, 11 predicted proteins | sample 15_taG_27_FD_94466 | JGI IMG/M metagenome (GOLD analysis project Ga0134071, IMG submission 94466) | Grasslands soil microbial communities from the Angelo Coastal Reserve, California, USA - 15_D_Rain_40cm_5_09082015 | ecosystem: Environmental > Terrestrial > Soil > Grasslands ...
AATTCGAGTGAAATCGTATTCCTGTCGTAAAACGCCGGACCAAAATCACCGATCCAGGTACCGCTTATCGAATCGCTGCCTTCCGGCGCTCCTTGGAGCCGCCCGCAGGCGATAGCAGTGCTGAGCAAAACACCCAGAGAGACGGCCAGAAGTCGCTTCATACCGATTCCTCCGATTGCACTATACTATCCCGAACCCGACGTATTCTCTAGACCGGGAGAGATGACCATATGAAAATCGGATTTCTGCCTCTCGCGTGCGTTTTGCTGATCACGTTCGCTCCTGCCCTTCACGCGCAAGAATTGACGGCGCCCGACGTCAAATCGGACCGGCCCGCTCCACGAATGGCGGACGGGCATCCTGATTTGAGCGGCTTCTGGAAAGGCACACGCGATACCCGTCCGGTTGGGAACATCGGAAAGGACCTGCCCGGATTCAAATTGCCGCTGACGCCTGCAGGTGAGGCTGCATTGCAGCACAATTTGACCGCTACGATCGACCCGGAGAGTCTCTGTATCATCGGTGGAATTCCCCGGCACAATGCCAGCGGTTTACCATTTGAAGTCCTGCAGGGAAATAATAAGGTCGCGTTCCTTTACTTCTACACTTATTACCGGCTCATCCCGATTGATCCGAATCGGAAGCACTCGAAGGATCCCGATTCATCTTTTTTCGGGGAAGAGCTTGGGCATTGGGAAGGCGACACACTGGTCATCGATTCGATCGGATTCAAGGACGAAAAAGTCTGGATCGATGAAAACGCAAATCCTCATAGCGACGCCCTGCACGTCGTCGAGCGCTGGACCCGGCCGGACGCCGATCATATCCATGTCGAGACGCTGATCGAGGATCCGAAGTTTTACACGCGGCCCTTCACATACGCGCGAACATGGGTACTCGGCAAGCCCGGCGAGGAACTCGGCGAATACTCATGCAGCGAAAACAACGTCGACAAGGATCATCTTGGTTTCGGGCCTGGACCTATTCGCCCGGATGGTACACGAGGATTTCTCGAGCCAGGGCAGAGGTAAGGCGTGCCACCCTCTCCCAGAGGGAGAGGGTAATTCTTGCTTAGCGGTTGGCGGGTGCAGCGCCGGGCTGCGCATCGGGGAATCCCGCGCCTCCGCCGCCATCCCAGTCTCTTTCGACTCCGTGGCCTCGAGCCTGATCACCGTGCATGGGTGTGACATAGCCGAGGAGGCAGCCGTTGGAGCCATCCTTGAGCAGATGGCATCGAACTTTGACGATATCGCCGGCTTTCAAATCTTCGCGCTTGACGCCCACGCGGAAAAGTCCGCCGTAACCCGTGGCCTCCATAGCCCAGACGGTCGGCTCACTCTTCTGATCTTTAACTTCGACATAGAGCCAGGAATGCGGGACAAGATAATGGACCTCGGTGACCTTGCCTTCCATGGTCGTCCATTTGGTCGTGTCGTAATTGCCATGGGAGTGGTGCGCCTGGAGAGGCACCACCAACAGGACTGTACAAATAGCTGCAAGCTTCAGGGTTTTGACCAGCATGGTCGTCCTCCTTACGTGAACATACATAATAACGAAGAGCTCGCCGCGCCTCAACGCTGGCGAGGCGGTGGCGGTGCGGGAAATTTCCACCCTTCGGAATATCCCGTCGTGTAATAACCTCGATAGCGAACGCCCTTTCCCTCGTCGTCGAGAAATTGGAGCGATTGTTGAAACAGCCCAGGCGCCGGGGCCCCTTTCGGAACGGTCGCCTCGAAAATATAAAGACGCGTGTTGTGCCGATGGATCGCCGCGAAGGTCCGGGATGCATCCGGATTGAGAAGTTGGAGCTGAGTTCCTTCGATCAGGTCGGATACGTACCACGCGTAACGGGTGACTTTCGCGTTTCTCTGAAAGAATTGCCACGCGGCGTAGATGATCGATCCTTGTACATCACCGCGCCAGTCGTTCATGCATTCGTCGCCTTCTCCGCCTCGCTTCTTGCACTCCTCCACTAGCGCTGTGTGTATTTTCTCCGTGTCTTTGTAATCGATGACAGTGGCGGAGTACTTCCCTCGCGCGTTCTCCACACTGTAGACGTGGCCCGGCAGGGTGATGCCGTATTCCGTCTTCCACGTGATGTCCTTTACCGTTGGTTCGCCTGGAAAGTCGGCAGCGAACAAGTCGGTCCGGCTCATGTATTGAGTAAATTCCTGTGAGAACGAAGGATATGACACAAACAGGATCATTGCTGCCATCAGATAAATCCGGCGCATGACTATTCCTCCAAACCCATTTATTCGTCCTAATACTGCCAGAAAAGAAAATTTCCATCAAATAGTTCCCCTCCTCAAGTTAGAAGGCTGCGGAAAAGTCGAACACGGCAACTTCCGGCGCGGTCTGTGACCGCGCGCTCCTCCTGGAATCAACGAAATACGCGCGGTCACAGACCGCGCCTACAGCAAAAAGCGTCCCATAATCGAGTTTTTCCCCAGCCTGTTAGGAGGGGAGCTGCGGAATAGACCTGTTCTGGCCGGCCTTCCGCGTAAGAAGAGCAGCATGGAGTCTTTGCGATTCATTCATGCTGCGGATCTGCATTTGGACAGCCCGTTTCGGGGAATCGGCGAAGCATCTGCGGGGTTGCGGAACCAATTACAGTCGGCAACGCTCGCTGCGCTGTCCCGGGTCGTCGATCACACGATAAATGCGAAAGCGGATTTCCTGATCATTGCAGGTGATATCTACGATTCCAAGGACCGGAATCTACGCGCCCTGGTGGCGTTCCGCAAAGAAATGGAACGTCTGGCCGAACGCAATATTCCGGTTTATATCGTTCACGGCAATCACGATCCTTTGAACGGCTGGGGAAGCGAGTTTCAGCTGCCCCCGAACGTTATCACTTTCGGCGGACGGGTTGATACCGAACCGTACATCCGGCGCGGGCGCGAGGTTGCTGAAATCACGGGTGTGAGCTACACGCGCGAGCGCGTCACCGATGATCTGGCCGCGACGTTCAAGCCAAAGAAGAACGCGCCGTATTCGATCGCTGTTCTGCATGCAAATGTAGGCCGTCAGAGCGGCCACGCCGATTACGCTCCAACGACGGTCGCCGAGCTGAGCTCAGCTGGATTCAACTACTGGGCGCTCGGCCATGTCCATACGCGTTCCGTGCTCGGAACCGATCCCGCCATGGTCGTGTATCCGGGCAATACACAGGGGCGAAACCCGCGCGAGAATGGGCCGCGCGGCTGCTATCAAGTCGATGTGGACACATACGGCCGTGCCTCTCTCGAATTTGTTGATACCAGTGTGGCGCGCTGGACCCATCTGGAATTGTCGATTGGGAATTGCGCGACGGTGGATCAGCTCGTCGATTCCATGCTGGAGAGGGCGCGCGAGCAATCCAACGGGTTTGATGGTCCAACCGTCGCGCGTTGCACCGTTCGTGGCAATGGCCCCCTTCATCGCGATCTGCAGCGTGACGGCGTGAGTGACGAATTACGCGAGGTTCTTGGCTCCGCGGTCATCGCCGAATCGGTCCGCATCGCCACAGGTCCGCAACTCGACTTGGAATCCCTGACCCGCACCGAAACCATGGTAAGCGACTTCCTCAAGCTAAGCGAACGCGCGCTCGAGGATCCTGCATCCCGCGAGCGCTTGGCAGAAACCCTGATGCCGCTATTCCGCCGCAAAGAAATGCCGCCAATCGATGATGCCAAATTATGCGATTGGATCGAACGCGCAACCGCGCTTGGCATCGATTTGCTCCTCGAGTCCTAAGCACAATGCGAATTGAAAACATCCACGTTGATGGATTCGGAGTCTGGGCCGATAAGAACTGGGGACCGCTGGATCCGGGACTCAACATATTTCACGGGCCGAACGAAACCGGCAAAAGCACGCTGATGGCGTTCATTCGGTCGATGCTTTTCGGCTTCGAGAAGCGGGGCAATCCCAAGCGCTACGACCCGGTCAATGGTGGCTCTCATGGAGGCTGCCTCGACATCGTCGTGGGCGACACTCGCCTTCGCCTGGAGCGTAAACCGGGACGGCACGCGCGCGGAACAGTGACGGTGTACGCGGGCGACGAAACGAGTGATGAGGCTGCCCTGGAACGGCTACTTGCCGGCACGACCAAGACGCTGTATCACAACGTATTCGCGTTTGGACTCGACGAACTCGAACACTTCCACACCCTGCAGGATAGCGAGATCGCCACACATATTTCCGGAGCCGGCCTGGGTATTGGCGCTTCCCGGTGGGCTGCGGTCCAGAAAGATCTCGAGGTGCGGCAAAGCTCTCTGTTTCTCGCGCGCGGCCAGAATGGCACGATCAATGTGGCCTTCAAAGAACTGGAATCGGTCCGCGACGACCTCGAACGTACCGAGCACCAGCCGCAGGATTACCTGAGCGCGCACGAAGCGCGCAGGCGCCTGGCGGCGGAGCTGGCCGGCCTGGAAGAAGCAGTCGCTGAAGTCAGCCGGAAAATCGCACACTTTGCGAAACGGGTTAGAGCCAGACCGTACGTCGAGCGCCGGAATAAGATCGAAGCCAGGCTGGGTGAGCTGGCGGCGGTGGACTCATTTCCCGAGGGAGGCGTCGAGCGTCTCGACCTTTTGGTGAAACAGCGCCATCGCCTGATCGAAGAACGCTCCACGATCGAAAAGGAAGCCGAGGCGTGCAGACTACGGCGGTTGCAAATGCGGGTAGATTCAGAGGAGTGCGCCAGACGCGGGCAAATCATCGAATCGCTCCGCACCCTCGTGCCTCGCGTGGATGCGGCACGCCGCGTTTACGCCGCGGGTCTCGAACGGCGCGATGCGATCGCGCAAGAAAAACGCGCGCTCGCCGAGTCGCTGAAGAATTCCGTTCCGCCCTCCAGCCTTGCGTTCAGCCTTTTTGTCGCTCTGATCTGGTTCGGCATCGTCAGCCTGCTCCTTGCGCAACACAACTATATTGGAGGCGTTCTGGGTGGTGTATCCGTCATCGCCATGGTTTGGTATAAGCAACGGCTCAAGCGTTCAGGCTTACTCCATGCGCAGGTGGCCGAATGTTCCGAGCGTCTCGACGCGTGCAACATCGACCTTCGGAAGACCGAACACGAAGCGCGCGAGATCGAATCGGATATTCGAAAGCTTACGGGCCAGAATGAAGTGACTCAAGCAGACATCGATGCCAGGGTCATGGAGCTGCAGCGTCTTTTGAGACTCAACGAGGAAGCACGCTCGCTGGATGAGGCTGCAGAACGCACGGGGAACGATATCGAGAAGATCACGCAACAGATCGAGCCGATTGAAAACAACATTCATCTTCTGTTGGCCGAAGCATCCGCTGCCAACGAACAGGAGTTTCTCGAACGCGCTGAAATCTACAAGCAACGCCGCCAGCTCATTCACGAGCTGGAAAAGATTCCTTTCGAAACGCCCGAATCCGGTCTGCTCTTCGATACGCATGCCGATGACGAAGCCGCGTTTCAAACGGCGCAAGCCGAGCTCGCCGAACTGGAACAACGTCTTGTCCAGGCGAGGCACGAGAGCGGGCGCGTGGAAGAGCGCATCACGATGATGGAAAAAAGCGAGGAACGGTCGCGGGCTCTCTCCCGGCAGGAAACCATATTGGCTCGCATCGACGAGGCTGCCGAGCAGTGGGCCGTCATCACCTTGTGCCGGGCGCTGCTGGACGAAACGCGAAAAGTCTATGAAACCGAACGCCAGCCGGAAGTGTTGCGCCAGGCCTCATCGTTCTTCAGCCTCATGACCGAAAGCCGGTACGTGCGCGTCGTTGCCCCTCTGGACGGCGGTGAAATCCAGGTCGAGCGCGCCGATGGGGCGCGCCTTTCTCCTCAAATTCTGAGCCGCGGGACTGCCGAGCAGCTCTATTTGTCGATGCGGCTGGCGCTGGTTCGTGAATACGCAAACCATGTTGATCCGCTGCCGGTCGTGTTCGATGACATTTTTGTCAATTTCGATCCCGATCGCAGCCGCAACACGTTCAACGCGCTCCGCGAGCTTTGCATAACGCATCAGGTTTTGCTTTTCACCTGTCATCCGCATCTGGTCAGGCAGGTCGAGGAAGCCGTTCCCGAAGCAAAGATATTTCCGTTGTAATTGAAATTCGGGGTCAGACGGGACAATTACCCACCCGTCTGACCCCGAATTTCAACTACAATAACGCGTCAAAATGGAGACGCGAAAGGTTGATCAACTCGTCCGTTTCTCGGATGAGAAGATGCAGAAAATTCCGCTATTTGATTCCGGGAAATATTTTTGCGATCTGTATTGTCTCAGATCCGGACAGGATCAGCGGATTCACAGCCACCCGGACTCCGACAAGATCTACTTCGTTCTTCGAGGCAAGGCAACATTTCACATTGCCGGCCAGGAGAAAGAGCTTGGCGCCGGCGAACTCGTTATTGCCAGGCCGGGCGAAGCTCACGGCGTGAGAAATGCCGCGGCTGAAGATTTGGTTCTGTTGGTTTTTATGACGCCGTGTCCATAATCGGCAAGGGGAAGCGAGGAAGAGGGAAGTATGGGGCGAAATGCGCAGTTGATACGGCAGTGGGCCATCCTGAAACAAATCGAAACGAACCGCTGGACGACCATTCTGGACATGGCGGAGACGCATATCGTCTCCACGAAGACGATTCGGCGCGACCTGGCGGCGTTGATGGAGGCCGGTTTTCCACTCTACGACGAACGTTACGAGGGAAAGGTTTACTGGCGGCTCAACGAAGAATACAAGGGACTGCCGCTTGCAACGCTTTCGCTTTCCGAAACTGCGGCGCTCTATTTCAGCAAAAAACTGGTCGTGAACCTTGCTGCTCCTCCGTTCTCCGACGATATCGCGTCCGCGTTTCGAAAGATCGAAAGCGCGCTTCCCGACCGGAACATCAAATTTCTCGACCGTCTCGATAACATGATCAGCGTTCGCGCCGACGCGCCAAAAGACCTGGAGCATCAAAAGACCCGGATTAAGCTCCTGATGGAAGCCATCGGCGAAGAAGTGCAAGTGAAGATGCAGTACTTCTCCGTTCACAGCCAGCAGAAGAAGAACTACACGATCCATCCATACCGGTTGATGTACTTTCGCGGAGGCCTCTATCTGTTCGCTTTCGTAAAGGAATACAGCCAGATCCGGACGTTTGCGATCGAGCGCATTGAAAGTCTGGAAAAGACGCGCGAGCCGTTTGAAAAGCCCGCCGATTTTTCTGTCGAGAGTTATCTGGAATCGGCTTTTGGTGTGGTGAAAGAAGACCCCTTCGATGTGGAGATCATCTTCAATTCCGACATTTCCGAGTATGTGCGCTCCCGTGTTTGGCATCCTTCCCAACAGGTGCGTGAGATCGGTAATGGACGAATCTCCATGAAGATGCACGTTGGTGGCGAGTTCGAGCTGGTCTCCTGGATCTTGAGTTTTGGGCCCTCGGCCGTCGTCGTTTCGCCCGAACGCCTCCGGCGCCGTGTCGAGGCGGAGTTGGTTCGCGCCGCAGAAAACTATCGAAAAGAAGTGACTGTCGCACCCGCCAGAAAGGCGAAGAAGGTAGAATCAAAGAAAGCGGCCGCAGCCGCTGCCCGCCGCGGCTGATGGGACGATGTCTCTCTTAAAAGCTCTGCGCGATCCGAAGCAGTTCTCACTTCACGTCGAAATGTGCCCGCCGCGTGTGGATCTTTCCATCGAGCAGAGCGTTGAAGCCTGGATTGACAGCAATCGACTGATGAGGAAGATTACCTCCTTCGGACAGTTTGTCTTTTTGACCGATGGCGCGATTGGCCGCCGCGAAGAACCGAATCTACGCCATGTGATGATCAATCTTGGCGGGGAGGCGGATCGGGCGCGGATCATTCCAATCTTGACGACGAAACACTCGCTCGAATATTGCCTCGAATTCGCTGCGCGTTCACACACCTTCGGCTTTACTTCTTTGGTCGTTCTGGGCGGCGATAAGAGTGACGGCACTCCCCGGTGCGTAGAACACGCTTACGAATTGCGGCGGCTCATTCGCGACAATGTTCCAGGAATCACGCTGGGCGGCTGGGCCAGCCCTCATGGTGGACGGCGCCAGGTCGAGTTCATTCTTCACCCGGAATACTCGGCGGACTTTTTCATGGCCCAGATCGTTTCTCACTACCAGCTGTCGGCGATCGATGAGTTTCTGAATGAGGCTGAGCGCTTACGTGTGAAGATTCCAGGCATCTTTGGCGTCTTCTTCTACCGAAGTGCGACCACGAACACGCTCGACATGCTGTCGCGATTCTTCCCTGTGCCGGTTGCCGAATTAAAGCGCGATTTCGAGGCAAAGCTTGCTCCGGAGGAAATCTGCGCGCGAAGCATTCACGCTCTTGTGAACAGAAGCGTGAAGAACGTGTACATCAGCAATCTTCCGATGGCAACAGCAACGGAGAAGCTGGCCCGCATCGAAGCCCGAGTGAAAGAATTGCTTGTGGTATCGTAGGATTGGGACTCGATTCCCCTCCTAACTCAGGAGGGGAATTCTCCAAAATGTGGCACAACAATATTCTCGAAGTCATCGGTAACACGCCGCTGGTCCGTTTGAACCGTGTGGCGCGAGGTGTACGCGCCACGATATTGGCCAAACTCGAATACCTCAATCCCGGCGGGAGTGTGAAGGATCGGATCGGCCTCACGATGTTGGAGGCCGCGGAAAATGCCGGCAAGATCAAGCCGGGAGGCACGATCATCGAGGGAACGTCGGGCAACACCGGTATGGGGCTTGCGCTTGCGGCGGCGATCAAAGGCTATCAATGTATCTTCACGATGCCGGACAAAATGAGCCAGGAAAAGATCGACGCGCTGCGCGCGCTTGGTGCCGAGGTGATCGTTACGCCGTCGCAGGTCGATCATCACGATCCCAGGAGTTATCATTCGGTCGCGCTCCGATTGAGCCGCGAAATCCCGAATAGCATTTATCCCAATCAGTACGAAAATCCCGCGAACACGGAGGCCCACTACAGAACGACCGGACCCGAAATCTGGGAACAGACCGAAGGCAAAGTGACGCATGTGGTGATCGGCGTGGGAACAGGCGGCACGGTCACAGGAGTTGCGCGGTTCCTCAAGGGAAAAAATCCAAAGATCCGCGTCATCGGGGCGGATCCGGCCGGTTCGATTTTTGCGGAGATGTTCAAGACGGGTCGAAAGCCCGCGGCGCAACCCTACAAACTCGAAGGCATTGGGCAGGATGAGAAGCCGGCGAATGTGGACTTCTCCGTCATTGACGAGATCTATACAGTCACGGATAAGGACGCCTTCCTGCTGACTCGTCGGCTTGCGCGATTGGAAGGCATTTTTGCCGGTGGATCGGCCGGAGCCGCCTTGTATGCTGCATTAAAGTCCGCGGACAAACTGCCCGAGCACGATCTGGTCGTCATCATCATCCCACATTCCGGCACGAGATCTCTGAGCAAAATCTACAATGACAATTGGATGCGCGAGAACCAGTTCTTCGAGTCACGGATCAAAGTGAGCGCAGGCCAGATCCTGCACGATAAAGTCCGGCGCGCAGGTACTCTGGTCTCAATCCCTCTTGCGGTCACCGTGGAACAGGCGGCAGCGCTCATGCGGGAACACGACATTTCACAGCTTCCCGTTATTGAAGGCGGAGAAGTGGTGGGCAGCATCAGCGAGACCAGAATTTTGAACATTCTGGTCTCCGATCCCGTCGCAAAACGCAAGCCTGTTGCGGAATACATGGAAAAGCCGTTTCCCGTCATTTCCGAAGATGCGCCGATCGAAGAAATCGCTCATAACATTGACTATCAACGACCCGCGGTTTTGGTGAGACACGCCACCGGCTTCGATATCATCACCAAATCGGATCTGATCTTTTTCCTGACCAAGCAAAAGGGCGAAAAGGGATAGAATTCCTTTGTGCTACCATATTCCCATTGATGACGGGCCGGCCGATTTGTAAGTCTACGGATCATCTCTTTGTTCCCATTTTGGAAGTTTCCATCCCGTTGCTGCGCTGCATACATTGCAATGTGTTTGCCTACCAAGAGACCGTAAAGCAGCTCGCAAAGAACCGAACCTACCGGACCGACGAGGAGGAAAAGCGGCTGCCTGTCGTGATGCCTTACTGGCGGCGGGTCTGGCTGGGATTGAGAAGGCGGCTCGCCTCGGCGGGTTCCTGAGACATTGGAAATTGCAGGTTGGATATTGTTTTATTTTTTGATCCGGAAACACTTTCCAATGAAACAACCTCCAATTTTGGAATTTACAATACCTTCCGCTACCACCCTTACACGTGAGCGATGCGTTCCCATGCACTCGTTTGCCAATTGTCTGCGGACTTCGCAGCAACTTCCCACGACGGCAACGGCATGAGCAGATATTCGGAAAGTGCATGTACGTAAGGCTCGTACATGCGGCGCAGCGTATTCAATTTTTCAGCCGCCGCATCGCCATCTTCGAGGAAGATGCCGCTTCTTCTCAGATTGCCGCGCATGCGGTCTAACTCGTCAGGAGGCAGTCTGTCCTTGAGCGGACTCTGAGGTTTGGTATTGAAGACATGTGCGAGATCGGCGACAGCGTGGCGCGCGATGGCGAACGTAAGCTGCGCCTGATGTGCGTGAGTTCCGTCGATTCCGACCATCACAAGCGTCGTGGCGTCGAGGATCGTTGTCAAGGCTCCCAGCCATGACTGATTCGTGTGCTGTGAACGGTAATACGCCAGAACCGGATACGACAAATGACTCTCGAGCAGCTCGGCAGCCCAGCGTTCCCATTCCCGCAGGAAGGCCGAAAGCTCCACGAATTGGTCTCCGTCAAAATGACGGCGCAACAACTCGGCAGCCGTCGAAGGTGACCCTGCGCGCGCATCAAGAAGTGAGATGTTCAATTCGCGGCGCGAAAATGCCTGGTACAAAACCGGAAGGTATCCAATGACGATGGCAAGAAAGCCCAGGCCCATACCGGCCTCGAGGACTGTGAGTATTTTGCCTGTCCATGTTCCGGCCACGACGTCACCGAGGCCAAGAGTAAAGAATGTCGAACCGCTGAAATATAAATAAATGAGAAAACTCGTACTGCCCTCTTGCATTTTCATCGGTATCGCCAGGGCTCGATGAAGAAACGCGAAACCGAGTACCAGGCCTGCGGCCCACATGCTGAGCAGGAACAGCAACGATACCGGTCCGTAAAAGCTCAAGAACAATTCCCGGCGATCGTTTGACGAGATCCGTTTCGCCGCCGCTGACCAGGGTTGCCACGTGCCGCGATAGAAGAACCGCGTGAGACGAAATTTTCGCCTGACGCGGCGCGGAAGAATAATGACCTCGAACGCGTCCCAAAGCACGATCAGGATCAGAGCGATGCTGCCGATGGCTGCGAGAATGTTCACTTGTTTATGGTACAACTGTTATTGCTTGATGCGGGGTGGGCCCGACATTAATCAGATGAATCCATTTGCAACGATTCCCATCGAAGAGCGGTACGCGGAATTTCACAAACAGTATCCCGCGCTCAATCTCATCGGAAACACACGGATGGTCGAGATCTTGTGTTTCAAGGAGGAATTCCCAGAGGTGCGGATCTACGCCAAAGCGGAATACACGAATCCCGGTGGCAGCTTAAAAGACCGGCCGGTTCGGCGGATGCTCCTCGAGGCTCTGATTCAGGGAAAAATCGGGAGGAGACAGGTTGTATTGGATTCGAGCTCGGGTAATGCCGGCATCGCCTACGCGATGCTTGGGGCGATGATGAATGTGCCTGTTCAAATTGTCGTACCGGGAAATGCCAGCAAAGAACGCAAGCTCCGAATTCAGGCTCATGGGGCGAAGCTTGTCCAAACCGATCCGCTGGAAGGTTATGACGAAGCCCTCCGCGAGGGCCATCGCATCGCCGATCGCGAACCTGGTAAATATTTTCATTGCGACCAATACGCGAACGAACACAACTGGCTTTCGCATTACGAAACGACCGCGCCGGAAATCATTGCGCAAACTGAAGGAAAGCTAACGCACTTCGTTGCCGGCATCGGCACGGGTGGAACCGTCACCGGCGTGGGGCGGCGTCTGAAGAAGGACGTCCCAGGTGTTGAAATCGTTCAGATCGTTCCCGAGGATTTTCCCGGAATCGAGGGACTGAAGCCGCTGGAAAGTCCCGGCGATATCATTCCCAAAATTCTCGATCAGTCCGTTGTCGATGACAAAGTCCGGGTATCCAGTGTCGAGGCTGCCCGGATGTGCGCGCTGCTCGCGCGTTACGGGATTTTCGCCGGGCAGTCCTCGGGTGCTTATCTTCACGGCGTCCACGAAACTGCCAAGCGAGTCCGTAAAGGCGTAATCGTCACGCTGCTCAACGACATCGGTGAACGTTACATGAGCACGGGGCTATGGGAATTGCCACAAAAAGGCACATAAGACACCAAAACATTTTTTATGAATTTTGTGCCTCTTTGTGGCTAATTACCAATTACCGCAGAGCAGTGAAGTTGCCGGTCACAACGAATCCCGACCAGTAATAAGGGTGCGATCGTTCGGGAAAGGACTCGAGAAATGTTAATTGCGCCTGCTGAAGTGCTTTGGCAACCGGTATTTTGGAATTTGCAAACGCGCGATGGAATCGGATCATCAGATCTGCCGTACTGGATGCTTCGACGGGCCACAACGACCCGACCACAGATCCTGCGCCGCCGAGCAGAAACGCTGATGTCAGTCCACGAACGCCGATGCCGTCCCGGGAATTTCCAACCGAGGAGTCGCACGAAGACAGAACGATCAGCGCGTTATTCGACAGCCTCTGCTGCGCAATATCCACAGCGGTAATGCTGTTGCTCCCCGAAGTATTTCCGTCAAGCAGAATCGCCGAGCGTAACGGGTCGACTGCATCTTTTGCGGAGTGGCCCGCATAATGAAATACCGCGGCTTTGCTCATTTCCGAAAGGAAGTTGGGCTTGTCGGCCTCTTGCCCCGAGAAGGTCCGTGATTTGGGATATATACTCGCGAGCGCGCCAAGTTCTTTCAATTCCGATGAGGTGCCGTTCTGTGATCCAAATCCAGTAATACGGTCACGGCGCGGCTTGGCGGCTTTCGTCAGCAACAGATGCGTCAGGTTTGGGCTGATGATGATGGGGAATTCCTGAAGGAGATATTGCGGCCGGCCAGGACGCCGAATAACGCCGAACGGCAATCCGTGCAGCGCTCTATCGGGAACGACGACCAGCGTACGATTGTGATCGAGAAGATCAGCGACTGGTTCGACGAGGACCTTTCCTAATTCGATTAACAACGAGTCGACATCGTCACGATTCCGGAGTCCTTGAAGGACCTTCTGGACATTCGATTCGACCTCACTCCGCGCGATCTGGACCGAACGCACCGTAAACTTTTCCTGCGACATCACCCAGATCAACAGGCGATTCTTCAGCAGCGCATATTCAACCACCTGAGCGTCTCCAGGAATGAGTCGTTGGACACGCGACCGGTCCAGGGCTTCCGCATGAGCCCTTTCGACATTGGGATCGAATTGCGCAAGAAACTCGATGAACAATTTTGAGCGATATCTCTGCAGGTGGTTCCAAGCGGCGTCAGGCGCGTTTCTCTTGTATTCGAATTCAATGGCAGAATCGTAAAGGTCGCGCCTTGTATCGTCGAATTTGACGCGCAGCTTTTCCGACTGGAGATAGTAATCATCGTTCTCCACGATTTCGATAGCTTCCTGGAATCGGCGCGCAGCCTCGCGGGTGCGTCCCATCTCGG
>Ga0134071_10000460_pt1 | contig 13499 bp, 9 predicted proteins | sample 15_taG_27_FD_94466 | JGI IMG/M metagenome (GOLD analysis project Ga0134071, IMG submission 94466) | Grasslands soil microbial communities from the Angelo Coastal Reserve, California, USA - 15_D_Rain_40cm_5_09082015 | ecosystem: Environmental > Terrestrial > Soil > Grasslands ...
ATTTATTACCCGCATTGTTGCACGGCCGCAGAATTCTCGTATCGACGGGCACCAAGACACTCCAGGATCAAATCTTCTACAAGGACATTCCGCTGCTGGAAAGCGTCATTGGACGGCCGATCCAGGCGGCGTACCTTAAAGGACGGAACAATTATCTCTGCCGCCTGAAGCTTGAAACACTGCATGCGGAAGGGCTCTTCAGCTCGCGAGACCTTCGAAGATTTCAATCCATCCTCGACTGGGCGCAACAGACCGAAACCGGCGACCGGGCAGAATTGGGATCCGTGGGCAACGACTCGGACTTGTGGGCACGCATGGATGCGCGGCGCGAGAGATGCTTGGGCACGAAATGCAAAGACTACGAGCGATGCTTCCTCACGCTCATGCGCCAGAAGGCGATGGAAGCCGACATCGTTGTGGTGAATCACCATCTGTTTTTTGCCGACCTGGCGATTCGCAAGTCCGATGTTGCCGCGATCCTGCCGGACTACAGCGCCGTGATTTTCGATGAAGCCCACGACCTCGAAGATGTCGCCACCGAATATTTCGGATTCCATGTCAGCAATTACCGGCTGGCCGAGTTCGTCCATGATGCGCGCAAGCTCGAAGCCGATGTCGACGTAGTGTCGCGGGCTTCCGAGCGGTTCTTTAACGGCTTTGCGCTGCTCCGCGAGGGCCGGCATTCCGTTGGCAGACTCGAGGGGATTGATTCGCTCATCGGCGCGCTTCAGGAAGCCCGCCATTCCATCAAACAGAAGAAAGATTTCTCTGGCGAATACGAAACTCTCGCCCGGCGAGCCGGCGAGCTTGAAAGCGAGCTCGAGGTTTTTCGCAGCGGCGATCTGGAAAACTATGTCTCCTGGATCGAGCGGCGCGAGCGTGGAATTTTTCTGGAAGCGTGTCCGATCGATGTATCGGGAATGCTTACCGAACGGCTTTTTACCCGTGTACCGACGTGTGTCCTGACGTCTGCCACGCTGACGGTCGGCGATTCTTTTGACTATATTCGAGCCCGCGTTGGGTTCAACGAAGGCCGGGAATTGTCACTCGCAACCGAGTTCAATGTCCAAAAGCAAGCGCTGCTGTACATTCCGCGAACCATGCCGGATTACCGGCACCCCTCCTACCTCGATCGCGCCGCGGAGGAGATTCGTCGAATCCTGCGCGCCTCCGACGGCCGTGCGTTCGTCCTGTTTACGAGTTACCGTCAGATGGAAACCATGTTTCAAATCCTGTCGCGCGATCTTCCCTACCCATGCATGGTCCAGGGCAAAGCGGGCGGCAAGAGCCGCCTGCTGGAAGAATTCAAAATGACGCCGAATGCGGTTCTCTTTGCCACAGCGAGTTTTTGGCAGGGTGTGGATGTCAAAGGCGAAGCCCTCAGCGCCGTCATCATTGACAAGTTGCCGTTCCAGGTTCCTACCGATCCGCTCGTCGCGGCGCGCAGCGCACGCATTCAGCGGGAAGGCGGAAATCCGTTCGCCCAGTATCATGTCCCGAACGCGATCCTGCGGCTGAAGCAAGGTTTCGGCCGGCTTCTGCGTTCAACGACGGATCGCGGAATTCTGGCCGTACTCGACAACCGGATCAGCACAAAGTCGTATGGGAGGCTTTTCATGGAAAGCCTCCCGGACTACGAAGTGACGGACAGTGTCGAAAAGCTGGTGGAGTTTATGGAAAACAAACTCCCCTCCTGAGTTAGGAGGGTTGGCTTCGCGAACGAAGTGAGCGAAGACGGGGTGGTTCCAAAAGCGAACCACCCCGCCTCGCTTCGCTCGCACCCCTCCTAACTTAGGAGGGGAGTTGTGGTATACGATAGAATCCAAACATGCTCCGAAGACCCTGGGTTTGGATCGTCTTCGTTGTACTCTCTGCCGGCGCTGCCATTTTTACTTTCCGAAACTTCTCGACCGCGTTCCCTCTCGTCTCCATCGAACTGAAGATGGATCGCGCCGATGCGATTCGTTCAGCGCGCGCTCTCGCCGAAAAATATTCCTGGCCGCCGGCTGGATTCGATCAGGCCGCAGAATTCGGCGGCGATCAGGAAGTGCAAAACTTTATTGAGCTCGAGGGTGGTGGGAAACAAGAGCTCGGCCGTGTCTTAAAGGAAAAAATCTACGCGCTGTACACCTGGCGCGTGCGGCATTTCAAACAGGGTGACGCTCACGAGGCGTTGATTCGATTCACACCGGATGGAATGCCATACGGATTTTACGTGAAGCTTCCGGACCAGGAGCCGGGCGACACCAGGCCGGTGAACCAGGCCCAGCAGATCGCAGAAACGGCCGCACAGCGCGATTGGAACATCGATTTCACGAAATATCGTCTCGCCGAATCTGCGAAAGATGTGAAGCCCGGCGGGCGCACTGACCATGCGTTTGTATATGAGCGGCAGGATGAAAGGCTGGGCGAAGGACGCTATCGGCTGCGGCTCGTGGTCGGCGGTGACAAGCTGACTGAGCTTACACATTTCGTCCAGGTTCCCGAGGCATTCACGCGTCGCTACCAACAGATGCGGTCAGCCAATGACGCGATCGGAGCCTTTTCTCAAGTCGTTGCCTTCGGTTTATACATTCTGGGTTTCTGCGGCGTGGGTCTGTTTTTCATGATTCGCTACCATTGGGTTCTCTGGCGGCAGCCTCTGGCTTGGGGTCTGCTCATTGCGCTCTTGATGGGGCTTCAGCAACTCAACTCCTGGCCGCTCCTCTGGATGGGATACGACACGGCCCTGCCTGCAAGCGGTTTTGCCATCCGCCAATTCCTTCGGGCGGCGTCGATTTTCGGCGTGTTCTCGATCCTGCTGACGGTCTCCTTCATGGCCGCCGAAACGCTGTCACGGCGGGCCTTTCCCCATCATGTCCAGTTTTGGAAAGTCTGGTCGCGTCCTGTTTCCGCTTCGAAACTGATTTTCGGGGAGACGCAGGCCGGCTACCTTTTGGTTCCCCTGTTTTTCGCTTACGAGATCGTCCTGTATTTTTTTGCCCAGGGAAAACTCGGCTGGTGGACGCCGTCCGACAGCCTTTTGAATCCGGATATGTTCGCCACGTACGTCCCCTCACTCGCTGCGATTGCGCAGGCCGCGCAAGCAGGCTTCTGGGAAGAGTGTTTGTTTCGCGCGGCGCCTCTGGCTTCGGCCGCGCTTATCGGCGAGAAATTCGGAAAACGGCGTGCTTTTATCGGCGCGGGGATGATCCTGCAGGCGCTTGTCTTCGCATCGGGACACGCCGGCTATGCGAATCAGCCGGCGTATGCGCGCGTGGTTGAGCTGATTATTCCATCGTTTGTGTTTGGGGGGCTCTATCTGGCATTCGGGCTTCTGCCCGGCATCGTCCTGCATTTCACGTACGACACGGTTTGGATGTCGCTGCCGCTGTTCGTCTCTTCGACAGGGCGGGCTCGCCTCGAACAGGCCATGGTTGCAGTTGTTGTTCTCGTCCCGCTCTGGGTCGTTCTGGTGAATCGCATTCGAGCAGGATCATGGACGGAGGTGTCCCGCGAATTCCTCAACGGCGCGTGGAAACCTCGCGAGATTCCGGAAGCCCCGCATGAGGTCGCAACCGTACCAGTGCAGACATTCATATCGCCTGTGGTTTTGCGTGCCTTGCCGGTCGTTGGCGTCATTGGGGTCGTGTTGTGGGTCGTAGCCTCCCCTTTTCGTACCGACGTCCCTTCAGTTCAAATCAATCGCAGTGAGGCGGAGCAGACAGCGCGGCAGGCCCTGAACGAGCGCGGGGTACAACTGGACCAATCCTGGAGAGTCCTCAGCCGGATTGAAGGACAGGCGGGTGAACAGCATCGATTTGTCTGGCAAAAGGCCGGCCCCAGCGGATACCAAAGACTTCTGGGATCGTACCTCACTCCGCCGCATTGGTTCGCGCGATTTGCCCGCTTCCAGGGCGACGTCGCTGAGCGTGCCGAAGAATTTCACGTGTTCGTGGACGGCAGCGGCCGCATCTTTCGAGTCAATCATGACTTGCCCGAAGCACGGCCGGGAAAGAGCTTGACCGAAGAAGAAGCGCGGAAGATTGCCACGGAGGTTGTTCACCAGCGCCTTGGGCCACACGCGGCGTCCCTGAAGGAAATCTCGGCGGATGCCAGCAAGAGACCGGCTCGGACGGATTGGACGTTTGTATTCAAAGACACCCAGGATTATGGCCTGCCCGAAGGCGAGCCGCGACTGGCGATCGAGATTGACGGAGACGAAGTTGTCGACATGGCTCGCTTTGTCTACGTCCCGGAGGAGTGGTCGCGAGATGAGCGGAGGCAGCAGAACATTCCCGAAATCTTCCGCACGGTTTGTGTTGTCCTGCTGATCGCCATTGTCGTTGCCGGCTCCGTTGTTGGTATTGTCCGGTGGAGCCGCCATCGAAGTTTCTCGGCTCGCGCGTTCTACAGGGTGTATGGGTTGTTGTTTCTGATCAATGTTGTGAATGTCCTGAACAACTGGCCCGTCCAGGCATCGCAAGCTTCCACTGCTCAGCCGCTCGCGCTGCAATTGGCAATCGTTCTAGCCGTTTCGCTGGTATTCGGAATTTTCACCGCGGCTGCCCTGGCACTGGCGGGCGGTGTTGTTGGGGCGCATCCGGTTGTGTCGACGTCGTTACGGAGGGACATGACAGCGGGCGTGTGGCTTGGGTTGGCGCTGGCCGGAATTGGCGCCGTGGCGAGGTACGCCGTTCCACTGAGGAGTCCGCTCTGGGGCAATCTGAGTGCGGCTTCAACTTACTTCCCTATCCTGACGGCAGCTCTTTCTCCGGTGACGACATTGGTTATTCAGGCAATTGTGCTGCTCGTCATTTTCCTTGCTCTCTCGCGACGGACTCGCGCCTCCGCGTGGTTGGTTCTGGTGGGACTTATCATGACCGGTTCGACAACGATTGAAACAATCCCGTCATGGCTGATCCTCGGTGCCGCTACCGGAATCGTTCTGATGCTGGCGTATCTGGCGGTTTTCCGGCATCAACCGATGCTCGCGATTTTTACCGCAGTCACTCTCGTTATCCTCTCCACGTTGAGAGACGGTATCCAGCGGCCATATTGGTCGGCACTCATCGGTTCTATCATCGCAAGCGCGCTCATCGCGGTTGCAGCCTGGGTCTGGTACAGGGGATCTGTTAGAGTGATGGATAAAGCTCCCCTCCTAAGTTAGGAGGGGAATAAATTGACCCCATGCGCATTAGCGAGATCTTTTTCTCGATTCAAGGCGAATCCACACACGCGGGCAAGCCTTGCATATTCGTACGTCTGACGGGGTGCTCGCTTCGATGTGTCTATTGCGATACGAAGTACTCCTACGCCGGCGGGCGCGAAATGTCCCTGGAGGAGGTGCTGGGTGTCGTCGCCGGCTATCCGGCAAATCTGGTTGAAGTCACTGGGGGCGAACCGTTGGAGCAGGAACAGGTCTACCCGCTCATGGCGTCGCTTCTCGATCGCGGCTACACGGTGATGCTCGAAACCGGAGGGCACCATAGTGTCGCGCGTGTGCCGAAGCCGGTAATCAAGATCATCGATATCAAATGCCCGGACAGCCACGAAGGCCACACGTTTTGCTGGGATAATCTCGACCTGGCGGAAGCACACGATGAATTCAAATTTGTGATCTCGTCGCGGGACGATTACGAATGGTCGAAAACGACCTATCTCGAAAAGCTTCGCGGGAGACCCCATCCGGTCCTGTTTTCACCTGCGCACGATGACCTCCCGGCCGTAAATCTGGCTCGCTGGATTCTGGACGACGGCCTTCCGGTCCGACTTCAGTTGCAGATCCACAAATACATATGGGGCGCCGATGTCCGCGGCGTCTGACATCTTTGTGACCCTTTGACTTTTCCGCGCTAACCCTATTAAAATCCAAGCTCTTGGCTAGCCCTAATGGATCAGAACTCCGACAACATGAAAGCCGTTGTTTTAATGAGTGGCGGAATGGATAGCTGTGTCACGGCAGCCATCGCCAGCCAGAACTACCAAATTGCGGCTCTTCACGCCAGCTACGGCCAGCCTACCGAACGCCGGGAGCTTCAGTCGTTTCACGCCCTTGCGGATCATTTTGCAGCCATCGAGCGCATGGTCGTGAAGCTCGATCATTTCCGGGCGATCGGCGGGTCGAGTTTGACAGACTCCCGCATAGCGATCCACGACGCGAACCTGACGAGCCGCGAGATTCCGAATACTTATGTTCCTTTCCGCAATGCGCACTTTTTATCGATAGCGACATCATGGGCCGAGGTCCTCGGTGCCACAAAAATTTTCATCGGCGCGGTTTGGGAGGACAGTTCCGGTTATCCGGATTGCCGGCCGGAATATTATGAAGCGTTCAACAAAGTGATTCGCGCCGGCACCCGGCCGACAACCGACATCGTTATCGATACACCGCTTATCTACCTGTCCAAACGGGATATCGTCAAACGAGGCGCGGCATTGGGTGCTCCATTTCATTTGACATGGTCATGTTACCGAAATTCGGATATAGCATGTGGAGCCTGCGACAGTTGCGCTTTGCGGCTCAGAGCGTTTCGCCAGGCGGGCATAGAGGATCCCGTCGCGTATTCCGTGAAACCGGATTATGCAGCTTGAGTTTTATTTCTAATCGGAGGGTTCAATGAAGTTCACGAACAACATCCTGCTTTTCCTCGTGATCGCGATGTTCGTCGCCATTCCTGGGTTTGCGCAAACCGGCAACGTTCATGGGAAAGTGACCGACACCGATGGCAAGCCGATGGTCGGCGCCACGATCTCGATTGATCGACAGGGCATCACTCAACATTTTGAAGTCAAGACTGACAACCGGGGTCAGTACCTGCACGCGGGTCTGCCTACCGGCCAATACCAGATCAGCGTCATGAGGGATGGCAAGAAGGCCATGACCCAGCCCGGAGTTGTCCGGTTCGGCGGTGATACGGCCGTTGATTTCGATCTGAAAATAGCCGCCGCACAAGGCGTCAGCGAAGAAGCGCGGGCGAAAGCCGCCGAAGAAAAGGCAAAAGCCGAGGCCACCAAGGCCGCATTCGAGCAGGCCCGGACCGCGATGATCAGCAAGAACTATGACGAAGCCATCAAGCTCTTCCAGGAGGCCGCCGACAAGGATCCAACCCAGCACGTGATCTTCGCGAACCTTGCCGATGCGTACTCGCAGGCCAAAAAGTACGACGACGCGGCGAAGGCCTATAACAAAGCTATCGAGTTGAAACCCGACGAGGCGGCTTACTACAACAATCTCGGAATCGTGCAGGGTAATGCCGGAAAAATCGACGACGCCACCAAAGCCCTGCAAAAAGCGGCAGAACTCAACCCGCCGGGCGCCGGCCAGAGCTATTACAATCTGGGCGCAGTGCTGACCAATCGCGGGCGCACGAAGGAAGCCGCCGACGCTTTCAAGAAAGCCATCGAATATAACCCTCAAATGGCGCAAGCTTACTATCAGCTCGGTATTTCCTACTTCGGCGCGCCGGACACAATCCCGCAAGCGATTCCCACTCTGCAGAAATTCCAGGAGATTGTGGCTGCCATGCCCAAAGAGCAGCAAGGGCCTTTTACCAATGACCTCGAAGCTGCCAAGCAGTTGATCGACGCTGCTAAGGCCGCCGCTCCGACCGGATACAAGAGCGAGAAAGCGATCGCCGAGGAGAAGGCCGCTCAAGAAAAAGCTGAAAAGCAGAGGGCGGCTGCTGAGAAAGCAAAGAGAAAGTAGGATTCGGGGGGGCGCACACCTGAATTCCGCACCATGTTTTCATCCCGCAATATTCACTTCGCGATCCTGGGAATCATTCTCGGGGCAACTTCCGGATACATTCTCGCCTTCTATCAGGTTCAGGCGTCGATGGCGCCGGCCATTTCTCGGACGTCCGGTTCGAATCTGCCAGGCGGCCATCCGAAGGTCAGCAACGAGCAGGTGCTCGCGATGTTCAAGGAAGCGCTCGAGAAGAATCCGAACGACGTTACGCTCATGACCAAGTACGCGAATTTCCTGTTCGATCTTGGAAGAGCGCCGGAAGCCGTGGAATGGTTTCAAAAAGTCGTGGCCCTGCAGCCCCAGAATGCCGACGCCAGAACAGATTTTGCCACTGCGTTGTGGAACGCCGGACAGAAGGATAAAGCCATGGCGGAGTATCAGACGGCCCTGAGCATTGATCCAAAACATATGGCCACGCTCCACAATCTGGTGATTGTGTATACCGAGGATCGTAACTTCCCTGCGGCTGAAAAGACGATTAAGCAAATGGAAGCGATCGACCCGAAATATCAGGGCCTGGAAACGCTGAAGACGCGGCTCCGAGACCTCCAGGGAGCAAAATAAATGCGTTTCCTCATCCGAGTTGTCGGGGTATTGATTGCGATGTACGCCGCACTCTCGACCATACGCCGGCTGCTGGCAGCATTTACTCCTGCAGGGCACGTCCCAAGCACGACCGATGCGGGACACCTCGTGAAGGATCCCGTCTGCGGAACGTATGTGCCGGAGGGAAAGGCGATCCAGGCGGCCGGACAGTTCTTTTGTTCGGAAGAATGTCGGAGAAAGTGGGGTGCAGTCCCCTCCTAAGTTAGGAGGGGATTTTGCAGCTTCACTGTATCCGCATTCGATAAAACGAACGGTAGACGAAGACCAGCGATATGGCTAGGAAAACCGCTGAAATTGCAGTCGTGAGTCCTGTCCCCTGATTGTTCGCCACCGACACCGCCAAATCGACAGCCAGCAAACCGAACAATGTGGTGAATTTGATGATGGGATTCAAGGCAACGGAACTGGTGTCTTTGAACGGATCCCCAACCGTATCGCCCACCACTGTCGCCGCGTGCAGTTCGGTTCCCTTCGACTTCAATTCTGTCTCGACGATTTTTTTCGCGTTATCCCACGCGCCGCCGGCATTCGCCATGAAAATCGCCTGATACAGCCCGAACAATGCAATCGAAATCAGGTATCCGATAAAGAAATACGGTTCCAGGAATGCAAAGCCCAACGTCGCAAAGAACACCGTCAGGAAGATGTTGAACATTCCCTTCTGCGCATACTGCGTGCAGATTTCGACGACTCGCTTGGAATCGCTCACCGATGCTTTGGTTGCGCCTTCCAGTTTGATATTCGCCTTGATGAATTCCACCGCACGATACGCGCCCGTGCTGACAGCCTGGGTCGAGGCACCCGTAAACCAGTAGATCATCGCGCCGCCCGCGATCAGCCCAAGCAGGAACGGCGGGTGAAGGATGGAAATAAATGTCATCAGGTTCGGGTTCAAGCCCTCCGTGAGCGCAACGATAATCGAGAAGATCATCGTGGTCGCGCCGACGACCGCGGTCCCGATGAGCACAGGCTTCGCTGTTGCTTTGAACGTGTTGCCTGCGCCGTCGTTTTCTTCGAGGAATTCCTTGGCCTGTTCGAATTGCGGCGCGAATCCAAAATTGCGTTTGATGTCTTCCTCGATACGAGGGATCTGTTCGATGGTCGATAGTTCAAATACGGATTGCGCGTTATCGGTCACCGGACCATAGGAATCGACCGCAATCGTGACCGGCCCCATACCCAGAAACCCAAACGCTACGAGTCCAAATGCAAACACAGCAGGAGCGAGCATGAGTCCCGAGGGAAACGTACTGCCGACGGTATAGCCGATACCCATGAGGAGCAGGATCGACAGCCCCAGCCAATAAGCGCTGAAATTGCCGGCGACCAAACCCGATAAGATGTTCAGCGAAGCACCACCTTCCCGTGAAGAAATCACAACTTCGCGAACGTGCCGGGATTCGGTGGAGGTGAACACCTTGACGAATTCCGGGATGATGGCTCCGGCCAGTGTTCCACAGGTGATGACCGCGGACAGCTTCCACCATAATGTCGTATCGCCGGCGATATCCGGGATGAGTATCTTGGAAAGAGCAAAGGTCATAGCTACCGACACAATCGAGGTCAGCCAGACCAGCGACGTCAGCGGCGCTTCGAAATTCATCTTGGCGGCATTCTCATACTTCGACTTCGCGACCGCGCTGTTGATGAAATAGCTGAGCGCGGAGGCGATGATCATGAGCACACGCATGCTGAATATCCAGACCAGTAACTGGACTTGTACGACCGGATCCCGGACCGCTAACAGAATGAACGAAATCAATGCGACGCCGGTCACACCGTATGTCTCGAATCCATCCGCTGAGGGGCCGACCGAATCGCCGGCGTTATCGCCGGTACAATCGGCAATCACACCCGGGTTGCGCGCATCGTCTTCCTTGATTTTGAAAGCGATTTTCATCAGGTCCGAACCGATGTCGGCGATCTTTGTAAAGATACCGCCGGCCACTCGCAGCGCTGCAGCTCCCAGGGATTCGCCAATGGCGAATCCGATAAAACACGGACCGGCTAAATTTCCGGGAATGAACAACAGAATGCAAAGCATCAGGAACAGCTCGACGCTGATCAAAAGCATGCCGATGCTCATGCCGGATTCCATCGGGATGTAGTAGCAGGGATAAGGTCTGCCGCGCAGGCTTGCAAAGGCGGTGCGTGAATTGGCAAAGGTATTGACGCGTATTCCGAACCATGCCACCGAATAGCTGCCTAAAATTCCAATAACGCTGAAAATCAGAATGATGACGACGCGGTAGACCTCGAGGTGCTGAAGGAAACCAAAATAAAAGACGATCGCTGCGCCGATGAAAACCTCGAGGATCATCAGGAATTTTCCTTGCGTCAGCAAGTACGTCTTGCAGGTTTCGTAAATCAGCTCGGAGATTTCTCGCATCGAGGCGTGGACCGGCAGGTTGCGCAGCCTCTTGTAGATGACCAGGCCGAAGAGCATTCCCAGAAGCGATACCAGCAGCCCAACCATCAACAAGCTCGGCCCGCTGATGCCGCTGAAAAAAGTAACCCGGCTCAGATCGGGAACAACCAGGTTGACCTCGCCTCCGCGATGCTCAGGCTGCGCGCCTTGCGCAAGAAGTAACAACATCATCAGGACTCCCCCACGCTCCTCGGGTCAAGCCAATCCCGAAGTGCGTCTCCCAAAAAATTAAAAGACAAAACCGTCAACACCAGAGCAATCGACGGAAATACGACCATGTGCGGCGCGTCGAACAAGTGATTACGGGCGTCATTCAGCATCGCACCCCAACTCGGAGTTGGCGGCGTTATGCCTAGTCCGAGAAAACTCAGTGAAGCTTCGCTGAGGATGGCAATCGCCATTCCGACGCTGGCCTGCACCAGAACAGGCTGCACGATGTTCGGCAAAATGTGGCTGAGGAAGATCCGCATGCCCGACGCGCCAAGCGCTCGGGCTGATTCTACGAATTCGAGGGTCTTCACTTTGAGGACCTGCCCCCTCGCCAGTCGTGCATATCCGACCCAACCGATCGTGGTCAACGCAAAAATTAATCGATCAAGACCCGGCCCCAGGAAAGCCACAAGCGCGATCGCAAACAGAATTCCGGGGAAGGCCAACAAAGAATTGATGACCACCGCCGTAACGAACGTGTCCAGCTTCCCTCCGACGTAACCGGCAAATCCGCCAATCAATACGCCGGCCAGACCGGAGAGCAGAACAACGGTAGCTCCAACCCGCATACTAACGCGGGTACCCCAAAGGACGCGTGAGAGGATATCACGTCCCAACTCGTCGTTTCCAAACGGATGCTGCCACGATGGTCCTTCAAGCCGGTCCACCAGTTTTTGATCGGCCGGATCATAGGGCGCGAGCCAGGGGGCAAAAACCCCCGCTGTTGTGAGCAGAGCGACAATGAGGAGCCCCGCCGCCGCCAGTCTATTCTCCCGGAGAAATTCAGTCATAGCGGATGCGCGGGTCCACGACAGAGTACAGGACGTCGGTGGTCAGATTCACCAGAATGTACGTCAACGCAATGGCCAATATGCAACCTTGCGCGAGCGGATAGTCTCTGGCGAAAATCGCCTGGATCGTCAGCCGGCCAAGACCCGGCCACGAAAAGATAGTTTCGGTGATGATGGCTCCGGCCAACAGGCTACCGGCATTGAGCCCCAGCAGCGTAATCACCGGGAGTAATCCATTACGCAAGGCGTGGCCGAACACGACCGCGGGTTCGTTGAGTCCTTTCGCCCGGGCTGTCCGGACATAATCCTGCCGGATTTCTTCCAGCATCGCGCCTCGCACCATGCGCGTCATCACCGCCGCGGTACTCCCTCCCAGCGTGACGGCAGGCAGGACCAGATGCAAAAAACCGTCTTGACCCGACACGGGTAGCAAACCGAGCGTGATCGAGAAGAAAAGAACGAGCAATGGACCCAATGCAAAATTCGGAAGCGACACTCCAAACAAACTCACCAAACTAATCGCACGGTCCGCAGCGTGGCCCCGCCGTACTGCGCTGACGACGCCGAATGGCACAGAAACGATTACGGAAAAGATCATGGACGCGATTGCAAGCTTCACGGTCGCGGGGTATCGCGCAAGGATAGCGGAGGCTACCGTCTCCTGATTGCGGAAGGAAATACCGAGATCGCCGCGCAGCAGTCCGGTCATGTAGGTCCGGTACTGCTCCAGAACCGGCCGGTCCAATCCGAGGTCGTGGCGTAATCCCTCGATCTCGGCAACAGACGCGCCTTCTCCCAACATCTGCGCCACCGGATCGCCGGGCACGAGGTGGATCAATCCGAACACGAGGGTTACAACAATCCAAACGATGGGGAGCGTCAGCAGCAGACGCCGAACGAGGAAGGCGAGCATTTATCGAGTATAGCGAGAAGTTCGCTTGGAGAGGAGGAAGGAGCCCCTTGCGGGGCTCCTGCGGGGTTCTGAAAGGGAAATCGAGCTAAACGAATTGCTTTTAATAGAGCAACCTCTGTTCCAAACCGACGCCTCTAAGCAATTCAACGAGTTAGGATCGAACCCCCATCCCTTTGTCCACAAACCTGACAACCTGCGGTCAACTTCGTTTCTATTTTTGACAGTCCCATCTGAGTTCAGGACGGTAGTTTTCTGACACCCTGCTCCAAGCCCAGCAAAAACTGCTTCCTCCAGAGCCCGCCCCCATAGCCCCCGAGCTTCCCATCCTTATTTACTACCCGGTGACATGGGATAACGATGGCTATCCGGTTCTGCCCGTTCGCGTGGCCGACCGCCCGTTGCGAGCCCGCCGCAGCGATTTGCCGCGCCAGGTCTTCGTAGGAACGAGTTTGCCCGTAGGGTATCCGCAACAACTCGTTCCAGACGCGCTCCTGAAAAGGCGTACCCGGATAAACCAGAGGAACCGAAAAATGTTTCAGATGACCCGCGAAATATTGCTCCAGCTCTTTCTCGAGAACGTTCAAATGCTGGTTGCGTCCCGGGACGATCGCGCACGAGAACAGCTTCTTCAACGTGAGGAACTGGTTTTCGAGCATCCGCCGGTCTGTAAATTCCAGAAGGCAAAGTCCCCTGTTGTTTGCCGCGGTCACGAGCGGACCGAGAGGACTCTCAAACCACGAGACGACGATGCAATCCAGGTCCTCGCTGCGCCCGGGGGGTTTTCCAAACGTCCGGGCGAACGCGTCTCTGAATCCACTGTGA